>Ga0335072_10002790_pt1 | contig 26821 bp, 15 predicted proteins | sample Lox_Sample_21_FD_206725 | JGI IMG/M metagenome (GOLD analysis project Ga0335072, IMG submission 206725) | Soil microbial communities from Loxahatchee National Wildlife Refuge, Florida, United States - Lox_Sample_2.1 | ecosystem: Environmental > Terrestrial > Soil > Wetlands | place: USA...
GCCAGCCAGCCAGCCAGCCGGGTGAGGTCCAGGCCGGGGGGATCCTGTGATGTGTCCGCCGTCGATGTGCCAGAGAGCATGACCGGACGATACAGCCCCAATCGTGACACGGCCAGCCTGCCACGGCTCGGCAGGCGCCAGGTGCCCCACAGTGAGGGCCAGGCGCCCGGTCACGTTAGAAGAATGCAGCAGAATCTGTCGGCGAGCTGCACGAAAAGGACGCAGGAAACCTCAATCGTCCAGCTCGCTGAGCAGGACTCTTCCGACTGGCGACGAGATCCGGCACGGTCTTCCCGGACGCCCTCGACACTGCCGTCGGTGCTCGATGGCCTGTCCTGCGTGTGCCCTGACCGGCGGGGTGAGATCTCGGCCGTTCTCATCTTTTCGGTACATTTTCGGTCGCCTTGTGCCCCCAATGTGACCCGGCCAAGTCCATGGGAAGCGCCTCTAAAAGCGCCTCCTGGCCTGGATACCGGCCGGCATGACGCTCAGCTAAACGGAGCGCGAGGCCGAGCCAATGAGGGGACCTCAGCGGAGCTCGAACGGGCAGCAAGCTGGTCTGCAATTCCGCTGGGCGGCGGTGACGGAGTGTGGCAGCTCGTCGCTTAGTGGGTCATACTAGGTGCCTGGCGTGGTGACCCGGCGCAGGGTGCGCAGGCTGCCGGTGAAGCCACGGGCGCGGAGCTCAGCGTGCAGCTTCTCGGTGCTGTGGCTGCCTTCGTCCCATCGCTGGCGCAGGCAGGGCATGTGGGGGTCGAGGAGGCCCGGCGGGCCGAGGCGCCTGCCGCTGGTCAGGTCGTCCGCGGTCGCGGCGGCGGCGTAGCGCTGGATGGTCTTGAAGTCCAGCCTTAAGGCCCTGCTGGCCTCGGTGAGGGTCAGCCCGCGGGCCAGCGCGGCGTGGACCTCGGCGTGCCTGGCGCGGGTCCGCGCGGCCAGGCCGCTCTCAGGCGCGGGAGTCGCCGCGCTGGCTGCCAGGCGCTGCTCCCGCGGCGGCTCCTTCAGGCAGGACCGGTGGCGCGCGACGGCCCGCTGGACAGCGCCGGCCAGGTTGCTCCACAGGTGCCACCGGTCGGCGACCTGGCTGGCCAGCGGCGCGCCCGCAGTAGCACCCTCTAACGGCAGATGACCTCCACGCCGGGGTGGTCATCCAGCCAGGCGCGCAGCGCCTCCGCGGACCGCTCGGGCAGGATGTCGACGGGCCGGCGGGCCTCGACGTCGACCAGGAGGGTGCCGTAGACGTGGCCCTTGCGCAGCGCGAAGTCGTCTACCCCCAGGACCAGCGGGACCCGGTCAGCGGGGTCGGCGGCGGCGCGGACGATCCGCAGCAGCGTGGACCGGCTAGCCGTGCAGGCCAGCCTCCCGGCCAGGCGCGCGCCGACCCGGCGCCCCAGGGCGAGCGCCACCGCCCGGAGCACCGCGTCAGCGCCGGGAGTGCGGCGCGCGTGCCTTCCCGCCAGCCCGCTGACCTGCTCGGCGAACGTGGCCTTCGGGCATCCGGCCGACACGCAGAAGAACCGGCGGACCGCCAGCGAGATCACGACCTCGCGTCCGGCGATGGCAGTATCCAGCAGCCGCCGCCGGTAGCGGCTGCGGACCCGCCGCGACCGCGTCCCGCAGCCAGGGCGCGCAGCCCACGCCTCCCGCACCCTCGCCGCGATGCTGACCACCCCGCCGGCCACGGAGACTGCCTCAACCTCCACGCCTGCCAGGTGCGGCAGCAGCACCTCAGAAACCCCGTCATCGCACGCCGCACATGATCACAGAAGCCACATCCAACGCGCAGGCGAACCCACGGGTCACATCACGGAAAGTGCGCCAGAGCCATTTCCCAATGGCCGTTGACACCCCACGATGAATGGAGTGATTCTTTATGTCCTGTCTCGATTACGCCGGGTCCCGCGGCACAGCTGCCCAAACGCCGAGTTTTTCGCCCTCGGTTGCCAGCGAGATTCTCGAGGCCACGCACGCTTCCAGCTGGCTGCGCAGGCCAAGCGCCTTCGGCAGCCCGGCTTGACCCTGGAGCAACGGCGACTCCGTGCCAAGATCGCGGCGAACCCCCGGTGGCTGCGACACGTGGCCCGAGAGGAGTAGGCGGAGGCGGCGCGCATGGCGATGCGTGCCCGATTCGAGGGCGAGGTCGAACCGGCGGGGTACTTAGCCCGGCCGAATTGGATCCACTCGTCAAGGCGGCAGCCCGCAGGCAATCAGCCGAGTTGCAGGCAGCCAAGGCCCGCAATGCTGCCCCGCAGGCTGAGCCCAGTGCGAGCGTACTGGCTCCATGCACGAAGAGAAGGGAGGAACTAGGCTGTAGTCGCGGTTCTAATCCGCCCGGTCCCGGCCAGGTACCGCTTCGCCAGAGCGTGCCCTGACCTGCGGCTGAGATCTCAGCGGCTCTCATCGCATAAAGTGTTAATCAGCCGCAAGCCGTGTTTCAGTTGCATGGATTCCAGTACCCGACGCTGCCGATCACTCAAGCCGCAATCGATAAGGCGAATTTCCCGAACTGTGGGAATTTCAAGCAAGGCCTCGACGTGAAAGATCTCCGGCGCGTTAGAGATCCATAGTCTCCTTAGCTCCGATCCGGACAGATCAGCGAGATCGATCCGCCCGTGGGGCGCCGCCGGCCGGGCAGCCATCATATCGAGGGACACCAGGTTCTTAAGATCACGGAGCGGAGAAGTGTCCCTAATTCCATACTTCACACTTCTGAGTTCCTTCAATGATGTGCATGCCTCCAATCCCGCCAGCCCTCCAGATTGCCCCTTGCCTTCGAGGCGGAGCGTTGATAGTTTAGGGGCACCCTCCAGTAGATTCAGGGAGACCCCTTTCCATGCGCCGACTCTAAGCGATTCAATTTCTGGCCACCTTCGGCCAACGTCGAGGCCCGGACGATCCGGAATAACAACTGTACGAACGGACGCCTGAATCTCATCCTTCGGCAAGGCCAGCCCGCAGGCCGTATTGAGCACGAGTTCCTCAAGAGACGGAATCGTGAATGCCGGGAGATCATTCTTGAGCTTCACATTCAAGCTAAGATAACGAAGCCCGGCTAGTTCTCTCAAGAATCCTAGATCATTTTGCATCCATTCTTGGCCTGCGCTCACGCTAAGCCCGTCATATCCCCCATCCAGGTAGCGGGCGCGAGCTTCAGCGGACCATGGGCCATCGAATGAACCACTCCACTGCAGAGTCCTGAATTCCGTCATATCAGGATCCAAGCACTCCTATGGGGCCCCTGGCGAGTTGATTCTATTGGCCAGATTCCCGATACCACCCTCATAATCGATCCAGTCGTTCTCCATTGCGAACAATTCTCCATCGCTTGCACCCTCCATCTCCATCCAATCCAATTGTTGCACATCCGCCGGACTGTACCCTAGATCATACAGTGCACCACCGGCCCGGAAGGCTCCGTGGATTCGATTATGTATGTCGGAGGCCTTGCCGACATAGGTATCAGTATCTCCGTCTACGGCTACAGTGATCTTATACACTCCCGGTGCATTAGGAATGTCCATCCTACCGCTGGGCGATTGATTGCCGAACGTCCGGCAGCTGGTGTTGTGGACAAGCACGCTGGTTGTTGCGATGCGTACGTAGAAGTCATGATCGTTGCCGCCCGGGACGGTCAGGTCCCACATCCAATCGGCACTGACGGCAGGTGCGCTGCCGCCGTAAGCGGTGACGGTCGTACCATTCGCCCCTTGCAGGGGTTCTCCGACGCGAAGACCGGCCGCTTGGACCCACTTCCCGTCGGACGGATCGAAGAACAGGTGGTTGCTCGTGGTATGGATGACTTCCACACCGCGCGCGGTCTTCACCTTGAGGTCGTAGAGGTTGGTGTCGTGGTGGACGTCGGTGGCAGTGACCTTCTCAGGGCTGGTCTGGCCGGTGGTGGTGTTGGTGGCCATGACCATGTCGCCGGGCTTGAGGCTGGAGATCGGGACGGCCTTGCCGCTTGCGAGTAGGACGAGCGTTCCCCGAGAGAAACTACAGCTAGGGTTACTTTGGGAGCTGGTCTCGAAATCGTCGGTGATCGTGTTCGCGTCGGCCGTGGCTGCCGCGTCATCGGCGAGGTCAAAGTCTGCCTCGCCTTCCGGGAGGCCGCCCGGAAGGGCATTGCTAATGCCCTCGGCCAGCCCGGCAAAGTCGTAGGCAATCGCCTCGGTCTTCTGCCTGTAGGCAGAGAGCAGGTCGTTGCTGAGCGCCTGGCCGCAGGCGCCGGCGTAGGCGCCGTTGTTGCACATCCACTCCAGGGCCCAGAACTCGCTACCCGGCGTGTCGGTGTCCCCGAAGTCACGCAGGTAGAGCGGCAGCGCGTTCTTGTAGTCGACGAGCATCTTGTGGAGATTGGGGTAGCTGTTCGGGAGCGTGATCCCGCCGATCTTCGTAGTGGTGGGAGCCACTGGAACGGTGGGGTCGGTGCCGATCGGGGTGCCCTCGTTGCCATGGCTGTTCCCCCAGTTGACGTTCGAGCAGCCGCCGTTCTCGCAGGTATTGCCTCCGCCGCCCATGATGCCGAGCCCGGAAGGGTCTGAGTTGTCGGCCGGGTCGTCCTCGGCGTAGGCGTAGGGGTCGAGGTCCTGGGGGTCGTCGGGCTTGAGCTCCGGGTCGGTGCTGATGAAGGTGCCGGTGGCCGGGTCGTACTCGCGGGCGCCAATGTTAGTCAGGCCAGTGGCCGGGTCGGCGGTGCCGCCGACGAAGCCCTGCGTGCCTGGCCAGGTGGTCGGAGCGGTTCCGAGCTGGTTGCCGTAGGGGTCGTAGTAGCGGCGTGTTACGGCAAGGTTGGAGGCGTTGATGGCGACCGTGTCGGTGCCCTGCAGGTTGCCGACAAGGTAGTAGATGGTTCCGCCGCTGGTGCGGGCGGCGACGGTCTGGCCGCCGAGGGAGTAGTACCTGGTGCCGGCGGTCGTGGTGCCGTTGCTCGTGGTGGTGCTGGTGATCTGCTCGTCGGCCAGGTAGAGGGTGGTCGTGTTGCCGTCGGTCTGCAGGAGCAGGTTCCCGGAGGCGTCGTAGACATAGCTTGCTACGGTCGTGGACCCGCTGGTGACCGATGCGAGCTCGCCTGGGGTGTACCCGCTGGCGTTCCAGTTGAGCGTGTCGGTGGTGCTGCCCGCGGTGATCGAGGTCGTGTTGCCAGCGGGATCGTAGCCGAACGTCGTCGTGGCTGTGGAGCCTCCGCTGTCGGTCTGGCTGGCGATAGCGTGAGGCCCGTCGGCGCCGCTGGTGGCCGGGAATGCGTTGGTGTAGGTGGTCGCGGTCCCGGTGGGTGGCGTGCTGACCTCCTGGGTCATGTCACCCGCCGAGTTGTAGGTGTAGGCGTCCCAGTACGGCGCGGAGGCCCCGCTCTCCAGGCTGGTTGTGGGGCTTGAGGCGCAGCTCGTTCCGCCCTGCGACCAGGCGGTCTGGAGCCTGCCGAGGTAGTCGTACCGGAAGCACTGGACCTGGTTGGCTCCGGACGCCGTGTCGGCATCGGACGCGATGGAGCCGTCGTTGTTGTAGGAGTAGTTCTGGTCATCGACCACGACTGGGGTGACGCCGGCGGCGGACTCTGCCTCGGTCAGCTGCCCCTGATAGTTGTATGAGTCGTAAAGGTCGGCTGGGTCGGCGGTCGTCCCGAAGATGTACTCGTGGGGCTGGCCGAGCTCGGTGTAGGACAGAGCGCTGACGTAGGTGCCCTGGCTGCTGCCGACGCTGAGGGGATCACCCGAGGCGTCGTAGCCGATGTTGACAGCTTCCTCCGGGAGGCCTCCGGCGGCGGTGTCGGTGTACTTTGCCAGCTCGCCGGCATTGGCGTAGGTGTAGGCCGTGCTGTAGGTTCCGGCGAGCGTGACGCCGGTGGGGATTGTGACCTTGGTTCCCTTGGACAGGCCGGCGGTGGTGTAGCCGAGGCTTGTCTCGGTGTAGGCCTTGCCGCTTGAGCCGCCGACGTAGGAGGTCGATGAGGTCAGCTGGCCGGCCTGCAGGGTGTCGTAGACCCAGGAGGCGAGCATGCTGGCGCCGCAGGTGCTGCTCGCGGTGGTGCCGGCGCACTCGTAGTCCTTGCGGCCGTTGGAGTCATAGTGGTAGGCGATGCTCTCGCCGTCGGCGTTGGTGGCTGACAGGAGGTTGCCGTTGGGATCGTAGGTTGAGGTGGTGGTGCCGGCGTCCGGAGTCGTCTGGCTGGTCTGGTCGCCAGCGAGGTCGTAGGCGTAGGACCACTTGTTGCCCGCGGCGTCGGTGATGGTGTCCAGTTGCCCCGACGGGTAGTAGGTGTAGGCGGTCTGGTCCTCGCCTGCGGTGGTCCCGCTGCCGGGTGCGGGCAGCGGGCTGGGAACCGTCTGGGAGTGGTACTGGTAGGCGTACGTGGCCTGCCCGAGGCCATTGGTGTAGGTGGTCGACGGGTAGCCGCCCTGCGACGAGGTCGGGCCTTGCGGCGGGGTGACCGTTACCGAGTTCCCGCCGTAGCTGGTGTCGGTCTCGTACTCGTCGCTCAGCTCGTTAAAGGTGATCTGGCGGGTTACGCGGCCGGTGTCGTCGTAGACGTACCCGGTCTGGTCTGGCACGGCGTCATCCTTAGCCGAGACCATTTGGTTGATTGGGCCGCCGCCGGTGTTGAAGGAGTTGAAGGCCAGGCTTTCCCAGCCGTCGCTGTTGTAGAAGGCCATCGTGACGTCCGTGTTGCCGTCGGGCGTCTCGTCCTGGGTCTCGACCTGCTGACCCGATGAGTCATAGAACGTCTCGTCGGTGAGGTAGGCGGTCCCGCTGGGCTCCACGGTGTTGGTCGTCACCATAGGCGGTGCCGACTGCGTCACGTCGTAGCTGTAGGTATCGGTCGCGTCCTGCCCGCCGGCCTTTGATGCGGTAGGCTCCCACACTGCCGTAACCCGGCCGAGGGCGTCGTAGGTCGTGGTGGTGACCTGCCCGCCGGGACTGGTGACGGTGAGCGGCAGGTCCCGCAGCGGGTCGTAGGTCGTGGTGGTGGTGAGGCCGGCTGAGCGGTTGGGGGTGGGCGGGGTGGTCACCGTGACCGTGGCGGGCTCCTGGCCGGTCGCCGGGGTGTACTGCGTCGTCGTGGTGTTCCCGTCGGCGTCGGTTGCCGACGTGGCCCGGCCGTACTCGTCGTAGGCCCCGGTCGACTTGGCGGTGAACTCTTCCGTGGTCCCGCTGTAGGAGGTCGCCTCGGTCACCTGGGTCAGGTTGCCGGTAGTGGGCGCGGCGCCCAGGGTGGTGGACCCGTCGTAGTAGTTCCGGGTGTCGGAGACCAGCTCAGACTGTGGCACCGAGGACGCTGAGTAGGTGATCGGGCAGCTGGCCGGGGTGACGTCGGTGACGACTACCTCGGAGGGCAGGTCGTCGAGGTTGGCGGTGGTGTTCGGCTGCGTGTAGGCCGTCTGCGTGCAGGTGTCCTCGGAAGCAGGCCCGGCGGTGCCGTCATCGTAGGCGTCCGGCGCCGATGCCTCCCAGGTGATCTGGCCGGCGGAGTTATGCCCGTAGGTGGTGTCGGACTCCCGGTTCCCGCCGGAGGCGAGGGCGGTGAACTCCTGCGCCTTGCTGACGCCGGTCAGGTAGGCGGTGAGCGCCGGCAGCGGGGACGGCATAGGCTCGGAGGCGGTCTGCTGGCTCCAGGGCGTCGAGACCGTGTCGGTGACGATGTTGGCCGGCGTGGGGGTGCCGTTGTAGACGATGTGCTCGAAGCCGGTGCCCGCGTACTGGTCGGAGTCGGTGACCGTGACTCCCCCGGTGACGCTGGTCAGGGACACGCCGCTGGTAAAGGTGCGGTTGGACTGGTAGTCACCGTTCATGCCCTGGAAGTACTGGTCCTCGGTCTCGGTGACCGGGTCTGAGTTGGAGCCCGTGGAGGCCCAGACATCCTGGAAGCCGCGCCACTGGTCCCAGGTCCGCTGGTCGGAGCGGACAAGGGTGTCGTCGTCGTAGTGCCAGGCTCCGCCGGACAGGCAGTTGGACCGGGAGCCGTAGCAGTAGCTGGTGGTGACGGCTGGCTGGGCATCGGTGGTGTACCCGTCGCCGGTGGTGACGCTGGTGACGACGTACTTGTTGAACCAGTCCTCGAACGACTGCCCGTTCGACGGGGTCCACCATGAGGGATAGCACAGGCTGGTGTTGTCGTCGTCGGCCGGCAGCGTCGACGGGCATGAGGGGGGCGAGTAGTCGACGGTGATGTCCTCGCCGGTCTCGGTGACGACCTCGCTGATCCGGTCACGGGTAATCGCGTCGTATCCGTCGGTCAGGTTCACGCGGTTGGCCAGGGCATCCCAGGCGAAGGAGACTGCTGGCAGCGAGACCGTCGTGCTGCCGTCTTCCCCGGTCCGCTGGATGGAGTTCAGCCACAGGGGCGGTGAGGCCTCGGTGGTGTTGGTCTCGTATCCCTGGCTCAGCGCCCAGGAGTCCACTGGCGCGAGCGCGGTGCCGTTGTATGCTTCCGTCTCGACGGTGGTGAGCTGGTACTTCGACCAGAACGAGGGCGAGGCGACCGTGCAGGCCGCGTTGTGGGCGCAGGCTAGGTCAGTGTCGCCGTTCGCCGTGCTGGTCGGGATGTCGGTGCGGGTCTCCGGGGCGGTGAAGTTGACCTCCGCCGCCGGGGTTGCCCCGTACACCGATCCGGCCCGCAGGCCGTAGTCGATGCTCTTCAGGGCAGCGCCCTGGGTGTAGGACGCGGTGGCCGTCGTTCCGTTGTCCGCGGCGTAGTAGTTCGTCTCGTTGTCGTAGAAGTAGGCCATGGCATCACCGTGGGAGTCGGTGACGTAGTCCAGCTCCCACCGCCACGCCATCGGGTACGCCGAGTCGGAGAAGGCGGAGTTGTAGCAAGGGTCCCCTGACTGCGGGCTGTACACCGGAACCGTCAGCGCGCTGTTGGTGGTCGTGTCACCGCTGGCGTAGCCCGGCAGCTCATTCATCCCGAAGTAGTAGGTGGTCCCGTCGGTCTCCGCGATCTTCCAGTACCCGCCGTCCCACGTCCCGTTGCTGGTGGACCCGCTGTTGCAGCTGGCGGACGTCCCGGAGTCGGACGGGCAGGTCCCGGTAGAGCAGACGTAGCTGATTACCGCCCCGTTGTCGGCCTCGGCGTGCCATCCGTTGGCCGGGTCGTTGACGAGGGTCGTCGATGTGCCGTCGAGCACCAGGGTGGTGACGTCCGTGCTGGAGTCCCAGCACAGGTCACCGGTCTGGTCGGCGGCCGGCAGCGATGAGATCCCCGAGCAGGACTGGTAGTCGCGCTCGATGTACCCGGGATCGTAGCTCCAGCCGTCACCGATCCACGACGCCTGGTTGTTGGTGGATGAGGTCAGCCCGTCCACTGACTGGGAGTCGTAGTTGAAGGCCACCGACGGCTGCAGGCCGCCCGGCACCGAGGGAACGCTGAGGCCGTAGGAGTAGCTGAACCCGCCCGAGTTGCCGCCTGCCGACCAGTTCGCCGACCCTGACAGTGGCTCGGCGGAGAAGTTCCCGCCCGACCCGGAGGTCCCTTCCGCCAGCGCGAGCACTAGCGGGGTCATGGCCCCGGTGGCCGCGGACTTCGGAAGGGTGACGTCAGCGCCGATAGCGCTCGCCTGGACGTCGTTGCTGGAGGCCAGCGGGACCTGGCGGCGGCACGCGGCTACTTGCGGCGTGGTCAGCGCGCAAGCCGGGAGGGCCACTAGCCGCAACCGCGCGGCGGCACCGCCCCAGTCCGCGTCGGCGAAGGACGAGTAGTCAAGGCTGACGTGGACCCTGGCCGGGGAGCGCTTGTTGTCCGCCCGGACCAGTGAGACGATCAGGCTCGTTCCCGCCTTTTCCGCGGCGGCATGGCTGGCGACGCCGACCTTGACCCTGACGGTCGCCGAAGTGCCCGCGACATCCGGCGGCCCGATCTCAACGGGAAGCGCTCCGGCCCGCTCCGAGCCGGCCGAGGGACGTGCCCGCGCGGCGTTGGCATCCCGGCTGGCCAGCGACGCGCTGGTGAACGAGTGCGCCGTAATGCTCGCGATGCCGCTCCCGCTGGCTGGCCAGTGCACTGCGGGCGGTGCTCCTGCCCGCAGTGTCCGGATCTTCGCCCGCTGCCTGCTGGCGCCGTCGTGGGTGACCGGCACGGGCGCATGCTGTTGTGCCTCTATCCCCGCCTGCGCCTGCACGGACACTGCGCCTGGCACCGCCGCTATGCCGGCCAGCATCGGCAGCGCGGCTGAGGCCGTCAGGGCGGCGGAGATCCGCCGTCCGGCCCCCCTCCAGCGTGGGCGGACCGACAAGATGCTCTGCCAGCCCCGGTTGCCCCGTGCGGGCCTGCTGATCGTCATGCCAGTGCCTTCCTCATGTGAATTCTCGAGAGCGGGGTGCCGGGCAGGGCGTGCTCAGGGGCTTTGGAACTGGACGGGGAAGAGGTCAGCGGGCATGATCGTTGTGGCCGCCTGCGCGTAGCCGGCCGGGGAGAGGTTGACGTGGTCTCCCTCGTCGTAGGAGCCTGCGAGTTCCTCGGGGTCGCTACCGCAGTCGCTTGAGACGGCGCAGTCCGCGTCGGCCATGTAGGGTCCCGAGCCGACTCCTGGTGAGTCATTGCCTATCCACTGGTTCACGCCGTCCTGGCGAACGCCATCGACCGTGGCCCCGTTTCCGCCCGCGACGGTGGCGGCGCAGGAGTCTTCGGGGGCGCTGCCGGACCCCGTGTAGTTGTCGCACGGAGTGAGGGTCGTGAACACGATCGTGATGCCGTAGGCGGTGAGGATCGTCTGAAGCTGGCCGTAGGCCGTGGTCACGTCATCGCCGGCGTTCTGGCTCTGGTTAGCCCCGTCCTGGAGCAGGTCCTCCAGGCCCTCGTCGATGACGACCGTCCCGACGTCAGGCTCTTGGAGGATGTCGCGGTCGACGCGCGCCAGCAGGCTCACGCCGCCCGGGCCGCTGCCGTCGGCCTGCACCTGGTTGTTCTCGATCCCGGCATCGACGACGCCGAATCCGTAGGCGGTCGGCTCGGGCTGGCCGTTGATCATGTTCGAGGCCTGGGGCGTGCTGGCCAGGTCCCCGGCGATCCGGTCGCTCGGGGATCCCTGGTCGGGTGCGACCTCAGCGTTGGATCCGCCGTTGTCGATGACATTGTCGCCGGCCACCACCACGGTCGGCTCGCCTGAAGGCGTCAGGAAGTAGTACGGCGCATCCGTGCTGGCGTCGGCGGTCGCCGGGCTGGTGACGACGTCCACCCCGGTCAGCAGCGAGTCCTCAGCGGAGGGGGACGAGAAGCTCGACGCCGACGTGTCAAGCGTCTGATCACCCGGGACGACGCTGGTCCACTCCTCCCCGCCGCTGGGCGTCATGCTTCCCGGCAGGTAGCCGAGCGCCGGGTACGTCGACGATGAGGAGCCGTTCGCCACGTAGAGGCTGACGAGCAGGTCCTGGCCCGCTGTCACTCCCGTACTGAGCGTTACCGGGTCAGAGTAGTCGTCGCAGCCTGAGCAGAGGGTAACTCCGGGCTGGCCGCCGAAGGCCAGTGGCTGTGGTGCCTGCGAGGCCCCGGGGGCCCCGGCGGACGCCTGCGTCGCGACAGTGGCGCTTCCGATGCTGACGGGGCTGTCCCCGTCACCCGACAGGAATCCCGGATCCGCTAGGTGGATCCGGATCTGCGTCCCGGCGGGCGCGCTGACGTTCAGCGGCACCGACAGCCGGATGGTCTGGTTCCCGAAGCCGCCGGACACGTTCCAGCCCGCCTCAACCGGGGACTCGTAGGCGCCGGTCCACGCGCAGGTACCACAGGCCGCCGGGATGGCTGAAGATGCTCCGCCGGCCTCCGGCGTGGCCGTCGTGTCGTTCCTGTAGGCGAACCCAAGGATGTGCAGCGTGGGCAGGTCATAGTCCAGCCCGGTGGCCTTGACCGCGTCGTCCACATCGGGAAGGACCACCGAGTCCACCGGCTCATCGGGGTTGATGGGCACGGAGAACGCGAAGATCTTGGGGTAGACGGCCTGCGGGCTCTGGGACCCGTTCTGCCAGTCCTTGATGGTGACTGCTGCGATGTCGGATGGGCCGAGCACCCAGTCAGGAACACTCAGGTAGTACGGCTGGGAAGTCCCGTCGCTGTAGTGGATCAGCCCCTGGGCAGGCTGGCATCCGGTGTCGTTGCCGCTGAACGCGGTGAGCTGCGTGCAGCCCGTGCCGGTCACGCCGACGTTCGCCGGGATGGGCGGTGCGGTCGCATCCGCCCCCCAGATGGTTTGAGGCGTTCCCGTTGCCGCGTTGGACTCGGCCATCACCCCGGACGACGTGGCGAGGAAGACGAGCGAGCTGCCCTGCCCGCCCTGGGCTATCTGCTGATTGGCTGCCAGGACGTTGTCGGTGTTGCAGGAGCCGAAGTCGGGCAGTGTGAACGTGGCGCCGTCGACCGTCACCTGGCCGCCTGGCTCCCACCCCTCGTCCTCTAGTTCCGACGTTACGAACTGCTCCCCGCTACCGTCACCGCCGTCCGCGGCGCAGCTCCCATCGCCTCCCGACAGCAGGGTGTTGTCGAACGGCTCAGACGTGTAGGGCTGGCCGTTGTACGTGCACTGATTCTCGAGCGCCTTCGCCCAGCTTGCGCACTGCAGCGGCAGGTCGCCGCTGGCAGTGAAGGACGCGGTTCCCGTGTCGGCCGGATTGATGTTGTTGCTGCAGTTGGCGTATGCGTCTAGCTCATGGATGCCTGGCGACGGGACGACGATGCTCACCGACGCGGTCGCGCCGCTTGTCAGCGGCGCGTAGCTCTCTTCCCCCGACACTGGGGCCTCGTCCAGGCTCCATTCGAAGCCAGAGGCGGTGCAGTCCGCCGGGGTTGCTGCCGCCAGGGTGAATGTCGCCGTGGAGCCCATCGGGGGGTTCGCCGACGACGTCATCGTGACCGTCGTGCCGCCCGGCGCAGTGGGGTAGACCTTGAACGAGCACGTGGACGGCGTCGATGTCTGGTCCGCGGGGTCCTCCGCCCAGGTCTTGACGTCTACCGTGTCGTTGTCCGACATCTTCGTGATGGCCGACTCGGGGATCGTGACCGGGTTAGAGGTCTTGGCCGAGGTGCTTCCGGCGACTGTCGTGGACAGCTCGGCGTTGGTCGTGTCCGTCTGGCCAGCCGTCACGTCCCAGTACTGGAAGTAGGCCGTCAGGTTCTCCCCGCTGGCCTGCGAGTACCCGGCCGTCAGGTCAACGCCGCTGTTCGTCCCGCCGAGCTGCGGCAGCGTTCCCGATGTCGGGCACGAGATCATGTCCGAGGTGTTATCGCCAACCTTCAGGTTCACCGGCTGGGCTGGCGGGATGTCGTACTGGACCGTCATCGACGGGTTGTTGGTGAACCGCTTCAGCGAGTCCCCGGACGAGTCCTGGGAGCTCTCGGTCATGACGAGGGTTATGGTCTGGTTGCCCTGCTTGACCGCGATCTGCATGTCGTGGGTGATGGTGAAGCCGTACTGCTCGCTGTCGCTCGATGGCCCCAGCGTGGTGACGTCGCAGTTGATGTCATTGCCGGCGGTGTCCGGGACGCCGGTGCCGTTCTGGGCCACGTCCAGCGTCGATGTGTACCACGGGGGCTGAGACTCATAGTCGGTCTTGGTGTTGATGGAAGCAGTGGCGATGAGGTTCACGTTGTGGTCGGTTGAGCAGGACGCCGAGTAGTCCTCGGACGCGTTGAACGTGGCCAGGTTGACGACGAGCCCGGCCGAATGGAGCACGGACGGCAGCGGCATCACGTAGTAGGCATTCTGCGTCCCGTAGCACGAGCCCCATGACGACGGGAAGTACCCGACCCCGAGTGAGTCCTCGTTCTCGTTCGGGTTCTCATTGTTGTAGTAGGGCACCGCGTTGCAGGGCGCGGTCTGTTGGACCATGTCGAACCCCGACGCCTTAGGTGCTGTCGTCTGCCACGTCGGGTCGATGTAGAGAGGGAAGTCGGCCGCAGCGGACGCGAGCATGGCCCGGCTCGGCGCCAGCGTCAGGGACCCGCCCTTCCCAAGCCGCATCCCCACGTCACTGAGCCGGGCCCGGGAGCCAGGCCCGGCGGCCGACGAGCGCAGCGCGACGGGCCCGGCCTTCGCACGGCCCGCCGCCGCACTCGCCTGAACGCCGACTGGACCGCTGGCGGAGGAGTCCCACATCAGCGGGGCTGCCGCCCGGAACACCTCCTGTCCGCCCGGCGTCACGGCTGCGAGCGAGCCGTCAGCCGATTCCGCCACGCGCACACCACTTCCGGTGACGCCCAGCCGCAGTGACGCAAGGCCCGGATCGTGGGCAGCCGCAGGGGTATGAACGATCAGCACCTCGGAAAACCCGGTCACGCTCGGGGTCACCGCGAGGTCGACCCCGGGAAGCACGTTGCCGTACGTCGCTACCGCCCCCGACACGACCGGGGCCGGGAGGACGCCCGGCCAGCTGACCGACACGCTTCGCCCACCAGTGCTGATAGTGGCCAGCACGCTGGTCCCGCCATCCGACAGTGACACCGAGTAAGGCAGTGCCACCGAGACCAGCCGGCCACCCGAGACGCGCAGCGACGCGTTCACGGGCACCCATCCGCTGCCCTGGCGCACCCGCACTGGCAGCACCGACTGGGTCAGCGACATCGTGCCATTCGGCAAGGCCGCCACCATGGATGTTTCCGTCGTCAGCGCGCCGACAGTCACCGACTGCCGCGTCGACCGTGCCCGTGCCGACGCGGTCTGCATGGCCGACAGCTCGGACGCGGTCGTGCCCGTCTCGCTAGAGCTGTCCCCTGAGCCGATCACTGACATCGGCGAAGGCTGGGCTGGCAGCCCGGGAACCTGGTAGGCAGAGGATCCTGTTGGCAGCGCCGATACCGATGATCCCGAAGCAGCCTGTGCCTCGGCCACACTCGCCGCTGGCAGCACCATCCCCATCGTCACTGCCGCGGCCGACAACGCCACGACCGCCCGTCGCGCAAGCACCGAAAAGCCCACCAAGACCCCCGCATCCACACCACAAGCACCACGAACACACCGCAGAGAATCATCCGCAGTAACAACAAACGTGTCAAGACGTCACTTCTGTAATCAAAACCGACAAATGATCACACAAGGTGATTAACGCAGCAACAGGCCGCAGGCAGACCGGCCTCAGGCCATCGTGCGGCCCTGTGAAGCTTCAAAAATTAACCGGCGATACACCGCTGGCGATGGGCCGAACCTCACGGGAAGGAGCCAGCCGACCGGCCCGCACCGGGCACCCGCGGCACCGGGGAGCCAGGCTCCTCGTTCGGCCGGGCTTCAGCGAGCATCATCAGGACCGCACTGCCGGTCGCCCGAAAGGACAAGGTCCCGGCCCTGGCCGAAGAGACCCGATGAACTCAGGCAGCCATTCCAGCCTGTGCCGCCCGGTACTGATGTGGCAGTTGAGCGTGTCCCCATATATCATTCCGTCGCCCAACAGGCACCAGCTGGGTCTTTATGTACTGACTCTGGGAGAGGAAAGCCATCGTGTTGCCTGACTTGCCGCGCCGGAGGTTCCTGCTCAGCGGAGGGAGCGTGGCGGTCGGTGCGGTAGCTGCCGGGTGCGGGAGCACCAAGGCCTCCACTGGGCCCGCTCAGCCTCGCGCCAAGGCGGGCACCCTGCTCTGGCGCGCGAGCGCAACCACCGTGCTCGCCGTGGCGGAAGCGGCCAGCACGTTGTGCGTGGCACAGGGCCTCGCCGGCCTTCGCGGGCTATCGGCCACCAGCGGGCAGCAGTCCTGGAGCCAGAGCGGCAAGCAGGCAGCCTACCTGACCCTCACGGCCATCGCCGATCAGGCATTCATCGTCACCACCGGGTCGGCCGTCGTCGCGCTCGATCCGGCGACCGGCCATCAGAAATGGCGGTTCAGCCTGCCGGTCGTGACCGGGCTGCCCAATGTCCCGCTATTCGCCACGGACGACACGACGGTCTACGCGTCGGGGATGACCCTCAGCACCGCGATCCCGCAGTACTACATCTTCGCCATCGACGCCGCCACCGGCGAGCGCAAGTGGGCGACTTACTTCCCGCTCACCACCGGCATCAGCCTCCTCACGGCAGGCAACGGCACCGTATGCGCGCTGGGCGGCGCCGCCGCTGCCGACATGATCGCGCTAGACGCCAAGACCGGCGCACGCACGTGGACCGCCCCCGGGCCGGCGGTGCCACTTCAGGGCAGCATCACTGCCGGCGTGATCTCCGGGGCAGTTGCCAGCGCGGGAAACAAGTCAGGCGTCGTCGCCATTGACGTCTCGAATGGCAAAACGCTGTGGACCAGCAACGTGGGCAGCAACCTGCAGGACACCGCAAGCGGCGACGGCATCGTATACGCCAGCAGCTTCAACGGCCCAGCGCGCGACGGGGTCCCGGGCGAGCTAGCCGCTCTCGACGCACGGAGCGGGAAGAATTTGTGGACCCGCCGCTTCCCGGAGGGAGCGCCCAGCAACCTCCAGCCATCGGGCGGGGTCGTGTACACGGGATTCGGCAGCACCCTGTACATACTTGACGGCCAGACGGGCGACACACTGTGGACATACAAAATGGCATTGACTGGCAAGGATCAGCTATCACACATCACGCCGACCTCCAGCACGGTATACCTCGCCAGCCTCAATAACACTATCTTCGCCGTGTCAGCCTGAGGGAAAAGAATCGCGGGCTCCATACCTTCCGGATCCCATTACACAAGGCTGCCACCATGGAAGCACAGCAGGTCTGGCCCGCATTTAGGTTCACCAGGGGGCGCGCGGGAGCAGGTCAGGGCGGATCCCCGCAGGCATATCACCAGACACCGGCTGCTATTCCCCCGATTCATGGGGGCAAGGCCGATCTACTGGAGACGAGACAACTTCGCGAGGCCCGCAGATCGAGGCTCAAATGGTATAAAAATCACCACCGGCCCCACCATTACTTGCCCTAACATCCCCACGTGAGCACACAAGCGCAGGAACCGGGCAAGAGATCATGGTGAACGGAAGAGGACGAGACCCTGGGACCGGTTGCCCGGCTGGTTGACTGGGTGCGCTGGCATCGACTGCTGACCGTTGTCATCGTCCTAGCCATGGCCGCCGTCGTCGCCGGGATCGTCAACCTGACCACCGGCGGCCAGAGCGGCAATGCAGAGGCCTGCACCGACTACTACAACGCGCAGAACTTCGCCACTGACGGCGACACGACCAACGCCGGGTCCGAGATCAGGTCAATGTTCAGCGCGGCGCCCAGGATCACCAGCCAGGAACTGTCTCAGGCAGTCCACTCTTTTGAAGCTGGCCAGCAAGAGGGCACCCTCAACGTGACCAGCTATTCCAACCAGGCGGTCGCCAACGCCTGCGTCTCTCTCGGCCTCGGGAACTCCGCAGGGAACTAACGGCAAAGGCAGGGGACCCCGCATCGGTAGCGACCAGCGGACCGGACGCCCGATTCTCACGTCAGGCCGGGACCCGCTGAGTGCCGCACCGTCAGGATGCTCGAAGGCGATTCCGGCGGACTCCATCACAGTGCTTCCAATCCTTGGCCTCCGCTGCCCGAGAGCACCTGTGCCGCCCGTCGCCGACCCGCCGCATGGGCCGTGAAGCGATGGACTGTGATTGATGGCTGTAACCCATTCCTAACTCAGGTTGGTATCCTCCCCGTGTAAGCCTTGCACCGGCTGTCCTGTGACACCCATGTCGGCCCGTTGCCAGTTAGCGTGGCCCGTTCGCTGGTTTTGACAGTTGAATCGGCCCGGATGGGTGCCGGAGGGTCCGTGAACTGCGGCAATGCAGTACCTCGCTCACACGTCGCCGGCCTTGAAGCCTGGCAGAACCTCGCTCCCAGCCTCCGGCGGGCCACTTTCAATGGCGGAGAGCACAAGGCCTCCTTGCCACTTGAGAAGGCCCGCCCAGGTCAGAGGGGGTGGGACCGGGCCGACTTATCTGTCACCGGACACCGGCGGAAGGAAGCTAGCGTGGCCGACGCCCCCAATCCGGACGGGCTGATCGCGTCCCGCCTGGAGCACCTGTTCCGGACCGTGCACCCGGCTGACCGGGGCCCGTACACGCCCGGCGAGGTCGCCGCCGCGATCAACGCCGAGGCCGGCGAGGACGTCATCTCCGGCCAGTACATCTGGCTGCTGCGCACCGGGCGGCGCGACAACCCGACCTACAAGCACCTGATCGCGATCTCCCGGTTCTTCGGCGTCTCCCCCATGTACTTCTTCGACGAGGCTGAAACCGACCGCGGCGCCATCCCGGCCGAAGTCGCCGTGGCACTCCAGGACGACGCGGTCCGCGACCTGGCCCTGCGCGCCGCCGGACTGTCCGAGCGCTCCCTCAAGGCGATCAGCGACATGGTCGACAGCGCCCGCTCGCTCCAGGAAGGGCCGCCGTCACGCCGCCCCTCCTGACGGGATGGCGGGTGCCTCCCGTCCTGGCGGTCATCGTGCGCCGCTCGGTCGCACGCGCAACCGGCCAACCCCGCCGGTAGGTGCGCGCCCGCCCTCCATCGCGGCGCCCTCGCGGTGACCGCCGGGAGGCACCCCGCCCCTGGCATCCCACCGCCACGTGCGAAAGGACGCCACCCCATGACCACACCCACCGATGACGCGCTGGGCACCCGGCACGCCACCCTCCAGGACCTGGCCGCCCTGCTACGCGGCCAGAAGGCCCGCAAGATCGACGTCATCGCCCCCGCCACCGCCATCCACGCCGACCACGGCCTGCTCCTCCTCAACGACACCGTCCCCGACCTCACCCCCGACGGCGTCACCATGACCACCGGCACCTACCAGCCCACCAGCGTGTGCGACGCCGGAGTCGCGGACAAGCTGGGGATCCCCGCCGCATACCTGCGCCGGATGCGACAGGACGCCCCCGCCCTCTTCGACCAGAACGTCAACGGCTGGCTGTCCCGGGACACCCGCTCCTTCATGATCCGCTGCCTGCGCCCCGACGACAACGGCCCCGGCGCAGCTGGGATCGCCCGCGCCTTCCTGTCCGACGGCTACAAGGTCATCGACCACCTCGACGTCCTGGTGGCCGCGCTCGACGGGATCCGGCAGACCGGGTACCCGGTCGAGGTCGATGAATGCGACCTGACCGACAAGCGGATGTACGTCAAGGTCCGCTGCGACGCGGTCCAGGTCATGGCCCCGCTGCTGATGGCCGGCTACCGCTCGCCCTTCACCGGCGCATCCGGCACTGACAACCCGTTTATCTCCGGGGGGTTCGTGCTGGCCAACTCCGAGACCGGCTGCGGCGCCTGCGCCCTGACCCCGCGGATGGTCGCCCAGGTCTGCCGCAACGGCATGACCATCACCCGCGACGCCAAGCGCATGATCCACCTCGGCGAACGCCAGCAACCCGGCATCACCTGGGCCACCGACACCACCGACAAGTCCCTCGCCCTCCTGACCGCCATGGTCCGCGACACCGTCACCTCAATCCTCAACCCCGCCTACGTCCAGCGCGCCATCCGCACCATGGAAAAAGAAGCCGGCCACCCAGTCCAGAACCCGGTCGAGGCGGTCAAGGTGATCAGCACCCGGCTGCGCTACACCGAGGCCCAGCAAGCCGACATCCTCAGCCACTTCATCAAGGGCGGCGACCTCACCGCCGGCGGCATCCTGCACGCCGTCACCTCCGCCGCCCAGGTCCAGGACAACGCCGACGACGCCTGGGACCTGGAGAACACCGCCCTCGATGCCCTCCGCCTCGCGGCCACGCTCTAGAACCTCACCCACCCCGCAGCCCCGGCCAGCCCCCGGGCGGCCGGGGCCGCTCCCATTCCCGAAGGAGGACAACCCCATGAGCCAGACAACACCCCCCGCCGGGTCCAGCACGCGCGGCGCGAGCCGATATGACGACACGCTCGCCCTGAACGACATTCACGCCGTCATCACTAGCCCCACCCTCACCGATGCCGCCATGGACGCCCTGCAGGCCATCACGCAAATCGTCGTCCGCACGGGCCGCAACCCCTACCCGTCCCGCATCATGAGCGCCACCGTAGAGGACGGCCCGCACGGCATTCCAGTGGCCTGCATCGACGCCGAGGGCACCATCATCACCATCGGCCAGGACCCCGCCGGCCCCGGCATCCGCATCGACGTCACCCCTCGCGACCCCGCCGACGAGGCAGCACTCGTCATCGCCGTCAGCGACCGGATCGTCAACCGTGCCCTCCTGCCCGGGCTACGCCCCGCTCGCCCCGAATCAGGAGGCCAGCCGTGACCGTCGTCGACGGCCCCCAAGCGGGCAGCACACTTCTCCGCCATGCCCTGGCCATCGCCGCCCGCGGCTGGCACGTCTTCCCCTGCGCCATCGACGGCAAGCGGCCCGCCCTGCGAGAGAACTGGCAGCACGTGGCCACCACCGACCGCGCCCGCATCTACCGCTGGTGGACCCGTGCCCCCTTCAACATCGGCATCGCCTGCGGCCCCAGCGGCCTGGTCGTCATCGACCTCGACATCCCCAAAGACGACAGCGACGGCTCCACAACAGGAATCCAGTCCCTCACAGAACTCTGCGAGCTGCACAGCCAGCCCTATCCCAGCGACACCCTCACCGTCACAACCCCCTCCAGCGGAACTCACCTCTACTTCCGCGCCCCGGCCAGCCCGGTCCGGAATTCCGCCGGTTACCTCGGCCCGCACATCGACGTCCGCGCAACCGGGGGCTACGTACTCGCCCCTGACAGCCGCATCGGCCACCGCACCTACGAGGTAGCGAACGCTGCCTGCCCGACGCCGCTCCCCAGTTGGATAGCCAGCCTGCTCGGCAACCAGTCTGTTTCAGAAGCAGCACCCAGCCTGCTTCCAGGTCCAGGCATCCGCCGAGCAAACTCGTACGCGCTGGCCGCCCTGCGCGGGGAGATCACGAGAGTCGCGACCTCCCGGCCCGGGACCAGAAACGACACCCTCAACCGCGCCGCCTTCAGCCTCGGACAACTCGTCGCCGCCAACCTGCTCCCAGCCGAGGTGGTGAGCACCGCTCTCGCCGACGCGGCTGAAAGGTGCGGTTTGCCTGGCATTGAAGCTCACCACACGATCCGCTCGGGCATAGCCTCTGGCCTACAGCACCCCCGGCCCGGAACGTTGGGTAACAGGTAGATCAAGGGACTGCACGGGCAAGCAAGACGTTGGACAGCAACGTAGTTGACCTTAGATAAGTCAGGCCACCGCATGCCACCTGAAGTGGCCCTTGGCCGGTCATTATCCTTGCGGAGAGTGCGCCGATCGCCGAACAGGCGCTGACGATGTTCAGGCGCCACAACCACGGTGCCCGGTGCAGACGCTTTAGTTCTGCCAGCCTTGTGCCTGAACGAGCGCTCTCATCCAGACATGACTGAATGATAAGATTTGCGAGTCAGAACGTGATTATGAGTGCGGGTCCGCTTGTCATTATTTGTACTTGCACCTTCGTTCTTTGCCTTTTGCCTCCTTTAGCTGCTGCGGTATCGTTTGAGTAGGGAGCGAGCATTCGTCCTGTAAGGGCTTCCCTGACGGCGCTGCCCGTCCGTTGTTGGTGCATGGAGGTCGTATGTCTGAACAACCTGCCGCATGGGCGTCCGGCCTAGGGTTGGCCGAGGCGATCGGATTGCTGCGCGATGAGCTACTCAAGGCGCGCACTGCAGGCGCGGCGTCCGATATCCAGTTGCCGGTGGAATCGATGACGGTGGAGTTGAGCGTGACCGCCACGAAATCGGCTGATGGCAAGGCAGGGTTCACTGTGCCAGTCGTGGGCGTGCAACTGGGCGGCCGCGTGGGGCGGGAGCAGGGGGCGGAGCAGAAGGTGACGGTGGTATTCGGGGGACCGGTGGACCGTGACGGGCGCCCGGTGAAAGTCGCCGCCGCGTCTGACGTGCTGCCGGGATAGCTGGTGCCGCCGGTGCCACTGGCTGCGCGGGTGGTGGAGGTCATCGCTGACTGGGGTGAAGAACACACTCCACGGTTTCGGTGCGGGTCAGGGTGCCTTGTCGCCGGGCGGACTGTCCTGACTGCCGCACATCTGGTAGCGGGAGCGGTTAACGTCGTAGTTCGCGGCCCGGACAAAATCGCCTGTCAGGCAACACTGGACCCTACGTTCATCGGCGATGCGGATGGCCCTGGCCCGGACCTGGCTCTCGTCGAGATCTCTGCCTGCGGGATCGATATGCCAGGGATGGGCCTAGCGGCGGTGGAGCGAGATAGCCCGTCGGGTGACCCGGTGGAGCGGTGTCACGTAATCGGCTACCCGGCCTTCAAAGAGCGGGTCGCGCCCGACGGCGGCCAGTTGCGTGAGACCGCTGATGCGCTCGGAGACGTGTCGGTCCTCTCGGGGCTGGCCAGGGGGTTGCTCTCGGTGCAGGTGAGGAGTGCTCCGCGACTGCTGCCGCCCGCGCAGGTGAGGCTTGGGGACTCACCGTGGTCAGGCATGTCGGGCGGTCCGGTGGTCGCTGACGGGTACCTGGTGGCTGTGGTGACAGAGCACGCCGCACGGGAAGGTGAGTCAGCGATCGTGGCGACGCCGCTGACAGCGCTGGAACCCGACCCGGCACACCCGGGCTGGGGACCGGGGGTCCCGAATCCAGGCGCGTGGTGGACCCGGATGGGTGTCTCAGGCCTGGCGGCCCTCAAACGGCTCCCAGTTCCACGGCGGGCAGGGGAGCCGGAGTACTGGGCGACGGTAGCGGAGATTCGCCAGCGCACGGGAACGCTGATCAGTAGGCAGGATGAGCTGGCACAGATCGCGTCGTTCGCGATCGGGGATCAAGGATACTGGTGGCTGACCGGGGACGCATGGGCGGGGAAGACATCACTGCTGGCCGAGGCGGTGGCGACGCTGCCAGGGGACATCGATGCCGCCTGCTACTTCCTATCCCGTCGAGAAGCCGACGCCGACAGCTCGCGATTCCTGGCGGCGGTAGTCCCGCAGTTGGCCTTTCTCCTAGAAGAAGATTCCCCAGCTCCAGCGGTTCACCATTTCCGGTCGCTATGGCAGAGGGCCGCCAGCCGGGCTAGCAGCGAAGGCCGTCACCTGCTGCTGGTTGTCGATGGCCTGGATGAGGACCTGCACCTGCCAGGGCTGCCCAGCGTCGCGGCACTGCTGCCTGCGGGCACGGGCGGCCGCGCTCACGTGCTGGTGAGCAGCCGTACTCATTCCGGACTCCCCAGTGATGTCCCTCCTGGTCACCCGCTGCGTGGTGCATGGCCGACGCACGTCAAGCCGTTCTCCGGCTCGCGGGAGTCGGCGGTGCTCGCCCGGCAGGAGATCGATGACCTACTCCGTCGTCACGATGACGGCTTGGCCGCCGACGTGCTGGGGCTGCTCACTGCGGCCGCCGGGCCTCTGGCAGTGAGGGACCTGGCGGCCATGACCATTGCGGCGCCGCACTCCGCTGCCCTAACCCGGCAGATCCGCAAGCTGCTTACCAGCTCGGCAGCCCGCAGTCTAGAAGCCACCGGCCTGGCGGGGCAGAACCGATACCAGTTCGCTCATGAGACCCTGCTTGCGCACGCCCAGGCTAACGATGATCTGAGTGACCCAGACTTCCGCCGCCGGGTCCACCAGTGGGCACAGGAGTGGCATGCCGCCGGCTGGCCCGTCCTGACTAGCGGCCAGGATGGTACGCCGCTCTACCTCTTGGATACCTATGCCGCTACTCTGGCGCAGGAACCTCAGCGCCTAGCCCAGCTCGTCAGCGATGCGGGGTGGATCGGGGCAGTGATCGCGTCGGTTGGCGTTGACCGTGTCTTGGCCGAGCTGCGCGGGGCCGCCGCCGCCAACCCCGCTAGCACGCATGTAGCAGCGGCCCTGGCAACAGTCATCGGCCAGGTCAGTAACCTGCGGCCAGTGCAGCCGCTGGACCAGCCCGGCTACATCTTGCGTCAGCTATGGATGCAAGCGTCCGATCTCGGCGAGGATGACCTCGCCGAGGACATCCGCAACCGCCTTCAGTCCTGGCCCCGCCCTTCTCTTGTGCCTCAGTGGACAACGCGGCGGCAGGCTAGCCCCGCCCTCTCGGCTGACCTGGGCCGCCACGACGGCCGAGTGGAAGCGGTGGTGGTGCTGGCCGACGGACGAGTAGTCAGCGGCGGGAATGACGGGCGGGTGCTTATATGGGATCCCACCTATCCCGGCAGTGGACCAGCCCAGTTGGGCTACCACGACACTTGGGAGAAAGCCAATCCCGGGACCCAAACTGCCGAACTGGGACACCATGGTCCTGGGGTAAACGCAGTGGTGGTGATGCCGGACGGACGAGTAGCCACCGGCGGGAATGACGGGCGGATGCTGCTGTGGGATCCCGTAAATCCCGGCGGCGGACCGATCGAACTAGGGTGCCACAATGCTGCGGTGCGGACAGTCGCCGCCCTGAATGACGGACAAGTGGTCAGCGGCGGGGCCGACTGGCGGGTACTGCTGTGGGATCCCGTCCATCCCGGCACCGGACCTATCGAGTTGGGCCACCACAGCGCGTTGAGAGCAGTGACGGCCTTGGCAGACGGACGGGCGGCTACCTGCGGGCACGACGGACGGGTCCTACTGTGGGACCCTGTCCATCCTGGGGCCGAACCAGTTGAGCTTGGCCACCACAACGCCTGGGTGAAAATGGTAGCGGGACTAGCGGACGGGCGAGTGGCCACATCTGAGTTCTTTGGGCCGGTGGAGGTGTGGGATCCTGCCGATCCCGGTGCCGAACCAATCGAACTGTTCCCTGAGGACGCGCATGTCGAGGTCATGGCAGAACTGATGGATGGCCGCATTGCCACTGCCGGGTACGACGGGCGGGTGCTGGTCTGGGACCCCGCCGAACCCAGCACCGGACCAGTCGAGCTCGGCCGCCACGACGAGCCAACGCGGACGGTGGCGGCACTGGCGGACGGACGAATAGTGACCGGAGGGGATGACTGGCGCGTGTTGGTGTGGGATACCGCCCATCCTGGCGTGAGCCTAACCCAGACGAGCCGTCACGACGACTTCGCGGAGGCAGCAGCGACGCTGACGGACGGGCGGGTGGCTACCACTGGCGAGTCCGGACGAGTGCTGGTATGGGACCCCGCCGAACCCGGCACCGAACCGGTCGAGCTAGGCCGCCACGAGGGCTTGGTGCTGGCGGTGGCGGCGCTGGCGGACGGCCGGGTAGTCACCGGCGGGTATGACCATCGCGTGCTGGTCTGGGACCCCGCTGAACCCGGCACCAACCCCCTCGAACTGGGCCACCACATGGAACCGGTCATGGTACTGGCGGCGCTGGCGGACGGCCGGGTAGTCACCGGTGGGCAGGACCATCGCGTGCTGGTCTGGGACCCCGCCGAACCCGGCACCAACCCCCTCGAACTGGGCCACCATGACAGCTGGCCGGATGCGTTGGCGGCGCTGGGGGACGGCCGGGTAATCACCGGCCATGAGGACGGACAGGTTTTGGTTTGGAATCCGGCCGATCCCGACGCCGACCCTGTCGGCCTGGGACGCCTCGATAGCTCAGTACGGGTGGTGACGGTGCTGCCGGACGGACGGGTAGTCACCGGCGGATCGGATGGGCGACTGCTGGTGTGGGATCCCACCGAACCCGGTACCCAGCCTGCCGAACTGGGCCGCCATGACGGGCCTGTGTGGGTGGTGACGGTGCTGCCGGACGGGCGGGTGGTTTCCGGCGGAAGCGATAACCGCGTGCTGGTATGGGATCCTGCCGCGTCGGGCAATCATCTCATTGAGTTGACTTGCTGGGCGAACGCCCTGGCTGCGACATCGTACGGCCCAGCCAGATCCAATCTGCTAATTGCACACAATGGCGGCGGACTCTCGTACTGGTCATTCATAGAATGACCAGTACACAACGTCCCTGCAAACTAAGGCCCGCTGCGGGTATCACAGAAGCCGACCCGCAGGCTGTTTGGCTCTCATGGTACCAGTCACCGGTGACCAACTGCGAGCCGATGCTTTTGAGGCCCACCCCTACCTATCTAATGCGTCATCCATTCCGCGCTAACATACACCTTCGTTCGTCTGCTTAACTCTATCCGGCCTGACGACTATCTATGACGGATTTTTGTGCACGTTCAGATTGGTCTGATCTGCGCGACTTCCGGCGATTGCATTATGCGCCCACGCGCCGCCCACAGTGGCGGATACCGTGCCCACCCTTTCGCTCTTCGCGCTTGCGTAGCGTAGCGTAGCGTACACGCCGGGCATCGAATCCTTCCCAGGACACGACCCGACAGCTCCCATCTCGGGTGCCATGGCTTGCAACCTGGACTGCAGGGGGCGCACGGCGCCGCGGCCTCATCTCCGGCCCTGCGAGCCTGCACCACGCGGGCGCTCCCGCAACCGGGCGGCAAGGCCCCGGCCTCCGCAGATCTCCTGCTGACCCGCGACCGCAGCGTGCCGGCTTCGCCAGCGCAGTTTGTCCACGTCCGGGTCGCGGGCAGGAGATCATGCCCGGCCGGGCCGCCCGGTGTGCGGTCGCCATGCCCGTCGCGGTGCTTTTCGCCTCGCGGCCGGGAAGGGCCTCAATCACCGCCCCACCCGGGGCTGCAGGTGATGCCCTTCCCGGCTCCAACGTCCCATGCGAGACAAGGAGCACCTGCGATGACCGCAATAATCGAAGACTCCCCGGCTGGCGAGGCCAGCGCGGGCGAGACAGTGGAGCCGGCCGTTCTGGCCGGGGAGGGCGAGGCTATTCCCTCGCCCGGGCCTGCGGGCGGCGGGTGTTGCCCGTCACTGAGGATGCCGATGGTGGCGGCGTTGGGGATGCCGAGGTTGGGGGGTGGGGAAAGCCCCGCGGCCGTTGGGCTGCGGGGCTTTTGTCGGCGTGGTGCCGGTGATGGTGGGCGTGGTGCCGGTCAGGTGTCGGTGACTTCGGTGACGGCTGAGCGGGCGGCTGTCTCGTCGACGATGGCTTTTGCGGCGGCGTAGGTGGCGACGAGGGCCTGGATCGC
>Ga0335072_10002791_pt1 | contig 26816 bp, 23 predicted proteins | sample Lox_Sample_21_FD_206725 | JGI IMG/M metagenome (GOLD analysis project Ga0335072, IMG submission 206725) | Soil microbial communities from Loxahatchee National Wildlife Refuge, Florida, United States - Lox_Sample_2.1 | ecosystem: Environmental > Terrestrial > Soil > Wetlands | place: USA...
GTAGAGGTTGCCCAGGTTGCCGACCGTGTTGAGTGTCGATGTGTGCTTCGGTCCAAGTGCCTCCTCGTATCCTTGAAGCGCCCGAATGTACATGGCCTCCGCCTCGGCCAGCTTGCCTTGGTTGTAGTAGAGCAGGCCCAGGTTGTTGACCGTGCTGAGTGTCGATGTGTGCTTCGGTCCAAGTGCCTCCTCGTATCCTTGAAGCGCCCGAATGTACATGGCCTCCGCCTCGGCCAGCTTGCCTTGGTTCGCGTAGAGAACGCCCAAACAATGGACAGTCCATTCAATCCCCTCGACCTTCACCTTACCTTCCCTTATAAATCGTTCATGTCTTGCCGCATGCTGAAGTACCCGCCGCTGCAAAATCCACCAGTCCTTATCATCATTATTTGGAACATCTGATGCGACACAAGTCAGTGCCAGCCTTGCTAACCTCTCATCCCACTCTCTGTTCAACACAGATGCTGTCCATGAGTGCACGCAACTATGCATGCTGTACCCTCCCGACCCGCTCTGGCCTTGTGGAGACATCTCTGGATCCACTAGCCCATAGTTGCATAGCACCCTGACAGCATCGTTAAAGCTCAGTTCATCCTCAATGAGTTTTTGCATCCAGTCATTGTCTGTCGAGCTCCCATGTTGAAGAAGCTCAAACCATACGTCCTGTCGGTCGAAGTACGCCCACAGCTTGAGCAACTTGGCTGACAGCGTATTCTCTCGTTCGATCTGATCCAGTGACAGCTGCCATGTCGTGTACAGTGATCGATCTTCATATGAAATCAGCTGAGGACTCGTCATCTGAAGCTTCAGCCACGATGCCTTATAGAGACGAAGGTACTCTGAGAAACTAGTTGCCACTTGTTCAAGGTATACCCCGGCCGTAGAGAGAGCGAGAGGTAGGCCGTCTAGTTCTTCGACGAGTGCGAGAGCGGTAGGGTCTATCTTGTCAGTGCTTTCTCAACTTGCTCACGTGGGATCCAACAACATACCCTCCGTGATTCTCTCTCGCCTTGACGTGTTTGACAAAATCTCAAGGCTGTCCCGAATATCCTGCAACTTCCGAACTTGAATGCGTCGACCTAGTCTGACTTGTGCAGACCTTGTCGTGATGATCATCGAGCCATGGTCAGCTGTGGGAAGGAATCCACGGATATCCATTGCCAAGTGGTCGGTAATGCCAGGTAATTTAGGATTGTCGTAGTTGTCAAAGATCATCAACCAGCGCACGTTCTTTGGAGTGCTGAGCCAGGCGTTCACTGCGTGGACTACGCTGTCGAGGTCTGCTTCCAAGTCCACACCAGCAAGCCCACTAGTTGTAGGATGATCGTTTAGAATCTTCTGGGCGGCACCCCGAAAACTCAGCTTAAGGTAGTCCTCGTCACTTGCATTCATCCAAAATATTGCCGTGTATTTGTCCTTATGTCTCTTGGTGTAAGCGATCGTTAGCTGAGTCTTCCCTATCCCTCCAAGGCCGTGGAGGATAACAATCGATCGAGTAGTGTGACCGTAGAGTTGCTGGTGCATTTCCGCCAGCTCTTTCTCCCTTCCAACGAATTGCGCAGGTTCGGGGATAGCCGAGAGATTAGGATGTACGGTGAATTGTTCGAAGTCGAGACCTATTCTCGATTAGCTTTTCATCATCCCTCCATTAAAAGGTATAAGCTGAGGGTGGAGTCACATACCCTTATAATCCTTATTGATTTCGTCTTGTAGCCGTCTAAACGCTTTCTCCCTCCCCTCTCCATATATTGGCGACATCGAGACGTCGAAGATGCCTAGCAATGAATAAATCTCATCTTCTTCCTCCCTGGTGTTGCGATGCTCCGCCCACGACATTCGCTCTTCAATGCTGAAATTGGACATTGGCTGTCCTTTGAGAGCAGCTCTTGAGATCCCAGTAATATTATGAATCATCTCTTCTAACGACGACTTGCTTCCAAGCCGCTCACCCTCCATGCTGTAGAAGGAGACTAAAGTCGGTGCTAGAAGCTCTTGGAGTGTCCAACCCCGAGCGAACCACCGACTTCTTCTGAAAGCCGCCTCCCATTCAGGATGTTGATTCGCACGGTTTCCGTTATTGTCAAGTGCTGACACGTCCGAGAGATAAACGTAGCAGCGCGCAGCCCTCTGGTACCAACGGAACATAGAATTGAGAGCTCTTGAAAGTTCTGTAGAATTACTCTTATCAATACAGCAAGTATCTATCCAGAAGTATCGAAGACCATCAGCTACAGCCGTTTCCGCGCAAAATTGTATCTTTTTATAACCAGGCTTGCTCTTGGCGGCACCCGCTTTTACGTCTTGAAAACTGACCTCTTCGCTATTGTCTATGGCCCAGGTGTGAGAAAGTATAGCATAGGCAGGCACAGGTACATCTTTGCCGGTGAATTCGCTGAATACGAGCTCGCCGTCGGGTTTGCGTTGCATGAGACGCATCGTGAGGTATCGGGTGCGATGGGTGCGATAGGCTGACTGAGAGGTCTCTCGGGCGCTGCTTGTGTGGGCTAGGCCAGGTACATCGGCATAACTACCGTTCAATTACGACTAAGAAGGTAGATAGTCGATAGTCGTATAACTTGGATTAAAGAGATGGTGTAGTACACTGTCGGACCTCCGAGGACGTCCTGTCACCAGATGAACAGCGGGAGCTGCAACTGTGGCGTAGGCCGTATCCACATGCTAAAAGCGCACGTGAGCTCTCGGAGGATAAAAGCAGCGCAGGGCTGAGGACTGAAGGCTGGCGAGATTTATCCCGCACGAAGTACCGAAATCCACCAAATCTGCCATAACATCGCCATTTTTGAAGATAATTTCTTGTTTAAACATTCAAATAGAACTCTGAGTCTTAGATAATATCACCTATTATTTAGAGCCTCATAAACCTTCAAGTTGTGATTAAATTGCGCGTCAAAGTTGGTGAGTAGGTATTGCACTTGACAAAAGTGCGACTCAAAAGTCATGCTAAAATGCCTTGTTGCCTGACCCACAGATAATAGTAAGGGTACCTCAAAATTAGCCAAGGGAGCCGCTAAAATTAGGGGACTCCCACTAAGATATCGCAGGAAGGCAGTAAAGCATTCTTAGCATGACTTTTGACAACGCAAATATCATAATCGATTTTACCTTAATTTTCGATATCTAGCAAGTATTTACACTTCAAAATATACAATAAAAATTATTTAAATAGAAAATAGCTTTCAAAATGGTGATGTTATGGCGAATTTGGTGGATTTTGGCACTTCGGAGGGGGACAAATCTCAAAAACGGCGGAATAAATCTCATCAGCCAGGACTGAATAGTAATTTTACGATGAATACGTACGTGACCCTGGTCGACAAAGAAGGCTGCTGAGTCATTTCCAATTCAGTATAACTAACTAGCGTGTTTAAGAAGCTTAGGAATAAACCTGGTGAGGCACGCAAAAATCCGGGACACTCAATTTGCGAGCGGCAGTAAGCAACTGCAGGCACGCGGGAAAAGAAATGTGGCGATGGGAGCCTTGGAAATGCATGCAGTGCAAAAAAAGAACAGCGACTCGGAAACATGAAACGTAAAGGAACACCGGACCCAATCGGTGGATTTACATCCTTGACGCAGTTCCCAGTATTTCTCCACTGTTTGGGGGCTGCATGCTGCGGTAGGATGCTATGCAATTGCTGCGGCGTGGTATTGACAAGCGGAACTTTTCGCCTCAGCTTCGTCTCGGATTGCGAACCAAAAGCATCCTGGCAATGGCGCTCACAATGGATAGCTGGCTTTCGAGCTGAAGGGAATCTTGATGGAAGCAAAGACAGTATCGCGACGAATCGTGAAAGAACCGTTTTTGACATGCTATAGAAATGCCTGGTATATAAATAACTTTATTAACTTAGTCTTACGATGAAAATTGCAAAACACTGAGGTTTGGCTTGGGTACTATCGTAGTCAAGACACCGCGAAAGCGATTCCAAAGCAACGCTTCTGAAAAGCTGGTAAGTTTAGCTAGCTGCCAAATCCGAATGTATCGTGAACAAACTTCGCGTTTAGTATTGAATCCCTAATCTCGTCGTCCTGATCGAAAAACCCTTCCGCATGTCATTTAGTTTTCAATCACAGGAGTTTGCAGAGTCAGTGGTTTTAATGCAGATTAAGTGTACCCAAATCTAGGCTGGCGGTAAAGAATCGATTAACTAGAATTAGATTAACACTTAGACTCACAGACCAATGTCTAGTTTACGGGATGAAAACGGAGAATGGGTAAAGCACTATCCATGAACCTGGGATGCCATTTGCGCATCTCTTAAGGGTTTATGGTATAGTCTATGTTCCGGCTCATTCACGCGAACAAGACGCTGAGACTGTCATCACTGCACGGAGGTGGAGACATCTTATCGTCACGGTTAGCGAGTTCTGGGGGACGGAGTAGCTTGTTTGCTTCTAAAAATTGGCGAAATGAGGCTCGGGTTGATCGGCGTTGGTGGAGATGAGGATGTGATGTGTAAGAAAATTCAAAGGCGGGTCGGAAACGCAGATCGTCTACGATACTGTCAACGAATCCGCTAACAGGACATGATTCGGCCCGTAGCACGAAAGGAGCCACTACTCTCGTTCTTTTGCGCCTTCTGGCTGTTTTGGTCAAAGGAGAGATTGCGAGCTGCGTCAACTTAATAAGGCAGCAGGATGCAGATCGATTCACCGACACAGCAGTTCAAAACAACCATTGACGCTGTACAATCGTCTCCTCCTTGGGCGCAACGGAGGATTACTTCTTTGGCGCCCCGGTCTTTGGTTTATCATAGATGTGCATTTATACTAGAAGCTGCAAAGCGCGGAGCCGTTGGGATGTCACGCAGAGTGTAAAAGTCGTTGGCGTCGCAGGATCGACGGCCGTCTCAGAGTGGTAATCAAACGGCCAGGATCATGCCGTCTCCGGTTAGGCCAGGCTTAGATACGATACGATATGCACGGCTCTCCGCCTAGAGTCCGCCTATCAGGAACAAACTCAGATGCAGCCAAAGCCAAGCAACACGGCTTTTGACATGATGCCGCTGGCCAGGGGACTGTGAAAGCCACGACTGTTGGCACAACCCGAAAAGAGTAGTAGACGAGCAATCGTGCATTCTCTCGTTCGCTCGCACAGACGGGATCATTTACTCACTACTTCTCTTAAATGGCAGGCTTCTTGCGTCTTTGCGATAGCGTGTTGAATGTTTGCTGAGACTCGGCAGGAAGGGCCGACAAGAACTTTTCGTTAGCCATTTTGGCAGTCAGATCTACCAACAGTCTGGTTGTCATCCAGATCCATGAAAACATGAAGGCAGACATGGTTCATAGGGCCGATAGAGGCCGGCAGAGGTAGAGCCGTCAACGAGTTAGGAGATCGTTTTGATGGATTAACTTTAGCCAAGGGAGGGCCTGAATTACAGGCCGAGGAAAAGGGGTATTGGAGGGGATTAGGAAACGCCGTCGATCGCCGTCGCCGATTCAAACGCCATGAGAAAGCTTGGTATCCGCGGCCCTAACTGGCCCGCTAGCGCAACCGCAGCGGGCTGAGCCTCAGATTTGTGACTGACCTCATGTCACTGCCGCCCGCTCCGACTCCCTACTCCTACTGCTCTCCACCCGCATGCGCCGTAAACAAGCAAGCCTGGGATCCTGTTGGCTCACAAACGATGAGCCCTTGTATCCCCACTGTTGAATCAGCTCCGAGCCTTTGCTTCGGGCGAATCGTATTCAACACCTTGCGCCCTGCTTGAAAACGGCCTCCAACGCTCGGAGCCTTGGTGGCTGATTTTCCCAACCTTGAATCGGAACCGTCATCACGGAACTTCCATTTCAGGATGCACCACGCCTTTGCACGCTGATCGGCATACTGTAGATGCTATTGTCTACATCATCCTCCGGTAGGCTTGCCGGCCTTGGGATGAACTTATTCGCCATCCAAATTTCCGTCAGTGCTGCAAGCCATGCCTCGACCACGGCAGTCGCATTGCCCTGTAATCATGGCTATGTCCCGAATGGGGCCTTCGCAAATAATAGCATCGAAGCTAAACTTTCCGACACATTCGCCTTAGCCGTGGTATAGCAAGCCGCGCCTGGTCCTGGTATCCTAACTGCCCTCCCATGCTGCACTCCTTCGCGCCAAGGTATATATCATTTCCTTTCCAGCCTTCGTGAGTTTCGCCGTCTTCCATCCCCAGTCTACTACCCTCGTTACACATAGGAAGTGAGTTTTCGTTTTTGCTCCAGGGTTTCACGCTCCGTTTTCTTGTCTCTCGATTTCTCGCATTGCATATTTTTGCCTGCAACTCCTTGTCGATAATGTTGTTTCCTACTCTGGGCACAGGCCTCCTCGGTCTGTCTGCTACCGCCCTCGCTGCCGCCGTCCCTGACCTCCTCGAACGTCAAGATACTGTCTGTACTAATGGCCCGAAGACGCGGAACTGCTGGCAGAATGGCTTCTCTGTCAACACTAATTCCTACGAGAAGTTCCCGGACACGGGAAACACTGTCACTGTTAGTACCTCCCTGACACGATCATGATACACAACCAGACTGCTAACCACGTGATAACAGTACGACCTTGAGCTCACCACAGCCACATTGGCACCAGATGGCGTGTCTCGTGAGATGATAGTCTTCAACAATCAGTACCCAGGTCCCGAAATCAGGGCTAACTGGGGAGATACTATCCAAGTCAACGTTAAGAACTCGGTGTCCAACAACGGCACCGGCGTGCATTGGCACGGGCTACGACAGTTACACTCCAACCAGATGGATGGTACCAACGGCATCACCGAATGCCCAATTGCTCCGGGCCAGACAAAAACCTATACCTTCAAGGCAACTGAATATGGAACCTCGTGGTACCACAGTCACTACTCCGTCCAGTATAGCGACGGTGCTGTAGGCCCTATTGTCATTAATGGACCCACCTCAGCGAATTGGGACATTGATCTCGGCGTTTTGCCCCTGACTGACTGGTTCCACGAACCCGTCTTTGAGATTCTTGCCTCACGACCGCAGGCTCCTCCAACATCTCAATCTCTTCTTGTCAACGGCAGCGCTGTTTATAACGGTGCTGGCTCATACTCGGTGACCACGCTCACTCCGGGTAAGACCCACCTCCTCCGCCTTGTGAATACCGGCATCGACAACTTCCTTCACGTTTCGCTCGACAACCATCCGTTTACTGTTGTTGCATCCGACTTCGTTCCCGTCCAGCCATATACAACCGACTCGCTCATGCTCGCCATCGGCCAGCGGTACGACGTTATCATTAACGCTACCCAGGATGTTGGCAACTACTGGTTCCGCATTGGTACCGGTGGAGGTCAATGCGATGGTCCTAATGAGCAGGCCGCCAATAACCAGACCCAAGGTGCCATTTTCAGCTACCAAGGCGCTCCGAGCGGCAATCCGACCTCAAGCCCCTATAGCCTTGGCACTGGCTGTGACGATGAAACTGGACTCGTCCCCGTCGTCAGTATCGACGTCCCAAGCCCAAGCTCGTCCCCAACAGAGCTCGATCTCACCTTGGACTTGACCGGTGGTGTGTTCTGGAAGATTAATAACGTATCAATCGACATTGACTGGACCAAGCCGACTCTGCAGTATGTAATGAACGGCACTTACACTCTACCGGTTTCAGATAACGGCATCACCATTAGCACCGCCAATGTTTACACCTTCTGGCTTATTCAAAACGACACACCACTCCCGCACCCAATCCATCTTCACGGTCATGACTTCTTTGTAGTCAGCTCTGGCTCTGGCTCCGGCATTGGTGCGTCTCTAAACCTCAACAACCCCGTTCGCCGCGACACCGCCACTGCCCCAGGCCAAGGATACATCGTTTTGGCCTTCGTCAGCGATAACCCGGGAGCCTGGCTCATGCACTGCCACATCCCATTCCACATCTCGGGAGGCCTCGGTGTGCAGTTCCTCGAGGTGCCCACCCAAATCGTGAGCACGCTCGGCGATACCAGCGGGCTCACTCAAGGCTGCCAGACATGGGATGCCTTCGCACCCAACGTTGTGCAGCTTGACTCTGGATTGAAAAAGAGGGAGAGGTTAGTGAGAACAGCCTAAGCGTAAAAATACATTGTGCACATCGTACAGATTCTACGTGTGAAGCATTTGCAGGCGTTTGGGGATGTACCGGATGAGCACCACCTGCCAATTAGATTCCAAATTTCTTCAGGTGCTTGGAACGGAAGGATCTTATTTGGGAATTCTCATTTGATGGTGCGGCATGCCTGGTTAGCATTGCAACGGCGTTTGTACTGGAAAATTTCGTGTTGAATGACGGTTCAATGCAGTCATTTCATGGTTATTCTTGTTGCAACTCTTAAATTCTAATGTGTACCTTATGTAACGCGAAAGGCAGATCTAATTAACGAGAATCGAACAAATCAGCTTCGAGATTCATTGGTGCAGAATGTCTAGATGATTTAACAATAGGTACCTCTACGGCAACCACCGTCACAGTTAATTACAGCAGAATATGTGGCACGATCCATAGCCGCAGCATGAAGTACGATGACTTCTATCAGCGCAAATTTGGCAGTGAGACTAACAGCACACAGCGCGGGCGGAGGGTAGAGACATGGCGAGTAATGCAAAGATGAAGAGCTGCACTTCTGGTACTTCCATAAGTTCATCCACGTTTTCAGTTTGCTGTCTCTCTAACCTAACCAATCTCTTCGGTTCGCCTTGCTAATGCTTCTTCACGATATAACCACGTATCCTAGCTCTGAAACGAGTCAATTTAGCTTCGCTCGGTCAAGCAGACAGCATAGCACAACGTTGGCGCGCATGTACAGTAGCTTAGCTATATGCTTATTGACCTTCGCTTACCCTAATGCTCCTCCACTGGCAACTTGGCGCTTGCGGGTCGGGCCGATTTTGTCTCCACAACAAACATCGCCCTTCTTTTGCTCTCCTTCACCGAATAGTGTTGAACAGCCAATCGCCCAATAGCTCCTTCTCTTTTCCCTACCCTATCGACTTGTTGTTGGCTCGTCCAGCAATCGATTCACTGAGTCTTGGCGACGCAAGCCTCACGACTTTCGCCTGGGATTTGGTCTCCTGCCATCCACAACTCAAGAGATTCCACGTCACACCCTTAACATGCTGTTCAATCTGTCCCACGGACATCTGTGTCAAACCGCGAATGGCCATCGCAGCTCATTTCTTAGTGTGCTCTTGGTGTTACACCTCTCTACATCTACACGCACCACGTCATGCGTCCAGTGACCAAAAGTGGCTGCGATGAGATATCCGACTGCTATGGATTGATGCAGGCCTAACCGGCCAGCTCTTTACATCTAGTTGAGTGTGCCAGTCATGTCATCGGTTTCTCAGCATTGTCATGCACTTTCAACTATTCACTCTTTGCGTCGCCACATTCTTGTCCCCTGGCGTGAGTCAACTTGGCCCTCCTTTTCTTTTTTCGACATGACTTTGGCCGGCCCAGGGGCTGTCTATAGCTGCAGATCTACTAACAGCCTTCGGCCTCGGGATTAAACAGCAAGAAATGGGCGGGGCAGGTGGGGATCGGCAGGAGAGCTACCTCGCCAAGAGATGGAGTGAAGAATTCTCGAAGAATTATCGTTTCGAAGAGGATATTCCTTTTGTGGAGAAGAAAAGGAGTGAACACGACTTCGAGTACAATGACATCGAGATTTTCATGCGCGATCACGATGATGATGATGATGATGAAGATTGTGCCATTACAGATGTGAAAGAGTTTTGTGGAGATGTGAAATTGGAGATTCTTAGTGCCGGCGATGGAATTGCAGGGAACCGCCAGGCGGCCTGTCTTGACGACAGGAGCGCTGGGCCCGATGACGTTTTAGATCGCGTCAGAGAATACGATCAACCTCTGACAGCAACTGGGCTATACAGACATTTGAAAGAAAAGGTATACAAATATCCTAGCTATTCTTTAGGAAAGGACCCACGGACCGGTGCTAAAGGCTAACAGCGACGAAATCACGAAAAATTGGGTGATATACACCGGCGCCTTATGTCAGCTCTGTAGCCACTTGGGTCGGCATTACTTATAACTAATCGTCATCAGATATATCCGAGATTTGGATCCCTATTTCATTCTCGCCCTTGGGCATACCGCATCATTTGGTCAGATTTTGGCGCTTAGAGATGGCTTTTGGAGACATCTCTCCTTTCGGCCATCAATTGGCGTTACGACACCAGTGAGTACGGCTCTGTCAAAGTACCATGACAGAGGCAAGCTTTGAGCCTTGGTCCATGCTTATCCTCTTTGGGTTTTAGGTCCATGGACTACCCTACTTTCAGCTTAGTATGCACCTTCCTTACTTCGTCCGTTCAAAAGTTGTGTCGGACCCAATGAACCACCAGCAGAAATGCTCCGCTAGTCAACGCGCTGAACCCTTGGATCTTGGATTCCTGGATCCTGAGCACCCGGAAGCCCCAGGTCGAATTGTCAGAGCTTGTTTTTCTCTGATAATTTGCGGCTATAGCCATCAGGAATGGACCGGATACAGCTTTGGAGACAACGACTTTGCAGTCCCCATCCAGGCAGAACGATCTGCAGACGAAGGCCCGCTGAGGGATCCGATTGCCGGTGTCACTGGGTCTAATGTGCCAGTCTGGGACTCGTTGACCACCAGGGGGGATCCCCGGGAATATTTCCTGTTGGCTCTCTGGAATCGCATTCTCTATGTTCTTAAGAAGTGGCGAAACGTCGGACAATCCATCCAATTGAGGATCGAGAAACACGTGCGTTTGATTGCGAAAATATAAATGTTGTCAATTTACTTAATAATGCTCACAGATAGAGAGCAATGCCCTCCAGCTTAATCAAGTACCACGCCGTGGAGTTGACCTTGAATCAGAATATTATTGGACGCACAAAGCCTCACATACCCTTGAGCAACTTCTCAAGACTCTATCGGATACCATCAAATCCTGGAATGACTTCAATTCGAGTGATGGTGACATCGCTTATTTCAATGGTTTACTCGAGACAGAGCAAGGAGGAGAGTTGCAAGCCAGTTCTCTGTTCCGGCATATCCATAAAAATGTCTTGGAGTTAGAGCAAATTCAGAGGGAGCTATCTCGGCTTCGGGAGAAATGTAAAGAACATGCGAACGCGGTGAGCCTCCATCGTCCTTCGTCAAGACCTTGTGCAACGGCTAACGATGGTTGGACAAAAGCTTCAAGACCTGATTCAGCAGCAAAACAGCCAAGCCACCCAGCACACGGGCATTCTCTCGGAGATCACGAATTTGGTTCGTTTTAATGTCCACTGGGGTTCAAAATTTCAACGTACTAAAACCTCTTTCTAGCTTACTGCACCGATCGGCCTAAGTTCGGCATTCTTCTCGATGCAAACAACAGTCATCCCAATCAAACAGGACTTTAAGTCGTTCTTAATCGTGACTATAATCTTTATAGTTGCGTATAGAGCCTTGTCTTACCTATTCACTCTGACTTTGCGAAGTCGGCCACGCGTCTGGTGGTGGCCACCACTAACCATATGGCTAAGGGATATGGGGCGGGTCAATTTGTTGGAGGTACATTTGAGAAAGAAACGAATTGCCAACGATGATGCAAAGGGTGCATAGAAATGGAGGTTTTTGCTACTCTGCGAGCACGTAGGAAGGGTCCCATGATGCAAGGGTTTGGAGAGTTCGATGCTGTGGCTTAGAGTAGGCACCTCCATTTTATTTTGAACTTTTTGAATCTTCAATGTTGTCGTTTATTGCTTTGTCACGAGTAAGTCGGTGGTCCTTAAGCCATCGGCAAGTGCAGTTCTGCATGGGATCAGGTCCAACCATGTGCGAAATTCTCTCAATTCCCGATTATTTGGCCCCTGTGTTTCCCGGATGCAATAACACGATTCCGCTTTACAGCGACTTTTAGGTATACCTAGCACAACTGAAATTGTACGGCTGGTGCAGATACCGCCGCAGAGCCACCCAAACGGCTAATACGCGAGGTCGACAGTAGAGGCTGCCACTGCAGAGCATACGGTTCTCCTAATTATCGGCTGCCTGGGTGGCTGTGCAGAGTATCTAAGGAACGTAGTTCAATTTCAGCGAGGGTAAGTAAATCTGAGAATGGCTATAGGGTCGCGACTAGATCTACCGTGGTCATCGAATTTTGATGTGTGGCCCGCCACACCCGGGGCATGCTTGCCAAGATTACACTCCGATAGAGTAGCGAGGACGTATAAAACCAAACCGAATTCAATCAACATTTTGTTCCCAATTTCCTCCATTGTCATTTCACAGTCATCTTCGTGACCGAACAGTTCTTACATCGCCGAGCTCCGCAAGAGGGACAGTTCGCGTATTTGTAGGCGATGTTGGAGCTGCCGCACACGCACTTAGTGGTGAATTTATGTTAGACGCGTCGACTTTGACCGGTCGTTGGGAAGGGTCCACTCACACACGCCCAGACGTAGACGGTCCTTTTTGCCTAGACAGGGTTAGATACATGTTCCCAGGACGCAGAGGAGGGGAGACGAACCGGTTGGATCTGTACAGGCGACAATTGCTTGACCAAAGTAAGGTGATGAACCTCGGGAAGTGACTGTGCGCTGATTGTGGGGGTCGCAGGGAGGCCGCCGGTAAGCTCATTCGCGCAGCGATTGAAGCACGTATAGGGACAAAAGGGCACAGTCAGGTCTTCTCTCTCCATGATATGAGCAATGGTAAGTGATGCTCAACGAATTTTTGCCCTCGCGTGGGTTCGTCCTATTATCGGCATTCACCGCTTACTCTAGCCGTTTTGGTCGTCTCCCGATCGAAAATATTTGTAGCTGTAATCATCTTTGCTCACGATGCTATTAAGTTATCGTACTTTGGATCTGCAACCTCAACTTTGGTGTGGACGTAACGCCACAGCATTTACCTTATAATCACTTACCTCAACACCTAGACTATTCAAGCTGCAGAGACCACCATTTGCCACGGGAACATAATGTTCGAAAGTCGGACAAGTATTTGATCGGCGGAAGCGGTCCCTTCGAATCAGCATATTAGTAGCCGCATGCTGTCTAGTCTTTCTCCGGCAAAACCGTCGAAATGTATCATAGTAAAACACCGCACTCTCGATTGCGAACGCGGACGTCAGGATAGAGAGCCGCCTCGCTATTTGGAAATGTGTTTCCAAATCATGCATGTCATAGTGGCTGTGCGACCTTTGTGCGCCATGATTCGAACCAACTTGTATCGCCTGACTCTAATTAGCCTCTACGATATCATCGCAGTGGGGCTCCAGGTTGAATGTTACCCTATCGTTCGGCTTCACCTCAGTATCCACAAACCTTCTAATAGCCAAAGCAGCTAAGACACCCCTCGACTTATGCCGTCTCAAAGATGCGGCACGCGGTATGGTGGAAATACTCATTGTGCAGCTTTTCAGCCCATAGAATAGCGATCTGCGCTAGCAATCAATAACAGATTCGAGACCAGCCGAAACCGTCCCATATGGCACTGAAGGGATGAAAAGGAACACGATTCCAAAAATCGACTTTGACGCTTGATTGCCCCTTCCCTTATATTCTACAAACCATTAATAGATGTGCGACAGGCCTAGGGATCTTGACCTACCGGTGAGTTGGCAAGATCCCAGTCAGTTGTAGAGCGGTCTTGAGCACAATGTGCGACGCTCGAAACAACAAAGCGTGAACCGGTGACAAATTATCAAGGCCTTCCAACTTGTCGAAACAACAAATAAGGTTACCGCTAACGCTCTTGAGATATACCATAACGGTACTAGGCTCCAACGACTTGTACACTGATTGCACGATGTCCGGCCACTGGATGAGCAGCCGGAGTAGGTTCATCTCTTCATCCTCCAGCTTGGCCCAGTCTTCTCCCGTGATATCGGTCTCCTTCGAACAACTTGCGATGGCACTACTCAGTTTCGCATATAACCATCTCAAACTTGGGCCCGTCGTAGGCTCGAATGAAGTCATTGAGCTGAGGTTAAAAACGTGTTCATGGGATTTCTTGGTCGACAACTCCTGCGCTATGAGAGCGCTGGCCCCAACCGTTGCTGTTGCTTGCACTGAGTCCTCCAGGACGGCAGCTTTGGCTTCGTTAGCCTGCAACGATTCGAGCATCGCTTGCTGACATCGACATAGAATCTCCTCGAGAGTGGCATTTTCCTGGCCAAGTGTATCTACCATGGATGACTTTTCACTCAAAGGAACATGTTGCAACTTATCTGCGAGCTCTTTCATATCTAGCAGCTCGAGAATTTTGATCACACGACAAAAGTGTACGTTTTGGCCGGCGACCACGTACAACATCTTGTCAAACGAGTACTTCCTCGATCGCTCGAGCACAGCGGCGATATCCCGGAGTAAATAAGTGTTGCTCCCGGCGCGATCTCGAATAATCCCAACATTGAGCTTATACTTCTTGAGGTCAACAATCAGCGCTCCGTCGCTCTTCTCGCATAGGCCTTTGCTCTTTAACAACTCTTCAACCTCCATCATGGACTCATGACTGACCTGTGATTCTCCGGAGTAGTCGTCGAAGATAATACCAAGTTGAGCGTAGAGCTGCACGTACTGGTTGATGCTCTCCTCACGGACTCGCTTGCAGAGATGTATTGCTTTAGCCTCGCCATCCTCCATCCTTTTGAAGAAAGCATTTCGCTCAGCATGCAGTCCTTCACTCTCTATTTGTGCCGGATCCTTCCCACCTTCAGGTATCTTTCCATGAAGTACGTCATCCCTGGCCTTTTGGTAGCTGGCATGTTCCGGCGCAAAAAGTTCATGGATACGATGATAGACTTGCATCAAGTGCCCTAGCGGATCAATTTTGTAAGCATCTTCAGATCCAAATCGCTGCCACCCGACACCCAGGAGCCCAATTGGCTTGCCCCAGTCTCCAAGATAGTTCAAGCGGACGACATCCCAGCCCATCCATTCGTGAAGGTTGGCGATGAAAGCACCCAGGATTGTGCTTCGCAGATGTCTACCCTCAAAGATACTGGGAATGTTAGGCGAGGAGAAATCGACAACAACCCTCCGGCGGCCTAGACCGTCGGCCATGGAATCGCGTCGTCCAAATGAGACATATCTTCCGTAAGACCTGGAACGGTCTATGATGTACGGCAGAACGAGTCTCGGAAAGGCGTCTTCGGAGGGGTTTTCGGATTGAAACATGATCTTCAGCTGATATTTGTCCGGCAAAGGTAGCAGGAATAGCGGGTGGGGATCCGGGAACTAGGTATTGGTCAGACGAGACTTTGACGCCGAGCAGCTCATGATGCCACACGAGATCGTGATACCTGTTCCATTATCCGATCCACTGCCTCATCCGGCTTGACTCCCTGGCACGCCTTCTGCACTGTGATGGCTAAGTCGCCCGCATCGAGATTGTTGGGCGATGAGATTGCATTGTAGGCCAATTGGGGATCGCAAGTGGGAAGGCCGTTGCAAACTATCTCGGCGACATACGAGCGCGCAATGTCGAGGGGGTTATTCAGCACGTCGGCGCCCGCGAACACTGGAATTGGAACATCCAAGCCCAGGTCTTCGACGAGAGCCTGGAGGCCCGCAAGGCTTAGAGTTGCCATGTCTTCTGTGCGCGACGTTACGGTGATTGGATGTTTGCTTCTGGCATCCGGCACGTGAATGGGTACAGTAGAAGACCAAAACACGCCCCGTTGCGATAATTGCTAGAAATGAGAAACGATTTTGACACTCCAAAGTTCGAATCTCATGTCAGACTGACAGCTAGAACATTCAGATGCACTTCACCGAGATGCATGATGCGCATAGGTAAGCAGTGTTCCTCTGTGGATGTAGATGCACCGACGTGTTCCTCTCAGCCTCGTGGTGCGTTGCGATTAGCTCGACCATATGCACAAGCTCTTCCTTCTGGAAACCACAACCTAACCTTTGGGTAGTAACGCCCAATCAAGCTCCTGTGGATCTTTGACCCAGCTTGAATGCTAGCAAATGTGACTCTCTTTCTACAGCTGGTTATCGATTTCCTTCAACCGTTTGTTGATCCCGATCCTCGCTAACGCTAACTGAATAGCCCGACGACAGGGGCACCATGAAGGTATGTAGCTTCACTCGCTGACTCAATTCACGCCCAACTATCTATATGACTATTTGTAACAGCAAAGGCGGCTGAAATGGCATACGTCTTACGGGAGACATTCCAGAAAAAGATAGAAGTAAACGTCGAACAAACAACACAGCATGCGGTGACGTATCTCCACATTGTCGGGAAGTGTCGCAGGCCTTCACCGCGACACAATCGATCTCCCAAGCGCCAAGTTTATTTATGTATTTGGCTCTGCTCTTGGGGCACGTTCTTCCGCTAGTATCCCCAGACTCAACCAACAAACAACTTGGACTATTAGCTGTGCGGGAAGATTATGGAACTCCGCAAATTGAATCTGGACGGAGAGTGCCGAATGAGGCTTGCTAACATCGATCGCCGTGTAATAATTTTCTCAGTCACTTTACGCGTATGCATGGAAAGATCAAGGAGCGACAATGCGACGTTCAGGGTATAAGGCAGGTTATTTGACTGTACTCAACCAGGGTGCCCCTGTATGGCAAGCGTACGAAAGAGTCTCTGTTTGCGCAAAAGGAGAAGGTAGACTTGCCAAGTACTGTAGCAGGGTGGATCTGAATGACAACGATAATTAGAAGGTGTTGAGTTGAGGTTGGTTTCGAGGATCTGGCGGAGCCACAATAAGCGGAATGCTTAATGCTCATAAAGCAGCTTTAGGGCGTGCCCGCTCAGGGCAAAATCGCATTCCTTTAATATCTAATAAGGTAATTAGAAGAACCCGCAGGTTGGGCGTGCTCATCAAGTTGTCAACGCAGTGTCACGTGACACATCTCCCTTTTTCTTTCCGATGACACTTCACCCAACTACCAAACTAAACTTCTACGGCTGTTCAACTTCAAGTTCTTTCGTTAGCAAGCGGCAAGTTTCTTCTTCATTTTCTTCTTGTTCTTCACCACTCATTACTTCACTCTTTTGACTTAAACACGCTCTCTTATCCACCCAGTCGTTCCTACTTCCATTCTCCCTCGTCATCTCTCTCGTCATGTCCACCCTTACTACGCTCCTCACCCTCGCCGCCATGGCTTTCCTCCCCGCCGCCGATGCCACCGCAGTCATGGGCTTCAACTCGGCCAGCACCAAGGCCGACGGTACGCCTAAGGTACAATCCGACTTCGAGGGCGAGTTCCGCCTAGCAGCTGGCCTCAAAGGTGCTCCCGGGCCGTTCACGTCGGTGCGTCTCTATACGAATATCCAGGGTGGCACCACGAACTCGCCACTCTCCGCGTTTCCGGCCGCCGTTGCCACGAATACCTCCATACTACTCGGCCTCTGGGCCAGCGGCACCGACTCGATCCAAAATGAGCTCACGGCCCTCGGTGCCGGGATCGAGCAATACGGCGATGCATTCGCCAACCTCGTCATCGGCGTCGCCGTCGGCAGCGAGGACCTCTACCGCAACTCGGCAACGGGCATCGCAAACAAAGCCGGCATCGGCGCGCAGCCGAGCGTCGTGGCCAACTTCATCAGCGAGACGAGAAGCTTTTTGCAGAACACGTCGCTCGCGAACGTGCCGGTCGGCCACGTCGACACATTCAACGTGTGGGGCAACGCGAGCAACTCCGCCGTGCTCAACGCCGTCGACTTCCTGGGCATCGACGTGTACCCGTTCTACGAGAACAATCTAGGAAACAACAGCATCGGCAACGCGCTAACGCTGTGGGACTCGGCAATGCAACAGGTGCAGGCCGCGGCCGGCGGTAAGCCCGTGTGGATCACGGAGACTGGCTGGCCGGCGAGTGGTGCAGCTTGGGGCGATGCAGAGCCGTCGGTTGCGAATGCGAAGCTGTACTGGGACGAAATCGGTTGTCCGTTGTTCGGCGTCACGAACACGTGGTGGTACGTGCTGGAGGACGAGAACACGAGCGACACTGCCAATTTCTCCGTGTCGCTTGACGGCACTACCACGCCGGTGTGGGATCTAACTTGTCCGGTGGCTACGACGACTTCGGCGAATGGGACTGGTTCAAGCAGCAGCAGTGGTAGTAGCTCCTCGTCGAGTGCAAAGCCGTCTGCTTCGAGAACGAAGTCGGGCGCTGCTGTGGTGGCGCCACAGGCGTTGGCTACACTGCTTCTCGTTGCCTTTGCTGCCACCTTTGCGTTTTAAACGACTCTCGGTGCCGTCTTATCTCTGCATTGCATTGGAACACTCATTGGGCGCGACACTGTTTTGCTAGTGGATGATGCTTCTTTGCTCGAGAAACCCATCAAAAAGGCTTTGGTAGATATGCTTTCGAACTGGCGATTCCGGTTGACATTTTCACATACTTAATTCTTACCTCCTCGACTTTCATCCATGATCCGTTGACTATATAGGAGTACCTACTGGCGTACAGATGTAGACTTCTCGGTATTCTTAGTAACGTCATAAGCTAGGGCTCTTTATGCTCCTTGCTGAATGCGAGAGTTGATCGATCCCAAAAGTCCTAGTTCTGCAACTCCCGACCCGAACATTCCGTCGACATTTCCGACCACATGGCCCCGACGATATGATGTCCAAACGTCGTTAATGAGAAATATGTTTGATTGAGAATCAACCGCGTTCCCACCAAACCACCACCGAGCTGATATGACTGCCGAAATCGTGATTGGATGCCACACTTGCAAACCCTAGCTGAAGTTCTTCAGACTCGCCGTCTTCGGGTTCTGCCGTGTCAGAAAGGACAATCGGCATTCTCGTACGAGCCTCATTGGATTCCTTGCCTTCTTTGACATCATGTATCTTACGCTGCGCTTTCTACATATATTGTCTCATGGGCGCTGAGTAGGACGCGCGGCAGAGCAGCTGAGTAGGGTTTGAGGAGCGGCAGCAATATGCTTTCGCTTGTGATGTTGGCGCTGGTATAGAGGGTTATGCGGGAGAACGAAAGCTGAAATAAATGTATTCAGCTTGGCTTGCCATCACATACCAATGGTCGTCATCACCAAAATTCTTCCAACGCCATACACGGAACAAACCCACGATGATTTCTTTGCTCAGCCGCGGCTGAGGAGCTTCGCGGATCAAGAGCAAAGAGGTGGGATGAGGTAAACACCATAACGAAATCGGTGTCACCCCTCTAAGCGCGCACGCACAAACTCAGCCACACTAGCTCTACAGGGATATGACGGGAACTTAAACGTAAATGGCTAGCCGGCTAACAGCAGCCAAAAGTGTATGTACTTGGGCGGAAGTTCCTTGGTCAAGTTCGCCTTTACATAAGCGTAACATTCATGCACGTGATTCCAAGCATTCAAAGCAGACGAGTGTTGCCTTGTATCCAAAAATTCGATTTCAAAGCAAGCGTATTTGGGAATATAAGGAAGGCGCAGCAGCAAGGTGGAGGCGTGCAAAAGCTACGTTGCAATAGAAGATTGCAGCAACTTCACGATCGCTTCGTGCCCGTTTCCCGCAGCCCTCCACAGCGGCGTCCGACCGTCAGAGTCCTTCGAGTCCGCGTTCACCTTGCCGGTATCGAGCAGCAGCTTAACGATCGCTTCGTGCCCGTTCCCCACAGCCCATGACAGCGGCGTCCAACCGTTAGAGTCCTTCGAGTCCGCGTCCACCTTGCCAGTATCGAGCAGTAGCTTCACGATCGCTTCATGCTCGTTTCCCGCAGCCCACCATAGCGGCGTCCCACCGTACCTAGAGTCCTTCGAGTCCGCGTCCACCTTGCCGGTGTCGAGCAGCAGCTTCACGATCGCTTCGTGCCCGTTCCTCGCAGCTTCACGATCGCTTCGTGCCCGTTCCTCGCAGCCCACGACAGCGGCGTCCGACCGTCAGAATCCTTCGAGTCCGCGTCCATCTTGCCGGTATCGAGCAGCAGCTTCACGATTGCTTCGTGCCCGTTCCCCGTAGCCCACCACAGCGGCGTCCGACCGTAAGAGTCCTTCGAGTCGGCTCTGATGGCGCAGTCTCCATGTTTGGCCTCCAACAGTCTCTCTGTCAAGTAAAGCAGTCTGTACCTCGCTGTAAGGTGCAACCCTGTTGTTCGAAATGGGTATTTTCTGCTGTAACCTCCCCACTTATTTTCTAGCGTCAATGCACCTTGTGCGGTAGAGTCAACCAATACTTCATCGCCGAGGAAAGCTAGCGTTAACTGTGAAGTGATGCTTTGCACTGGTTGCACATGCTCGCTCCAGAAGTGTGCTGCGTAGTCGAAGAATGGATTCTCGGTAAGCCTTTGTTCGAATGCTTCATCGCTAGCTTTGAGAAGTTTGTCTCTAGTTTCAAAATCTTCAGTGTCGACTTCGAAGGCTTTCTCACTGCCACAGCTGCCACTTCGAAACGTATCAAAGGATAAGTAAGTCAGGCATGCTACTGCTATCTCTTCTTGAGCTCCAGGATTCCATTCCAGTCGTACCCGCTTAAAGTACTCTTGTGTTGTGTAGTGAACCAGGCGGATGATGCTGCTATCCTCATCCACTGTCACGAGCCCAGCACACACGGAGATTATGTCTTCAACCTCATAAACATTGTCACTTTTCAGAGCTTTGTCGCCTGGGTCAATAGCCAGCGCATGGCACAGCTCTTTCATCGTGTGTAGTCTTTGTGCATAACTTATCCAGCAGAGAACGCGCCTAGCAAGTGAGCGGTCCTCAGGGAGTTGTCCGTCGATTCGTTCGAGGGCCTCACTGTACGCCTCTTCAAGTGCCGCTGACCCTTTCGAGAGCTTGTTCAGTGTAGATAGTACTTTTTGCCTATTTCTTTTGTCGAGAAGGGAGTCGATATGCAGACGCGTAAGGAGGAACATAGCTAGCCTATGAGTGAAATGCCCACATAGGTACGACAAATGACTTACACTTACATGCCATCAAGAGCTTCAACGACCTTGTTTTGGACAGCCAATTTAAGGTCTTCGTCGCGTTGGATGCAACCTGGTAGACATGGTATCTGACCTGCCACAAACCGCTTCACATCCTCTTCACTGGCGCGCACCTCTAATGTAGACTTCGATTGGAATTTCCGTGTGATTTCTGGGATGAAGCGAGAGGTGAACAAAAGACGTATGTCCTGTCTCGTTTGTAGCTCGTTCAACTTGTCGATGAGCTGTCCGCGCGCACCGTCTCTGTTCGAGCACTCATCCAACGTATCCACTGCAATGAAAATTGTTGTGTAAGCTGAAAGGACAGACTGCAAAGCCTGGAGAATATCGCTGAAAGATGGTTTGCTTCCTCGCTTCGAGTGGAGTTTATGTATCTGCGTCACTGGAGTTGCTATTTCCGGTCTATTCCGCACCAGCTGCTTCAAAAGAGCAGCCAACAGACTTAACGCGCTCTGATCAGTTTGCGACTTATAGCTGCAGAACAAGTAGGCTACTCTTGAGGTATAAGGACGGGCGGACAGTGCTTTCATGGGCTGCTAGGAACAAGCTCCAGGCGGTGGTCAAGCTGCTACTCGACACCGGCGAGGCCGACGCCGACTCGGGGGACAAGAACGGTCAGACGCTGGTCGGGCATTAGGCGGTAGTTGTCAGGCAATACTCGTTTGTGACAATTTGTTCAGCAAATGGCTTAGTAAGCGCAAGATTCAGGGGCAGAGCGATAATGTTCGTATGGAGCGATGTGCGGGAGAATGCAAGATCAGCTTTGATCGCTACTTGAATGTCCGTAATTCCAAGTTATTTGAACCCTCTACGTCACTGACATCATTGTGTGCGTTCGCAGTGCTTCTGAAGATAATGATTGAGAGAAGAGGTAGATTCGAGCTTGGACAGCACAGAAAGAAGGTATCTGTTTACGCAGCTTGACTGCTTCTTAGGATCTGCGCTATAGTTGCCAGTTTCTCCGCGATGCTGCTGTCCAAGAGTCTCTGCAGCCTGGGTGAAGATTGACCAAGAGAATGGGGCCCAGAAGATGATGTTTCAATCTCATCGGCACGAAGACAAAGTTCTACAATCTCTGCATATGCGTCTCCCATGTTGCTTGAAATCGTCGACATGAAAGAGTTGCCAGCAGTGGCTGTTGCTGTCTCGCCCAAGAGAGACTTACGTATGCCGGCTAGAGTTGTGTTTTCAATCGTCTTGACATTGCCGAGACCAAGTACATCTTCGATTGGTTGCCAATATGCCACCTCGATCAGTAGAATTCCGAGGCTATATATGTCGTGGCAGCGTTGATAAGGCCCCGTCCTCAGGATCCATGACTGCACACCAGGGTGTCGATAGAGGTCGTCATACGCATTTCGTAATGGGGATTGGGTAAAGTTATCCATGCCATCAGGACGGGCGAGTTGGAATCCCGCGATAAAACATGAGGAGATATCGCATTGCTTTGAGTCAGAATCGAAATAGATGATGTTGTTGCTTCGAAGTCCTTTGTGCAGCCAACCCACTGAGTGGAAGCCACGAAGACTGTCGGCTACCGCAGCGCATACTGCCATTCTCTGAGAAAGAGAGGGCTGAGGAACCTTTCTCAGAAGCTCGTTGAGAGTGACGAGGTTTTCTGCCGTTATTTGCCCATTTTGACCGCCAAACATCAATCCGAACCTAGGATTTCGCCCTGTGATGTCCTGTCGAGCGAATCCGTACGTATGCGGTGTTAGGAACTCGTAGGGTAGTTGATTCATTAGCAGATCAGTTAGAAGAGCAATACGTTCCTCTATTGGCTTGAAGGGATCCTTATTGGAGTGCAATGAGGGATTGAAGTCATCGGCTGACTCTAACCACTCAACCCATATCTTTTGTTCGGTCGTGCCATTAGACCAAGCAATGCGTTGTCGTCCAGACGCGTCCGGTCCATTGGTGTTTTCGTTTGCCACTGTAGGGACTTCAATCGCTCTCTTAGTTCGAGATATGAGAGCATCTGAGTTGTCAGAATGACTGTAATTCAGTGGAGATCCAGGAGCGACTTTGATCAAGATGTACTGTTTCTTGACCTCGGCGAGTTGCTTGATGTACCGGCGACGAGCTCGGTCTTTTTTATTCTCAATCACCATAGCTTCTGATCTGTCTATTATTGCACCGTTATCGCTTTTCTGAACTGTTGATGCGTCCCTCTCGTTCAAGCTCAAGGCGTTTATGAGCTCCTGTAGACTTCGTACATCATTCCTTAATTCCAGTATTTCCAGATAGCTAGCGGAAGTATCCTTTTCGATTTGTTCAATCTTTGATCCATCCAAGGAGGAAACTAGGTAGTCATTCCAAGTTGTGAGCTGGGTGAGCAGGTTTTCGAATTTTGCCTTGTCAATTGTTGCCCACTCGAGTCGCTTCGGTTCGACAACAATCCTACGAAGGTTTTCTCCCACCCTATTCATCCTGCCCCCAACTTTCTTGAGATGGTTCAAAACAACTCTTGATTTCGATGTAAGCTCTTCCTTCGAGTTGTCCGCTTTGGGCTCATCAGGGCGCCATAATAATTGATCAGTCGCACTGCCAACTTCTCCGTAAACGGTCCATGATATCTTCTCTTGTGGAGCGAGCTTTTCGTACTTCCCATTTGTCGTGGCAAATCGTTCCATCAAGTCCTTTACTTCAGCGAGTACGGCCAGGAGGATGGTCGAATTGATCTTCAGAGTTGCCGACAGCCTGCTCTGTTGGTGCAAAAGCTCGGCTTCAGTCGCAAAGTTCAAGAATCGTTGTTGCTCGAGCTGCAGATGTATTTGCAGATGACGGAGCTGCTCCGGCATCGACGCTGCGTTCACATAATAACCATAGCCTAACCCCGGTAAGCAGATAGGAAGAACCACCCTCAGGGTTTTGTACCTTTCACGCACTCGTCCACCAGCTGAATGACCAAGGAGGTTACTCCAACAGCAGCACCGAGAATCGAGAGAGGATCCGCCATGTTTGACCTGGCATGTAGGTCGCTCGAACAGCCGAAGGAAGCTTCTCAAGAACCTTTAATTGTGCTCAGGCAAGAATAATTGCTTTTGTGACGGGCAAGCAGCCGTACGGCTGAACGGCTGAATTGCATCACGCGGCAAGCATCAGGTGAGATTTCTGCAGGATCATGCCACTTGCTTCGCCCAGAAGCACCGCAGACTTGTCTTTCTCCCTTCCGAGCAGACGCACTTTTCCCAGATCGCAACACGAAACATTCTCCGGAATCGCTTTCCGACTACGACCAGGATCGACTCAAATCGTGCCTCGACAACGAAGGCCATATCACACCTCGACGGTTATGATGAGCACTTCTTCTAAAATTGCTGAAATTAGCGAGCGGTGGATTGAGAAGTTCAAACTCAACTCTCGCACCGAGAATGGAGACACGATTCAGACACGGACGGTGGATGGCCAAACTAAAGAGATTATCTGGAAATGGGAAGGTAATTTGGGGTATGACGACTCGAACAATATCTGGCTTGAGAAGGATCAGAAAAGTGGAAGACTGAGAGTTGTGAAGAGATTGAGAAACTCAAATGGTCAAATGAAATCGCAAAATGGAATAGCTTACTGGCGTGAAATAAGGGCATTGGCCACTCTCCGCAAGGCAAGTACTATCTCCACGATGCTGGCCACGCAGTGTACTCATGAGCACAGTATGAAGTCTGCTTTGTTAGGTTTTATGGCTATTTTGAGGGCGACGTAGGCCTCCCAGCTTGGTGCCGAGACTCAATCTTCCTGGCAATGGAGTACTTTCCATGGGGCGACTTGTATCGAGTTTTGACGGCATCCGAGTCAAGTGGAGCGACGGAGGAGGATGCCCGATACATTGCCAGCCAACTACTCTATTGCTTGCAGATAATGCATGGTTTGGGCATTACGCATCGAGATCTCAAGCCTCAGGTATGTCCTATCCAGTTCCAAGGCAGCGCTTCTCTCATGGTGTTTCTAGAATATCTTCGTTGTTCAACGGTATCCCTTTTGGTGGCTCAAACTCGGGGACTTTGGTGTTTCGAAGGCAATCATCGAAGGAGTCATGTCCACCAAAGTTGGGACCTTCGGCTATGTGGCTCCAGAACTGATTGCTCCGATGACCGGCAAGTACACAAGCTCGGTTGACATGTGGTCTCTTGGATGTGTTATCTACTGGGTCTTGACTGGACTGATTCCATTCGCGCGGTCCTCTGTCCTGGACATGTTCCCCATAGAGCCCCTTGAAACGTCGCAAGTTTCGGACGCTGGTGTGGAGTTTTTGGGAGAACTCTTAACCGTTCAGCCTGACCGAAGACTGTCGGCCGTTGACGCACTGCAACATGAATGGCTACAAGAAGTAAGGCAGTGGGGCGAAAAGTTGGAAGCAATGGCAAAGAAACAGGAACTTCCTAAAATAAAGTATGTTGGTCCCGTGCTGTACGACTGGAAGGGCTGACCTCGAACAGGAAGGATGATATCATAGTCGCTGTGCTGGGAGCTGCTGGCGTCGGCAAGTCAACATTCATATCACATTTTGTTCCCGAAGGCACTGTGATCGACACTGGTGACACCCTCGTATCAAGTATACCAAGCCCTTTACAATCTTGTGTCCCGTCTCTAATCCTTGACAGTCACGCAGAGCGTTCAGATATACGAATGCAAATACAAGGGCAAGAAAGTCATTCTTGTCGACACCCCGGGTTTCGACGACATCAGTAAGCCAGACGGTGAGATCCTGCATGAACTGGCCTTGTGGCTTAATAAAGCCTACCACCGCCATGTCCTGCTAACAGGGGCCATATACATGCAGTCGATAAGCGAGTCGAGGCTTTCTGGATCCGTTCGAAGGATCTGGACGATGGTGCGAGAGCTGTGCGGCGAAGATCGCACGGGTTTTCTCCTGGTCACCTCGAAGTGGAACCATATCAAATTTGAGGTTGGTGAAGCGCGAGAGAAAGAACTCTGGAATTTTAGAGACTACAGGCCCTGGCAGCGCAAGATTGGTTCTCTGAGAGGACAATTTCCAACTCTTCGATATGGAGGTGAGCGGGAAGAAGCGGAGGTCATTCTCGACTACATAATCCGCAACGCGAAGCCTGAGGCCTTCGCTATTCAGACCGAAATGGCTTCCAATAGAGTGCCATTGATGGCCACACGTGCCGGAAGACGGATTGCAGATAGCTTCCAAATGTACAAAACGCGACACGCGCGGGACATTGAAAGCCTGGAAGAAGAGGAAGAACTGGCTCGGAACGAACAGGATCTCGCTCGCCTGGCCGAGATTCAACATGAGATCGATAGCTATCGCCACAAGTTTGATCGAACAGAAATGCAGCTTGCTCGTTTGCAGACAACCAGCGAAGACCTTATCAAGGAATTTGATCTGCGGAGAAGCAAAGATTGGGAGGCATTGCTGCAGAAGCTTCGCCGCACAGAGGTCCGTTTAGCCGAGAAGCACCAGCCTGAAACTGCCGATGATGATATCAGTACATCCATGGATCAGTTGGATTTGGACAAGCTGGATGACGAAATCGATGAGATAAACCGGTCGGAATGTGAGCCGATGTAATGGAGATTAGAACGCGAATATGAAAGAACTCGACAACTATGTTTGAGTGAGTTTCTGGTCAGGCGAAAGTCTCCGTTCGGTAGGATTTCTAGAAGACGCATTGTCGGGACGGCGTCGCGAGGCTACAACGGGCAGTGCGTTGAAGATGGTTGGGGCTCGATTGCGACCGCGACGTCGAGTGCTAGGAAAATGGCCGTAGCATAACAGTCATACGGTAATTTCAGCGAGAGAGTGAATGTCTAAGACGGTCTTGTTAACGTATTTGACAGGCGAGTCGCGCACACAAGCGAGCCGCGCACCCCGCTAAGGCCCCTAAATGTAGTCGCTAATTTTAGGGCCCTACCCCGTAAATTTAGTGGGTGCCGCGTTTGTTAGTGGGTCCAGAACGTTTTCCCA
>Ga0335072_10002792_pt1 | contig 26815 bp, 25 predicted proteins | sample Lox_Sample_21_FD_206725 | JGI IMG/M metagenome (GOLD analysis project Ga0335072, IMG submission 206725) | Soil microbial communities from Loxahatchee National Wildlife Refuge, Florida, United States - Lox_Sample_2.1 | ecosystem: Environmental > Terrestrial > Soil > Wetlands | place: USA...
ACCATACCGTATTCGACTCGCCGCCCAGGAACAGCGTGCTGTCATCCCCGAGGCCGATACCATTGCCGCTGCCGCTAATGGTAAGGGTGGAAAAGTTGTCGACGCCGCCGCTGTCGTCGGTGCCGGTAACGGCCACGACCGAATCATCCCCCGCGGAGACCAGGTTGTACTGGCCGCCCACCGTCGCGATCAGCGTGCTCGCACCCCATAGATCGTTGCCGCTGCCGCCGATCGTGGCATCTATGGTCGGGCTGGACCACACCGTGTCGCTGATGCCGTTCATGATCAGCGTGCTGCCGCTGCCGAGGTTGGTCGCGTTTTCGCTGCCGCCCATCGTCACGTCGGAGTTGTCCCCGATGGCGAAACTGGCGCCCGTGCCGGCGAAGTCGACCGTGCCGGAACCGACCCACGCGCTGTCGCCGTTGCCGAGGTCGGTCACGTACGCGGTGCTCGCGGCAAGCGAATTGTCGCTGCTGCTGGCGAGCAGGTCGATGGAGGCGCCGGCGCCGCTGGCATCGATGGCGTTGCCACTGCCACCCAGGGCGAAGGCGCCTTCCGCAGCCTCGTCGATGGTTTCGCCCGAGGCGGTGAGATTGATCCCGGTGCCGTCGATGTCGATCTCGCCGCCGCTGCCGGTGATCGTGGCGGAGGTGTTGCTGTCCAGGCCGACATCGTCGCCGGCGACGTCGCCAGTGATGGTATTCCCCGTGCCGCTGGTCAGCGACAGACTGTCGTCGCTGCCCAATCCGATAAGGTCGCTTGAGCCGCCAATCGCGATGTCGTTGTCCGAGTCGCCAAGGTCGATCGTGCCGCTGTTCGCGTTGACGACATCGCTGCTGCCGTCCAGGGTGAGGGCGTCGCCCGTGCCGCCGCTGATGCTATCGCTGTCGCCGATTGCATCGATGGTGCCGGCATTGCCCGCATTTATATCATCCGAATTTCCGGTTACCGTGGCGCTGCTGCTGTCGCTGTTGTTGATTGTCTCGCCCGAGCCGATCATATTGGTGAGCCAGCAGTCATTATTGATATCGTCGCCAGTGCCAGTGGCGTCAATCGTGTTGTCGTTGCCAATGTTGGTGATCGTCTCGTCGGCTCCTGTGGTGATTATGTTGCCGCTGCCGACAGCCTCTATTGTGCCAGCGGTGTCCGTTCCGGTCCCATTATAGCCAAGGATTATTCCCTGATTGATACCTGTGGTGATCATGCTCCACCCGTCGCTGATGGTGCACGAATTGGTGCTGCCGTCGGGCTCTTCTGATATGGTCTCCGTGAGTTCACCACAGATAAGCGTGCCTGATTGGCCTGAGGCGAAATTTACGCCACTTCCGCTGCTCATATTGAATATGTCGCCAGAGGTCCCCGAACCTGTATCAAGCGTCACACCCGGATCAATATTTAGGATCACACCTTGCAGGTTATCGATAGATGTGCTGTTGCTCACCTCGACTTGAGCCGGAGTAATCTGTTCACTTGCAACCGCGTTATCGAAGCGCTGGTTTCGGCTGGTCCACACGGATGGATTCACTGCTACGGCAAATGCTTGCACGTTTTGACCGAACGACATGCTGGAATTATATTGGGCCGGGTTTCCGTTAAGCAGTTGCACCGACTGGCCCTGTAGGAACTGTGCAAACAACTGTTGCGTGGCAGTGCTTGAGTCATTAAATAAATCCAAGGCGCTTTGCAGGCCGACCGGATCAGAATAAGCGGCGGTGGCGATATTCGGGCTTGCCAAGTTCAAGTCTGTCTGCAGAATGGTTTCATACCCCTGTATATCGATAGTGACCAAGTTATCTATGAGGTTTTGGCCGCCGTTGCTAAGGAAATTGTTGAGCGCGGTATCGAGTGTCTGAACCTGCGTTACCGTAAGTCCACCGTTTTGTGCCAATTGCGCCATTTGCGCCGTCGTAAAATATCCGCTATTCGCAAGTAGGGATTGGGCACTTAAGTTGCCGTTCGCCCCGAGATTAAACTGGAGCAACCCGAACGTGTATCCCCCTCCTCCGGAGGGGGGAGCGGCGAAATTGGTCAGATCTGACGAATTATTGCCGTCTTCAGTCGCAAAAACAGTCGTCTTGTATAGCTGGAGCAGGCCTGTTAAGAAGGGTTGGGTGAAGCTAATTGAGTCGGACATTTGAACCTCTTTTTCCTTAGGTTATACGCGATTTTATCGAGTTTCAGGCCACCTGGGAGGATTTGCTAAGCGCGTTGCCAAGCCGGCTTGCACAAGAGTAATCATCATTGCCACTTTGGTTACGCCATTTCGCGTTATGATTCCAGGTTCCTCAAACTGGGAATCAAGCACGCATACGTGCTTCGACGCTGGGCCATCTGCGATCTCGAAGATCGCGGGAGTCATATCGTCAGGGACTCCGTCTACGAAGAGCTTGGTTGTGCGTGATGCGCTCTCGAGCTGGAGCACTACACTGGAACCATGCGCGCTGGCGCCAATAATTGCCTCTTCAGCGCTCGTAACCTTTTCGGATCGCAGCAGTCCCGCTTTCTGCCTCGATAAAATAGTGAACTGCGAGCCAGGACTGAGGCAGATACTAATAATCTCTTGCTTAGTCGTCTGACATGAAAAGACCGTAATCGCCGCACTCGGGCACAGCGTCGGCTTCGCCCGGCTTGGACCTGCCGAACTCGCGCCAGTCCACATTTCGCAGGCAAGTACAAAACACAAAGCGACCCGCTTTGTGTATGTCGTGAGGTTGCCTGACTGCACTATCATCGTTCCCTGATTCCTTCGTGCGCGTACCGCCGCAGCGGCGACAGCAGATAACTGATCACAGTTCTCCTCCCTGTCTTGATCTCCGCTGTGACGGCCATGCCCGGCGTGATTGCTCGCTCACGCCCGTCCACCACCATACTGGTCTTATCCAATGCGATATGGGCGACGTAGCCAGGCGGCTGGTCACGTTGCTGGTCCTCGCCGCGACCATCGCTCGTGTCGTCACGCGACGAGTGGCGCGGGGTATCTTGTTGCTGCTCGGCTACCCGATCATGACTCACATCGATCACGTGGCCATGCAACAGCCCATACCGCGTGAACTCGAAGGTCTGCACCTTCACCGCGACCTCCTGCCCGGCATGCAGGAAGCCGATGTCCTTGTTGTCCACCGTCGCCTCGATCAGCACCGGCGCGTTGTCCGGCACCACGGTCAGCAGCGGCTCGGCCGGCGTCACCACCCCGCCGATCGTGTGCACCGCGAGCTGCTGCACCGTTCCGGGGATCGGCGCCCGCAGCACCGTCTGCTGCGCCTTGTGCGCCGCTTCGATAAGCTGCTGCCGCAGTGTGCCGACCTTGTCCTCGGCATCGGCCAGGTCCTTCAGCACGTCGCGCGCATACTCGGCTGCCGTCTGCTCGCGCTGCCGCACCAGGGCACCGAGCGCCGCGACAATCTCCGGTCCGTGCCGCTGCTGCACGGCCAGTGCCGTCCGCCCCTCCACCAGGTCCTGCTCCGCGTCCAGCCACGCCAGCCGGTTGCCGAATTCGTTGTGCAGCAGCGTCTCGCGTAACTGCGCCTTCTGTTCCAGCCACGGCAGCGACGCGGTCAGCTTGGCGATGGTCGCGGCGTTCTCTGCCTCCTCCGCCTGCTTTCCGGCAATCTGCTCATCCAGACCGGCGAGCTTCGCCATTTCGCCGGTCCGCCGGGCCGTGGCGGCGGCCTTGGCCTCCGCCACTTCGTCCGCCGACGCGCCCTCGGGCGCCACGAACGACCCCAGCCCCCTGCCGGTCTCCAGGTCGCGTTGCAGCACGCGCAGTCCGGCCAGGTTCAGCTCCGCGTCCATGAGTTCGCGTGCGACGCGCGCATGCTCTGCCGCGGCAATGGTCACATCCAGGCGGAACAGTACCTGGCCCGGTTCTACATGCTCGCCGTCGTTCACCAGGATCGCCGACACCACGCTGGTCTCCAGCGGCTGCACGACCTTCGACTTGCCGGCGGGAATGACCGTGCCCTGCGCTGTCGCCACGATGTCCACCCGTCCGAGACACGCCCAGGTCAGGGCGCCAACCAGGAACAGGCAGATGGTTGCGGCCACGGCACGCCCGGCGGGAGAGGCTGGCGTTTCCAGCACTTCCAGCGCCGCCGGCAGGAATTCCAGGTGTGCGCGCGGCGTCCGCAGTCCCTGCGGTGCCGCCACAACCGGCAGCGTCTGCGCGCCGGTGGTTGTGGTCGCGCTCATGCCGCCCCTGCCTGCATGTTGTGCAAGGTCGCGTAGCGGCCGCCGGAGCGCAGCAGCTCCTCATGCGTGCCCTGCTCGATGATGCGCCCCCGCTCCAGCGTGATGATGCGGTCCGCGTGGCGCACCGCGCTCAGCCGGTGGGCGATGATGAACACCGTCCGCCCGCGCACGATCTGACGCAGGTTCTGCTGCACGATCCGTTCGCTTTCGTAGTCCAGCGCGCTGGTCGCCTCGTCGAAGATCAGGATGCGCGGCCGCGTGGCCAGCGCCCGCGCAATGGCGATGCGCTGGCGCTGCCCGCCCGAGAGCGATGCGCCGCGCTCCCCCACCATCGTGTCGTAGCCTTCCGGCAGTTCCAGGATGAAGCCGTGCGCGCCTGCGAGCTTGGCCGCCGTCATTACCGCCTCGATCGGCATGCCGGGATCGGCCAGCGCGATGTTGTCGCGGATCGAGGCGTTCAGCAGCACGTTCTCTTGCAGCACCACGCCGATCTGACGGCGCAGCCAGGCCGGGTCGATCATCGCGGTGTCGACGCCGTCCACCAGCACGCGGCCGGCTTCCGGCACGTAGAGCCGCTGCAGCAGCTTGGCCAAGGTGGATTTGCCGGAACCCGAGGCTCCGACGATGCCCACCACCTCGCCGGGGCGCACGTCGAGGGTGATGTTTTCCAGGATCACCGGGCCGTCCAGGCGATGGCGGAAGCGCACATGCTCGAACCGGATGGCGCCCTGGATCGCCGGCAGCGCCGCGCGGCTGGCACTGCCGGCTTCGACCGGCGTGTTGAGGATGTCGCCCAGCCGCTCCACCGACAGGCGCGCCTGGTGGAAGTCCTGCCAGACCTGGGCCAAGCGTAGCACCGGCTGGCTGACGCGCTGCGCCAGCATGTTGAAGGCCACCAGTTCGCCCACGGTCAGGCTGTTGTCGATCACCGCCTTGGCGCCGAAGAACAGGATGGCGGCGCTGGTGAGCTTGCTGATGAGCTGGATGGTCTGGCTGGCGGCATTGCCGAGCTGCGTCACCCGCATGGAGGCACCGACATAGCCCGCCAACTGCTCCTCCCAGCGGCGCTGCATCTGCGGTTCGACCGCCATGGCTTTCAGTGTCTCGGCGCCGCCGACGGCTTCCACCAGGAAGGCCTGGTTCTCGGCGCCGCGGCGGAATTTCTCCTCGAGCCGGCGGCGGAACAGCGGGGTGACGGCCACGCTGAGGCCGGCGTAGAGCGGCAGGGAGGCGAGCACGACGCCGGTCAGCATCAGCGAGTAGATCGCCATGACGCCCAGGAAGACGCTGGTGAACACCAGGTCGATCACCAGGGTCAGCGAAGAGCTGGTCATGAAGCTGCGGATGTTCTCCAGTTCCCGCACGCGGGCGACGGAATCGCCGACGCGGCGGGCCTGGAAATAGGGCAGCGGCAGCGCAAGCAGGTGGCGGAACAGCCGCGCGCCGAGTTCGACGTCGATGCGGTTGGTGGTGTGGGCAAAGATATAAGTACGCAACGTCCCCAGGGCGGTCTCGAACAAGGCGATGCAGACCAGGCCGACCACCAGGATATCGAGCGTGGCCATGCCGCGGTGCACCAGCACCTTGTCGATCACCACCTGGAAGAACAGCGGGGAGATCAGGGCGAAGATCTGCAGAAAGAGCGAGGCGACAAGGACTTCGCCGAGGATCCCGCGGTATTTGTGGATCGCGCCGAGGAACCAGGCGAGGTTGAACTGGCGCCCGAGATCGCCGAGTGCGGCGCGCCGGGTGACGAGGATGACCTGCCCTATCCAGTTGGCACAAAAATCAGCGGTAGGCAGGATTTTCGGCTGATGGGTAGCCGGATCGAGGATCAGCACGCGGTCCCCGGCGACTTTCGCGAGCAGCAGACACGACCCGTCGCGGCAGACCGCGATAGCAGGGAGAGGCAACCCGGCGAGCCGCTCGATGTCCACATTGACACGGCGCGCCCGCAAGCCGGCGCGCCGCACATACCGCACGATGTCGTCGGGCGACGGCGCCATATTGCCCATGGCTTGCGCGACCTGGGCGGGCTCTGCGGCCACGCGGTGATATCGCATAACCGCAACGAGCGCGTGGGCAAAGGTATGGCCTTCGCGTCGCGGGCAAGCGAGAGGATCAGGTTCTCCCACGGTTCCTCGGCAAACTTCGGATTGGATCGATGACGAAATCCTGCAACCGCCACTTCCGCGAGAGGAACGTCCCGCAGCCGAGACAATATGGATTGTTAACAGATACGATCATGATATGGTGCGTTAATAATTCGTTAATTCCAGCGACTCGGATTGAATCGTGCCTCGCCTCTACAACCACACGAGGCTTTTACCTATTCATCTTACTAGCGACAGCGTCGCACGCGTTTCATTGCCCGCTCCTGACAAAACCAAATGTGTCGTTGACGGACCTTCAGCCACACCGTGAGATCGTCCCAAACCTGCCGCCCACCATCTCTTTTTCTGATCTGCGACGATTTCGTCTTGTCCGACGTAGCTCAAAGCGTGCAAAGCCGGCATCAGCCGACGCTTGCCCCGCGCCGCCGCCTCAACTCCGCGCCAGCGACGGCAACCGCGCTCGCCGAGCGTCACCCTCGCCTCGGTATCCGAGCCAACTCCCAGCATACCTAGCGTCTTGTGTTCCTCGTTTTGTCTACGTAAACTATCACCCCTATCAGCGCCCGGTCGCGAAGGCCGCTGATCGTCGTCGCCTCGATGCTGTCAATCAGTGCGCGCGCCTCCTCCGGTGACAGCAACTGGCGTCTTGCCTTCCTTCACCGGATGAGAGGGCCCGCGCACCGCATGCGCCGGGTTCGTCTCGATCACGTGGCCGGTCACTAGCCAGCCGAACAAATGGCGCAGCGCAGCAAGCCGCACCTTGGCAGTTGAGACCGCGCGTTCCTTCGTCTGCAACTCGATCCAGGTGACGACGTGAAGCGGCTGCACCTCACCAACGTCTCCGACCCGTGTTCCCCACACCACGCAAGCAAATCCGCCATTCCTTCCGCAGCGGCCACTGCCGCCCCACGGGTCGGGAATGGCCCGACATCATGGTCTGCGGAGTCTGGCAGCCAAGCCGGCAGGAACCACCAGCCGCCAGGTCTGTAGCTCTGCGCGCTGCGGATCGAGCCAATCTCGGGCGAGCAGAACCAACCCGAGTCTATCCCGTCCCGCTCCCATCCGGGCGGGTCGTTCACAAACGATCGTTTGTGCATGGATCACTGCCGAACGACAAACCCTGGGTCCTTTCCTTTCAAAACCCTCTTTCAGAACCGGTCCCAAAGGCAAGCACGGTCTGAAAGGTTCCTTGGCGTACGATTTTGGACAAATCGTGTAGTGACCCCTAGAACGGTGCGGCGAACAAGCCGCCACAAAGTCCCCCCGAACTCCCCGTCCACCCGCATTCGCCAAGCGGCTCGATCACCGCCCCCGTCCGAGCCCGCGGCCAAGCGCCTGGCGCTGGGCGAGGCGCTCCGTCTGCACTTCGTGCTCGCGGGCGAGCTTCGCCTCCCCCAGGACGTGAACCGTCCGGCTGACCACACTGAGGGCTGCGCGATGCTCAAGCCCCACAGAGGCGGCCTCGATCGACTCGCCCTGGCCGCGCCGCATGGCCCGCACCGCGTCGTCGCCGAAGCGTTGCCGCACGGCCTCCTGGAAACGCTCCAACTCCGCACCAACACCCCCGAAGCCCTGGTCCGCGGCGATGCCCCGCCACAGCGCCGCACGTGTCTTGTCGTCCGGCGCCGCGGCAAGCGCGGTGACCGCCTCGTTCGCTCGTATGCTGAGGCTGGGGATGGCCACGGCATCGGCCCGGCGCTGCGCGGCCACGGCGCTGCGGTAGGTCTCGGCAGCCCGACCTTCCACCGTGGCGATCCGGTCCAGGGCGGGGGCAATTGCACCGGCGGCGCGTTCAGCCGCCGCACGGTCTGCTTTCGCCTGCGCCCCCGCAAAAAACCCCGTCTTGCCACGCAGTGGGCCAAGCTGGGCCGGGTCCGCACGGATGCGCATCGCGGTACTGGTGAAACCCTGGCTTTTCACCATCTCGTCAAGCTGCGCCTTCGCCGCATACGGATCGCGGTACGCCCCGCGCAGGTACTGCACCAACGCCTCCCGCTCCTGCTGCACAGCCCGGTCCTTGGCCACCACGACCGCGATGCTGGCCGGGTCCAGCCCGCGGCCAAGACTGTCGCGCCCATCCTGGCTGACAAAGGCCGGGATCAGCGGATCGAACACCGAGGGGGATGGCGCGGCGGCGGTCTGCCGCTGCCTGTCCTGAGCCGCGCGCACCTTGGCCCGCAGGGGATCGGACGCGCCCCAACGCGGCCCCTCGGCCACGCCGAGCCAGTACGCCTCGCCCTGCTCCCACGCCTGCTGTGCCTCCGTGCGCGGCATCGGCTTGCGGTCCACGTCCGCCGCCTGTTCGCGCTGCCGCGCCGGCCGCCGCAGTTCGGGCGCCAGCTCGTCGTGGGTGGCCCACGCGACCGAGGCAGCTTTCATCTCGCCGCGTGCCATCTGCCAGGCGAGCTGCCCGGCATCGCGCGCCGTCTCCCGCGCGACAAACACCTGCGCTGATTCGCGCTGCCGGGTCAGCGCCACGTAACTCGCTGCCGCCCGCCAGTGCTGCGTGTGATAGAGGTAGGTGTGGTCCAGGGTCTTGCCCTGGCCCTTGTAGATCGTCCCGGCATAGCCGTGCCGGAAGCCCTGGAACTCCTCTGCCGACCATGACACCGCGCGTCCGCCGTCGAGCGTCGCGGTGAGCTGGCCGGTGCTCCGATCGATCGCGGTGATGGTGCCGGCATTGCCGTTATAGAGGCGCAGCCGCTTATCGGTATCGGTGAACTGCACCCGGTCGCCCGGGGCAAAATCCGCCGGCCCGTGCTTCGTCTCGAACCGGACATCCGGCCCGGCCAGCTCGCCGCGGTCGCGCCGCACCTGGCGCAATTCGGCGTTCAGCGCGTCCACATCGCGGTTGGTGTAGGCGAACACGAACCGCGTCGCCGCGCGATCGGCCGCCGTATCCCGCTTCCAGGCATCGACCAGGGCCGCCCGGGCATCGACCTGGTCGTTGGTCCAGGTGATCGCGCCGGCCTGGTCGAACGCGGTGACCGCCTCGGCGAACCGGCCCTCCGCCAGGTCGCGCGCTGCCTGCCGCTGCCAGTCCGATTGCTGGCGCACGACTTCGGAAATCTCCGCCGCGCCATGGCGCTGCTTCAGCTCGGTGAACAATCCCCCCCGCTCGATGCTGGCGAGCTGGCGGTCGTCGCCGGCCAGGATCAGCTTGGCGCCGGCTTTGCGGGCCTCGGTCAGCAGCTCGCCGGTGATCCGCGTGTCGAGCATCGCCGCCTCGTCCACGATGACCACGGTGTTGTGGTCCCAGCGCGTGCGGCCATTCTTGAGCCTGAAGAGTTCGGCGTGCACCGTGCCGGCCTCGGCGAATCCGTCCGCCTTGAGGTCCTGCGCCACGGCATTGGTCGGCGCCAGGCCGATCACCCGCTGCCGGCCGAAGGCGGCGTGCGCGTCGCAGATCGCCGCGAGGGTATAACTCTTGCCGGTGCCGGCACGGCCCTCGATGAGCACCAGGCCGGTGCCCGCCCGGGCGTGTTCGAAAGCGGCCTGCTGGTCTGGCCGCAAGGTCCGCCCCTTCAGGGCCCAGTGCGCCTCCGGAAGCTCCACCCGTCCTCGCCGCTGCCGGGCCAGACGGCCCGCCTCGGCCAGCGCGTCGCGCTCCTGCCGGCGCGCCGTCCGCGTGGTGTAGCGCTCGGCCGCCTCCCCGCTCGTGCGGTCGTACAGCGGCACGGTCTCGGCGTGCCCCAGCACCGCTTCCTTCGTGGCCGTGCGGTCGCTGGGGGCAAAAATGTGCTTGGCGAGGTGCCGGTCGAGATCCCGCTCGGAGAATGTCGCGGTATGCCGCGTCAGGGTGGCCAGCACCTGGTCGGGATCGCGTGCGGCGGCTTCATTCGCCTGCCGCAGCAGGTCCGCGCGTTCGGCAATCCCGGTGTCGGCCTTGCGCATCCGCACCGGCCCGATGTGCTGGCCGACATGCGTCGCGGTCGGATCGACGCGGATGTCCAGCCCCTGTTCCTGGAAAAACCGGTTCTGGTGGTCGCGCCACAGCGCGCCCCAGGCCTCGCCGTCGGCCACCACGGCCCGCCCGCCGGCGCGCCGCACCTCCGGGTCCAGGTCGCGCGCCTTCTTCGCCGCGAAGTTCTCCCCCTCGATCCGGCGCGTGGTGATCAGCAGGTGCGCGTGCCAGTTCGCCCGTTCCGACTCTTCCGCGCCCTCATGCGGCGCATGCACGTCGAGCTGCACCGCCAGGCCCTTCGCCACGAAATGCTGCTCGGCAAACGATTTCGCCAGCTCGATCCGGTCATCATTGCTGATCGCGGCATCGGCCGGCAGGGCGAGAACGATCTCACGGGCGACCTGCGCATCCCGACGTTTCTCGGCCGCCTCCGCCGCATTCCACAATACACTGGCGTTTCTGAATGACTCGGAAGCGCCGTCGGGCAACAGCACCGCATGGTGTTCCGGCGCGTCGCGGTGCCGGAAGTAATAGAGTTCACCCGTGCGCTCCACGGTGATCGCGTCGCGTGCGTTGTACGCCGCCGATCGCACGGCGCTGCCGCCGGAACTGCGGGCGATGTAGCGCGCGCGGGCAAACTGGATGGCCACGGCTGATGGGTATCGCGCGTGGAGTCCGCTGCGCAAGTCGCATCGCCGTGCGATGCATATTGCGTCTGCACGCTTCTCGCTCGCATTCGCTCTCTGGTGCAGAACCCGCTGCGCGGTTTGCTTTTTGCCTGTCATGCGCGTGCAATTTTCACGCTGCACCGCTGTTGGACCGAATGCGGAATCTCGGCTTTGTGCGTTGGCTTCGACTCGCTTCGCTTCCTACGGTGATCGCGCCAACCGGCAAAACGGCAACGTCAGACTGCGGAGTCTCGATCCAGCTCCACCATACCACGAGTCCACGCCGCTGACAGCGCGCGCGGACCGACATCATCAGGTTTAACGCCAGAAAAGATACGGATCGCGATCATCATCGCGATGATGAATCTTCTGCGTCATCTCGGGGGAACCGCACATGGCCCGCTCCCTGGCCGAGCGCTTGCACGCGCACGAACAACAGAAAGCCCGCCTCGCCGAGCAAGAGGCAAAACTCAAAACCGCCGAGCGCAAGCAGCGCACCCGCCAGCTCATCGAGGCCGGCGGCCTGGTGGACAAGGCCGGCCTGCTCGATCTCGAACCGAATGCGCTGTACGGCGCGCTGCTGTCGTTGCGCGATGGCGCCACCGACAAAGATCAGGTCGGCAAATGGACCGCGCGCGGCGGCCGCGCCTTCGATCGCGAGGCGCGCCTGCGCGACGAAGGCAAGGAAGCCGTCGTCCTGACCTTCCCCGCAGCCCTCGACCGCGAGTTCACCACGGCCCTGCGCGGTGCCGGCTTCCGCTTCAGCAAGGTCATGCAGCACTGGGAAGGCCTCGCCCGTTTCGATGAGGCGGAAAAACTCGCCAAGGCGCACGGCGGCGCCGCGCGGCGCATTGCGCCGGCCAATGCGCAACCACAAACGCCGGCCGCTGTCGCCGCCGAATGATCGAACGCGCGACCTACGACCTGCTGCGGCTCGCGCTCCGCATCGTCGTGCGGCTCTGGCCGCTGTGGCTGTTCTGGTTCGTCTGGGACCGGTTCAGCGATTGGTGGCTTGCCTATCTCCTCACCTTCCCCGACCGATCGTCCGCCAGCTACGCCTTCGCCTATCGCTGTTGGCCGACCGTCGCGCTGCTCGGCCCCATTCTCCTCATGGTCGTGGCGATCGGCGCATACCGCCTGCACCTCGCCCATCGCACCATGCCGATCGCTGGCATCGCCGGCGTCCTTATTGCCACGGGTCTGACGGCCTGGCCGGAATACCGCGCGCTGGCGCCGTACATCGGATCGGCGTCGCTGCCGGACGTCCTCGGTGCCATCGATCTGAGCATCGTGCAGGCCACGGCGATCGGCCTCCTCGCCGCGGTGATCGGCGTCGGATTGCTGACGCAGCGGCAGATGGGGGTCACATTCGGGCCGCGCGTGGTGCGCGGACGATCGGACAATTTCGGGCATGCCGACTGGCTCGCCATGCGCGATGCGCGCCGTCTGTTTCCCGGGCCGGATGACACGTACGGCGGCATCGTCGTTGGCGAAGCCTACCGCGTCGATCAGGACCGCGTGGCACGCCAGGCCTTCGATCCCGCCGATCAACGCACCTGGGGCCAGGGCGGCACCGCACCGCTGCTGATCGATCCCTGCCGCACCGGCTCTACCCACGCCCTGGTCTTCGCCGGACCCGGCGGGTTCAAGACAACCTCCGTCGGCGTGCCCACCATGCTCGCCTGGCACGGCGCCGCCGTGGTGTTGGATCCCTCCCGCGAAATCGGCCCCATGGTCGCGGGCTTCCGGCAAACCCGGCTCGCCCATCGCGTGGTGACCTTGGACCCCGCGAATTCAGTCGCCGGGGCGTTCAACGTCCTCGACTGGATCGACACCGCCGCGCCTGAGGCGGAGACCAATGTCGAGGCCGCGGTGAACTGGCTCTGCGGTGAAACACGGGGGCAGATCACGTCAGGGGGAGAGTTCTTCCGCGAAAGCGGCAAGGGCCTGATCGCCTGCCTCCTCGCCGACATGCTCTGGGACCCCAAGCGCGCCCCGGAGCAAAAGACTCTCAAGCAATTGCGCCGTTTGCTCGTCACCCCGGAAGACGACATGCGCAAGCTGCTCGAACGCATTCATGCGTCCTCGACCAGCCCCCTCGCCCGCGATCTCGCCGGCACCCTGAAGGGCCTGGTCGCGGAAACCTTCTCCGGCATCTACGGCAACGCCAACAAGGACACCCGCTGGCTCTCCACCACGGCCTATGCCGATCTCGTCTCCGGCGACAGTTTCCGAGCGCGCGACCTGGCGGACGGACGCCTGACCGTCTTCGTCCAGGTGCCGCTGAAAACCTTGCAGGCCACGCCGGCCCTCGGCCGCGTCATCGTCGGCGCGCTGCTCAACGCCGCCTATGAAGCCGACGGCCAGGTGCGCGGCCGTATTCTCTTCCTGCTCGATGAGGTCGCACGCCTCGGCTTCATGGGCGTCCTCGAACACGCACGCGACGCCGGCCGCAAGTATGGCATCACCCTGCTGCTGCTCTACCAGTCGCTCGGCCAGCTCGTCGGCCAATGGGGCCGCGAGGGGAAACAGGCCTGGTACGATGCCACCTCCTGGCGCCTGTTCGCCGCGGTGCAGGACCCGGACACCGCCAAGGAACTCTCCGCCATGTGCGGCGAGCACGGCGTCGTCGCGACCGCGCTCGGCAACAGCAGCGGCAGCCAGGGCCGCGGCAGCGGCATCGCGTCCAGTTCCTCTGGTCGCTCCGAGAACCGCTCGGAGATCCGCCGCGCGCTGATCAAGCCGGACGAAATCATCCAGGACACCCGCGCCGATGAAGCCTTCGTGCTGGTGCGCGGCGCGAAGCCGCTGCGCTGCGGGCGCGCGATCTATTTCCGGCGGCAGGACATGGCGCCGCTCGCCGCCGCCAACCGGTTCCAGCCGCAGCGCGAGGCCGCCGAATGATCAGTGGCGTTGTCCTCCGCTGGATCATCATCGGCCTGCTCGCGATGGCCGCCTGGAGTCTGGTCGCGCACTTCGCCGGCAGCATTTTCCTGGGTTGCGCCGCCGTCGCCGGCTGGCGGCTGTGGCGCGTCGCGTCGGGCGCGCCGGTGATGCGGTACGGCGCGCCGCGTGGCGGGCAGCAGGGCCAGCGTGCATCCGGCACGCAAGCTGCCACACCGGTCCGGCCGCCGCGGTCGCTCGATCAGGCCATGGCCGAATTGCACGGCATGATCGGCCTGGCCGGCGTCAAGGAAGAAATCGCCAGGCTGGTGGACGTGCTGCAGGCGGAGCGCGAACGCGCCCGCCTCGGCCATCGCGCCGCCGCGCCCTCGCTCCATTGCGTGTTCCTCGGCAATCCCGGCACCGGCAAGACCACAGTCGCCCGGCTGATGGGCGAAATCCTCCGCGGCCTTGGCTACCTCCGCCGCGGCCACATGATCGAGGCCGACCGCTCCACCCTGGTCGCCGGCTACATCGGCCACACCGCAATCCGCGTGCGCGAGACCGTCACCGCTGCCCTCGACGGCGTGCTGTTCATCGATGAAGCCTATTCTCTCGCGGTGGAGCCAAGTCACGGGGCGGATTTCGGGCGGGAGGCAATCGAGACCCTGCTCAAGCTGATGGAGGACCATCGCGGCCGGCTCTGCGTCATCGTCGCCGGCTACACCGCCGAGATGCGCCGCTTCCTCGACAGCAATCCCGGCCTGCGCTCCCGCTTCACCCGCACCGTCACCTTCGCCGATTACGATCCAGGCGAGCTCGCCGCGATCTATCGCGAACTCGCCGATGCCGGCGGGTTCCGGCTGAGCCTTGGGGCTGAGCAGGCCTTGGCGGACGCGTGCGCCGACTTGGTGCGCGGGAAGGATCGGACCTTCGGCAACGGCCGCGCCATGCGCACGCTGTGGGAGCGTACGCGCGAGGCGCAGGCCGGGCGTGTCATGCGTCAGAATGACCGTACGCCGGACGACCTGGTGACGATCGAGGCGGACGACATTGATGCCGCGGCGGCGATCGAGGCCACGGCATGACCGCGGTCACCGCCACCCGCATCTGGCTGCGCCGCATGGCCGCGACAACGCCTGCCGCCTGGCAATCGGACCTGGTGTTCCGCTGGGCGGCGATCGGCGCCGGCATCGCGCTCGCGATGCTGGTGCTCCGGATGACCGGTACTCCGGCCCTCCATCAAAGGCCGCCGTACTTGGCCGCATCAGCCGGACAGGCATCTGCACCCGGCGCTACGTCGTCAGGATCGTGGGTGGTGCCATCGCCCTCCCCTCCGATGCCGAAGATTGCGCCGGGACGCTCGCTGGCGGGCGTGACGGTCACACCGGCAGCGCCGAGCAGCTTCGGCACGGTACCAATGCCAGTCGGCAAGCCGCAGCCATGACACGCTGTCGCCTGATGCCGATCGCGAGCCTGGGCCTTGTCCTCGCTGCCACCACCCTGGCCGGCACCGCCGCTGCGTCACCGCAGGCACCGGCGCCAGAGACACAGCTCGATCGCATCGAACACAAGCTCGACCTGGTGCTCCACAAGCTCGATCAGATTCAGGCTGGGCAGGCGGCTGCCAGCCAGACGGTAACGCCGTCTGCGGCAGCGCAACCAGCCGCGGCGCCGGCGAGCACCGGCAACCCCGCCCCCACCCCGGAAACCATGGCGGCCGGGGCGGTCGCCATCTTCCATCCGGCGCCGAAAACCGACACCGCCGCTCATACGATCCCGGCCAACAGCGTCGGCGGGTTCATCTACACGGGCGGCACCATCCATCTCGCCGACCTGGCGGACCGCGGCATCCACTACATCGGCCTCACCGGTGTCGAATGGCAGGGCTGGCTGCGCGCCACGGAGACCGGGCGCTACGAACTGGAACTCGACGGCAGCACCGTTGTCCGCGGGGACTTCGACAACCCGGTCTGCATCTTCAGCGGCTGGCTTGAAGACCGCTCCATCGGGACCCAAGAGGCCACCCCCCGCGCCGGTCCCGAACGGCCCGCATCGTTCTCCCTCATCCTGGGCGCGGTACTGCAGCCCGGCCTCTACAAGCTCCGGCTCTGGGCAGCCTGCACACCCTACGTTGCCAATGAGCATGTCTCTGTCGAGCTCTTTGAGAAAACCCCTTCCGGTCTCAACATGCGGCCAATCACCGGCGAGGACATCGTACATAAGCCAGGTTCGTAGGTGAGACACACATGATTTGGCTCGATTGGTATTGCAGGATGCACTCCGACACCTTCGTCCCGCCCGACGAACGCATGGGCGATCCCCGACGCGATCTCGCAATGTCAACCTGGATCTACTTTGCAACCTACTTTCGGGAGAACCCCGATCTCTCTGCACCGCGACCTCTCGACTTCCACTGGTACTCAATGCTTAAACCGTTCATCGTGCCATTCCTCCTGCCTGAAGCAACGCGGCCAGGCGCAAAGAAACCGCCAGAACCACTCGGCCTGGTACTGACACGACAAACTGCCGCTCTCCTTTCCGATGCGAAGCCACCTTCGGACGATGCCAGTTGGATGGCTGCGCTCGGCGACCGCTCGGTCTACATCGATGTGCCACATGGCGCGGTCCGCGTTGGTGATACGCTCCAGCTGCGCGCAATCTTTCTGAGAAAGCTGCTCAGCAGCTCGGGTGATCAGCTCATGCTGATCGCGGTCGTCACGGACCGCGGTTCTGAGCAGGCGCGCGGGCGCATGTTCGCCGTTCTGGATGGCAATGGTCACCCAGTGCCCGCCCTTGATGATAGAAGGATACCTCTGACCGAACTTGGTATCCTGCCCCCCCTTTACCGATCCGGAAGTAGAACCCGTCGCGCGAGTACGCACGGCGGACTTTCTCAAGCTCACGCTGGCTTATCATTTCTTCGGCCCAAAAGAGACACGCGAGCCGATTGCGGTCACCGCCAGCAGCCGCCTGCTTCAAGGCAAACCAAGAAAGGATGAAAGTCTGTTTGCCATGGTCCGCCTGCAGCCAGCACGCGACCGCCTTGGCCGCCCAGAAGGTTCGATCTCGACAACCTGGTCTCTGACGACACGGCAGGAGGTGTCCGGACATTTCAAGCTTCAGCCGCACGGTCCAGGTGCGACTTTGCGCAAAATGATTTGGGTGGCGGCATATGATCGCGGGCCAGGGGATGCACCAGCCAAAGCGCACGCGCATCGGATTTAGCCGATGCTCGTCCGGTCGGTGTCAGGCATGGATAAAATCGTGTTTGCGCGCCAAGGTGCGGCAGACCTCTACCTCGCAGACAATCGGAGGAATGCGATGCCGAGCGGTAGCGTCAAATGGTTCAATGAGCAGAAGGGCTACGGTTTCATCCAGCCCGACGACGGATCGAAGGATGTTTTCGTCCACATCTCGGCCGTGCAGCAGACCGGCCTGCGCTCCCTCGCTGAAGGGCAGCGCGTGAGCTATGAAATCGAGATGCGGCACCCGGGAAAGACGGCTGCCGTCAACCTTCAGATCGGTTGAACGACAGCGAGCGTTCGCTGCGGCTGTACGACACGCGGCCGGGGATATCGGCTACCGGCACAGAAGACCATCTGTTGCCTGTGGCCAACGCCTCTGGCCGCCGCTTCGCGGCGGGCAGGGCCTCATTGCCGGCCCCGCATCCCGCTAGGATATTTGCACAAGGAAATTGCAAGCCTGAGGCCCAACGGCTCAATTTGTCATGCCATCGACTATTCAGGGAGTGCCAGCATCCGACCAGCGGCTTCGGCCACAAGCCGGGGGTCCAGAGGATACGGCACGAACTCGCCCTCCCCCTCGACATAGGGCCCGTCCTGCGGCTGGCCGACAAATACGACTTTCACCGCGTGCCGCTTGTGCCGCAGCATGCGAACAAGCGCCGCGCCGTTGAGCTTGCCCGCCCCGAAATTGACCCGTGTCACCAGCACATGCACGCGCGAGTCAGCTTCGATGGCGTCGAGGGCCGTCATGGGACATCGAAACCAGCCGCTTCCTGTCCTGCCGCGCGTATGGCGGAAAGAAGTATTTCAAGTTCGTCTTGTTCTTGATGAACGATAAGCACCGGCGCAGGCATGGCCCCACCCTTATTAACTTACCGGCACGATGGCATTCATTTCCGCTGACTGATCTATGTCAAGTGACTACGAAGTAATTCCACCGAATGTGTGGCGCGGACCCGTCACATTCCCGGCCTCGCTCGTTCCGTGGCAGAACGCCTATTTTGTGGCGGCCTCCTCCTTCCCTGGAACTGCAAAGCCATCTCGTCGCTGCCGGACGGCAGCATGACCGTGGAAGCGACCAGGCGCTTGGTCAGGCGGCCTGAACCTTCTTTGGCCGGCCACCCCTGGCACCGTTTGCGCGTGCGCTGATACGCTTCGCTTCCGATCGTGCGGCACCCCCGAGTTTGCCCAGCGACGCCGCCATGTCGCCGGCTGTTGCCAAAGACCCGATCAGCCCATGCACGCTGATGTTGATATCGCGCTGGTCCAGCTTGATTCCATAGCCCGCCGGCGACACTCGCACCGCCGCCATGTCGGACGGTGGGACATCGCGGAATTCCTCCACCATCGCACGCGGCAGCCGCACGGCAGCCCCATCTGTCAGCTCGATCTCGATCGCATCGCGCTCCGCGTCATACCGCACGCTGGCCGCCCGCCGCTCTACTGCGCGCCGGCGACGACCCGCGGCGACCGCGTTCCGGAGTTCATCCTCGGTGGTCGGCGGAATCTTCACGGTACCCATTGCTCCACTCCCGCCCCGGCCTTCACGGCGAGGCTTGTCCCGTCCTTCATGATCAGGGTCACCTGGCCTGCCGGCGGGTCGTAAATCGCCCGTCCAATCTGAACGGCGCCCATCTCCCGCCTGGCCAGCACGGTCACCGTCCCGTCCCGGGCAACCTGGGTCCACCGGTTGTCGATGCAGCAGGTACCAACCCTGGCCCACCATTCCGTCCTGCATTTCGGCAGGTTGGCTGCGATGGCGGCCTTGATCCGGTCAATCGTCCGCGTGGTCGGTGCATCCTCGACAGGGTCCACATCCATCAGCCTGACGGCGTTATCGATGAAGGAGAACGCCAGCCGGGCTTCCCATGGTACTTCCTCGTTCTCGACGTGAACGTGCGGCGGACAATGCTCGTCCCGCGTCCGCAACTCGACGCACAGCCCGGTTCGCGGCACCTGGAACAGCCTCACGCTGTCAGATAACCCAATCGATTGGCTTTTTCAAGCGAGCCAGGCGCCGCGGCGGCGAACCCCGGCTCATTGCGGCCCGTCGTGATCGCGCAGTGCCATGTCCCGCTGGCGCTGCGCCACCGCCTCGGCAAAGTTGAGCGCCACCCGCCAGCCGCGCGCCAGCAGGTCCGGCGCCGTTGTCTGCGCGAGTGCCTGCGTGAACACCAGGACACTCTCCCGCTGATCTGCGTCCATTGCCGCCAATGTGGCTGCAATATCTGTGGGCGTCGCCGTCGGCGACGGCACATCTGGCGGCGGCGTTTCCCTTGCTCGCCGGCGGGCCTGCGCGAAACGACGCACCGCAAGCGCATCATCGGGCGTGGGCACCTCGACCTCGATCCGGATCAGGCCGGCCCGCTCGCGGTGTTGCCGGACTCGGCGTGTCGTCGCATTGTTGCTGGAAGCTGTCTCCGCCATGCGGGTAAGTGTTTCCGGAAACGACGGCGCGGTCAATGTTTCCGGAAACAGTGCTGGCCCGGAGGCATTTCGCCAAGCGAAATGCCGCGGGTGATTTGACCCTCTGGACCCGCAAGACATCCGAACCGAAACCGCTCGGTTGTTTTCATCTCGGCACCTAACGCATTGTGCTACCACGGCTTCATGGCAGCAGCCCAGCATGATTCCACCGGCTTCGCGCCGCCAGCACCGCGTACTGCGCCGGAGGGCGAAGCGGACGCCCATCCGCTGCTGTCGCCGCTGGCCGACGCGCAGGACACCCTGGCCCGGCTGGAAGCGACCCTGGCGACCGCCTCCGCCGCCGCTGCCGAGGGCCTCCGCGCCCGAACCGCCTATCGCGAGGCGGCCGGCTGGCTGGCGCACAGCCACACCTGGGTCCACCCGCGCGATCTCGCCCTGCGCGATGCCGGCCTGACCGGGTCCTACACCGCCGCCGACCTTGCCGGCCGCCTCGCCGCCGAACTCCCCACCATGACCGCGCACGGCAGCGAGCCCGATGTCGTGCCGGCCGATGAGATGACCCGCGCTGATCCGCGCCGGGCGCGCCGCCCGCGATTGGATCAACCGCCATGGTCACGCTGATCCATTGACCACGGACGGGATCTTCCTCGCCGCGTGTCTTTGGCGCGATGCCGGCTTCGGCTGCGGCATCCCCCTCCCCTTCTGGTCCGCCCCTGCCCAGCTCCTCCATCGCCTCACGCTGCAGGTCGGCACGGCATGGCTGGCCGGTTTTCTCGCCTGCGTCACCGCCGCGGCACGCGCCGGCCGCGAGGAGCTGGCCTGCCTGTTGCGGGCCGAAGCCGACGGCGCCGCCCTCACCCGCACCGCTCGATCGCAACTGCCACGCGCCATCGACCACGTGGTCCGCGCCCCGGTCGTCACCGCCCGCGGCCTGGCTGATAGCCTGTCGATCACGCCGCAGGCGGCCCTCCGGCTGATCGGGCAACTGACCGCCGCCGGCATTCTCCGCGAGGCAACCGGCCGCGCCGCCTGGCGCGCCTTCACCACGCCATAGCCGGTCCGGACCGGAGGAACGGCCGGCGGCCATCAGTGCGTCCGCCGCGGCGAGTGCGCTTCCCCTGCCCCTGCCCGCCGTTCGCGCGAGCGCAAGCCCCAGATCGTCCGCGCCAGGTTCAGCTCGCCGGCCTTGGCCTTGGCCACCATCCCGTGGAAATACCCCCCGGGCGAGGACCGGAAATGCCCCGAGGGCTTCGCCGAGACGATCGCCACCGCGATCGCCGCCTCCTCGCGGCCCATCGCCAGGCAGGCCTCGCCCCAGAGGGATTTCGACACCCCGAGTTCGCCGCGTAGCCAGTCGGCTGCGTCCACCACGGCCGGCCAGGTCGGCGTCGGGATGGTCAGGTAGGGCCGCAGCCGCGGCGCCAGCCGCACCAGCTCCTCCGTCGAGAGCCGCAGCACCGTCCCCTCCACCCGCTCCGGCCGTGCGGGCTTGGCTGCCTGCGGTGCTGGGGGCGGCTCCGGCGTTGCCTCGGTGGGCACGGCCTCGCCCGCCGGTGCGTTACACCCGTCGTTGGCAATTACCGTATCCGTTTGCGGATTCAGGGCTGGGTTGTAGGTATCTTGGTGGGGCCGGTTTTCCGGCCCCAAGGGGGCGGAATCAGCCCTCTCGGAAGGCTCTGCCATTGCCTGGGACAACAGGTTTTCCAGGCGTTCGCGCGCCGAGCGCTGCCTCCGCTCCAGGCTCTCCACGCCAAGGGCCATTTCCGCCGGCCGTTCGACCTGCTTCAGCGCGTTGGCCAGGATGCGGGTCTCACGGGCCAGGCTGGCCCAATCCTCGCCCGCCAGGCCGTATTCGGCGGCGGTTTCCAGGATCTGGGTGATGCCCTTCCGCGCGATCGTCGCCCGCCGGCGCAGCCGGCCCATCTCGGCGCGTTCCGCCCGCGCCTCCTCCGCCAGCCGCACAAACTCGGCGTGCCGCGTGGCGATCGGGGCGAGGTCGAAGCCATAGGCCTCGGTGATCTGTCCGGCGCGGTCGCGCAGCCCGTACCGCTTGCCGTTCGGGCTGTCCTTCATCGTCACCACACCGGCCTCGATCAGCGCCCGGTTCAGCGCCTTGGTCTGGCTGGGGGAGAGGCCGAGCGAGTCCTGCTGCATGCCAGCCGACGGCCAGACGATGGGGCGCCCTCCCCTCCCCCAGTCCTGCGGCTGGGTGAAGCGGAACAGCCAGTCCACAGCGTGCACCAGGCGTGGCGCCAGCCCGAGTCGCGGCGCCGCCGCCTTGAATGCCGCGAGCAACTGTCCCGGCACCGTCACGCCGTCCGGCAGGCCGTCGAAGGCCTCAGCCGTGCGATCGGCTCGTAGCAGGCTGGGCGTCAGTCGTCGGAAGCCGGTCGGGGTGCCGGCACAGCCTTCCCCGTGCGCCTCTCGGGCGCTTTCCATAGCCATCTTGATCCTCCGTTCGGGTGGATCGCGACGGGCAAGCCTCTCCCGTTGGCGGAAACGGCAATTTCCGCTTGATGGCAAGGCATCCGCTGGCTACGTTGGAGGTGTCAGGTCTCCGGACGTAGCCAACACGCCCGTTACGAGTTTCGCAAAAGCCCGCCCGGCAAGGCGGGTTTTTGCACTTTCAGGATATCTGCTGTGCTGCTGCCCTCCCCTGTTCGATGAGCTGCAAGAGCGCCTGGCTGCGATTCCGCAGGCCCTGGCGCTCCTTCACCGCGTCGAGAAATGCCACCGTCTCACGCGGCAACTGGAACAGCACCTCCTCGCCGCCAGCCGCGCGCAGGCGCTGCCGGTAGACACGGACTTTTTCGGCGGGCGAAAGTGGGGCCGCACGAGGCATGGTGAACCCGACTCGGTTACTAGTTCGCCAGTGTCCGACTGGAAAATCGAGTTGTCCACAGTTTCCTGTGGCCGAGTCGCGCTTATCATCTGAAATACCTCAATTTTTCTGCCGAAATTTCTCTGTGCAAATTTCGGTTTCGCATCGAGGTGGCGGCTGTCACGGCGCGACTCGGCGCAATCCATGTCCGGGATCACTTTGGCACGAGCTGCCTTCTAGGCTTGTACTCTTGTAGACTTATAGGCTTCTATAACTCCCAAATTACGTCGCCCTTCCGTCGGATGGAGCGATTTCCGGCTTGCCGTATTTGGCGAAGAGGTCGTTGAAACCCTCGGCCAGCAAGTCCTGTAGGCTCTTTTTTTGCTCCAACGCGATCAGCTTGAGCTGAGTGCGCACTTCCTCCGGGAAATGCACGGTAATAGGGCGCGTTCCGGCCCGGCTGGGCTGCCGATAATGCCCCGAAGGCGCCGAGTCAGGTGCTCCCGTCAGATGTGGCCGCGGCTCCGGTATCGGTGCCGGCCTGCGGCGGGTGCTTCCTCCGGCATCGGCAAGGGCGGCGGCCAGATTCGGCGCTTTGCTCATACAACTGTCTTTCGTGTATCCAATCCTACAAGCCTACTTATATACTTGTACGCCTCCACCACCTCAAGCGCGGCCTTGCCACGCGGATCGAATTCCAGCGGGGTCTGGCCAAGCGCAGCGGCATCGCCGAAGGCTGAGCGATTACCCAACAGCACCGGGCACACCTCCATCTGCATCCCCTTGATTGCCTCCAATGCCTGCTCCTGGCGGCTAGCGCGGGGTGGCACGGCGTTGAGAAGAGCAAGGGTCGGCTTTTCGCCAGCGAGCCGCACTAACTCGCGGGTGTTGGGGATGGTCTCCAAATCATAGATCTGCGGCCGGCACGGAATGACGATCAGGTCCGCGACCTTCGCTGCGGCCATTGCCGCCTGCTCGGAGCGAGCCGGCGTATCAATGATTGCAATGTCTACTCCCCCTGCTCTCGCCCGCTCCAGCGCCTGCGGTAGGCGAGCTGGCTGGGCATCGACGATGATGGGAGCCTCGGTCTTACGTCGGTCCCCCCAGTTGCAGGCAGTTGCCTGGGGGTCGAGGTCAATTACCACTGCAACCGCACCTGACTGCGCAGCCGCAACAGCCAACGACAGCGCGAGGGTGGTCTTGCCGGTGCCCCCCTTCTGGGCGAGCAGCGCAATGGTCTTCATGTTGGCTTCCCTACAAGTAGCCTCATAGGCTTGTAGCCTTGTTTTCTTGTAGCATAGGCTACAAGTCTATGAACGCAACAGCTAATAAGTCCGTGGAACCCGCCGGCCTGAAGATCAGGCCGGCGGCAAGGCGGACGGTCAGTCGTCGAAGCAGCGCCAGAAACCGCGCCCCCGGCGCGCGCGCCGATCGGCCTTGACGTGGCTGGTGTCGAACCCGCGCGCCCGCAACTCGCGGCTGATGACCTCGCGGCAGACGCCGATCTCGACGGCGATGTAGTCGAAGGTGCGCCCCTTCTGGCGCAACGCGGTGATCGCCGCCACCTCGTTGTCGAACAGCGTCATGCGCTTGGCCTCCTGCGCCGCGGCCAGCTTGCGACGGTGCTCCGGCCAGCGGGGGTCGTGGGCGACATAGGCACGCTGCGCCACGGACAGCTTGTCGCGTTGGGCCTGGCTCATCGGGGGACGCCGGCGGGGAAGGGAGGTGCTCTCGGTGTGGGCCATCGCACGGGCTCCTGCTGCCCGGGGTGACCGCCGGCTCGCTGCCGGCGCCTTGCCTCGGGTGCGGTCGCCCGGGGCCGGGCCAGGCGGGCGCGGCACGCCCTGAGGACGGCAGTGGTGCGGGAGCAGAGCGACTCGGTGCCGGCTGAACCGGAGGCGCTTCGCCCTTGCGAAGCGGGGCTTGCCGCGCACGACGCCCGGCCCAGACCGCGCCAACCCAAGGCAAGGCGCCGGCAGCGAGCCGGCGGTCACCCCGGGCGGCAGAACGAACTTGGGTGATGGCCCACAGCGCAGGCCGGGCGCGTCACGCCGGTGACGTCAGGATGCGGGGTCAGTCGTCACACTGTCCGTGGCGCAGCGTGCCTATGTCGCCCACGACCCCCGCTGGCCGATGCATTTGCGGCATGGACACTGCCAAGTCCGGAAGCCTCGCCTCGTTCGACAACCCGGTGGCGGCGATCGCCGCGGCGATCGCCGCGGTGCGCCGGAAGGGGAGGGGCATGCACACTATCGCGGGGGCGTCAGCCGCGAAGTAATCAGCCGCGAGTTGCGGGCGCGGAAATCGCGCCCCGTCAGGGCACGATCAGCACAGGCCGGAGGCGTGGTTTCTGGCGCTACTTCGACGGCTGACCGCTCGCCCCGCGCATCGGCTTGATGCGTCTCAGGCTGAAATTACACCCGGACGCAGGGGGGGGCGGAAACCCCAGAACCGCCACCCGCAGCCACTCCGTTGCCGGGGTGCACCTGGGCCGGTGAGGACGCGTATGGAAAATGGAAGGTCATCGTGGGGTCGTCGGCGCCACCCGGCGCCAGCGGGCGGTTTGGTTCCGATAAGTCGGCTTCTCGGAACCAATCGCCCGCGCCCGGTGCTGCCTTGGCCCGCCGCTGGTAACGTCAAAAGCGTTTGCGGATCAGCAGAGTGGATGGGGCTGGATGGGGCTTGAATTCGTCCGCTTATCCGCGTACCTTTGTGGCGTAACTCACCTACGGCGTGCCGTAGGCCCAAAGGCCGTTTCGGGCGAAAGTCCGGGCGGCCTTCTGCTTTTCTGGACCTCACCGTGGCGCGCACCATCGTCTATATGGGAGAGCATCAGGATCCCTGGGGTATTCATGCCGCGGCGATTTGAGCGGCAGCGGGCGAGTTGTCATTTGCCAGGCCGGGATACCATTTCTCAAAGAGCGGCCGGAGCGTGCCGTCGAGGGTGCGAGTTCGGGTCTGCAGCAACAGGTGCGCACCGCGCTTCGTCCACTGCATCTGTTGGCGCTTGGCGAAGCGCTTACTGATGACGGCGTTCACCGTCGATTCTGCCAGGCACGACGAGATGCGTTCGCCGGCCCGGAACCGCTCGCCGTAGTTGATCAGGCTGCCCGTGTTCGACTTGATATAGACGGCGAATTCGTGGACCGATTTGGCGAACTTGCGCAGGTTCGGATAGTCGACCTCTAATCCATCCACATCATCTTCGAGCGTCTCGATAGCCCCTTGAGCACGGTGCTGGTTGCCGTGCCAGAGTAGCCATTTGCTCCGTTCCAGCTCCGCCAGCAGGCGAGCGCCTGCGACCTCATCGTGGTGAGCCACGCCGCGTGCGTACTGTTCCAACACAGTCACACGCATCGTGATGTGGAACCAATCCAGGACGTGCTCTGATCCTGGGGTGACGAGTTCGGTCAGCGCACGAATCTCCTCGCCGCCGTCTGTCAAAAAGGTGACATCTTGGTTCGCTTGTAGACCCTGGCTCGCGAGCACATCGAAGAGGCGGCGCTTCGGTTTGGTGTCGTAGCCATGCACCAGACCGAGGTAACGGGCATCACGGTCTTCGGGCACTGACCGGCCAACGATGACCTCGAAGTTGGTCTTCCGGTCCTCCCAGTCGCGGACGTAGCCACCGTCGAGGCCGACCGCGATACGCCCCTCGGGGATAGGGAGCTTGGCCCAATCCGCCGGGCAGCCGTCGATAAAGCAGGGCCGTTCCTCTGCGAGTTCGGCTTCGGCGCGCTCGGCCACATGCAGGACGTGCTCGCGCAACGTGGTGGCGTTGGCCCCGGCCGTGATCGGCAGAATGTCGGCGAGGAGTCCGGCCGCGGCGGCATACGGCACCAGCGACGCCCAGCGCGCCTCCAGATAGAGCCGCTCCGGAGCGACGTAATCGGGAAGCAGGTTGCGCAGCGGTGACACGGTGGCTGGACCCTCGATGTTCTCGCACGGGCAGCGGTACAGGCGCGGACTGGCGATCTGCACATCGCCATAGAGTGTGAGGAAGACGACGGGGTGGCTGCCCTTGCTGCGCCGGCGCGCGCCACAAGCCGCGCACCAGCGGTGCTGTTCCGTCCATGAGGTGACCTGAGCATTGACGACGCGCTGCTGAACAGCGGTCATCAGCGCTTTGCCATCGGCGATCGACAGGCCGAGATCTTCCGGCCGTTCCGTCCGCTTCTCGAATGCCGCGACCTCCGTAGGGTCACCGACGGCGCCGTCATCGCCGGTGATCTGGAGCAGGACCCTGACACGCATGGTGCATCTCCGCTGCGGACCGCCGGCCGACGGGTTTTCCACAATAGCCGGAGTGGAAAGCTCAACGCCGGTCCGGCATGCCGGCGCCCGGCAATCCTGCCGCATACGGCGCGTCTGGCGCCATGGGTTTGCGCCCCGAAAGAGAATGAGCAAACTGGATCATGGCTTCTGTCGCACGGATTGCCGCCGCCATCGCCGCTATCCTCGTCCGCGAGGGGGTGAACTACGCGCAGAGCAAGACGGTGTTCAAAGCTGCCCGCCGGCGTGCCGGCTTGCATGCTGCGCCCGAGCATCGGGCAAGCGTCCAG
>Ga0335072_10002793_pt1 | contig 26812 bp, 18 predicted proteins | sample Lox_Sample_21_FD_206725 | JGI IMG/M metagenome (GOLD analysis project Ga0335072, IMG submission 206725) | Soil microbial communities from Loxahatchee National Wildlife Refuge, Florida, United States - Lox_Sample_2.1 | ecosystem: Environmental > Terrestrial > Soil > Wetlands | place: USA...
ACCAATCCGAACGGGATCGCAACCGGGAATCTGCCGGGATCGACGGTGATCAACGCGACGACCTCCGATGTGACCTCGGCTGCTGGCTACTTCTCGACCTGCCCCCCGGCGAAGATCACGCTTTCGGTGAACGGAAGCACCTCAGCGAGCGTGACGCCCAGCGCACCGCAGACCGCGGTTGCCACGGCCACCGATGTCAACGGAGTGACGATCAACGGACTGCCGCTGAGTTACGCGTCGACCGAACCCCAGAACCTGGCTGTAAGCGCTACCGGGCTGATTACGAATACCTTTCCCAGCCATGCGACGGTGAGCGCGATCTGCGAGCCCCCGGGTTGCAATCCGGCGCCGGTGAACCTGATTGGGACGCTGGGCAACGGGATGCCGGTGACGGCGAACACTGTGACGGTCAATGCAACGGGGCGGAGCAGCAATCAAATCTGGATGGCGTCGTCGCAGTCCCCGTATTTCTCTGAAGTCGATCTGACGAGCGGAGGAGCGGGATCTCCGGTGCGTCTGCCGTACACGCCGAACTCCATGGTGATGGATCAGGCAGGCGACTCGCTGTATTTCGGCAGTTATCACGAGCTGATGATTTACAGCACGCTGGGCAACACGCTGACGAAAGAAGTTGCGGCGGTACCGGGCGTGGTGCTGGCGGTTTCACCGACCGGAAGCACCGTGGTGATCAACGACCAGCTGCGCCAGGTGATTTACCTTTACAGCGTGTCTGCGGGGACGGCGACCAGCATCGCGGGCATTGCCAATCGCGCTGAGTACTCGCCGGATGGGGCGACCGTTTATATCTCGGGGCAGGATCCGGCGACCGGCCTGAATACCCTGTTTGTGAACAACACGCAAAGCGGCTGGTCGAGCTACACGCTGAACAACCAGCCAACGTATAGCTGCGCTCTGGAAGCCGGGGGGACGGCAGCGGTGCCTGCCTACAATCCGAACTACGATCCGTTCTGCGGAGCGTCAGTGGCGATCACGGTACCGAGCGCAGGGGCTTTCCTGAGCGGCAACACTACGGCCGCGCGAAGCTTCTGCCCGAACGCCAGCGCGAATCCACCGTATTTCCCGCCTGCCGGGGAGGTGAGCGCGGCGACGAGCCAACTCGATGCGACAGCGGACGGCAACCATATTCTGGGCGCCAACGGCACGACGCTGTCCGATATCTGGCTCTACCAGGGCAGTTCCCCTTCGGGAGCTACGGGGGTTCCAACGGGAGCGTGTCCCGCGTACAGCCCAGGCGGTCCGTTAACCTTTACAACGATGTTGAATCAGGGGACGCTGCCGGTCTCGGCAACGGAAATCGATCAGGTGGTTTCGTCGCCGGATTCGAGCCTTGCCTTCGTGACGTATAACTCGACGACGGGTACAGGCACCGGCATCCTGCCGTATTACCAACCGTCCACCACGGCGGGTGGGTTCGGCGCGCTCGGAACGGTACAGTTGACTTCCGGAGCGCAGGCGCCGGTGGCCGGGATCTTTAGTCCGGATGGAACGATCTTCTTCACCAGCACGAGCGGCGACAATCTGGTGCACATGATCAACACAACCAGCCTGACCGATACGCAAACGATCAATCCCAAACTGACGAACGGAAGCGGCACAGCGGTACCTGCGCAGTTCCTGGCCGTGAAGAGCCGTACAACCACATAGCCTGCAGCATTCTGTGTACAGAAGACGGCCGGCGATTGCCGGCCGCTTTTGTTGGTGCCGCAGAAAAGTGATCCGCAAACCGGGGCGGTACACTAAACCTCATGCCACGCGTTGCCATCATTTCGAAGCCGCAAAAGGAAGAACTCCGGCAGTTGCTGCCGGATCTGGTGCTGTGGCTGAAGGCGCACGGCTACGAGCCGCTGCTCGATCCGGTAAGCGCGACGTACGTTCTGGATGAGCCGGTGTGTCCGCGTCCGGAGTTGTCGTCGCTGCATCCGGATCTGGTGATCGTGCTGGGCGGCGATGGGACGCTGCTGGCGGCCGCGCGGGTCTTCGCACGCAGCGATGTGCCAATCCTGAGCGTGAACCTGGGAGCGCTGGGTTTCCTGACCGAGGTGCGTCTTTCCGATCTCTACACCCACCTCGAGGCGTGGAATAAAGAGTGCTGCGCGCTGGAAAGCCGGGCCATGCTGCACAGCGAACTCTGGCGCGATGGAAAAATGTACGGTCAGCACGAAGCTCTCAACGATGTGGTGGTGGCAAAGGGGGCGATTGCCCGCATGGGCCACTTCCGCGTGGAGATCGACGACCAGCTCGCGGCGACATTCCGGGCGGACGGCGTGATTGTGTCCACACCGACCGGCTCAACCGCATATTCCCTGGCCGCCGGAGGTCCGGTGCTGGTCCCCGGAGTGGACGTTCTGGTTGTCACGCCGATTTGCCCGCACCAGCTGACATTGCGGCCGATTGTGGTTCCGGGCGGGTCGCGCATTCAGGTGGTCATCGAGGGAATTCCGGACCAGACCTTTCTCACGGTGGACGGACAGGAAGCCGTCCAGCTGCGCATCGGAGACGAGCTGCGGTGCCGCCGTTCGGACCATTCTGTAAAGCTGGTGCGACTGGGCGATAACGGCTTCTTCGACGTGCTGCGATCGAAGCTGAAGTGGGGAGAGAAATGAGAGGCTGAGCCGCCAGGCGCGACTTGCCCGCAGGATAGCCGGATGGACGCTTCTCTTACTGGGTCAATTCCAGCAAAAGGACATGCGCCTTGGTCGCCGTCGTGCGGGCTCCGTCGAGGTCATCGTTCTTGAGAGCTTCCCGCGCGCGCGTGATGTAGGTGCGAATCTGGATTACGGTCTTCTGCTCATCGGCGCTGAGAGGGCGCTTGATGGCGTTGAGTGTGTTTTCGGTGTCGTCAATCTGCTTGATGATGTCGCTCCGGTCCGCCGTGTTGCTGGTGTCGTTGGCGGTAGACAGCTGTCCGATAGGCGACATTTCCGAGGGCTGGCCGCCGGCAGCAGCGGGCGGGGTCTGAGCCGCGGTTTCGGTATTCGCGGGCGGGGTGGCGGTCTTCGATTCAGCCTGCGCGGTTTCCTGGGTGCCGGACGTTCTGGCGTGATGGTGCGCCGGACGGCGCGGCGGCGGAGCCGGCGCCTGGGCCTTCGGCTCCGGCGGCGCGGTGGTGTCGAGCTTGATGGGGCGCTCCCAAACCACAGGCAGCAGCGGCGGGACCGGAGGGATGAGCATGGCCATCTGCGTCGGCGCGACAGACGGCGCCTGGGCCGCCGCAGGAGTTGTATTCCTGTGCGGTCTGAGCCCGCATCCCGTCATCAGCGCAGGCAAAAGGGCAAGCGCTGCGATGGTCCTTCCGGAACTCATGCTCCGGGCCTTTCTGGCTGGGTTTCACCACCCTGGCGAGCAAGCTCGCCCGGAATCGCCTCCCCTGCAACTTCCAGGATTCCGCGCTGTCCCGAACCGGCAGAAGTTAACGGGAGCCGCAGTACAAATGTGGTTCCGCTCCCAGGTTTCGATTCTACGTCAATCTGGCCGTGGTGCATCTGCAGGATGCGGTAGGTCATGGCAAGGCCGATACCGCTGCCTTCCTTCTTGGTCGTGAAATAAAGGTCGAAGATCCTGGCACGAATCTCGTCAGGAATTCCCTCGCCGTGGTCGCGGACCAGAATCGAAGCCCAGCGGCTGTCTTCGTTGAGACGAACTTCCAGAGGACCGCCGTTCGCCATGGCCTGTGCGCCGTTGAGAACGATGTTGAGGAGCGCCTGCTCGAGGAGATCAGCGTCGACCCGGGAGATGACGGGCCGCGGCGGGACGTGGCTCTCGACGGTGATGCCGCGGGTGTGCAACTCGGCGGAAGCCAGCATGAGGACGCTGGAGACGACTCCGCGCAGGTCCTGATCCTTAAGCTGGAGCTCGACCGGCCGGGAGAAATCGACGAGGGTTTGTACGACGCGATCCAGGCGACGAATTTCGCTCTGGATGATGTCCAGGTGGCGGAGGGCATCGTCGCCGGCGTGCACCTTGTTTCGCAGGAGCTCAAGGTGGACGACGATGGCGTTGATGGGATTCTTGACCTCGTGTCCCACGCCGGCGGTAAGCCGGCCGATGGAGGCCATACGACGGGAGACCTCGAGCTCGCTCTCAATTTCGCGCACGGATTCGAGGTCGTGCAGGGTGAGCAGCGCGCCAAGAGAAGACTGGCGATCGCGTGGCTGCGCGTCGTGGATGAAGTCGAGAGAGACCTCGACGCGGCGGCCGGTTTCTGTGATGACCTCTTCCTGGACGACAGACATCCCGGCCTCGAAGGCGTCGCGGACGATGCGGCCCAGGCGGGTATTGCGGTCGAAAATATCGCGTACTTCAGCCCCGAAGATGCGGTCGCGGCCGATGTTGAGGAAGCGCTCGACCGAGCTGGAGACGAGAACCGCACGCGCATCGCGCGTGAACAGCATGACGCCATCCTGCAGATTGGAAAGGATTTGATCGAGGTTTTCGCGAAGGGCGGAGAAGACCTCCTCGACATTCCGAATGCGCTGTCCCAGGCGATCGATCTTACCGGACACCTGGGCTACGGCATCGGTACCGCGGCGCAGCGGATCGAGGACGGTGGCGAGGGCGCTGGGCGCTTCAGCCAGCGCAGGGCGTTTCAATTCACGAGCCGCGGCAGGTTCGGTGTCCGCCTCCTGGGCGGTGAGAGCGTCGAGGCGGCGGCTGATCTGCTCAATGGGCTGCAGGGCGAGGTTCGCGACGAAGGCGGCCACCACGATCGAGATGATCATGGCGAGCCCCATAAAGCTGAAGGACTCGAGAAGCCAGGGACGGAAGGCGTTACGCAGGAAGGTGGTGCGAATCCCGATGCGGATGGTGAGAAACGGCTGCTTGTTCAGGTCGAGACCGAGAGAGACGTCGTAGACCTGGGGCGGCCCGAAGACAACCATCAAAGAACGGATCAGAGGCTGGCGGCGCAGGATGCCGTAATCGGGGCGGATGGGCAGGGGCTGGTCATCCTGGCTGGCCTCCGGCGCAGAGATAATCGCACGGTTCTGGCGATCGGCAACGGCAATGTCGAAGACCGTGGGGGAATAGTTGACGATGGCGTTCAGCGTCGAGTTCAGTCCCGAATCCTGGCGAAGGGCGGCAGCCACGGCAGCGCGGACGGCGGCGGGGTCCTGCGGGTCGAAATGGCGATCGCGGAGGCCGGTATCGAGGGCGCGGTTGACCTGAAATGAAATCGAGTGGACGAGGATGTCGGTCGCTTCCCAGGACTGGTCGATGTGCTGGTGCAGCAACTGGCTGAGCCAGATCCAGGACAGAAAGACCACGACCGCGAAGACGAGACCGGTGATGGCCAGAACGAGTTTGGTCTTGAGGCGCATGGGTCGGGGGGAGACAGCGCTCAGAGATCAGGGTTCGGTAAGGGGAGGATACTCAGATTGTTGCCCTTACGCCACATTAATCTTCCAGAGCGCCAGCCGGGGCATTGGCATTGCCGTATTCCCGGAGCTTGTTGTGGAGGGTCTTGAGGCTGATGCCCAGGATCTCGGCGGCTTTGGTTTTGTTGTTGTGGGTGGATTCAAGAGTCTTGAAGATCAGCATGCGCTCGGCGTCATCGACGGTCGCGCCGACCTCCAGCTGAATAGCGTTGGGTGGCAGTTCGCTGGCCGGACGTGTGGGCCTGCTGCCAAAACCGGGCGGCAGGTGGCGTGACTGGAGCTGACCCTCGCTGCAGAGTACGATGGCGCGCTCAATCGTGTTTCGCAGCTCGCGCACGTTGCCTGGCCAGTCGTGAGCGATGAGCCGGGCGAGCATCTCGCTGTCGATGCCGTTCACGCGCCGCTGGTGTTTCTCGTTCATGTCGGTAATCATCGACTCCGCGATCTGCGGGATGTCCTCTTTGTGATCGCGCAACGGCGGCATGTGGATGTTGAAAACATTCAGGCGGTAAAAGAGATCGGCGCGCAGATGGCCGTCGGAGACGGCGAGCTCAGGATCCTTGTTGGTAGCGGCGAGGACCCGAACATCGACCGGGGCTTCGACTTTGCTGCCGAGCCGGCGCAGCTTGCGGTCTTCGAGAACGCGGAGGAGCTTGGCCTGGGTGGCGACGGGCATTTCGCCGATTTCGTCGAGCAGGAGGGTTCCATCTTCGGCGAGCTCGAAGCAGCCGGCGCGGCGCTCGATGGCTCCGGTGAAGGCGCCTTTTTCGTGGCCGAAGATCTCGCTTTCGATCAGCGTTTCGGGAATAGCGGCGCAGTTGACAGCAACGAAAGGCTTGCCGCGGCGCGGGCTGAGGTCGTGCAGGGTGCGCGCCACCAGCTCCTTGCCGGTGCCACTTTCGCCGGTGATGAGCACGGAGACATTGCTGGGAGCAACCCGCTCGATGAGAGCAAAGATCTCCTGCATTTTCTTTGAGGCGCCGACCAGAGAGCCGAGAATGCCGGTTTCGCGCAGCTTGCGGCGGGTGACCTCGAGCTCGCGTTCCGTGTCTCGCTGGCGGGCGGCATTTGTGAGGATCGCGCGGAGGCGGGTGGGGTCGACGGGCTTCTGGATGAAGTCGTAGGCGCCGCTCTTCATCGCTTCAACAGCGGCTTCAATGGAGCCCTGGGCGGTGAGCATGATGACGGCGATCTTGTCGCTGGTTTCGCCGAGGCGCGCGAGAAGCTGCAGCCCATCCATGCGGGGCATTTTGAGATCGGAAACGACGATGCCGGGCTGCCAGGCGCTCACTTTCTCGAGAGCTTCAAGACCATCGCGAGCGGTTTCGGTTCGGTAGCCCCATCCTGAAACGAGTTCGGCGAGGCCGGAGAGAGCATGGGGCTCATCCTCCACAATTAAGACTTTTTCCTGACTCATCATGCTTTCAAGGCCAATCCGGGGGACCAGGTTTGTTGTATCACCTTTGGGGGAACACCGAACAGACGCAAACAGCGGGGGAAAGGCTCACCACGACGCCTATTCTCGGCATAACTCCTTTCCCAGGAGAAGCGTGTGAGACGACTCCGAATGGCGTTATCGCGATATCGCAGGCCGGATGAACTTGCTGGCACAATGCTGGTGCATCCTGGATGGGCGGTCAACAGCCCGAAACGTCCAAGGGATCATCGGGGTATAGGGTCGGAAGTTTTGCCGGATCCGGGGAACGTCGCCGGAGGCCCACCGCTGCTTTGAGGGAGGATTTCCCGCAGGGCCCAGTCGATACGCGCGACCGCGTCCGTGATCTGGTCGAGTTCCGGACTATCTCGCTGATCGAGGCTGGCGCGGGCCACGATCACCTGCAGGGCGTTGCGGATGTGGTGGTTCATTTGCTCGATGACGGCTGCGCTTTGTTGCTGGCGGTGCAGTTCGCGTTCCTGGTGCCGCTGGAGCAGCCACGCCATGGCCGCAGCGACCAGGCTGAGCAGGATGTTGTCGATCCAGGTGGACTCCGCGTGAAGCCCTTCGGCGACGAGCCACAGATCAACAAGATAAACAGCAAAGAACATGCCAACGCCGACCAGCAGCGTAACGATGTGGCGGCGAACAGGCATTGGCGGAGCCTCCGTACCCGATATTACAAAGAGTTGGACTCTCCACGGTCGCGTCTGTCGCAGGCCTGCTGTTCTGGCTGACTTGCTGAGGCGGCGCCACCGCATGCGTTGACGAATCGCGACTTCTGCGCAGATACTGGCAACTATGCGGTTCCGCAACGACAGCGCGGGTTTTCAGAGAGACATGTGTATGGGCATGTGTCCTGAGACCGTGCGCGGGAGCGGACGAGCGCGATAGGCGCGAATCCAAAAAGTTCCAGCGGCCCACGGTCAGAGCGATCGCGGGCCGTTTGCATTTGGGCAGCCTGGAGCCAGGAGCCCGGAGCGAGGCAGCAGGTCAGCGAATTCTAAAGGAGACGGAGAGATGGCGGACGAGACGAACCAAGGCGGGAAGCAACATCTGGCGACCCTGGCCGTGCACGGCGGGCAGACACCCGATCCGGCGACCGGATCGCGAGCGGTGCCGATTTATCAGACAACGTCGTATGTGTTTCAGGACGCGGACCATGCGGCGCGGCTATTCGGGCTGCAGGAATTCGGAAACATCTACACGCGGATCATGAATCCGACGACCGATGTCTTTGAGAAGCGGGTCGCGGCGCTCGAGGGCGGAGCGGCAGCGCTGGCGACGGCATCGGGACAGGCAGCCGAGACGCTGGCGATTACGAACCTCGCGAATGCGGGCGATGAGATCGTGTCGACGACCTCGCTTTACGGAGGGACCTACAACCTGTTTCACTACACGCTGCCGAAGCTCGGCATCACGGTTAAGTTTGTCGATGCCGATGATTTCGAAGGCCTGCGGAAGGCCATTACGCCTAAGACGCGGGCTGTTTATACGGAGACGCTGGGCAATCCGAAGCTGGATATCGCCGATGTGGAGACGCTGGCGAAGGTCGCGCACGAAAACGGTCTGCCGCTGATCATCGACAACACCAGCGCGACGCCCGTGCTGATTCGACCGATCGAGTGGGGCGCGGACATCGTGGTCGAGTCGGCAACGAAGTTCATTGGCGGCCACGGAACGTCGATCGGCGGTGTGATTGTGGACGCCGGGAAATTCGACTGGAAGGCGTCGGGCCGGTTTAAGGATTTCGTCGAGCCCGATCCTTCGTATCACGGGCTGTCTTTCGTCGAGGCATTCGGACCGCTGGCGTTCATTCTGAAGGCGCGCGTACAGGGCTTGCGCGATACCGGTGCGGCCGTGTCTCCGTTCAACGCCTGGCTGTTTCTGCTCGGCCTGGAAACGCTGCAACTGCGTATGCAGCGGCACTCAGAGAATGCTCTGACGGTGGCGAAGCATCTGGAGCAGCATCCGAGCGTGGAGTGGGTGAACTATCCGGGGCTCTCGTCGGGTAAGTACGCGCAGCGGGCGAAGAAGTATCTGCCGGACGGTCAGGGTGCGCTGCTGACGTTCGGGATCAGGGGAGGCTACGACGCCGGCAAGACGTTCATCAACTCGCTGAAGATCTTTTCGCTGCTGGCGAACATTGGCGACGCGAAGTCGCTGGTGATTCATCCGGCCTCGACGACACACCAGCAGCTGAGCGGCGAAGAGCAGGCAGCGACAGGGGTGACGCCGGAGCTGATTCGGCTGTCGGTGGGAATCGAAGACGTGCGCGATCTGATCGCCGATCTGGATCAGGCGCTCGGCGTGGCCGCACCGACACCGGAGCTGGTCGGCGCTCGATGAGCGTGATCGAAGAGCCGGTCCAGGTGCCTCAGCCGGATCTTGAGGGGGACTACCTGCTGGATGAGGTGGTCTCCCTCGAAAGCGGCGAGGTGCTGGCGCGGCCGACGCAGCACTACGCGATTTACGGCAAGCTGAATGCGGCGCGCGATAACGCGGTGCTGGTCTGCCATGCTCTGTCGGGCCATGCCGAGGTAGCAGCGTGGTGGCCGCAGCTCTTCAAAAAGCCCGACCCGCTGCTCGATCTCGAGCGCGATTGCGTGATCGGGATCAACATCCTGGGGTCCTGTTATGGATCGACGGGGCCGGGGTCGGTCGATCCCGAGACCGGGCGGTTGTATGGACCGACGTTTCCTCTGATCAATGTGCGCGATATCGTGCGCGCGCAGGAGAAGCTGATTGCATCGCTGGGAATCAGGCGGCTGAAGCTGGCGATCGGCGCTTCGATCGGCGGCATGCAGGTGCTGGAGTGGGCGGTGCTGTTTCCGGAACGGGTGGCGCGGGCGATCAGCATCGGTGCGGCTCCTCTGGGGGCGATGGGACTGGGGCTGAATCACCTGCAGCGGCAGGCGATCATGCTGGATCCGAAGTGGGCGGGCGGCTACTACCAGCCGGATGACGAGCCGCGCGGCGGTCTGGCGATTGCGCGGGAGCTGGGCGTGATCAGCTACAAAAGCGTGCCGCTCTTCGAGGAGCGCTTTGGGCGGAAGCCGAACCGGACGGGCGAGAATCCGTGGATCTCGACGGCAGCGGGGCAGAACGGGCGCTTCGACATTGCGGGTTTTCTGGATTACCAGGGGAAGAAATTCAACGCGCGCTTCGACGCGAACTCGTACATCTGCATCACGCGCACGATGGACACATTCGATCCGGTGCGGGCGCATGCTTCACCGTTTGCGGCGTACAGCCGTATCGAGGCGCACGTGACGCTGGTGGGCATTTCGACGGACTGGCTGTTTCCGCCTGCGGATGTGCGCACTTTAGGAGCGATGATGGCGGCGGCCGGAGCACGCTGCGATTATCGCGAGATGGCTTCCAACCATGGACACGACGCGTTTCTCGCTGAGCCGGATCACCTGGTACGGCTGCTGACGCCAGTCTTCGAGTAAAGGGCGCGCTCAGAAGCGGAAGGACGTGGCGAGGTTCAGCGTCCGATTGGCCGATCCGTTGCCGAAGGTGCTGGCCAGTGCGGTGGATTCGCCGAAGAGCGGAGAGCCCAGCACGCCGACCGGCGGCGCCAGGTTCACATGGTTCAGGACGTTCTCAGCGGCGACTGAGAATCCCAGATTGTACCTGCGCTCTATCGGCCTCTTTGCGACTTTTGTTGCCTTTGCCCCTGGCGGAGGTGGGGCGGGGGTTTCCCGGGGCAACGGCTTGCCAAAATTGAAGTTTTTGGTCGCACGCATGTTGAGGATGAACGTGTCCGGCCCCTTCCCCCAGTTGATGGGGATAATTTTTTGTCCTGCGATGGGTTGCGTGTCGAAGATTCCCCATTGCGTACGGACCACGCTCGACCGGGTGAGGTCGGCAGCGAAGGAGGGACGATCATTGAACTGCGTATCTCCGTTGAGGTCCTGGCCGACGGCGATGTTGAAGGGCGCGCTGGACTGGTAGACGAGGAAGGGATTCAGTCCGAAGCCGCGCCAGATATGCGCATAGCCTCCCAGAAAGAGCCGATTGCGGTAGTCGTTGGAGGCGCGTCCCCAGTCCTGGTGCAGGTCGTAGCTATTGGAGGGAAAGTTACCGATGCCGGAGGTGTCGGCTTCGGCTTTGCTGAGCATGTAATTGCTGTAGAGGCCGAAGGTCCTGGTATGCGCGTTCACGCTGACGACGAGGCGGTGGCGCACCGAATCACCCTCGGATTCGTATTCGTAAATATTGCCGGAGCTCGGGGAGGGGCGAACACCACTGGAGGGATCGGCGGGATTGTAAGTGCCGGGCAGCGGCGCGTTGATGTTGCGCGTGAGAAAGAGGTGATCGCCGCGGGAAAGCTGGTAGTTCACCGAGATGGTACCGATTCTGCCGATGGGCCTGTCACCGCCCGCGCTGGCCATCATGATGTACGGAGCGCGCAGCGTGGGACTGACGCGAAAGACCGTGGACGCGAGCGCGGTGGCAGGGGAGCACACGGCCGGATTGGATGAACAGGTTGCGGGGTAGAAGTCGGGGTCGTTGATGACCTGCTCCTGTTCGGTGACGCCGTTTTGCCGCTGGGCTTCGAGAACGTTCCCGGAGGCGAAGCGCTGGTAGAAAAGGCCGTACCCGGCGCGCAGAACAACGATGGGCGGCTTGTCTCTCTTGCGTTTGAGGGCCCATGAGGCTCCGAAGCGCGGCGCGAAATCGGCGTGGTCGGGCATCTGCGTCTGCGATTCGAAGCGCAGGCCATAGCTGAGGGTAACGTTCGGTTTCAGCTTGTAGTTGTCCTCGGCGTAGAGGCCGACGTCGAGCACGGAGACGGCGATGGAGGATTTGCCGGTGGTCTGCGCAAAGAGGCTGGGGCCGCCGCCGGAGGCTGCGATCTGCGCAGGCGTCGATCCACTCCGGATGCCCTGTTCGGTGATCTGGTAGGCGGCGAGCGAGGCGAAGGTGTACTGGCCGTTGAAATTCGCCGTGGAGTTATTGGAGTCGCGCATGCCGCGGAAGCGGCCACCGAAGTCGATGGTGTGGCGGCCATGCGTGGTCTGCACATAATTCTGCAACTCGTAGTGATCCTGCGCGTCGTTGTTGAGGCCGAGATTGCTGCCGCCGCCGGTGAATCCGCCCTGCACGACGATGGTGGGACCGAAGGTCTGCGGAGTCTGACGACTGCGGTCGCGGATGTACTGGAAGCGCGTTTCGTTGAGGAGATTCACGCCGTACGTCTGCGTGTCGCTGAACTGCAGGGACTGCTCGTTGGAATTGCTGTTATACGCCTGCGAGGCGAGGGCAAACTGCCCAACACCGCCGTTGGTCTGCAGATGCTGGTTGAGGTGATAGCGCAGGGTGACGGTCTGGATCTTTCCCAGCTGAAGATCGTAGCGCGTGGAGTAATCGGTCTCGCTGTTGTTGTTGGGAAAGACCTGGGTGAAGGGCGTCTGATTCAGCGAGGAGTCGAGGACGAACGCGTTGACGATGGAGTCGTCGCTCGATGACTGGTGCCAGAGGTCGGTGAACTCCGACGAATTCTTCGTCACAGGGCCGTTGAGATCGCCCCAGAACTGGAGCGAGTGATAGGGCGGCTGGACGGTGACGAACGGATTGCGGGAGTTCAGGCTGGAATCGTTGTCTTCGGTCCAGAGATCGCCGTGCCAGGTGTCAGAGCCGGGCTTCGTGAAGATCTCGATGCGGCCCCAGCCGATCTGGTCGTACTGCGCGGAAAAGGGATTCTGATTCATCCGGATTTCGCGGATGGCAGATTTGGGAGGCAGGCGGCCGCCGGAGAATCCGTCGACAAAGAACTGCGTGCCGGCATCGGGGTCGGCGCCGGCGATGGCCTGCAGCTGAGTCTGCAATTCGTCGGGATCGTCGGAGAGCGCATCGAGGTCAGAACCTTTCATCACGACCGCATCTGCGTTCTTCTCCGGGCTGGCATCGAGTTGATTGCCGTTGACGGTAACCTGCTGCTGCTGGACCTGGATCACGAGCGTGAGACTGAGCCGTTGCACCTGGCCGGCACGGACCGTCACGTGATCCTGACGAGCGGGGCGAAAGCCCGGGTAGCTGGCTTCGACGGCGTAACTGCCGGGAGCGAGGCCACGGAGGCTGAAGTTGCCCTGACTGTCGGAGGTCGCGGTCACGGGCACAGGAGCGGTTCCGGATGCAGCGCGGGTCACGGTGATCGTTGCGCCGGGAATGACGGCGCCGGTGGGATCGACTGCAGCTCCGACGATACTGCCCGTCGTCTGCGAGGGAGCAACGGAAACAGGCGTCCGCGACTGGGCTCCGGCTGAGAGGAAAAATACGGCGAACGCGCAAGCGGCCACCAGGGGAAGGATGCATCGAGGGAGCTTATTTCGAATGAACCGGCAGCCAGCAAACATAGAACAGCAACTTCTCCTCGCCCTTTGAACTGGAGACGCAACGATGCATGTGCTTACGGAGGTCTAAGAAAACAGTAGCAGGAGGGGGAGGGCCGAAGTCTCGCGATCTCGATCGTCGCGTATTCCAGTAGACGAAGAAGGAGTGAAAACCGCTCCGCGCGGACTGAAGATTTACGGCGAATGTCGACGCAGCTGGTTCGGGCGGGCAGCGATCAGGGCTTCTGCGTCGGGCGGATCAGAACTTCGCTGATGAACGATTGCGGAGCCTGGGTCACGATCGTCTCAACGACCGCGGCAATGTCGTTTGGCTGGAGCTTCTTCCGGGGGTCTTTGCCGGAAGTGGGATCCGCGAAGTCTGTATTGATGGAGCCCGGAGCGATGGCGCTGACGCGGACGTTGTACTGGCGGAGTTCTTCCGCCACCGAATAGGTAAGCCCATTGAGGCCCCATTTGGAGGCGGCATAGGCGGCGTTGTTGGGAAGCGGATTGCGGCCGGCGAGCGAGGAGATATTGATGATGTGTCCGGAGCGTGCGGCGATCATGAGCGGCGCGAGGGCGCGGATGGTGAGGTAGGGGCCGCGGAGATTGGTCTGCAGCGTGCGGTCCCAGTCGTCGGGCGACAGCTCATGGAGTGGGGTACCGCCGAATGCGACGGCGGCATTGTTGACGAGGATGTCGCAGCGGCGAAAGTCGCCGGCGACCTTTTCGCCGAGACGAGCGACCGCCGCGGTATCGATCAAGTCGCAGGGAAGCACTGTGGCGCTGCCGCCGGATTTTTGAATCGCATGCTGAACCGCGGTGAGGCGCTCGACGTCGCGTGCTGCGAGGAGAACGTGGGCGCCGAGCGAGGCGAGTTTGCAGGCGATGGCTTCACCGGCGCCGCGAGCGGCTCCGGTGACGACGGCGACTTGAGAATCGAGAGCGGGCATCGCTTGATTCGATGCGGACTGGCAGGATCGGATGCGCGGAACTGCTGCCGGGCATCCTGAGGCTGCTTTGTGCGGTGCACAGCGAGATACCGAGCTGCTCTCTACACCTTTCTGGGGACGGATGGCGTGCCTGGACGACCGTATACTTTGTTTGCCCCAGGGCCGCGGCAAAAGCGATGCGCCAATCGCATGAGGAGAGGCGATTCTGAAGCGATGAGTCGACGGAAGAGTTCGTTTGCGCGGCCCGTCGCGAGGCCGGTTGCGAAAAAGACGCAGCCCCCGTCGCGGCTGCAGCCATTGCTGGCGGAAGCCATCCGCGAGCATCAGGCGGGACATCTGGAGGAGGCGCAGCGGCTCTATCTCGAGGTGCTCGCGATCGACGCTCAACAGGCGACGGGTCTTTTCGGCCTGGGTTTGCTGCAGCATCAGCTGGGCCGCTACGAGGCTGCCGCGCGCATGATGGAACGGGCGATCGCGGTGGACGACCGGGTGGTCGCGTACCACTCGAATCTGGGCGACACGCTGCATGCGCAAAAAAAGTTCGATGCGGCCGCGGAAGCCTATCAGCGAGCGCTCCGCCTCGATCCGGTGAATGAAGACGCGCACTTTGCTCTGGGCAACGTTCGCATGGAGCAGGGAAAGCTGAGCGAGGCAAAGGCCCATTATCAGGATGCCCTGCGCCTGAAGCCGGACCGTGCAGATACGCACAGCAATCTCGGGAACGTATTTCTGAAGACGGAGCAGCTGGAAGAAGCACGAGGGTGTTACGAACGGGCGCTGGCCCTCGATCCGGGACTGACGGAAGCGCAGAACAATCTCGGCAATGTGTATCTGAAGCAGGGCAAGCTGGCCGAGGCGGCAGAGCAGTACACGCGGGCGCTGGCGCTCGATCCGAAAAGCGCGGAGACGCATAACAACCTGGGCAATGCGCTGCGTGCGCAGGGCAATCCGGAGCAGGCGCGGGCCAGTTTTGAGCGCGCCGTCGAGCTTGGGCCGGACTGCAGCGATGCTTACAACAACCTTGGCGTGATCCTGCAGCAACAGGGCGAGGAGGAGGAAGCGGCTGCATGTCATCAACGCGCGCTGGAACTGAATCCGCGGGATGCGGGCGCCTGGAACAACCTGGCGGCGGCGCTGCGCGGGCTGGGCCAGTTGCAAAAGGCTGCCGAGTACTACGAGCGCGCGCTGGCGCTCAGGCCTGACTACAGCGATGCCCACAACAACCTGGGTGCGGTGCTGCAGGAACTGGGTCGGCTGGAGGACGCTGTTCCTCGTCACCAGCGTGCGGTGGAGCTGAATCCGCAGGATGCCGGAGCCTGGAACAATCTTGGAGTGGCGCTGGGAGGCCTGGGCCGTCTGCAGGAAGCGGCGGAAAGCCAGGCGCACGCGCTTGCGATCAATCCGGAATATGCGGAGGCGCACAACAATCTGGGAGTGGTCTGCAAGGATCAGGGAAAGCTGGAGGAAGCGGCGGCGTGCCATCTGCGCGCGCTGGAATTGCGGCCCGACTACGCGGGGGCGGAAAACAACCTTGGCAATGTGCGGCGGAGCCAGGGACGGCTGGCGGAAGCGCGGGCCTGCTACGAGAAGGCTCAGTCGCTCCAACCGGAAGGCGTGGACGGAGTATGGAACCGTTGCCTGGTGGATCTGCTGGAGGGGAACTATGCGGAAGGCTGGCGCGGGTACGAGGCACGAAAGCAGCTGAAGAAGATTGCGCCGCGCGCCTTTCCTCAACCCGCGTGGCAGGGGGAGCCGCTCGATGGCGCCCGGATTCTGTTGCACTCAGAACAGGGGCTGGGGGACGCGCTGCAGTTTTTGCGCTACGTGCCGCTGGTGCAGGCGCGGGGAGGAGCGGTGGCGCTCGATGTTCCGCCCATGCTGCAACGGCTGGCGGCGCAGCTGCCGGGGCTGGATGCACTGACGACAGGGGAACCCGTGGGGAGTTTCGCGTGGCAATGCCCGCTGATGAGTCTTCCGCTGGCATTTGGAACAACGGTGGATACAATTCCGGCGCAGGTTCCTTACTTGAACGTGCCGGAGGAAGCACGCCGCAAAGCGGCGGAGTGGAACTGGCCGGAGCAGGGACTTCGCGTGGGGTTGGTATGGAGCGGTAACCCGAAATACAGCGACGATCGAGTGCGGTCGGTGCCGCTGTCGATGATGGGGCCGATGCTGGGGCTGGAAGGAGTGCAGCTGTTCTCGCTGCAGATGGGTCCGGCGGCAGAGCGGCTTGCGGAGGTGGAGACGAAGATCGTGGACCTGCGACCCGCGATCGGCGACATGGCGGATACCGCGGCACTGCTGCAACACCTGGACCTGTTGGTCACCGTGGATACGTCGGTCGCGCACCTGGCGGGAGCTCTGGGCCGGCCGTTCTGGGTGCTGCTGCCCTGTGCGCCGGACTGGCGCTGGCTGACAGAGCGGGAAGACAGCCCGTGGTATCCGACGGCGCGGCTCTTCCGGCAGCCGCAATTTGGCGATTGGCAGGCGGTGATGGAGCGCGTGCGCGATGCGTTGGGAGTATTGGCGAAAACGCGAGGTTCGCATGAGTGATTTAAAAGGTGCCGCGGCGGCGGAGGACACGATGGATCCCGTCATCGTTGCCGATCCCAGGCCGGCGGAGTGCAAGGTGTGCCGCGGCGCGAGTCCGCTGTACGGCGTGGTGGATTTTCACAAGAGCTGTATCGAAGCGCAGGGGCAGCGGCTGGCGCTTTCCGGCAAGCCGGTGTATTACCGACGTTGCGAGCAGTGCGGGTTCGTCTTCACGACGGCGTTCGATGCATGGAATTTCGACGCTTTCCGCAGGAACATTTACAACGACGATTATCTGGTGGTGGATCCGGATTATGTGGAAGTGCGCCCGAACGGCAGCGCAGGACTGGTTGCAGCCTCGTTTCCGAACGCGCGTTCGTCGATCACGATTCTGGATTACGGCGGTGGATCGGGGCTGATGGCGGCGCGGCTGCGCGAGAAGGGATTCGCTGCGAGCACCTACGATCCGTTTTCGCAGTTCGACGCGCTGCCCGGGGAGCGGTTCGACCTGGTTACCTGCTTCGAGGTGATGGAGCACGTGCCGTCTCCGGAGAAGACGGTAGCGGCGATGGTATCGCTGCTGAAACAGCCGGGAGCGATCCTGTTTTCCACTCTGGTGCAGCCGGCAAACTTTGATCAGATCGGGCTGAACTGGTGGTACGCCAGTCCGCGCAACGGGCACATCTCGCTGTATACGACGACGTCGCTGGCGATGCTGTTTGAACCGCATGGGATGAAGGTGGGCTCGTTCTCCGAGGGTATGCATATTGCCTTTGGGGAAATTCCTCCATTTGCCTCACATTTGAAACTGCCACGGTGACGAATAGGGGGCGCTGCTGACAGCTGTGCTCGGGGAAACAGGGAGAACGATGGCCAGTGGACCGAAACTACGCTGCTCGTGGTCGGAGAGCGACGCGCTGATGCGGCAGTATCACGATGAGGAGTGGGGCGTGCCGGAGTTCGACAGCCGCGCGCTGTGGGAGTGCCTGATGCTCGAAGGCTTTCAGGCCGGCCTGGCGTGGATCATCGTGCTGCGCAAGCGGGAGGCCTTTCGGAAGGCGTTTCGCGGCTTCGACCCGAAGAAGGTGGCACGCTTCGGCGAGAAGGAGATCGAGAGAATGCTGCTGGATCCAGGCATCATTCGCTCGCGCGCGAAGATCGAGGCGACGATCGGCGGAGCGCGGGCGTTTCTGGAGATGCAGCAGCAGGGGCAGGATTTTTCGCAATGGGCCTGGGAAATGGCCGGGGGACAGCCGATTCAGAACCCGATTCGGCGCGGCGGTCCTGTGCTGGCCAGCACGCCGCTGGCGGAGGCGTTTTCAAAGGAACTGAAACGGAAGGGCTTCAAATTTGTCGGGCCGGTGATCGTGTACGCGTGGATGCAGGCGGCGGGGATCGTCAACGATCACGCCGAGGATTGTTTTCGGCGCGGATTCTGCGCGCGGAAAAAGCGGAAGGCGTAAGGGGCACGGCAGGTGCGGCTCGCGCAGACCTGCCGCGCTTGCGAACCCCTGATTACAGCTCGATCTTCACCGGCCACGTCTTCCAGATATCGGAGCAGTAGTCGCGAATGGCGCGGTCGGAGGAGAATTTGCCGATGCGGGCGACGTTGAGGATCGACATGCGCGTCCAGCGCTCGCGGTCGCGCCACGCGGCATCCACGCGGTCCTGGCAATCGATGTAGGACTGGTAATCGGCGAGCAGCATGTATTCGTCGCGGTGGAGCAGCGAGTCGACGAGCGGCTGGAAGAGGCCACGGTCGCCATGCGAGAACTCGCCGCCGGCGAGCGCGTCGAGAACTTCGCGGAGTTGCGGGTTCTGTTCGTAATACAGGTGCGGGACGTAGCCTTCGACTTTTTTCTGCTCTACCTCCTGCGCGGTGAGTCCGAAGAGGAAAAAGTTTTCGGCGCCGACTTCCTCGCGAATCTCAATGTTGGCGCCGTCGAGCGTGCCGATGGTCAGCGCGCCGTTCATCGCGAACTTCATGTTGCCGGTGCCGGAGGCTTCCTTGCCGGCGAGCGAGATCTGCTCGGACAGGTCGGCGGCGGGGTAGACGCGCTGGCCGAGCTTGACGTTGTAGTTCGGCAGAAAGACGATGCGAATGCGGTCGCGCACGAGCGGGTCGCCATGCACGACCGCGGCCACGGAATGGATGAGCTTGATGATGAGCTTGGCCATGCGGTATCCCGGCGCGGCTTTGCCCCCAAAGACAAAGGTGCGAGGCTGCATGTCGATGTCAGGGTCGTGCTGGATGCGCTTGTAGAGCGTGAGGATATGCAGGACCTGAAGGTGCTGGCGCTTGTATTCATGCAGGCGCTTCACCAGCACGTCGAACATCGATTCCGGATCGATGGCGATGCCGAGGCTGTGGTGCACCCAGGCTGCGAGCAGCCCCTTGTTGTGGTGCTTGATGTTGCGCCACTCCTCGGCGAGCTCAGGGTCGTCGACCATCGATTCGAGGCGGCGCAGCTTTTCGAGGTCGTGAATCCAGCCGCTTCCCAGGCGCGCGGTCAGCAGGCGGGCAAGGCGCGGGTTTGCGAGCACCATCCAGCGGCGCGGCGTGACACCGTTGGTTTTGTTGTTGAATTTTTCGGGAGTCAGGTCGTAGAAATCGCGCAGGACTTCTTTTTTGAGCAGCTCGGTATGCAGCTCGGCGACACCGTTAATGGCATGGCTGCCGAGAGCCGCCAGATGCGCCATGCGGACGTAACCTTCACCGTTCTGCTCGATGAGCGAAAGGCGGCGCACACGATCTTCATCGCCTGGGAATTTCGCGCGGACTTCTTCAAGATGGCGGCGATTGATCTCGTCGATGATCTCGAGGTGCCGCGGCAGCAGCGCGCCAAAGAGTTTGAGCGGCCAGTGCTCCAGCGCTTCGGGAAGCAGCGTGTGGTTGGTATAGGAGAGGGTGCGGGTGGTTACGCTCCACGCCGCCTCCCATTCAAGGGAGTTTTCGTCGACCAGCAGGCGCATCATTTCAGCGACGGCAATCGCGGGATGCGTGTCGTTCAGCTGGATAGCAAAGTTGCGATGCAGATCGGCGAGCGGGCGGTTACTGTTTTTCTGGATCTGCAGAATGTGCTGCAGCGAGCAGGAGACGAAGAAGAATTGCTGCGCCAGGCGCAGTTGCTTGCCCTGAATCTCTTCGTCGTTGGGATACAGGATTTTCGAGATGTTTTCAGAAGAGACTTTGTCGGCGACCGCTCCGAAGAAGTCGCCGGTGTTAAAGGTGCCGAAATCGAAGGATTCAACCGCCTCCGCGGACCACAGCCGCATCGTGTTCGCGGTGTTGGTGCGGTAGCCGAGGATCGGCGTGTCGTTGGGGATGCCGCGGATGACTTTCTCGGGGACCCAGCGGACGCGATAGCGACCGCCGTCGGTATACGACTCGGTGTGGCCGCCCATTTTGACTTCGAAGGCGTCTTCGGGCCGCGCCAGTGCCCACGGGTCGCCCAGCCGCAGCCATTTGTGGGTGGTCTCCACCTGCCAGCCATCGCGAATTTCCTGGTCAAAGATGCCGTATTCGTAGCGAATGCCGTAGCCGATGGCGGGGATGTCGAGGGTGGCCAGCGAGTCCATAAAGCAGGAGGCCAGACGCCCCAGGCCGCCATTGCCGAGGCCGGGCTCCTCTTCCTGCTCAATGAGCGTGTCGAGACTGAGGCCGAGCTTGCGCATAGCTTCCTCGGCCTCGTCGTAGATCCCGAGATTGATGAGGTTGTTGGCGAGGTGCGGGCCGGTGAGAAACTCGGCGGAGAGGTAGCAGACCACGCGCACATCCTGCGCGCGATAGTTGATGACGGTTTGAATCCAGCGCTCGATCAGGCGGTCGCGCACGGTATGCGCCAGGGCCATGTAGAGGTCATTGACGGTGGCGCGTTCACGGGATCGGCCCTGTACGAAAAACAGATTGTCCACGAAGGATTCCGCAATGGCATCGACCGTGGCGGCGGTTCTCTGGCTTTTCAGCGATTCTTCGGGATGCAGGATGGCGGACGGCGGAAGGCTCATGGGGCCCCTCTTTCTCCCTCGGAGGGCGGTGGCCAGTCGTAGGCTGACGCTCCAACGTTACGTCCAAACCGGGGGCGTGGGAGTGAAAAGGAGCTAAAAGGCCCTGCGCTCCTGGGAACGGTCGTACTCTTGTGCGAAGCTCCGTCGCCGTATACTCGATTGTTTGCGCTAGCTTGTTCGAGGTGAGAGATGAGTTCTTCTGCGGTTGGGTATGCGCATGAAAATGCTGCGCGGTTTCTGGACGAACTGAAGACGCTGCTGCGGATTCCTTCGGTGTCGACGACGCCGGAGCACAAGGGCGATGTGGACAAGGCCGCCGCGTGGGTGGCCGCGGAGCTGAAGCGCATCGGCATGGAGCACGTCGAGGTGATGCGGGCCGCTGAAGGGCACCCGCTGGTGTATGCAGACTGGCTGCATGCGGCGGGCAAGCCGACGGTGCTGTGCTACGCGCACTACGATGTGCAGCCGCCCGACCCGCTGGACGAATGGGTATCGCCGCCGTTCGAGCCGACGGAGCGGAATGGGAATCTGTACGCGCGCGGGGCGGTGGACGACAAGGGTCAGCTCTACTCACAGGTGAAGGCGCTCGAGTCGATGCTGGCAAACGGCGGCCAACTGCCGATTAATGTGCGGGTGATTTATGAAGGCGAAGAAGAGGTCGGCGGCGAGCGGATTGCGGCGTTCGTCCAGGAGCATCCCGACCGGCTGAAGGCGGATTTTGCTTTGATTTCCGACACGGAGATGTTTGCGCCGGAACTGCCCACGCTGTGTGTGGGGCTGCGCGGCATGATCTACACGGAGCTGGAGGTGCGGGGCGCAAAGACCGATCTGCACTCCGGGATGTATGGGGGTGCGGCGCCGAATCCGTTTGTGGCGCTGGCGCAGATCATCGCGGGTCTCAAGGATCGGGAGGGAAAGATTCTGATCCCCGGATTCTACGAAGACGTCCAGAAGCCGAGCGACGACGAGCTGAAGGCCTGGAAGCAATTGCCGTTCGACGAGGAAGAGTATCGCGAGAAGGAAGTCGGGGCCGTGAAGCTGGTCGGCGAGAAGGGCTACTCCGCGATCGAGCGGACGTGGGCCCGGCCGACGCTCGATGTGCATGGCATTGTCGGTGGGTTTATTGGCGCAGGTGCGAAAACGGTGATTCCCGCGAAGGCGACGGCTAAGGTCTCGATGCGCCTGGTGCCCCACATGACGCCGGAGAAGGCTTTTCAGCAATACAAAGCCTATGTGGAGAAGATCAAGCCGGAGGGTGTGACCGTCGATGTTCGGCTGATCCATTCGGGGGATCCGATTGTGATCGGTACGGACAATCCTTACGTGAAGGCGGCGACGAAGGCGCTGAGGAAGGTGTGGGGCAAGGAAACGGTGTTCATCCGATCGGGCGGATCAATTCCGATCGTGGGGGATTTCGAGCGGCATCTGAAGATTCCGTCGGTGATGATGGGCTTCGGTCTGCCGGACGATGGGCTGCACGCCCCGAATGAGAAATTCCACATTGCGAATTTCCATCGGGGGATCGAGTCGCTGATCGTGTTCTTCGAGGAAGTGGGGAAGTAGGAGGGCGGCTGGTTGCCGGTCAGCTCGTTGGCGGATCCTGGACGCCGTAGAGGTCCTTTTCCGACACCACCGGGTCTCCTGCGCTGTTGCGGGCTGCGCGGTGCGCTGCGGTAAACATCGATCCACGCGCGGCGACCACGGGAGCGAAGGCGGAGAAGCCGAGTGGCGGGGCGATGTCGTCGTAGATCGCTTCCATGCCGCCGCGCATCGTGTAGGTCTCGTGCCAGAAGCCGGTACCTCCGGAGTCGCGCAGAAAGTTTTTCCACCAGAGGCGGTGCGGGTCGGAACGGGTCCACGCGAGGAGGGATTCCATGTCCCGCCAGTACTGCCGCATGCCGGCATGCATGGGGAAAAGGGAGAGGATGAAATTCTCGTGGCGGAGGAGGCCGTCCGGCTGCGCCTCGACGGATTTGGCGATTTGGGGGCCGAAGCCGATGAGTGTCTTCAGACCGGTCATGCGATTCACGCGCATCCCGAGGTAGACAACCACCAGGTCAGGAAACAGGGAGAGGTCGACGGTACGGCGGTTGACGGCAGTCGCCATGGTCGCTCCTTTCTTTCCGGAGGCTCAGGATGGCACAGCCCGCACGGACGGGTCCAGTGCCGCAATGAACCTGAGGACAGAACCACTTCTGAGACGGGGCACGGTACTTTCAGTTTGCGGCGTTTGCAGGGGCTCGCGCATCTGCTAATGTGGTACGTTCAGGCGGTTAAGACGAAGGAATAGAGAACGATGGCGAAGGCTGTTTGGAACGGTAAAGTAATTGCGGAAAGTGACACTTACGAGACGGTGGAGGGGAATGTCTACTTCCCCGAGAGTAAGGTGAACCGGGAGTATCTGCGGCCCAGTTCCACCACCTCCACCTGCCCGTGGAAGGGGCAGGCGCGTTATTACAGCCTGCTGATCGATGGACAGGAGAATCAGGATGCTGCCTGGTACTACCCCAATCCAAATCCTGCTGCCCGTAACATCAAGAATCACATTGCTTTCTGGCGCGGGGTGGAGGTCGAGAAGTAAGAGAAGCCGCAGCCCGGCACCCTGACAGCCGGAAAATTGGCTGCGGTTCTCTTTGAAAATACTAGCGATAGCGGATCTGGTGCCATTTCCAGGCGCTGTCGATGATGGTGTCGAGGGTGGTGTGCTTTGGCTTCCAGCCGAGCTCCCGCCCGATTTTCTCCGAGCTGGCGATCAGGACAGCGGGATCTCCGGGCCGGCGGGGAACGATATCGGTCGGGATTGGCCGCCCGGTGACACGGCCTGTTGACTCAATGACTTCGCGGACAGAGAAGCCCGCTCCATTGCCCAGGTTGTAGATGAGCTGTTTCGGTTCGCCGAGCGACTGGAAGGCCAGCAGATGGGCCTGGGCCAGATCTTCCACATGGATATAGTCGCGGATACAGGTGCCGTCCGGCGTCGGATAGTCGTCGCCGTAGATTTTGATTTTTTCGCGGCGGCCTAACGCCACATCCAGAATGAGTGGAATGAGATGCGATTCGGGCTCGTGAGCTTCGCCACGTCCTTCCAGCGCGCCGGCGACATTGAAATAGCGCAGGGTGGCGCAGGAGAAACCGTGTACGCGATACATCCAGGAGAGAATTTTTTCCACCAGCAGCTTGGACTCGCCATAGGCATTGGTGGGACGCAGGGGCGCATCTTCTCGAATTGGCGTGGATTCCGGCTCTCCGTAGACGGCAGCTGTTGAGGAAAAGACGATCCGACGGACGCCGGTAGCAATCATGGCTTCAAAAAGGGTGAGGGTCGCGGCGGTGTTGTTACGGAAGTAAATTTCGGGCTGCACCATGCTTTCGCCGGCCTCGATGAGCGCTGCGAAATGCATAATCCCGTCAAAGCCAGAAGACAGGAGCTTTTCGAGGGCGGGGCGGTCGGAGAGTTCCCCCTCCACGAATTCGACACCCGAAGGAATCAGCTCGCGGCGCGCGTGAGACAGGTTGTCGTAGACCACGACCTGATGGCCAAGGCGCGCCAGAACCAGAGCAACTGTCCCGCCAATATAGCCTGCGCCGCCGGTGACAAGGATCTTCAAAACTCTTCCTCCTGATTTTCACGGTGATGAATGGACGCCGAGAGCGTCTGAGTTCTTATAATGCATCAGAGGTCCTCGTCGGCCCGCGTCGCGGTTCGAGGGCGCGTCCTCCCTGACACCAACAGCATGTAAGGCGAAACGGCGCGATCGGCAGCAATCTCCAGAGGTCTGGAGCCATCGCGGCGTTGCACGGGCGAGGGTTTCCCCGGGCGATGGGGAAAATCGAACGAATTTCCGCCGGTACGCGTCGATTTTTTAGCCACTCCCCAAACGGACAAGGGAGCTGACTCGTTCGTGTGACATGTGCAAATGCTCCATTCGTGTACGCTAAAGTAACCCGTTGTAGCTAAAGAAGTACTTGTATGACTATGCTGCCCGTAATCCCACGCGCATAGACAAGTTTTGATCGATCCCGGGTCTGGTGGGAAACAGGATCGTGGCGGCCCAGCCTCCCCGGATCGTTTTGCATCATCTCTTTTGGTCATCGAAGTGCAGCCGTTTCTTATGCACAGGTGGCAATCGCAACTTCTTTTTTCAGGACTGGTTGGAGAAACAGGGCAATGGCAACGGATAACACACTCAACCGCGGAACGTTTGGGCTGCTCCCCGAGCCGGAAGGACGCATGGGCTCTTTCGGGGTGAGCATGGTGCTCAACGTCACGATTGCAGCTTTGGCCCTTTTATTGACGGTCGCGCAGGTCCATCGCGTACAGCAGCAGAAATACCAGACTACGGAGCTGATCTTTCCTGTGGATCAGCCCAAGCCGTATGTGCCGCCGGTGCCGAAGATCCACTTGCCGCCTCCTCCGCAGGTGCTGCAGGACAGGCCGCGGATTGAGATGCCGAAGGAATTGCCGCCGCCGCCGCCGAAGGTAGCGGAGATCAAAATGCCGACTCCGGAGATGCCGAAGGTTGAAGCGGCGCCACCGAAGCGGTTCGAGCCGCCGCCGCAGCCAAAGGTCGGGATGTTCAAGAGCGAAATGCCGACGCAGGTCGCGAACAACCAGGCGGCGCCGTCGATCCACACGGGTGGCTTTGGCGATCCGCAGGGCGTGCATCCGAACCCGAACGCTACGCATGAGCCGACCGTCGCGGCGCTGGGCTCGTTTAACGCAGCGCCGGGCACCGCGCAGGGAGCAGGGGCAGCTCGCCAGGGGACCGTCCGCGGCGTGGACTTCGGGTCCGGCGTGGCTAATGGAGTTCCGGGAGGGAAGGATCGCGGCGCGAAGGTGGCGTCAGCCGGTTTTGGCGACGGGGTATTAGGCGGAACCGGACAGCAGGGCAGCCACGGGACGGTCGCACGAGGCAGTTTCGGCGACAATATGTACGGAGCGGGAGCGACCCCTGGCGCGCGTCCTCAGACGCCGGCGGAAACGCCGATTGTGGTTCTGGCGAAGCCGCTGCCTGCTTACACGGCGGAGGCGCGGCAGCTGAAGATCGAGGGCGATGTAACCCTGCAGGTGCGTTTCGAAGCCTCGGGACAGGTCGAAGTACTGCGCGTCATCAGCGGTCTTGGGCACGGTCTGGACGAGCAGGCGAGGCTGGCGGCGCAGCGGATCCGCTTCAAGCCGGCTACGAAGGACGGGCGCCCGGTCGATGAAGTCAGTATCATTCACGTGACATTCCAGATGGCCTAGGCGAGCGAAGCAGCGGCGCGGCCGAGCCTGCAGAGCGCGGCAGCAAACCGTCAGGCCAGAAAGATTCTCAGGAGTAAAAGAATGTATCGAAAGATCATGATGCTGGGCGTTGCCACACTGCTGGCGGTTCCCATGTCCCAGGCGAAATCGAAAGAGCAGCGTATGCAGGCTCCGATCCCGCTCACGCCCCAGCAGCAAAGGCTGGTGCAGGAAGCCATCGCCCGGGAAAAGGTCATCAGGGGCCAGGTGGAGAAGAGCACGCCGGTGGTGCAGTCCTACATCCAGGATATGAGGGCGGATCCGAGGCTGTATCAGATTCCGGTAGCCGATCAGTACATGATCGGACGCGTGGACTTCGGCAAGGCATTTGTGGCGGACGAATATGCGCAGCGGAGCGAGTCGCGCGGATTTTTCCACGGATCCCTTCACTTCATCTCCGACCTGACGAAGGCATTCGAGCTGCAGAATTCGCCGACCGGCTTTATGGCGATGATGTTCATCGACCCGACCGGATTCGATCAGCAGCACTACGAATTCACGTTTGTGCGGCGCGAGTTTCTCGGCACCGTCCGCACCTGGGTTTTCGACGTCCGGCCGAAGCAGAAGGGCCCGGGGCGCTTCTTCGGGCGCATCTGGATCGAAGACCAGGACGGGAACGTGGTCCGGTTCAACGGGACGTACCTGAACAATCCCAACGATGAGGTTTCGCATTACTTCCACTTCGACAGCTGGCGGATGAACGTGCAGCCGGGCGTGTGGGCGCCGGCCGCCATCTACGTGGAAGACACCCTGCACAACGAAGTGGCGCACGCGCAGACCTTCCGGGGGCAGACGACGTACTGGGGCTACTCGCTCAAGCTGCCGACGCGGGAGTCGGATGCGGAATCGATGGAAATCGAGGGTGC
>Ga0335072_10002794_pt1 | contig 26806 bp, 16 predicted proteins | sample Lox_Sample_21_FD_206725 | JGI IMG/M metagenome (GOLD analysis project Ga0335072, IMG submission 206725) | Soil microbial communities from Loxahatchee National Wildlife Refuge, Florida, United States - Lox_Sample_2.1 | ecosystem: Environmental > Terrestrial > Soil > Wetlands | place: USA...
AATGCCACGCGCTTTGAGCGCCTTTCGAATTCGCTGTAGAGCTTTACTGAACCGGATTCGCGCCGCGTGGGCAGATATCCCATAGCGAGTTCCAATCTCCTCCCAGGAAAAACCTTCGAGGCGGCGTATTGCGATTTCTTGCGTCACTTTATCACACGCCGCAAGTGCTTCATCCAAGAGCAGACTCATTTCGAGGCTCGTAATCGAGCGCGTCGTTCCTTGCCGTTCATCGAATAACTCGCTGCGGGCCTTCGATGCGACTTGTTTGCGCCTCTCCTGTGAGATGCGGCGCACAAAAGCGCGGAATAAGTAAGCTCGCAGGTCCCTGACTGGAGGTTTGCCAGATTCCTTCTTGGTTTCGACCGCTTCAGACACAGCCGCAGCCGCTTCTTCGAAAAGATTCTGAACCACTGCGGGATCACCGAGGATCTTCTCGGCGTACGCGAGAGCCTGTTGGGAAATCTCCTGAGCAACGGACAGCACGCCCGGATCGATTGACCTGCCAAGGCGGTCGACCGAATTGAGCAAGAACGCGGGACGGGTCGTTTCTCGCTTTGAGGGCATTGGGTACCCTGTTGAGCATTTAGATGCGAGTAAACGACATTCGGTTCCACGTAAGTGACTGATTCCATAGTACTTTAGTACTAGTGAAGTTCCACGGATTTTCCGCCTCGCTCAGCTGACCAGCTTGCTTCGAGCAAGGTGGATAATTCCCCATTTTGGGGAATCCGTCAACAATTGAATATACATTCGGGGTGAATGCCCGCGACAAAACCTACCAAAAGGCCTACAGAAATTTTCTCGCTCGATTGATTGAGGCTCGCAAGCAGGCTGGGCTAACCCAGGTCGACGTAGCGAAACGGCTGGGAAAAGCTCACTCGTTCATTTCAAAATGCGAGCTCGGCGAGAGGCGCGTGGATTTCGTAGAGCTTCAGCAACTCGCAAAAATCTACAATAAGGACCTCGCCTTTTTCTCCGAGTGAAGATGGCGTTGGCCGGATGCTCGATCTTGCGTTGTGCAACCGTGACCGGTTTCGAAGGCACCCTCTTTCAAAGCCCAAATAGTGTTTTGTTTGGACTCCGTCGCAGTTAATATAGCCGCCTGGTGTGCTACCAGCCCGTCACAGAGGTGAGAAAGCAGATTGAATTCTTTCGTGAAGGTTATCAACGGACGTTATGCGCTCGACCAACACCCTCGAATGGGTGGTATGTCCGAAGTCTATCCCGCCATCGATTTTGCGAATCGCACCTCTAGGGTCGCAGTAAAACTATTCAAAAGAGGCGAGATCGAAGACGATATTCTTCGCGAAACATATGAACGAGAAGTCCGTGCATTAAAAGAATTGAAGCACCCGTCCATAGTAGAGCTGCTGGATTCTGGAATCGACCGTGACACGAACAGTCTTTTCTTGGTGCTCGAATGGATGGACGCAGACCTTTCCGCTACCGGCACCATGCCGATTTCTGCAGGTTGGGACTCCTTCTATCAAGACTTGGGCGGCCCCATACTCGAAGCATTAGCATTCGCCCATTCGCGGCAGATCATTCACAGAGATCTCAAGCCGCGAAATATACTACTGGATTCCACGGGTGCACCGAAACTCGCTGACTTCGGCATTTCGAAACTCAAGAAATGGCTTGAGCCTGGGCTTACACTGAATCAGTTCGCTTCAATTCCGTTTTGTCCCCCGGAGTTTGATGACGGCTCTTATACGTACACGCGCGACGTTTTTGGTTTTGCCGCCCTTGCCATTCAATGCCTTTGTGAGCAGAACCTCCGCACGTACGAGGAACTCTCTTCCGCTTTGGACAGTGCTGATGTCCCTCAAGAGGTTTATGACATCCTTTTACAGGCCCTGTCTAGGCAGCCGGAACAAAGACAGGCAAATGCAAGCGTACTGCTTGCTCAACTTGAATGCATTGAGAGTCAGCGTCAAATATCCTGGATTCGAAAGGAAGAGGTTTATTTGGAATTATCGCAAAAGGCCCATACGAACCTAACGAAAGAAATTCAAGGGAAAACAAAGGATGAAATTTGCACCTTCATCTTGAGTGATCTAAACGCCATCTTTGGAATGGTTCCGTACCAGAGCAAGATTCCGGACTCAGCAGAGCAATTTTCACTATATGGAACTGAGCTCTGGTATCACGTCGCGTTGCACAACGTCACCAAAGCACAACTCGTGGTTCTGAACGCGGGCAAACTTTCAAGCAGTATTCTCGAAGAGCGCCGAGAGCGAGCCTTTTTACCGTCGGTGACTTTCAAATTCGGACGCCCGGTGGATATGGAAAAAGCCAAAGGCGTGCTCTTGACTCTGCGCGAGGGGCTCGATCGTCACGAAGCGGAATTGCGCACCGAGGCGCTCGAGCGCAAAGAACAAGAGTTATTTGCGACATGGTCTGAGATCCTAAAGGTAAAAACCGACCTTGAGAAGCAGAAGGAGCAGCCCATTAAGTACAAGGGTTACACGATAAAGGAGAATAGGGCGTATTTCACTCTCTTGGAGCCACCCACCGAGAACCTAATCGGTCAAAAGCGATTGGTCAACTCCGAACAGCATTTTCTGCTCAGCGGTGAGGTCGATGAAGTGTCCGGTACTCAACTTGTTTTATTTATCGAGAAACTGTACAGCGACGAATTACCCATGCGAGGTCAGCTCACCATCGATGTTTCGGCTGCAAAAGAGGCTATTAACCGCCAAAAGGCCGCTCTCGATTCGGTACGCTTTGACCGGGCGGTACGCGGCGATCTCCGTCAATTGTTGGTCCACCCCGAAAGCGTCCGACCGCCCCGACACGTCGAGGCGGTCCAATTCTTTCAGCCCGATCTTGATGATGCAAAACGGCTCGCGGTCGCAAGAGCTCTCGGGACCGAAGACGTTTTGCTCGTCCAAGGGCCCCCAGGAACCGGCAAAACGACATTCATAACAGAACTGATTTTGCAGATTATAGCGAAGCAGCTCACTGCTCGAATTCTTCTTACTTCGCAAACGCACGTTGCCCTCGATAATGCTGTCGAGCGTCTACAAAATCAGAATGTCGATTTCAGAATAGTGCGCATCGGAAGGATCGAGAACCCTCGCATCTCCAGGAGAGTTGAGAAACTGCTTGTTGAAAAGCAACTCGATTCCTGGAGAATCGAGGTAATAGAACGAGGCAACCGTTACTTAGAGACGTGGGCATCCCAGAACGGAATATCCAGACATCAGTTCCGAGTGGCTGCCCTTCTTCGTATGTTGAGCCTGAATAAGAGGGAAGTCGCCGAAAATCAAGCAGCGGCCGAACAACTCGAAATCTTAAGGCAAGAAGGATCTCCCGTAGATGAACACAACGACCAAGATGAAGAGAGAACCCAAATCGACGAGGAATTTGCAAAGCGACGCTCAGAGATTGACGACAGGCGAAAGGCGCAAAAACGCATCATCGATGAGCTGAAGAAACTCGAACCGGATGCGGCCGAACTCTTAGATTCCACTCCAGAAGAACTGAGCACTTGGGCTGAAACCTACTTTCCGAACTCCCCGACGAGTCGCCGCTTTGAGAAGCTGATCGAAACACACACCGATTGGCAAACACGCCTTGGGCGGGCGGGCGACTTTGAATCGGCTCTCGTTTCATCCTCTCAAGTCGTTGCCGGAACCTGTGTCGGCTTGGCTTCACTTAAGGGCCTCCAGGACATAGATTTTGATCTGTGCATTCTGGATGAAGCGTCCAAGGCAACACCAACAGAGAGCCTTGTACCTATGGCGCGTTCACGACGATGGATAGTTGTCGGCGACAGTAAACAACTGCCACCATTCGTTGAGGATGGCATTCGAGACCGCAAGATCCTCGAAGCAAGTAATCTTGAGGAAAAGACACTCACCCATACCTTGTTTGACCGCTTGGAACAAATGCTACCTGATGAGTGCAAGACCACTCTTTCAATACAGCACCGCATGGTCCCTGCTATTGGGAATCTTATCAGTGAATGTTTCTATGCCGGCCAACTTCAGAGCGCGCCGAATACGTGGAATCGTATATTTGAACACGTCCTACCGAGGCCAGTTGTCTGGCTGACAACAGCGACGCAAATCGATCGGTATGAATGTCCAGCGGGGCACAGTTTTAACAATCCGGCTGAGGTTCGTATCGTCTTCGAGCTTCTTCGCCGACTAGATGGATTTGTTCAAGCTAAAAGGCAAAGAATGAGTGTAATGGTGCTCACCGGCTACAACGAACAGAAATATCTCCTCGAGAGGTCGTTGGCCGCCGCGCAGTTTACGGGACTGGAAGTTTCTTGCAATACCATTGATGCAGTTCAGGGTCGCGAAGCAGAGGTGGCTATTTATTCTGTCACTCGCTCAAATGCTGCACGCCGCCTAGGCTTCCTAGCTGAGGCAAAGAGACTTAACGTGGCCCTATCTCGTTCGCGGCAGTACCTCATCATCGTGGGGGATCATATCTTCGCTCGCGAGGCTAGTGGTGAGAATCCCCTTAAGCAAATTGTCGAATACATTGATCAGCACCCGACAGATTGCTGTCTCAAGGAATTCAAGAGTTGAACGAAGATCTAGGCATTAAGCGTTTTCAAGAACGCCCCGGATATAGGTTGGCAGATGTGGCGGAAGTGGGCTTGCCAGTCTACTCCCTCAATATCCAAGTACTGACTCTCGCTCACAAGAGGCTCCCGCCGATCGAGGAATTTCTTCTTCGCTGTCTGTCGATGAACTTGTGCTCCGTTGAGGAAATCTCGGAGTACCTTGGACTGACCCGTGAAGTTTTAAAACCAGCGTTTGCAAATCTAGCTCAAACTGAAAACATAGCACTGACAGCTCAGCACGGGATGCAGGCGTGGTCGCTCACTAAGAAAGGACACACCACTCTACAAGCGAGCGAAATAATTGCTCCCGAGCAGCGAACGTTTCAAATTCAATTCGATGCAATTCTACGGAAGCCCACTCTCTACCGCTTCCAAAAGCCGTTCAAGCGCAGGGAGCTAGATGAGGAAGGCCTAGTCGAAATCGAAACTTATCCACCCAAAAGGCCTCAACTCAATGAGATATCACCGGGCGATATAGAGCGACTCTTGAAAGCTGTACCTGGGCTGACGGAGCAGAGGCGAGATGTTTTGGCAATCCGGTCCATTGAAAATATAAAGAAGGGTTTTGTCCGAGCAGTGGCTTTACTCTTCAAAGGCCCGAATGAAGATGAGTCACAACTTGCCTTCGTCGTCGATGGAATGCTGTCGATGCCACACGAACTCGCGTTCGCTCGAACAGAAGGGTTCAAGCGCCTTGTGAACCGAATCAATACAGATCCTATTGCAAACAAGGAGGTAACTGCGGTCAAACAAGCCCTTTCGGTTCCAGACGCTCTGATATCGGAAGCGCAACGAGTTGATACATCAACTCTACATGCAGAAGTAACGGTTGCCGAGCAGGTTGAGGCGCTCCGCCACGCAGAAGGTGAAAAGGACAAAGAGATTTTGCGAGAACGCCTACGGCAGGCCGAAGAGGACCTGGAAAAGCTCCGGGCGGCAAGCCAACGGCTTCCTATTCGGGACATTTATGTATTGGATCACCCTCCCTTGTTACAAGATGCCTTAGCGCATGCCAAACAACGCGTCATGATAATTTCTCCATGGATTCGCGCTAAGGTGGTAAATCATGATTTCCTGAACAAACTCGAATTGCTCCTGCAGAGACAGGTCACGGTTTATGTCGGTTTCGGCACTTCAGATGAAGATGATAAGACCGAAAATATGTGGGAAAACGACCGTCTAGCCCTGGAAAAACTGCGCCACCTCGCTCAAAAGTACTCCACTTTTTGTTTGAACCGTCTCGGCAATACGCATGCCAAAGTTCTCATAAAGGACTCTGAGTTCGTCGCCGTGACAAGCTTCAATTGGCTTTCGTTCAAGGGTGATCCAAGTAGGACGTTTCGGGATGAGCAGGGTACCCTCGTTCATCAACCGGAATACGTAGAAAATAAATTCAAGGAGCTCGCCGCGAGGTTCAACAAGGTGCCGTGAATCAGCGAGACTGGCGCCGGCCGCTATCGGGATCGGCCTGATGAGCCTTCAGCCTCAATTCAGGACCTTTGGCCGATACTTCCCTTTGTCGCCGCGGAGCAGCAAGCGACTTCAGATTTGTTCGCAGGTGCTATGGACCTTTTGAGAACTCAACTGGTCACCTACAGTGACAGATAGGCAAATGCGTTGGCATGGCTGACCACAGCTACTCCACCAGCGACTTGAACACTGCGTCCGATGCGTCCTTGTAAAACTCAATGCTGACCCGAGTCCAGAGGTCGTCGGGCAAATCGTTCAATTGCCGTCGCACAGAAACCGGCATTAAGAGGATTTGCGCCTGTTTGTCGATAGCGAGTTCAGCAACCTGAATTGCATTGGGAATCATGTCAATTGATCCCCCCAAGTTGAGTGCGCCAACAACGATGGTTCCGCCTCGCGTATTCTTGCCGAGCAGCGAGCCGCAGAGAGCAACCAAAACGGGGAGTCCAAGACCCGCGCCAGACTTATCTGCGTCTATGGTGCGCATCTGAATTGAGAACTCGTGCTCGCGCGGGTCTCTGTCACCGACAAGCTCTTTGGCTCGCGCGTACAGGTTTTGCTCACCAATCCGTACACTTTCCCTAAATGCTGGTGGCGTGGGTTGATTGAGAACTCTCACTCCATTGCCCGGCCCAGACGTTACCTCAAGACGGTAGAGCCCAACACCGGTTTCAGGCGATCCTATACCCACTGCCCATACCTGGCCGGGTGGAAGCGGATCGGTTTCGATTGCCTCATCACTGTGCAGCTCGGGCGTCGAAACAAACTGCTCCACTCCTTCCGCACCCATGGTGTAGCTGAAGTGCGTGTTGCGGAACTCGCTCTTGAATACCCGCTTTTGTTGTTCTTTCACTCGCCGGCGGGACTCGAGGCTCAATCGCACGATCCACTCCAGATCTTCATCAGATACCTGCATATCGAACGCCGGAAACAGAAGCTTTATCAGACCACTGATGGTCTTGTTCACTGCTTCGACGTCCCGCCCACTCAACGCTCCGCCGAGATAAACACGTCCTTGCGCTATGTTCGCCCGGTTTCCAGGACGCAATTTACTCCAACATTCGCTGAGGAAGTCACTGACCAGGCCGAAATGATCAGTCAGATGCTCTCCTGATTTGAGCTTCGGGAAATCCCATCCGGGCACATAGGAGTGGATACGATCCATGAATGCTGTATCGTTGCGCATTTCTGGAGGAAGTGGACTTAGTAAATGACCGATCCGTTGCTGGTGTTCGATCTCGACGTCTAGGTTCCCCAACATAGCAATGCTGCCATCAGCCCGAATGTTTTCCTTCCCACGGCTGAATTGACCCGACGCCATGTAGCCTTTCATTATGTTCACGCCGTCCTTTTGGTCGAAGGAGATTCCGGAAACCTCGTCAAAGCAGACGACGTCGTATTGGCACACCAGACCCCGCTGACCCGTCGCATTGTTAACAAACATTTTGGCGACTGTGGCTTTACCACCAGAGATCAAGTGGGAATAAGGAGAGATTTGTTGAAAGAGGTGGCTCTTGCCAGTACCCCGCGGTCCGAGTTCAACTAGGTTATAGTTCCTCTCAACGAATGGCACCATCCGGAGCAGCGCAACACGTTTGGCTCTCTCATCCAGGCTCGCCGGCTCGATGCCGATTGACCGCAGTAGCAGATCAATCCATTCCTGTGTGGTGAATTTTGATCGTCCACGCGCCAACACATCCAGCGCGTCCGATTTGGACATCTGAATCGGGCGGAGAGCGTCGATCGCGAAAGGCCGCCCGCTGAACTCCTGCGCAACAACGCCATCATAAGAAAGCGTCACCTCCGCGTAGAATCCATCGGTCAGCATTCGTTCGTTCTCCCGAACTAGCTGATCGGCAATCCGGACCTCTCTTAGAGCGAGGCTTGGTAATTCGGCCAGGAAGCAATCATTGCGTGTGTCAAGTCGCGCCCGCACAAGGTCGATCAATTTTACGGAGCCCTGTTCTTTCGCTCGCGCCTTGAACAACTCCTCCTCGCCGGTGCGCACGGTCCGGTCGCGGAGCTGCTTCTCAACAATTCCCAGACCTTCTTGGATCTCCTTTTCGTCTACACTTGCGCAGTATCGGCCAAGTAGGAACTCGACCACGTAAGTCGGCACGGGATACTGCCGTGCGTACTTCCGAACTAAGTCTTTGCGGACCAGATAGCCGTCAAAAGCGGAGGCTCCCAACTGGTCCAATTTGTCCATTGTAGTGACGCTCATGACTTCTCCCCTACGCACGTGGTCTGAGTCGCGATCACCCTACCCTCCGGATCGATCACGACGATCGAAGCGGCGGCACCCTCGTAGGCGTCATCGGAAACAGCTAGGCTTGCATCGCCGCTGAGGCCGATCTCCTTAGCTGATGCCACAATACTTGTCGACTCCTGCTTCCAGTTCGTCCGCAGGTCTACGCGCACACGCGGCTCATTCGTCTCCACTCGAACCCTGCATCGCATCCCACGCCACTCGACCGATTGAATTGTGGCGTAGACTGCACTCAGTCCGCGTTCCACAACCAAGTCCGGAACAATGCACTCTTGTGGGCTGATGCCACCGTGCGCATACGTCTCGCCAGTACGGAAGCAAGCAATCCCCGGAGGCGAAGCAATCCGAACATCCGCGTTCCAATGCCACGTGGAAATGGGTACGGCAACTTCAGAATGGCCTTTCACTACCGCACAACGCGCCCACTTCGTTTCGACGAGATAAGCAGGTAAATCTACTTTGGGCAGACCGCCAGGAAGTAGCAGCCAACCATGATCGGTTACGATCCGGACGCTGCGCCAACCAGCATCAAGCAAGCTAACGACCCGCTCGGCGACGCGGCGAACTTCCGTTTCCAGTTGATAGACCAGCTCTTTTTGAAGACTATGTCCTAAGCTGTCGATGGAGCCACATTCCGTCCATCCGCCGTTGTTGTTACCGGAGGGGATACGCATTTCTCCCGCATCGAGAACTTCAACACCCATATCCTCCAAACGCTCCCGCAAAAGAGGTGCACTCACTGGCTTCCAGCCGGACTTGGTTTGAAGCAGTGGCGCGAAATCTGTGCCGTCTTGCCCTCTGATACCATCCGAGATGGGGCTAGCTACAATTTTCGCCGTTGATGTTACGGTAGGTAGTGGCGCGAAGCGATGCGCTATGGTCACTCGCAATGATCGCGCCTCCAGCAGTGCTGCCAGCCAACTCCCGAGATCGAAACGAAGTCCATCGACAAATAGCAGGCATACGTCTCTCTCGGGCGTCACGCCGACCAGAGGTCCCCTCACTGCATTCGACTGAGCAGCAAAGAGCGTCTGGAAGTGTCGTGCCGACGAGTCCAGCCACGGTTCGTACACGGCCCGAACCACTTTGGCCATTACGGTCGCATCTGTCCCGCTGCGGAAACAGGCTGACGCCTCCATCGCCGCTCGATCGCATTGCCATCCGCTTTGCGCATATGTTGTGGCCGCAGCAGGAAGCGTGCCTCCGGTCACTGGGTTCTGGGCGCCTTGAGCTAGCCGCGCGAGAGGACGGAGCGCCAGCGCCCACGGACTGAGGTCCATCCGAGCCCATACCCAATCGCGCCGCATAGCATGGCGAGCCTCCAGCTCCAGCACCCGCTGGTACGCGGCTGCATGCGGGAGCGTGGCAGCAACATCCAGGTCACGGCGCAGCTCGGCTTCTTCTCGCTCGTTGATTAACGGGTCCCGCGATGGATCAAGGGCGAGGGAGCCCTGGCCACCTGCGGCCGGCGCACGCAGCAGCTTCGCTACGCCTGGATAAAGTTGTGGCGCTTCTGAGAAGCGATTCCAGACACGATCCAGTCGCAAGTCCGCACGTAAGAGCAGAGCCGCTACTTCAGCTGCCGGTACCTGGCCGGGATCCAGGCTGACCTCCGACTGGCAGAGATTTCGAAAGGATTCCCAACGACCACCCTGCGCCCCAGCTTCAAATCCGTCCGGGTTGTTCAACCAAAGCAGAAGGTCGCGAACAGGGTCTTGGATGGCGAGTTTATCGAAATCGTCTGCATCAAGCCGTCGCCCCTTGAGGCTTCGAGGGTCGACCTCAGCCAAGAGCGGCAGCGCACGCAAGAATGCTTCCTCAGTGCGGCGATCCGCGGCGATGTCTAGGCCTAGGCCCTCCTCAGAAACAAGAAACGCCCGAACTGTCCAGTCGTGCCCGTTCGATTGATGCCAAACGCGCCCCCGATATTGGAGTTCAATCAACGGCTGTAAAGATGCTGGGCAATCTCCGGCCGCTCGCAAATCTTGGCGGCTGACGCGAGGCATATAGAGCACGGGCGTTTCTCGGGGCGGTGGCGCCTCCGGCAACATGCGATCAACGATGCATTTGAGCCAGATGGCCGGCCCAGTGCGCGTCGCTCGATCGTACCGTCCGAAGGTATAGAGCGACGGCAATACTGCGCGCAGCGTACCCACCAAGGGTAACCACTGTCCGTCCGCGTCGGTCCACAAAACGGCGACTGGTGGAACGCTGCCGTCAGCAGCAAGCATCGCCGACCGCAATGATGAGACCAAAAGGTCGACTAGTCTCAACGTCTCGCCCCCGCTTCTAGCTGCCGTTCACGCGCCTTCTCCTTCGCGCCTAACGAATAGTGCAGTTCGTTCCAGCGAACTCCGTCAAATTCTTTGTCACCCCCAAAGTCATCGGTCTTGCCGTCCCAACTCCAGAACCAGGGGAATTCTTCTCTGGAACGCGACGGTTCCTTGCCGCGGTCCTTGCCGTACGGAATTCGCGGCGTAATGCGCAAAATGCAGGACTCTTGCCGCGATGGTTGATAAGGCTTGGCCGTGAGCCAAGGTCGGATATTTAGTCGGACACCATCATTGATGTCTGGTGCCCAACCCAGCGGCTGTTCTTGGATCGACTTCCAACGGACAAAGATGTCGTACGGCTTCTCACCTGCCACTATCTTCTCGAGTTCGGATTTGAGATGGAGCGCGGCGGTCAAGCGCGCGTCGGCACCTTCAACGCCGGAGCCAACTTCAGCCCGCTGACGCGTGATCCAGTCCCCAAGGGACGTGTAGATTAGCCTTTCAAGTGTGTTGCGTCCTTCACCGTTCGGCGCGGCCAGCTTGTGGTAGTTCACTAGGGCGTGGAAGCCGTCCTTGCGCCCGTCCCATACATGCCAAACGAAAGGTCGGTCGTGGAATATCTCGCAGTGTTCTTCAAAAAATCTATCACGAAGCCAGATCTCCAGCGACTCGTAGCCATCGACTAATTCCGAAAGCTTCGCAGCAGACCACTCTGCTCCGTAAGCATCCGCGAGCAAAGCACGGACTCTATCGGCAGCCGATGGTTTGCCGGCAAGCGACGCCAGGCAAACGATACCGTCGGAATCTGCGTGTGTTTCGAGCTCGTCATAATCGAGCGCGGGACAGTCTGGAAAACTCGATCCAGTCTGCCGGGGCCAACGATAGCCCAAGAGACGTGCAATAGCGACCTGTAAGGGATGATCCGAACCCTTCGGATTGCCGTTAAAGAGCCACTGGGTGGGATCATCCGAGTGGGGTTTCGGTAGGCCGCTTGGGTATTTTTCAGCGGCGACGCCCCGCCAACGAGCAAAGTCGAACGGAACTTTAATGAAGACATTGTTGCTCGGTTTGAGCGACTGATCCAGCTTGCGCACGTGATACGCAAACTCCTCAGAACTCGCGAACGCCCAAACAGCTGGTAACATCTGTGGATCGTTCACGATTATGACAGACGCATTGTGATCGTAGAATTCTCCCGTATAAATGGTCGTAGGCATCGTACTCATTTGGCTTACCAGGACGCCGCTCTTTCCTCTTGCTTCCGTTCCCGATTTCCATCCACCAAGGCGTCCTTCAGTCTTGAGTGCTTGAGCGTGTCGATAGTATCGCCCGAGTCCGTTCTCCCAATGGATCAAACGTTCTCGCCCGCCATACGTTGTGGTCCGTTCAACCGTGCCGCCCAACCCCTCCCAACCGTCTCTAATTGAAGGGAACTCCCAAAAAAGACACGTGAACTGGGGATCGTCGCTGGTCGCCAGGCCCTGAATACACGACGCATAACGGGCAAGAATTTTGTCGGCTTCTAGGATTTCTACCGTGATTCGGTGATCAGGATTCTTGAGCTGTGCCGTTTGCTCCAACGCGGCGATGGGATTCGCCACCAATCGTACGCGTTTATCGGCGGCGGTCTTGCCTGCTGTAACGTCTAACCCTGCAAACCTATGGCCCTTCTCTGCAATCGTGTTGCTGAATATAGGCATGCAGACATTGACCTGTTCACCACTGATGGACTCGAACGCCCGAGGCCCGAGCTTTGTCAACAATTCAATCTTTTTGGACTCGAGCAATTTCTTCCGTAACTGCTTGTATCTTGGTTGTGCGAGCCAGCTCTGAGTTATGACAATCGAAGCGGTTCCATGTGTCGCGCAAAACGAGAGACAGCGCTCCAAGAAGCAGGTTGCCAAATCGCTCTTCGACGCATCGTGAAATCGCTGGGAATATTGCTTCAGCACATCGTCCTGGTGTGGCAGCCCAAGATAGGGCACGTTAGTGGTTACTAAGGTGAACTCCGATCCAAGAATCTCAGCTGCGTCGACAAGGCCGCGCGCAGTAACAGCGAGTTCGCGAATAGACTCATCGCCCTGCTCTCTCGAGAGAGCCCTGTCAAAAACGGGCCGAACCTTCTCAAATTCCGCAACGAACAGAGTTCCCCCCACTCGCTTCGGGTCGATCAAGCTCCCTAGCACTGGCGCCTGTTGAAACAAATCGTAAAGGTGTCGCATCGTTTCGCGGATACGTCCGTCCTTGCCAGCCAGATTCAACCACTCCTCTTCTTTGGCGTTAATGCCAAGTCCGGAGCAAGCGATGTTTAGCGGCGGTAGCGATCGATAGCCAACCATCCGCCATGCTGTTAGCGCCAAATTGAACGCCGCAATTTGCGTACAGCGGTTATCGAGTTCAAGGCCAAAAAGGTTATCGCGGAGGGCCGCGTTAACTGCCTCTTCACGGGATAAGCCTTCCTCCTCCATTCGAAAGGCAACCAATATTGGAAATGCAAAGACGAGGAAATGCCCACTTCCCATACACGGATCGAGAATCTTCAGCTCTTTAGCGGTTCGCGGCCAACGATCGAACATACCTGCTGCAGGAGACCATGGGCCGCCGTCACCTGTGCGCACAAAGCGCAGATAGGTCCATTCGTAGCCCCCGACTGAGCAGGCAGCACGCAACTCGTGTTCGTCATTCGCTCGTGCTGCAATCGCTGTCTTTTCGCCAAGAACCTTTCCTGCCCACCACGCACCGAGCGTGTTGTGTAACAGAAAAAGGACCATGTAGTCCTCAGTAAAAAGCTGGGTGACGGCGGCGAGTTCATCAGCGCCGATCTTCACCTCAGATTTGTTCACACGTTCTTTTTCATCCTTCTGCCAGAACTGGTAGACCCATCCGAGGCTGTCATCGGCTCGAAAGATCTCTGCCGGTAATGATTCCAGTTTCTCCTCAAGCTGCTGCCGCGTCTCAGGCGGCAGCGAGACCTTAAGCGCTGGGTCATCTGAGCGGAAGACCGAGAGGAGCATGCGTTGTGCGAGGTCGGCCGCAAGGTCCAGCCAGTCGCGCTTTTGTTCGCGGCCTAGTTCTCGGACTTCATCGAGGGTCATCGGCACGCGGTGTTCGGGGTCGAGTAACAGGTCGTTATCCGCAAGAAAACGCGCGAACAGCATCCGGTGCCAGTGCTCGTACGCGCAAGCCTGCACAAGATGGTCGAGCGATTGCGTTCCGCGCTGCGTATCGCGCCGGTCACCGAGTTGCCGACCATGCGCGCGAAGCTGATTACGCAGTGCACACTCGGCAGGCTTCATGTGGGACCAAGGCGTTTGGTTCTCGACCGCATACTGATCGCGCAAGACCTTTCGGGCACCTTCCTCCGCAATTGCGCGAGCCTGTGCCACGGTGTTTTCAAGTAGTCGGCGATGTTCACGGTTGAGCGTAGGCATCTGAAACTCCTATTGAATTTGAACTGGGCCCCGCTGAAGTGCGTCAATCAGGCGTTCCCGTTGGCGGGCCAGCCAAGTATCCACGTCTGCCGCGGTCTTGAGCACGCTGCGTTCAAGAGCAATGAATTGAACCTCCGGCTCCAGCAGCTGCGCAGCTTGTTGCAGAGCCTTTGCAACGCGTGCCGGGATGGCTTCGGCTTCGGTCTTGCGAGCGGCCAAGTTTTTCGCGTTCAGAGCAGCAATCAGTGCACTGTCACTGCTCACGTCCGGCTCTGCAGGAGTTTGAAGGCCAATTTCCGAAAGCATCCGAGTCTGATCCGAGGCGGGAATCTTCTGCCAGGTAGCATTTTCCGCTAGCATCTTTATGGCTTGGTCGTAGGCAGTGTTATGCGTTTCATGCGTGACTTTCAGGTTCTGGCGCAAGAGGTCCGCGAGCGAGCCGCGCAACGGAGCCACAGGGTCTGGATCCGCCAACAGCAAGCGGTTCGCACGGATCGCGTCTACTTCTTTGGCGGCTGACTTCGCCTCGGCCAGCGCGGCGGCGTGTGCAACCAAGCGCTCCAGAGTCTGCCAAGCAGGCTGTCGCTTCTGGATGAGGTCGCGGGTTTTCTTCCAGTCCGCAATCTGAGCTTTGATCTCCGCTTCTTTGGCCCGCAGTGCGGCCAAGCGGTCGTTGCCAACCATTTTCTGGATGTCCTCAATGGCAGTTGTGGAAGGGCGCGGGGGCAGTGGCGCGTCACCGCCGGCTTCTGCGGCAAGCTTTAACAAAGCAGCAAAAAAATCCGGAGCCTTCGCGTCCAGTTCTTCGCTCTTTGCTTTGATGTCGAGTTCCTGATAGAGCGCGCGGAGCGCGTTACGATCTTGAACGGAGAGCGTGATCTTTTCGACGCGGAACTCGGTCTTAGGCACTTTGTTTTGGTCGAGGTGGCCCGCTGGCACGCCCGCACCATTCATGGTCGCAGTGATGTGCTGGCTTCGATGCAAGGCGATCAGTGCAGCATCGACAGCATCGCGCGGCCAGCCGAAAGGGCTAGTCTCAAGCTCCTTGCGAATTTGTGTGCCAGTTTTCCCTGAGCCAATCGTAGAGACCACCTGCCGGCAGACTGGGTGCTGCTCGATGGGGCCTTCGTACTTGAGCGGCGCAAACGGTTGATCGGTGGCACCATCACGAGCTCTTTTGAGAGCAACCTCCCAAGCAGAGCCAGGGAAGTCAGCTTCCTTGAATCGCGGGAAGAGACGCGCCAGCGCAGCGTCGGCTCCTGCACGAACCTTTTCTTCGAGGGAGAGCTGGAATAGCTCGTTTCCGCCACCTTGGAAGAGTTTAGTGCCGGCTACGATCTCGGCCACTAATCCCTCTCGCTGCTGCTTTGCGAGGCGATAACGACTGTCCATGCTTTGTCGCGCGAGCTGCCCTTCGGGTGTAGCTGGAACCCCTTTGGCATTCAAGGTCTGCTCGGCAGCTTGCTCGGCAGCAATTAGGTTCAACAGTTCGTCGCGAGATTTCCGTGGAATGAATGCGAACAATACGGGGCTCTCCACGCCGACAGCCCGCGCCACATTCTCAATTTCCTTTTGGGAAGCTGAAAATCCATCACGCAACCAGACAGGGATTGATTCGCCGTCGGCCTTCGGCGGATCTTGGGACCGAGAAATCACTAGGTCGCGCGGGACTTTGGCCGCACCATGCAGCAGTTTTACTTTCGAGACGATTTGTGCCACCTCTGCAGCGAGCAACTGGTCGCGCCGCTCGTCAAAAAAGGCAGTGTCATTTTTGAGCTTGGCTTCGCGCTGTCGAAACTCGTAATCCCAATTTCGGCCTTCCTCAGTCTGAATACGGAACTCGTTCCCGACCTGCATTAGGACGCCTTCCTCTGCGAGTTTATCGAGGAAATCGGAGGCCTTGGCACGTAGCTTCCCGCTGTCGGCAGTCAGGTCGTCAACGAGGAGGTCCGCGATGTGTTCTTTCGTGGCGCGAACCCCAATCTCGCCGACGCCATCGGTGGGCAACTGCCCTATTAGGAAGACCAGGCCGCAGATTCGCTGGCGTAACCGTCCTTCAGCTGATCCGCCTTGACCCAGGGCAATGATGCGTTCATTGATTTCGCGCGGAAGCGCACCGGTCGTCACCATTTCTGGAGCGAGCGCCTCGTATAGGTCATCGGCCGGAATCAGACGACCAAGGGGTTCGCGAGCGAGCTTCGCAATACAGTCATGGATGATGCGAAGCTGCGAGCGGAGTTGGCTTTGAGTTCCGGGTATATCGATTTGGCGGAAGCAATGCTCCCAGAAACGGCGGCGCACGGGCAACAAGGGATAGTCTTCAACGATCACAGCCTTATCTTCGAGGCGCTCGCCGATCTTCGTGCCCTGGAGTTGACGGGAAACTTCGCCCGCATGGTTGGCGAAGAGCTCCGCAATCGCATTCAAGGTGGAAGGCTGTTTCCGAAGCAGTACTTTGCGGGTGACGGCTTCCACATCCGCATCAGAGAGTTGAATGCGGATTGTGAAGCGGTCGAGGAGCTTGTTCAACAATTTGGCGCCAGTAAGAGCGGACTGCCCCGCAGCGACTAACATCACTTGACTGTCGAGCTTTTTGCATACTACCTCTGCGATCTCAGTGATAAGCGCCGACCGGGTTTCAGAATCGCCAATATATTGCTGGACCTCGTCTAGGATAAGGATCGTGCAGGGTAGTTGGCTATCCTTACCTGCACGCAAGAGCACGCGTTTGAACATCGACAGAAACTCTTCTGTCGTCAGGTCTGCGCTGCGGAGAGGGAATTGGGCTTTAATGATTTCTCTGGCTGCCGCTTCACTGGTAGCGAAGCTCGGATCACACGACAGCAGCGACTTGGCGATGAGGGGGCTGACATAAAGATTGTTCAGTTCCTGCACCCACGACTTGCCGGCGGTTCCAACAGCACGCTTGACCTTGTCGAGAAATCCGCGCTCCTCTAACCACAGATGGAATTGCGCCTGAGGATACTGAGACGGCAGGCCGCAAGCGCGTAGCAGAACACCGAGCACGCTGAGCCGAACGTTTTCGGTGGTTCCCTCAAGGAGAGTTCCAGCGGCGGCAAGCACGCCGCCAGAGCGTTTACCTGCAACGTCGAGTTCTCGTAACAGATCGCGAACCTCTTCGGGCAATTCGGGCACGAGACTGCGTGCCGTTGCGCCATCCGGGAATCTGGTATCTGCCCAAAGATGGCAGAGCATCTTCAACAGGTGGGACTTGCCGCTTCCGAAGAATCCGCTGACCCAGGCAGCCTTCTGATTCGTTTGGCTACGATTTCCGAGGAACGAAGACAGAATTTTGATGATGCCGTCAGCGTATTGGCCCTCACACACGAACGTGGAAAGCTCACCGCGGAGTTCGGAGAGAACCTTAGCGTCATCCCCCGTTTCGTTCGTGATTCTAGCCTGGCCGTTATTGACAAGGGCCTGTTTGGAAGGATCGCGGAGCAGGGTATCTCGAATGAGCAAGGCCATCAGTAACCTCCCGTTGAATGTAGGGTGATCGGGACGGCAAGATAGTTCCAGCCATCACGGGCATCCAGCAAACGATAATTGTTCTGGTCGTAGGTCCCTGGGAAAAAGACTACAAGGCGTCCCTGGATCGAAGGTTCCAGCAGCTTGAGTACACGCGAGACACGCGTAAAGGCGAACAGAGCTCCTACGCCAATCACCGCAACTACTGAGTTCTTGTTGGCGTCCTGATTTTCCAGAGCCTTGCGGACTCGGCGAGCAACATAATCAGCAAATTCTGATTCCAGTTTTAGCTGCAGATCATCGGGCGACTCAAAGTAGGCCTCGCGGTATTCCTCTGCAGCGATCCATTCGGCAAAGCTGTCTGCCACATCAACCTCAAACCACTCATGGCCAGTTTCGCGGGTGGCCATCGCGAACAGTTCCTTGCGTGCCAGTACGGCTCGCTCCAACTCCTTGTCATACACCAGCATGATGACGCGTTGCGCCCCGGCGACAGTTTGCTGCCAGGGCAAACCAACATGCTGGCGATACTTTTCAACGAGTTGTTCCACGCGTCCCATAGCTACCTCGCGTGCGATGCAAGCGAAAACGCCGGATCCAATCGGGCGAACTTTAGATCGATTACGTCGCCGCCCATTTGAAAGTCGATCAGTCCCAGCCGTTTCGCAGACATGGCCAATTCAAGCGCACTAGAGACCCCACAATCCAATACCCTAAGCCACCCACTGCTGAGACTCTCCTTGGCAGGAAAATTCGCAGCGTGGGCGAGGTAAAGCGCAAAAGCGACCGTATGTGGCGTTGCACGAACCGTGCGCCGGAACTTGAAGGTGCGACCGTCCAGATGTCCAGATTGCGACCAGGAGCTTGCGGCGTTGCGCACGACTTTGTTCAAAGTGGATTCATTTAGACGGTCGTGTACGCCTTCGGCAAGCACCGCGCGCATAGCGGTCCTCTGGAATTCCCCTCCTTCGGGCAAGCCGATGACCACGTCCGCAGTCGCAAGAAGGAGTGGGTCTCGGGCCAGGCCACAAAGCAAGGCTAAAAGTGGGCGACCATCGACATCCGAATCCCACGCCCGACGCAGGATGCGGAAGATAGGAATGTTCGGGTCCAGGGCATACAGCTCACGAAGCCGCTGGAATGTGAGGCGGCGCGTTGAGATTGTTTGTTTGCCGAGACAGTTCTCCTGAATGATCGCCTCAGCGTAGGCGGGAGCCTTCGATTCAAGCGGAACAGATGCAAGGGCCACCGTCAGCTCCTCGAGCATGATGGTGCGACTCGTATGCGTGCCGATGTGGCCGAAGCGGAAGCCAGCGGTAATGGCATCCGCGCGATTCCGCGTGGGCGGAAAGAACACAAGATGTATCCCGTCTGTCATCTGTTCAAGCCTGAACCATGGAAGTCTTGAGTGCTGCTAATTGTCGATCCAGTTCCTCTACCTCTTCCGTAAGTGAACCGCGCATTCGCGCAGCGCGGTCGGCGATCTTCTCACCATTGTTTTTTACGGTTTCGGCCCAAGTTTTGATCTGGTCTAAGTTTTCAATTTGCTTTTCGATGGTTCTAGCCGAGATTTCGATGACTTCTAACGCTTTCTCTGACTCCGTAGATTCCTGATTTTCGCGAACAACGAGTGCGCGCGCCAAGCTGAATGCCACTCGAACGTACAGTTCTGAGGACGAGTCGTCAGGGTCCCATACGATCACCAGATTGCACCCATAACGCGCAAACGGCTCTAAACCTGTCGGAGAAGTACTTCTTTCAAACACGAATACTCCAACCTGAGACTGGCGATTCTTCCGAGCCTGTTCGATTTCCTTGAGGGCGCCTGCCAGATCGTAACTGGCATCGCTCTTCGCTTCCCAAACCACTCGTCCGCCCGGTGCTGCACTGTCTGGGCCAAGGGTCGTTACAAAGTCACCCACCTTGCAGTAGGCGATCGCCCCGACGGTTGCTCCTGTACTCTCGCAGACATCATTTAGCCGATGAGCCTCAGCATCGAGTACGTCGCCTAATTGTTCCTCGAAGGTATTTCCGTGAAGTGTGGACTTCGCGGCAGTTTCCTTGTGGGATTGCATCTTGGCGAGCGCCTCACGGACTTCCGCGTGAAAATCGACATTGGTTTTGACTAAGCTGTTGATTGTCGCTAAAAGCTCTTTCTTCAGCCGCGACAGAGGTGAATTCTCATCATCTAGGGTGAGGTTCCTATCGATCAGGTTCTGGGCATCTTCAACCTCTCGCACGAGTCGAGAGAGTGCTGAATCCGGTTTGTCCAACGAAAATTCGCCGATCAGGCAGTTCACCTGGCTTTTCACATCGTCTGCCAAACTACCATTGCTTTCGCGGATCCTGCGGACGAGCCGTGAAAGAGCTGAGTCCTCTGCGTCAAGGGAAAATTCCTTCGCAACTCGCCGCTCATGGTCGGCTGTGACCTCTTTCAGCATGGACTCGATTCGCGCCTTGAAGCCCTGCGCGTCATCCGGCGACAGCAGCTTGAATAGGGCGCTCCCCTCACCAAGATGGGCAGCAAGCGCCCGAGAGATAGTCGAGTTTTCGGGAGCGAGATGAGAATGCAGAGCTCGTTCGAGATCACCATCGTTGCGGATAAGCGATTCAATCCGCTGTGGGAGTGTCCCGGTTGTTGGATCAAAATATTGGCGCAGGGCACTTGCGATTCCGGCGGTGATCTCACCTCCACGTAGGGACAACAGCTCCCCTAAATCACGGAGTATTTCCTGGCCCGCCTGACGGACCGCCGCTGAATCCAATTCACCACTGGCCTGCCTGAGAGCAATTACGCCAAGCCGCAGGGCTCCCAGGGCAAACCTCTCCCGGGCTAAGCCCTCCGGGTGCTTTCCTAACTCACAAAGCACTTCCGGGTCCGAGACCGCGAGCGTAAGTATCTGGCTCGTCGCAAATGGCACCGGCATGTTGTCATTGCGATAGATTACGGCTTCCATGGAAGAGGTTGTCATTGCGGTCTCCTTGCCGGCAACTCTGCCGGCGACACTACCATAAAGATAGCGGCCCATTTGTACACGTGTCCATGAGGTGCTGTCAATGGTATATTTATATATGGCCGGCAAGTTTGCCGGCGCAATAAATAGTTACATATAATAAACGACTTATTGTTACAGCGCCTAACGCTTTCGAGTTCGAGAGATGCAGGGCCTGACTTTCTGAAGCCAGGCGCCGACGGTCTGCGCAGGTGGGAGGCCACCTGGTGCCAAAGCTTACCAGCGGCAGCTCCTGGCTGTCCCTGAACTTGGGGGGAAGGACAATTCAGCTCGATGCAAGTTGGCTTACTATCCCGTCGCTCGTTCCAAGCCAGTTACATGTCGTACAGTGCCAGCGCGCGTTCGGCACGCGCGACATCAAAGTTGTGGATCCGAAGAATTTCGAGGTAACCAAGCTTATCGCCCAAACACAGCTTGTGGTCCGCCCGGAGTTTGTGCCCATGGCAGGTTCCGCAGATACACTGAAGGTTTTCGCGCCGGTCGGGATTACCAGTCCCGAAGCGCTGGATGAGCCGCGCTGGCACAATATGGTCAACGTGGCGCCGAACACTGGCCTGTTTGAAATCCACTCCACAGGATTCTACTTCGCACTTTCCACGCAAGGCAGAAACTCGGTGCTTCTTCCATCCGTTCCGCCAAGGGCGTGGCCCAGGCCATGTTCTCTCCACGCGGCTCCAGCGAACTGGCCTTTCTTGAGTACTGAAGCGGGATCCGCAATAGATGCATCGCCGGTGGCGATACGAGTTATGGCCGCGGTAAACGGTTTTAAGCACTTCCGTTCGTCTGTCTCCGCAATATGGACATCGCATCAATCACACCTCCTCCCACCGATTGGCGTCTCCGCATCCGAACTGGGAGAGCCCCTCGGCACACTCACATTTTGTGTTGGAGAGAAATGCTCTGACTGGTTAGAATTCCGATCAAAGAAGGGGTTGGCAGAAGACGCAGGCCATGCGCATCTACTCGACCACGACGAGTCGCTTGTAGCAGACGGTCGCCAGATTTTCTGACCATGCTGCCCGACGAGCGCTCAAGTCCTGTAGAATTAGAACCTGGACCACATTGGGCACTGGGAAGGAACCGTAGATATGGCAGAGGAGCTCAAGAAACACGAGATCACAATTTTCGTGAATAATCAAGGCTTCAAAACAGGTGAACACGACCTAACTGGGGCGCAAATAAAGGCGCTCGCAGGCATTCCCCTGGAATACGAGCTCTTTCGCGTTGAAGGAGACAAGAGCATCCCGATAGGTAACGATGAGCGGGTCCATCTGCACGACAACGAGCATTTTCGGGCTATTCCATCCGGCACGTTTGGCAAAAATGGCCGTACCTCCAAGACTCGCTAAGGAAATTGAACAACTTGAGGTCCGTCCCGATGTCATAGAAGACGGCGGGGTGATAAATCTGCTCTTCAAGGACTTCCCGATACCAGCCGGATACAATCGCTCGGCCGCGGACCTGTTGGTGCGCGTACCGCTTGCCTACCCAGATGCGGGCCCGGACATGTTTTGGACCGCACCGGAACTCACTCTGCCAAATGGTTCTGCACCTCAATGCGGTGACTCGATCGAAATGCATATGGGCCGCCGATGGAGAAGGTTTTCTTGGCACGCAACATGGAGACCAAACATCGACAATCTTCACGGCTACGTGCATTTTGTTCGTAGGAGATTGGAACGGGCTCACTGATGGCGAAACGACTCTCGTTGAGAATCTCTGGCAGCGACTGGACTAGACTCCGGACCCTCCTTTTCACGCCCGACGAGCGTGAAAATGCCGCGGCATTGTTGTGCGGGTATTCTTTAAGCGAAACTGAAGACAAGCTGCTCGTCAGGGAAGTCATGGCGGTTACGCCAGAGCAGTACATTGAACGGCAATCGTACCATTTGGAGGTAGCTCCTACCTTCTACAATTCCGTCATCGAACGGTGTGTGCGAGACCGCGCCGTGCCCGTGATTTGTCATTCACATCCTTTTCACGGCCCGGCTACATATTCTCAATCCGACGATTTCGGCGAGAATCGACTCCTTCCTGTTCTTGAGGCGTTGGCAGCTGGACACAAGCCTGCAAGCCTTCTGCTGACGAAGACGACTGCCGCCGGGCGAATCCTCGAAGGTCCACGATTCCACTCTTTTGACGATGTCACGATCACCGGACCACGAGTACAGAGGCTTTCAATCCTGCCAGAGCACGGACGACGGGAGTCTGATGCAGGTATCTTTGACAGACAGATCCGCGCGTTCGGTCTCGAAAGCCAACGCACAATTGAGTCACTCACGGCTGCGATAGTAGGTCTGGGGGGTGTCGGATCTCTTGTTGCCGAGCAGCTCGTACGCGCGGGCGTGGGTAGACTAATCCTGGTCGACTTCGACGCTGTAGAATCAAGTAACTTAAGCCGATTGTTTGGTGCCACGCAGGATTCTATTGGGAGACCTAAGGTAGGTGTAATCGCAAATCACCTTGCCTCAATAGGGCCGGCGAAGCTTGAGCCTATTTGCGATTCAGTGGTCAGGCAGTCGGTCCTGACACGCCTTCGCGGTGCTGATCTTGTACTCGCCTGCGTAGACAGTGATCTGGCGCGCAGCATATTGGCACGATTCGCTTATCAGTACTTGACGCCCGTAGTTGATATGGGCATTCGGCTAGATGCACGGTCTGGTCACATTACAGCGGCCGCCGGTCGTGTTTCAGTCGTCGGTCCAGATGGCGCATGCTTGAGATGCAGCCATCATATAAATCCGGATAGGGTACGTGCTGAGTCCCTACCTCCCGCAGAGGCGGAAGCCCTCGCACGGGAAGGTTATATCATTGGCATTGGCGGCCCTGCGCCAGCCGTGGTGACGTTGAATTGCACTATCGCGGGCTTGGGTGCAACGGCTGCCCTCAACCTCTTTGTCAACTTGACCGGCAGCCTTCAACCGCAAAGTCAGCTTTACGATGCGGCATCGGGTATCGTGTTCACAGCAACGGCTGTGCATGAACCAGGTTGCGACATCTGTGATGTTGAGAAGGGGGTCAAGGGACTGGGCGATTTGCAGGTGGTGTCGGCCTATGACTGATGGAACGGCGTCGAAGATCAAGGTGATCGTGGACAAGAGCAAAAGCCTCAATGCGCACTATCTCGAACGCATCAGTATCAGTATCGCGGTCGAGAATCAGCATCCCAAAGCCGCGGTCATCATTGATTCGCTCGCGCTACGGTTCCAATCTCGGTCGAGTCCGGGAAGCATTACGGCAGATCCGCACACGACAGTGGTTCACCCTAGCGGCGCTCTTTCCATTCCACCATTAAAACTGGACTACTGCACAGTCGCGGTGTCGCCGAACCTCCTTTTTCTTAAGTATACAAACGTCTTCGATGTAGCAGTAAGTTACAGACTGTCAGAAAACATCGAGGACCTTCAGTCGCTCATCGCTGAGGGTTGGTTCGTCCTCGTCGAACCAGCGCCCAAGCTTTTTGGAAAAGTCTTCATCAGCTACAAAGAACCCGAAGATCGTCCGCTGGCAGATCTTCTCTTCGAATTTTGCAAGGACGCTGGATTCGATCCCTACATGGCGCCGCCAGACATCAAGACCGGTTCGCAAATATGGAAAGACAAAATCCCGGCCGCAATAAAGAACAGCAAATTTCTGCTTGTTATCTGGACGAGCAACACAGACGCTGGGCCCGGTGTTAGGAAGGAAATCAAGATCGCACGAGAGAATGGAATCAAGATTGTCCCTCTACTTCAGAACAAGGCTTCGGACCCAAAGGTCTTTGGAAGGGACGTGGAGTACACAAGGTTCGACATCGCTAGTGCTGCCTTGACTTTTGCAAAGGTAGTGGAAGCGAGAAGGCGGATGTGATTGGTACGTCGATCCATCTTGGTCGCAGAACGTGCTCGACAGACGCAACGGCTCAGGAAGTGGGCGGCGAAGAGAGCCGACAGAAGGGTAGCGGGGCCGCGGAAACCGTCTCGGAGGACATCGTGAGTAGCTCCGTGACGAAATGGCGAACAGATCTCGGCGGATCAACGCTCTCGTGGGGATCAAGCTCCCGCACACGGCAGTTTGGGCCATGTAGCCGGATACTGCGACTGAGCGATAATCCTGACCATGTTCATCCTGGCTGAGTGCGGAGTGCTTTTCCTTGATAAGTGTGCGTGCCCACTAAACTGGTTTGGCGGCCCGGTTCACCACCGGTCGAGCGGTCAACTTCGACATTTATGCTGAACTGGGTTGCACGGCACAAGGCAATCTTCGGCAAGCTCTTCGTCGTCAACAAACTGTTTGCGAGCGTTCTGCGTCCGCTGCACGCGCCACCCTCGGCTAAGGCCGGCGTACTGATCCGTGCTGTCTGACCGCTGAGGTTACGGATACGCCGCATCCGTTATCTCATCTGCAGCGGTAAGATCACCAATCGGTCATTCTTTAAAGGAATTCAAACACACCAGGCTGCCGACGCTGGGAGCCGACTCGTAGCGTGGCGTGGCATTCTTAAATGTCTAAATCTGCGTCTGGTCGTTATATTATCCATCGGGGAGCGAATCATCTTGTTGAATCATCAATACTTGGAGTTCAGTGATGCGGGGGAATCAGTTCCGGACCGGTTTTCGGAACTGGAGGAAAATGCGTTTTGGAGCAGCCACGACGAGTGCGAGTTGAGGGTTCACCGCATCCATGCTTATCCAGCAAAGTTCCCGGCTTTCATCACGACCAAGGCATTGGAATTCGCAGAGAAAAGCGGGGTCAAGGTTCGAACTATTGGAGATGTGTTTTGCGGTTGCGGAACTGTCGCATTTGAGGCTCGTCGGAACGGAATAAATTTCTGGGGCTGTGACATCAATCCAGTCGCTACTTTGATCGCAACCGTAAAGAGCAATTCCTACAGCCAAGAAAAATTAGAAAGCTATTACAAGAGGATTATGGCGCGGTTTCCTCGGGCGAAATCCAGTGTGAAGCTCGCGGATACAGCCGCCGAGAGGCTCGATTATTGGTATTCGAAAGCGCAGGCGCAAGACTTGGCCAGACTCCTTAACGCAATAACGTACTGCGTTCCCTCAGGTAGTGCATATAGGAAATTCTTCTTATGCGCGTTTTCGAACATTCTTAAACCAACGTCTCGCTGGCTGACGAAATCGATTAAGCCGCAGGTTGATCCACACAAAAAGCCGATTCGGGTAAAGGACGCGTTTACTGAGCAGGTCGGTCAGATGAGTAAGGCTTGGGGTCAAGTGCGGTTCCCCCCAAAAGGTTCTGTCCAGATTGTCACCGGAAATGTTCTGGAGCTTGTGCCTCCCACCAAAATAGACATGCTCGTTACAAGCCCGCCATACGTTACGTCGTACGAATACGCGGATCTCCACCAGCTCTCATCACTCTGGTTGGGTTTCGCCTCAGACTATCGGGACCTGCGTCGGGGGTCGATCGGAAGCACGCAGCACGAGCTAGATTTCAATCGGGGAATCAAACGATTGAACAAGGTTGGAGCGCAAGTAGTTTTCAGCCTGTTTGATCGAGATCGGGGCATCGCCCGCTCAACAGCAAAGTACTTCTTGGACATGCAATCCGTGGCGGGGCATTGCTTTCATCTCTTGGGGCGGCGTGGCCTCGCTGTCTTTGTGATTGGGAACACGGAGTACAAGGGCGTGCGAGTTGAGAACGCAGCGCATCTGACGGAATCCTTACTTGCGAGCGGATTCGCACGAGTTAAGGTGGCTAAACGAAGGATGTCGGGGAAGATTCTTACACCTTATAGGGACAAGATCGGTCAGTTCTCACGAAGTAGCGCAGGTCGACACGTGTATGCGGAAGAGTTTGTTCTGATCGCGAGCAAATGACAAACCCACGACAACTTACGTTTAGGCCATACGCTCGCCTGCTGACGATGTTGGGGGACCAGCTAATCAAGGACGAACGGATCGCCTTGGTTGAGCTCATAAAGAACTCCTACGACGCTGATGCTTCGTGGGTGAAGGTTACGTTTTCAGGATTCGGTGATTTCTTTGAGATGACGTCATCTTCCGTGATTGTGATCGAGGACGATGGTGTCGGTATGACGTTGGACGTATTGGAAAATCATTGGGTCAGCCCGGCGACTCCGATCAAGATGCTAGAGAAGGAGCAAAAAGACACGACAGACAAGGGGCGCAAAATCCAAGGTGAGAAAGGGATCGGGCGATTCGCGATTCTGAAGTTGGGCAAGACTGTGTCGATCATCACACGACCCAAAGGCACCGATTCGGAGTTTCGGCTGGGCTTCGACTTTGCCCGGTATGACGACGACTTTCTGTCTG
>Ga0335072_10002795_pt1 | contig 26805 bp, 18 predicted proteins | sample Lox_Sample_21_FD_206725 | JGI IMG/M metagenome (GOLD analysis project Ga0335072, IMG submission 206725) | Soil microbial communities from Loxahatchee National Wildlife Refuge, Florida, United States - Lox_Sample_2.1 | ecosystem: Environmental > Terrestrial > Soil > Wetlands | place: USA...
TCCAGGAATTCTTATTCTTCGCAATGCAGCCGCAAGTGCGGCAGCCGCAATGAACCCAATCAGAAGTTGCAACGGAGCAAGCGTGTTGAGCGACAGCAAGATCGGATGATGGAGCGGTTGCACGATGTGCGTCTCGCGCGTGTGGTAAAGGCTCAAAACGCGAACCACGATCGGGATGATCAGCACAACAAATGTTCCCAGTGCCGCCGCTAGTTGCCCTAAGTCCGCTTTGAACGATCGATACCGAATCGCGAAGTAATAAATTGCGAACGCCGGCAGGATTGCGCCAAATAGATAATGAAAGTAGAGAATCCCGGCGGCAGCGGCGCCGAACAGAATGGCCTGGCGCATCTGCCGATACTTCATCCAGCGGACAAAAGCGAAGATCGACAGATTCGTAGCCAGCAATGCGCATGCATATGGTCGCGCATCGGTTGCCGCAAACACGACGCTGTACTGAATCGCGAAGAAAATCGCCGCCAGAAATCCAATCTCCTGACTGAACAGTTCGCGCGCGCTTCGAAATAGAAAGTAGACAGCGGCCAGCAGGGCGAACAGCGACGGAATCCTGAGCGCGATTTCGCTGCGGCCAAGAATCGATTTTGCCGCCCACAGTGTGTATAGATAACCGATCGATGACGGCATGAGCGCCGACCGGCTCCAGACTTTGGCGAAACCACCGCTCACCTGCCAGTAGGCGAGAGTCTCATCGAGCCACAGAGGCGCGCGCAACGCGAGGAGCCAAATCGAGAGCACGGCCAGGAGCGCAACGGGATAAACCAACTTGTTGAAGAGAGAAACAACGCTGGCGGCGTTAGAGACCGCCTCTTCCTGAACGGGCGCCGTCATCGCGTTTTCACTTTTTCATCCCGCCGCCCACTTGCGCTGCAGTCACCGTGCCGTTTGGATTGTGCGCAGTCCCGTGACATGCCAGCACACAGGTATTGGTCGCGCGATTGTATGAGATCGGAGCCGCTCCATTCTGGCCAACAACATTGACATCAAAGTTCACCAGCCGCTGCCCGCTGATACTCGGATTCGTACCTCCGATGCCGTGAGCGGTGTGACATACGGAACAGCTGAAGCCGGCATTGACATGGCTCTGGTGCTGGCTGAAGCTGGCATTCGTCACAATGTTGGTCAGGCTGTGACACTTGCCGCAAAGCGCGTATGGTCCATTCACGCTGAGATCGGGGTTGCGAAACAGATTCATAATCGTCTGCCCGGGTCCCACGGACTGGCTGAATTCGTAGCGCCGCTCCAGAATATGGGTCCACTTGGATCCATGCGGACCGTTCGGCCCCGTGCCTCCGAATTCGCGATTGTCATCGCTGTTATGGCAGTCGGTGCAGAAAATCTGCGTTCCCATTGCACGCCCGGGAGTGATTCCGTCGAGATTCAACATATTGCCCAACAGGCTCGGTTGCGGCAGCGGGCTGTTGCTGACGTGTGTGACGGGATGGCTCGAGCTGGCGTTAATGCTGAATTGTGGAATGATGTTCAGCGGATCCCCTGCCGAAGCCGCCCGAACGGGAAGATAGCCGTACACCGGACGAATCGCTTTCCCCGTACTGCTGCCGTGACACCGGAAGCAGTTTTCATATTGATTCACCACTGGGTTGAGCACCGCGATTCCGTTGAGGGCGCTGATTCCCGCGATATCACGCTGAGAGACACGGATCTGCGGCGGGGCGGAAAATGTGGTCACCTGCGCGGATCCGTGGCCGCTGTGGCAATCCACGCAGGTAGCATGGCGGTTGTTGTTCAGCAGCACGTTCTCGCCCGCATCATGCGGATTCGTCGTGGTGGGAAACGGATGCCCGACCTTTGGAGATGCAAACTCTGCGAAGACGTTCGCCGGGGCCGGTGTAAGATTTGACCCCCCAGAGTGACAACCGATGCAATCCTCCTCATTCGGTCCGCGAAGCAGACGCGCCGGACCTTGCGCGTCGTGCGGCGCGTGGCAACCGATACAGGCATCCTGCGCGACCGTGTTGTAGCTTCCCAATCCAGTCTGCGGCGTGATTTTGTTTTGCGCCAGAGCGTGCGCGCTGGTGGCCCAATCCGTAAGCGGATTCACCTTACCCGGCATTTGTCTCGTCGGATCGTGGCAGGCCAGGCACATTTGGCCGTTCGAGCTGTCTCGAACCAGAAAGTTTTGCGAGATTAAGTCCTTGGCTTGTACGTGAGGGTTATGACAGGAAGTGCATTCCACATTTCCATTGATCAGGTGGACAGCCCCGGTCGGATCTGCGGTTGCACCCTTCGCGGCCAGTGACGCAACCAGGTCCACGTTGTCCTTCAACGGCAATGCCAGTGAGAATGGGTGCGACGGCTGCAGGTTCGTGCCGAAGATATCGTAGTTGTACATTGCACCCTGCATCGTGACTTGACCGAAAACCACGGTTGTGCCCGGCGCGACGGTTCCGTCATGACAGGAAAGGCAAAGATTGCTGTCGCTGCCCAATAGTGGCTGCGCTGCCCGGTTCTTCTCAGTGTCACTCGTGTATAAGCTGTAGCTCTGGACCGTGAGCTTCTGGTTCCAGAGCGGCGCCTTCCCTCCGATGCCGGAGTGCGGTTCGTGACAATACATGCAGAAATCGGGGCGCGCGCCCGTGGTAGGAGACTTGCTCCCTGGACCCAAATCGTGCGTTCCGATCACATCCCCGGTGAACTGAGCCCAGAGGTTTCCTCCGGCCAGCATCACGATCACGCACACGAATATCGGCTTGAGCCGCACTACATGCCGTCCTTGGCAGTTTTCTTCAATCCAAAATAACGAAATACTTGAATTCTCCGGTTATAGGAGTCGACGACGAAAATTCGATCGTCGTGGTCGATGAACAATCCCGTAGGCAACTGGAATTGTCCCGCGCTCGTGCCTCGTCCCCCGAAGTAGTACAGCAGTTCGCCCTGGCGATCGAATACCTGCACCACGCCCCACAAACCGTCCACAATGTACAGATCATTCTCCGAGTCGACTCCGATTCCCTTCGGCCGGAATAAGTCGCCCGTACTGTCGCCGATTTTTCCAATGGCATAGCGGAAAGAGCCGTCGCGGCCGAGCACCTGCACGCGGAAGTTCATCGCGTCCACTACGATCAGATCCGGGCCCCCCAGGCGTAACTCGGTGGGAAAATTGAACTCGAGATTCCCGTCGCCCCTTTTTCCGATGGTCTGCAGGATGTTGCCCTGCATATCCAACATGAAAATCTGATCGCGCAACGTGTCGGTCACATAAATCCGCTGCGCGGCTGAATCCACCGCAATTCCAGTCGGGCGCTTGAAATAGCCTTCTCCGCCCCTGAGGCTGCCGATCACTCGTTCATATTTTCCGTTGGAGTTGTACACGAAGATCTTGCCGGTCTCAGAATCGGTGATGTAAATGTTGTCCTGGGCATCCACCGCGACGCATTGCGGTCCCAGCATGGCGTCTTTCTCTTTTCCCCGGCGCTCCAGGAACTTGTATTTCTGCTGGGCGAAATCGAAGATGTGCACGCCGCCGGCGCCAGGATCGGTCACGATGATGCGTCCGCGGGAATCGGTGACAATGCTGTAGGGTCGGACGAGATTCTTGAAGTCGGGCTCACCCGCGATGACGTCCACCAGCCGGTTCCAGAAGCCGCGTTTCGGCTTGACCTCGCGTTCCGATCCGAAACTACGCTCGTAAACTAATTTCCGGCCTCCTTCCAGCTCCAGTTCCGGAGGTCCCGGCTCATCGGTTTTCGGCTTCGCCTTCGACGTCCAACCCGGAAGCGGAAGGAGTAACAGAATCAGCCCCACGAGCAATGCCGAACTCAGTTGGCGTGCACCCCAATTCCTCATCTTCGCCACGTCCCAATCATCCTATTTTCTTCTCCAGAGCACGCGGTCTAGAAGAAGTTAAACCATCGGCTGATCCCGATGTAAAACGAAGATACATTTTCTGCAGGCACTCCCGATGCGCTGAAGCCCTGCACCAGATTGCTGTACCCTCCGTTGAGGTACATCTTACGAAACTGGTAGTTGAGAACCGCGTTGATCATCTTCGAGTTGTTCGCGGTAAACAACCCTGCCGTATTGTTGTTGGTGATGGCCTTGGCGTAGCTCGCGCCAATGGACATCCGGCGCACCGGGCTGCTGCTCAAGCTGAACGAGTAGCTGTCGCCGTTAAACAAAATAAGCTCGCTGCCCGGGACCACCGGCTGGGGCAGCGGATTGACAATCAGTCCCAACGCCCCCTGCACCGCGCTTCCATTCGATTTCGAGTAGTTGCCGCCGGCCGTAACCCAGTGCGTATAGTTGATGGACGTCGTGAATGACTTGCTGTTGTTCCACTGTCCCGGCAGTTGCGTGAGCAGCGTGCTTGTGAGCGATGAGCCCGCGCTCCATCCAAATTTTCCCCAGCGTTTTCTCAAGTTGCCGCTGGCAGTGTAGTTGGAGGTGGTGTAGGTCACCAGCAGTGTCTGCACGTTCTGCGAGTAGCCGCCACCGATCCCAAACGCCCATCCATCGCTGAAACGGCGGCTGTAATTGACTGTGCTGCCGATTCCGAGTGAGTTCTGGGTGGAAGTGCTGACCGTATTATCGCTGAGCGATAGAGAAGCATTGAAGTTGCCACCCCACAAAAGCCGCCAGTAGGTCACTCCGCCGCCATACGAGTTCGCTCCGTAGTTCGTGCCCAGGAAATATTGCTCGCGGTGATCGGCAAAGGCCAGACCTTGCAGGTTCGGCAAGATCGAATAACTTGCATTCCCCGTCAACTCCAGCGAGTGGCTTCCTTCACCCAAATTCTCCACTGGAGCGATCCCTCCCGCATTGAGAACGGTTTCTGACAAGCTGCTGGAGAGATTATCGGTGTAGCTGCTGCTGACCCCAAAATGAAATTTGTTCGTTGGCTGGAAGGTGGAGGTGGCCGTGTAGGTATTGAAGCTCCCGGTATTGTTTCCCTCTTCGTAATAGGAATTGAACTCAGAGTGGGTGGCGGTGGCCGCGAATCCGCCCCGCAGCGGCAGTGCATGTGTCACCGAAGCCCCGTACGATCGGCTGCTCGAACTCGAAATTTCAGGCTGCGACGAAGTTTCCAGAATCTCCGGTGTCTCCGAGTGTCCGGTTCCATCCGAAAAGAAGCCCATCAGCGAGAAACCTTCGAGTGTGTACCCCGAACGAAGCGTCAGCGTACGGTTGTCGGTGGTGCCGTTCGAGTTCTCGCCATAGATCGAATATTGGCTGCTTCCCGTCTGGAAGTAGGCCGAGAGCGTAGGCCAGTTCGGCACCAGTTCCGACCAGGTGAGACCGAAAGTCTGGCTATCGCCCTTCGTCGTGTAATTCGCCACTCCCGGAATCGAAAAATTGCCTTCGCTGTCATACGCTTTGGCAAAGTTAATCGAGCCGGGGAAGTGGCTCCCTCCAAAGATCGTGCTGTCCAGATTGACGCCGCTCGCGTCGGAAATCGACTGATACGCGGAGTTGGCCCGCGACTGGTTCCAGTACGGCGAAACGTTATACGAAACGAAGTTGGGATTGTAGTAGTAACCGGAAAGCGTGCCGGTGCCACCGAAGGCTAGCCCGTGATCGGAGGTGATATTGCCGTTTCCATAATCCCCGTTGTAGCCAGCCGATACCGTTCCGCTCATCTGGTTGCTGAATTGGCCGATTTCCAGCTGGCAAACGGCGGGCGCCGCCAGCAACAGCAGGCCGAACACAGCCAATCCCGAGTTGCGCAAGATCGCATTCACTGGGTACCAACTCCAGCTTGCAAGTGCTGCTCCCAGTTCCCCGACTTCCCCACAACGGCGCGATTGCGAGAGGGCACCGGTCATTCCCTACCTCTGCACCAACCTTACAAACTGAAAATGCACGTCCCGGCCCAAAATGAGACAGAAGATAACGCATTACCAGCAAAGGACTTAACGTTGTGCCGGCTCCTCGTTGGGATCGGATTTGGGCCATATAACCCAGTTCATGAAAGGGAACAAGGCATTTAGCGCAGGAAAAATTAGAGCGGCGCTCGGCTATGGAGCAATGTGCAGTTTTTCGAAGTGGCGTCATCCTGAGCGGAGCCGTTTTTCAAGCGGAGCGAAGGATCTCGCGCGACGACGCCGCGTCAGCTGGCGAAACGTCTTGAAAGGGCGCGGCTTCTAGCCGCGCCGCAACTGGCCGGAAGATAAGCCGCGGCTTTAGCCGCTGAGGGAAATTAGCTTTACAGCTCTTCCACCTTCGCGTTCTTTCGCAACCGCCGGTCCAGAGCGACTCTCACTTCTTCCGTCTTCCTCTGTTGCAACTGCTTCAACAATGTCGCCTTCACATCTTCGAACTTCATCTTTCCCGGCAAAACGTGCTGATTGAGCCGCACGATCGTATACGCCTGATCAATCTGAATGAGGCCGGTGATCTCGCCCGGCTTCAGGGCGAGCAGCGCCTCCACCACTTGCGGAGCCAGTTTCGAGCGCTCCACTCTGTGGTGATCTCCCATCATCACGCGGTAATCGTCTTCTGAGATCTTCTCCGCCAGCACGCCGAACTCTTCGTAGTTCGTGGTCGCTCTGGCCTGCTTCAGGCCCTCCTCGGCCCGCTTGCGCAGTTCTTTCAAATTGTCCGGCGTGGCTTGACTGGGAGGAAGAAAAGAGATCGTCTGAATCGCAAACGATTCCGGATATTCGAAACGCGCCGGATTCTTTTCGTAGAAATCCCTGGCCTCGGCCACCGACACCGCAGACCTGTCTTGCACCTCTGCTTTCATCATGGCGTCGATCAGCAAGGAACGCCGGATCTTTTCGCGCAGCTTCTTCTCCGAACCTTGACACTCCTGCAGCAAAAATTGCCGGTACTCGTCTGGGCCGCCGAATTGGGCCCGAAAATCCGTTTCCGCCTTCTGCATCTTCGCCGCCGGGATGGTCACCTGTTTCCGCACAGCATCCTGATACAGGAGTTCCTCGAACTCGATCATCCTCAGCGCGCCGGCGCGAATTTGCGGCGCCATCTCCGGAGGGATCTGGCCATGGTGCTGGGCCGCGTAGGGAAATATTGTGTACTCCTCGCGCAGCAAGTCGCGATCGGTTAGGATCGTTCCATTCACGCGCGCCACCGGTCTGCCGGTAGCGACATTCGCCGCTGGCTCCTTCGCCACCGTGCTAGTCGCGTGGGAAACGGCCATTTGCTGGGCATTCGCCCTCATCACCGCCGTGGTAAAACCCGCCAGAACCAGGGAGAAGATTGCTAATTCGCGCTTCATGACGCCATCCTAATTTGAAAAATCCGTTAAAAAAAGGGGAGAGTTTTTCTCTCCCCTGGTTCAACAATAACGGGTCACGCCTAACGGCTTAGAACGTGGTTCCGATCTGTGGTTGACCATTCGACTCGTTCGCCTCGCCACCATGGCACTGGCGGCAGAATTGCGCGGTCTGGTTCGACCCTGCCGTGCCGCTGCCCGGGTTGTAGGGGCCAACCAGGAAGAACATTGTCGAGTAGTAGCCGCTTGTCAACCCACTCTTCGGGCCGTTGGTCACTTTCACGACGTTCATGATGTGCTGGTTGTGGCAGGTCGTGCAAACCACCACAGCAGTGTTGCTGTATGCGGCCGGGCTGACAAAGAAGCCATAGTTCTTCACGAACTGGGCTGAGTTGGTGCCGTTCATGTTGATCACGCCGTTGACTTCAGTGCAGTCCCAGTTCCACTGTCCGCCGCAGGAAACCGTGGCGTTCAGGCCCACCGGGTGGTTGGCCAGGTAGTTGCCGGCGCCATCACCGTCGTTGCCAAGCAACGTCGGAATGTTGTTCCAAGTGCCATACGTGCCGGGCAGCGTCTCATACACTTTGTCCTTCATCATCGCGCCTTCGGCCCAGTTGCCATCATGGCAGCTCAGGCAGGTCAAAAGGCCGTTTACGTCGGGCTTAGTGTCGGCGATGAAGTCTGCCTGACTGGGCAGAACTTCAATGCGGCCACCGGCTACGGTGATTTGCTGGCCATACAGATTGCCTACGTCCTGGCCCCACAAAATCGACTGTCCGGCAGCCGTGTCACCGGACTTGTTGGCGCCGTTGCCCCAAGCGCCGCTGTGTGGTGCGTGACAAGCCGCGCAGCCACGTCCATAGTTCAGGTGGGCGCCGAGGACGTCTTGCGAGGCCACCGCGCCGATCTGGGCGGCGGCAAACGAGGCCAGCGCCAGAATCATGAGCGTTACTATAAAGCTCTTCTTCATGGTTGCTCCTTAAGGATGAGTTCAATTACCGCCAATTAGCTCCACTGCATTTCCGGAAATCTGAATCTGTTCGACAGATGGGAGGCGATTTCTAAACCTCCGCTAATGTTCATTGCACGCCCGCAACCGCGGGGTGTAGAAAACCACAAGGCTACCAACTGCTTGCATATCAATTATTTAAATCGCCCATGTTGAAAAACCCAGCGATTCGCCGCGCGCCAAATTGCGGTTTCTGACACAGACCGACTGGTTGAAAAAACCCACGGAAGTAACTAGCGCTATTGCGTTTTTCAACACCGCGTTGGTCACGGAATCCTCGGCAAGAAGAATGAAAATAATGGAGAGTGAAAATGGGGTGTCCCACTTCTCGCCGCTTTTGCGAGAATTGGGATTTCAGACGAACGAATCCGAGAGCCCGAGCCCGCTTCCGCGCTGAGTCATCCCGAACGCCCGCGTTTTTGCCAGCGGGAGGAGGGATCTTGCGCGACGCCTCTGCGCGGCCCCGCGCATGCGTCCTCTTTACTCAACCGCGCGAACCCATACCATGCCCCTCCCACCAGGAATGCAGAAATCAGCCACGGCACAATGATGGAAGACCACAGCAGTCCCGGCGAAAAACGGATCATCGCGATCCACACCAGCAGTCCCAGAACGCTGCCTGCGATCGTAAGAACACGCGGGGGGCCCCATCCTGACACGCAGCAAAGCGCCCACAAGGCCAGCGAAAACGGAAACGCCGCCACCAGGTCGACCAGATAATGTTCGCCGCCCGCCAGCGTTGCCAGCATGGTCAACCCAAGGTAGACCAGCGCCAGCCAGCGCCATCGCGACGCTGGAAACATGGCGCTTACAATCCAGCAGACCAGCAGCGCCCATCCCACGTGCAGCGACGGCATCGCGTTGCGCGGGAACGATTGGTCGAGCGCAATCGGATGCACGTCCGCCGCCGCAACCGTGGCGCAATTTGCGGAAACTTCCCCGGTGAAACATTCCGAGCCGAGAAGATAAACCGGACCGCACGCCGGAAGCAGCTTGTAAGCCTCGATTCCGGCGAATCCGGCGAGGACCATCACCGCCAGCACGCGAACCGCCTGACCCCGGCGTCCCAAAGACAGCGCATAGGTAGTCGCGATGGCCAGCACTAGACTCTCGTATACCACGCTGACCAGAGGATAAAGGCCCACCCGCTCTACCCATCGGTTGCACCACAGGCTGGGATTGAAGCCGTAACTCAAGTCGGCATAGAGCGTGTACAAATCGAACGTATCCCAGGAAGTCGAGGATGTTCGGCGAAAGAGCCACAAGCGGAAGAAAACATAGGCCACACAAAGAACCGACGGAGCCAGCGTCCAGAGTGGAATCTTCCGCCGCAGCTGGAACCAGCGCATCGCAATAATCAAAGCGCCCACAAGGCCAAGCAAGGTTGGCCGGATCATCAATGGATTCATCAGCGGCCGGGCGGTGCCTGAGCCGGCGTCTGAGCAGGCGCATCCGGCGGTTTCTGATCGGGTGTAGGCACCTGCGGTTTCGCCGCGGGCGCTTCGGCCGGTTTCGGCGCACTGTCAGATGCCGCTCCACGCCGCGCGCTGGCAGCTTTGGCCAGCTCCTCTTCACGCTTGGCTTTTTCTTGCGCCGCTTCGGCGTCGGTGATGTAGCGGAACTCCTGCATGCGCCCCGGGTATTGTTCCGTCGTAAACACGCGATTCTGCTTGTCGATGGCAATCCCGACCAACGCCCGGAACTGGCCCAGTCCGCTGGCGTGCACGTCCCCGATATAGGTCAGCAACTGCCCTTCGCGGTTGAATACTTCCACCCGGTCCTGGTATTGATCGGCTACCCAAATGTGGCCATCCGAATCCACCGCGATGCCTTTGGGCCGCGCGAAGTATCCCGGGCCATCGCCGTGCTTGCCGAATTGACTCACGAAGGTGCCTTCGGCATCGAAGATTTCTACGCGATTGTTCATCGTGTCGGTGACGTAGACATTGCCGTCCTGATCGAGAGCAACATTGGAAGCGCCGCCAAATTCTCCGGGAAGCGTCGAGGTGTGCTTTTTTCCGGGAGTGCCGATGTGGCGCAGCAGCTTGAGACTGTCGGCGTCGTAGACCTGAACCAGGTCCTGCTGTTCATCGACGACATAGAGAAAACGGTTCTCGTTGTCGACGGCCATACCCACCGGATCGATCAATCCGTCGGTAATCTGGCCTTCAATTCTGTGCTTGGGATCGAACACAAGAACGCGGTGCATCTTGCCATCCGAAACAAACAGCCGGTCGCCGTCATCGATGGCCACACCGTTAATCATCCCAAAATGCGCGTCGACGCCGTTCTTAATAAGAGTCACATCATGCGTTTCTGTATTGAAGATGAACACCGCTCCGACTTTTTGGTCGGCGACATACACCAGCCCTTTGGAGTCGATGGCAATTCCATAAGGCCGGAGCAGCTGCCAGGGAAAAGTCTTGAGTCTGTCGACATTGTCCTCTTGTTTTGCACCCGCTACGCGATCCATCCAGCTCTGTTTTTTCTTCGTCTTCGCGGCGGGAGTGTAGTCGATCTTCATCCCCGCAAAGTAGTTCATCCAGCGGACGCGCGCGATCGCCGGCGGATTGGGCCAAACCAGCTTGGAATAATCGATCGGCTCCCCTTGCGGCCCGGTCGCCTGCGTGGCGGCGTCATTGCTTGTTTTCTTGTTTTTATCGCCGGCATAGGTGAGGACCGAAACCGACCCCAGCAGAAACACAATCAAGAGCGCTCTCAGCACCCATTTATCGCAATTGGATCGGGATGGAATTGTGAGCATATTTCGAATCTCCTGATCTAATTTCCGGTTGTCGTGTCCCGCATATTGATTCGGTTCTTATGGCAGTTATCGCAGAATGCCATGTTGTTTTGCTCATCTTTAATGAGCAGTCCGGATTGCGCCGAGGCGTGCGGCTGATGACAGCTCAGGCATCCCAAATGAACTTTAACCACGCTGATATTCGCGGGATCCATCACATCCGAGACCGGATGATTGGCCACCGGATGCCCTAACCCGTACCTGAGCCCCAGAGTCACAACGCGATTCTTCGTGAAGTAGTCCTCGGGCAGCTTTACTTGTCCATTAAAGATCGTAATGACATGCTCGGCTTCCAGTTTCTGCGGCGCGGCGTCTTGGCCGTGGCATTCCAGGCAAAGCGCATTGCCTTTGGCACGCAGAAGATGATCGTTATCCCCGCCGTGCGGCGTGTGGCATGTGCCACAGCCTTGCGTGAAAGCAGGCTGATGGTGGACCGGCTTTTTGGCGAGATCGGCGATCTCCGTATGACAACCAAGACAAATGTCCACGGCATTGGTTTTTGGGAGTCCCGGCTGCCGGCTGGCATGGGGAGTGTGGCAGTCGGTGCAATCGCCCGCAGCGCCGGGATGCTGCACTTTCGCGGTCTCGATCAGTTTCCCCTTATCATCGTGGCAGGTCACACAAAGCGCCTTGACGTCACTTTGGGTCAGCACCACCTTCCCATCCTTCGGCGCAGCATGGCAAACATCGCACTGCTTCTCGGCAAACGGCGGGTGCATGAACTTGGCCATCAACTTGGGAGCCGCGGACTCGTGCGGATCATGGCAACTGACGCAATCGGCTTTCTCGAACGGCTGGTTCTGATGAGCCTTTTGCAGTTCCGGAGTCTTGGGATCGTGACAGTCGAGACAAAGCGCCGGAGTTCCCTTGGTCAGATGGAAATCAAATTCGAGCTTCCCCCGCTCTCCGGTTTTGTGGATCGTGTGGCAGGTATCGCAACCCATGTCGAGCGCGGCGTGGCGGCTGCCATTCGCCGGCGTTTTCGTACCGGTGTCATGACAGGTCAGGCAGAGGTTCTCCTTGGCATCGCCGGAGGTCGGTTTCAAAAGCTGATATTTGTTGTCTGAAACGTGCGGATCATGACACGTCAGGCAGTCGCGCACTGCCGGTGGATGCACTCTCCCCTGAATCTGCGTGGCGTCTTTGTCACTGTGGCAGCTCAAGCAAACTTTGTAAGGCACCGGGCTGATGAGCGTGACGTGCGTGACTTCCTTGTTGGTTCGGACCTCATGGCAACTCAGACACCCCGTGGCGATGGCGGAATGAACGAATTTGCCCTTGGTTTTATCCTCGTGGCACTCGAGACACTTCGCCGAGTCGACATTCTTGTCGAGCGGCACCGGATGCTGCACCGCGAAACCGGGAACGACGGCAAGCAAAACAAACAACCACAACCACAAGCCGTGAAGGCGGCCGCGAAGCCCAAGCGCTGCTTCGCTCTTGACTTGAACCACACGGGGGAGGGTCTGGCCGCAATCACGTTCCTCTGATGCCGGGAGAGAAATTTCGGATACCGGGAGAAAGATTTCGCGGAACATGGCCGTGGATATGTCTGCACGAACATAGCCTTCGCAGTGTGGAAGGCCTATTCGTCGCGCCGAAATTGTAAATTATTGCAGCAGATTACGTTGTGGGGTGCACGTGAGTTGTTTGAGATCACAGTCGCACGAACCCGTGCCGTCCCGAAATGGGCTTTCTCCCACACTAAGTCAGTGAAATCACGCAGGCTAGCAATCGTTCGCATGGCTGATCTCGTTCCCTCAAAATCTGCCGGAATGTGATTGAAGTCACATACTTATCGACGCTGCGTGAAATTGCGGGAGGCGTTGAAAATATGAGTGTTATGCCTCAGAGGCAATCGCTGCTTCGCATCCCATTTTCCTCATAAATCACTGCACAGGAAGGATTTCTTTCGGACTCTTAGCATTGGCGCGGAACGTGCACTTCGACTGGCTGACACGAGAAAGTCTATGCCCCTTTCCTTTCGATCGGCGGTGCGCAGCACCTGGCAAACGTTGGGCTCGATTAAGACCGGCGTCATCCTCATCATTTCGGTTGTGATCTTCTCCGCGGCGGGAACGGTCATCCTGCAGCGGCCCATGACCGATCCCGACGACATGCAGCGCGCCTATTCACCGGCCATGCTGCGCTTTCTCGACGTCACTGGCCTGACGGACGTCTTCCATGCCCGCTGGTTCATTGCTTTATTGATACTCGTCAGCCTGAGCATTATCGCCGCTTCCATTCGAAGATTTCCCAATGCCTGGCGCTTCTACGCCCGCCCCTACAAAAGTCCTGACGAACACTTCCGCCGAGCTCTACCGACACAGGCTCGCATTGATATCAACGACGAAGAACATGGCCTGAGCGCGGCCGAGCGGGCCCTGCATCATGTTGGATTCTCCTCGGAACGAATCGTTCGCACCAACAGTTTCTCTTTGTTTGCCGAGCGTCACCGCATCTCCGAGATGGCGGTCTACATCGTGCACGCGAGCTTGCTTCTGATTTTTCTCGGTGGCATCGTCGACGCTCTCTACGGCTGGCGCGGATTCCTCATGCTCACGCCAGGCACCCAAAGCAGCCAGGTCGAAGGCAAGACTGGCGCCACAAAGACCATCCCCTTCGCGATTCGCTGCGACGGAGCCGGGGAAGACACTTACGCCGACGGAAGTCCAAAAAAATATTGGTCGAAGTTAGCGGTCATCGACGGCGGCCGCGAGGTAAAAAGTAAAGAGATCGTGGTCAATGATCCGCTGGTCTATCGCGGACTGCGCTTCTATCAGGCCACTTACGGCCGTACCGGCAAACTCGATCTCCTGACTCTCGATGCCACACGCATCCGCGAGCACAGTCGCTCGACGCAGGAAATTTCGCTCGCGCCGGGACAGATCGTTGACCTCGATCCCGATACGACCGTCCAACTTGCCGAGTTTATTCCCGACTACGTCGTTGAGGACGGCCACGTTTACACGCGCAGCAATGACATTGAAAATCCGGCCGTGCATCTGATCGTCGATTCCAAGAAAGCCAGTTCGCGCGTGGACGTGTGGCTGCCCGAGATTCCCGGCGTCTCTCAGAATCAGCTCTCCCCCTACACTTTCGAGCCAAAGGATCTGAAGACGCAGGTCTACACCGGGCTGCAGGTTTCGCACGAGCCGGGCCAGTGGGCCGTATGGGCGGGCGTCCTCCTGATGGCGCTTGGCCTGACCTTCGTTTTCTACGTGGCGCACGTGCGTTTCTGGATCGTGCCCGTGCGCAGTGCGGAAAACCGGCTGTCCCTATGGGTCGGCGGCACCGCTAATCGCAACCGTGACGCGTTTGAAGTCAAGTTCAAGCAGTTGCTGGAACAGATTCGTAAAGAACTGAAGGCGGAGGCTGCGCCTTCGGTGGAAGCAGAAGCAGTCAAGCATTGAGCTGTTTGGGTGTTGGGGAATCCTGTCGTTAGTCGTCCGTCGTTGGCCATTCGCGGTAATTGCTAGCCGGCGACCGAGAGCTGACGGCCGGAGACTAACGACCAACGACGAAAATTTTGGAGGCTTTTTCATGGCACGGGCAAGAGCAGAACAGCAACCAGCAACCGGCGCAACTCTAATCGTACTGGTGGGATTAGGAATCGCGTTTCTGCTGTTCATGGCGTTCTTGAATGTGGTCAAGTCTGGCAATCTGTTGAGCGAAGCCAATCTTCTTTATGCGGCACTGATTTTTTATTCCGGCGCGGGCGCGCTCTATCTCGGATTTGGCGTCACCGCAACCGAGTCTTATATCAAGTTCGCCTCTCTGGCCACCTGGGCCGGCCTCATCGCCAATACTGCGGCAGTGGCGCACCGCTGGTATGAAGCCGGCCACCCTCCCTTCGCCAGTATCTACGAGATGCTCCTGAGTTTCGTCTGGACGCTGGCCGCGCTCACGCTGATCGCGGAAAAAAGGTATGGAGTGAAGGTAATCGGCACTGTGACGATGCCCGTCGCGATAGTTGGCGTCATCCTGATGCAGCTTCTGCCTAGCGAAGTCCGGCCGTTGGTTCCGGCTCTGCAATCGACCTGGCTGCATGTGCACGTCACCCTGGCCATGCTGGCTTACGCCGCGTGTGCACTCAGTTTCGCGCTCGCCATGATGTTCCTCATCCAGGACAAGATGAAGACGGAAACTTTTCTGGCCGCGACCAGCCTGTTTACTGTCGGCCTCTACGCCGCGATCCTCACCCGCTTCGAGCGTTGGGGCGGATTCAACGTGGTCGCCTGGGATGTCGAGAACAAGCAGGAAATGTTCATCTCGCGTGGCGTGCGGCTGTTTGTCACCATCCCCGACCTCGGCTGGCTGATGCTGCTGGTTTTCTGCGCCGTCGCTGCGCCGCTGGCGTTTTACGTGATCGCGCGCCTGAAGAAGAACGAAGCCTTTCTCGCAATCGCCAATCGCGGCGTCTTCATCAGCATTCTTTTGCAAATTCTGGCCCTGGTCTTCTTCCTGCTGCGCGCGCGCGATGGGCAATATCCTTCGCTCGATGCGGAAGGTTTGTATCCCACGACGCTGGCCGCGAGTCCCTTTATTCTTTCCGGGCTAATTGCTGGAATTTTCGCCAACCTGCTTTATCTGTTGCTGCTGTGGCGGCGTCCCGATCTCGAAAAGCATCTCCCCGACGCCGAGGCTCTCGACCGCATCACTTACAAAACAATTTGTGTAGCGTTCCCCCTACTCACCTTGATGATCGCCGCCGGCGCCTATTGGGCTAACAGGGCTTGGGGCTCCTATTGGAACTGGGATCCCAAAGAAACGTGGGCGGCGATCACCTGGTTGGTTTATGCCGGATATCTGCACATGCGCATTACGCGCGGCTGGCGCGGCCGTCGCGCGGCCTATTTCGCGATTCTTGGTTTTGCCGTGGTGATGTTTACGTTCTTCGGAGTCACTTATCTGCTGCCTGGGCTGCACGCTTATGCCTGAAACCATTGCGGAAGTCACAAACTCGCAAGACGGGTTTCAGCCTTGCGACAGCGACACCGGGAAAAAGTCTCAAATGAGCTCCTACAGCACCGGGTACTCGAGCGGCGGTGATCGCAAGGATTCTTCTGACACAACAGCAGACATCGACGCATCGCCAGAGAAGAATCTCGAATTACCTTGGTTCGGTATCAACTGGGAAATCAAAGCGCTATTGCCAATCGCCTTGGTTCTTTTGGGCGGGATGCTTCTGTTTCTGCTCGCCACTCTTTCCTGGCGCGATCCCGAACGTCATTTGATTTTGCTCGTGGCGGGCTCGGGCGCGGTCGCTATCTGCGGCGCCCTGCTGGTCGTCCTCACCTATACCGTGCAACGGCCCATGGTCGAACTGCAGCAGAGAATTTCCCAGGTTGGCTCCGGCGATCTCAAGGCTGCGGTCAGTTTTTCCCAGCGCAACGATGAAATCGGAGACCTTGGCCGCAACTTCAATCACATGGTCGAACAGTTGCGCGAAAGCCGTGAGGAAATTGAACGCCTGCATCGCACCCAAATGTCGCGCGCTGAGCACCTCGCCACCCTTGGAGAGCTCGCCACCGGACTCGCGCATGAAATCCGCAATCCGCTGGCCGGCATTGCCGGCGTAATCGAAATCGTCAGCCGCGATCTGCCCGCGACCAGTCCCGCGCGTCTGGTCGTCAAAGATGTCCGCCAGGAAATTGCCCGCATCAATCAGATCGTCACCGATCTGTTGCAGACGGCGCGGCCTCATCCGCCGAAAGTCCGCAAGAGTGATTTGAATACCACCGTCGAACATGCGGTCATGCTCGGACGTCAGCAGGCTTTAACAAAATCGATCCAAATTACTTTGCAAAAAGATCCTTCCCTGCCCGAAATCGAGCACGATAGCGATCAGATCCATCAAGTCTTGCTCAACCTGCTGATCAATGCCTTGCAGGCGATCGATCACGAGGGAAAGATTTCCGTCTCGGTCCAGGCGCACGGGAAGGTGGCTGTCGTAGAGGTTACTGACAATGGCCGCGGCATCCCGCCCGAACAATTGCCGCACATCTTCCGCCCATTCTTCACCACCAAGGGTGAGGGCACCGGACTTGGCCTGTCTCTCGCCCGCCGCATCGTCGAAGACCATCAAGGGCGGATCGATGTAGTCAGCACGGTCGCCAAAGGCTCGACCTTCACCGTGGTGCTGCCGCTCGTGCGGGCAACTGCCAGCCCGGTTGCTTCCTAATACCCCGTCCCTTTCGCTGGCCTTGTCTATGTCATATGTTGTGCTAGGATGGTCGCCCGCTCAGCGAGGTAAAACTATGGTCGACAAACAAGCTCACAATCACCCCGACTATGACCAGCGCATCAAAGCCCTGGAAGATCAGATCAAAAAGCTGCAGAAGGATATCCACGAATTGCAGCACAAAATGGAGACGCACGACCATCCTCACTCCCATTAGCCCGCCGCTTCAGGCACCAGCGGCGTTGCGGAATGCCAGAAGTGATTTGTCCGTAGTAAGCTATACGGGGGATGTCAGCCGAGAAAATCCTGATTGTCGACGACGAGCGTCTGGTGCGCTGGTCGCTGCGGCAGAAATGCGAAGAGTGGGGATACGAAGTGGTCGAGGCGGCCGCCGGCGAGCCCGGATTGCGCCTCGCCCAGCATGAGTCTCCCGACCTGGTCCTGCTCGACGTTCGCATGCCCGATTTGAACGGCCTGCAAGTTCTCGAACAACTTAAGAAAAACGGAGACGCGGGCGCGGTCATCATGATCACCGCCGATCCGCAGCTCGACGACGTTAAAACCGCGCTCAAGCTCGGCGCGTACGATTTCGTCGGCAAGCCGCTCGATTTCGAGGAACTCCGGGTCACCATTCAGAACGCGCTCGAAGCCACCCACCTGCGCACTGAGGTGCAATCGCTGCGCGGGGAAGTCCGCCGGCGCACCGGCTATCACGACGTGGTCGCCGTTTCTCCGAAGATGATCGAGCTCATGAATTTCGTGGGGAAGGTCGCAGCCAGCGAAGCCACCACCATTCTGATTCAGGGCGAAAGCGGCACCGGCAAAGATCTCGTCGCCAAAACCGTCCACTACGAGAGCACACGGCAGAATGGGCCATTTGTCGCCATCAACTGTTCGGCCATTCCTGAAACGCTGATGGAGGCCGAACTCTTCGGCCACGAAAAAGGCGCTTTCACCGACGCCAAGCAGATGAAGAAGGGCCTGTTCGAAACGGCCAACGGCGGCACACTCTTCCTCGATGAAATCGGCGAACTGTCACCGCTGCTGCAGGCGAAATTGCTTCGCGTGCTGGAAGATCAAGTCATTCGCCGCGTGGGTGGGGTCCGCGACATGCAGGTCGATGTCCGGGTCGTAGCAGCTTCCAACCGCGACTTAGAAAAAGCCGTACGCGAGGGCCATTTCCGTCAGGATCTTTATTATCGCCTCGCCATTATCGCGGTCTTCATTCCGCCACTGCGCGAGCGTACGGAAGATATTCTTCCGCTGGTCGATTTCTTCATCAACTTATACAACCGCAAGTTCAAAAAATCGGTGCGTGGGATCAGCCCTGAAACCCGGCGCCTTCTGCTCGCGCACAACTGGCCCGGCAACGTGCGCGAACTCAAGAACTCCATCGAGCGCTCCATGATTCTCGAAGACGAATCCGTTCTGCGCCCGAGCTACTTGCCCTTCGCCGTCGGAGAAGCCGCCCGCAGCGGCCTCACCGCCTTCGAACACAGCAGCGCCTCACCGGATAGCGGCGCCAAGACCCTGGCGAACGGACGCGTGCTGCCCAGACTCTATATCCCACAGGAAGGTACGTCCCTGGAAGAAGTCGAGCGCGCCATGGTGGAACTCGCCATGCGACAGGCGAACAATAATCAGACCCACGCCGCACGCCTGCTCGATATCAGCCGTGACGCGCTCCGCTACAAGCTGAAGAAGTTCGAATTAGTTCCCGCCGGCGATGAGGATTCTGCCGAGCCGGTTCCGTCAGACGATCCCTCAAGCTGAAGAATCCCTTTGTCATTTCGAGCGGGAGCAGAATTGCCCCCGAGAGGCAATTCCGCGGAGTCGAGAAACCTGCTTTTCTCGCGCCGTCCTTACTCGGTTCGGCTGACGGTGGTAATGATTTCCGGCAGTCCGCCGGGAATCTCGCGGCGAATCGTCTGCGCTCGCCCCGTCTGCCGTTGATCCGCACCGTTCGACTGCGTTGTGAACGGCACGCCGTCGTTCACCTGCGCGCAATCCATGCGTAGCGTGCCGTTGTCGTTGAAAACCAATCCATAGAAACGAAGCGTGCTGCCGGCCGCCAATGGCTGCTGCGTATTTAGCTTCTGCGTACTGCTGTCGATATAGACTTCCATCTCGCTAGGATTATTCAGCAGCGTGGCCTGCCCCGGTTGCACCGCCAGCGTCGGAAACAAATCGTACGGTGCCAGTGAAACCGTATAGTCGGTGAACCCACCGCCGCTCGCAGTCGAAGCCAAGACCGTGGCGTCGACAGTCTGCGGCATCAGCGTGATCGTACTTGCCGAAGTGTAGATCCCGTCGCTGTAGTTGAGATTCTGGGACGAAACGTAAACGTTTTGACCGGCAACCAGATTCGAAAGGTCGAAAGAAGCGCTAAACGGCAGCGCTTGCAGATTATTCATCTGCTTTGAGATCTGGAAGACTGCGGCCGAGGTCCCGTAGTACCAAGTCACCGGGATCGGGTCCTGCCCCAGAGATAGAACATTCGAAAACAAAGCCGAAGGCAAATTGGCGCCGGGCTCCGAACCCCCAATCAGCAGCGTGGGACCAGTCAGCACATCAACCGCTGTCGGATCTTCCACCGCAATGCGGGTTGCCGCAAGCGATGCATCGGGCTGGATCGTGCCGTCCAAATCCACCATCGTTCCCACAGTCAGCGCCGAAAAATCAGAGATACCTTGAAACAGAGTGCTGCTGTTCGCCCCGACCGAGACCGTTCGCAGGTTTTCGGGGTTCGGCTCGGGCAGCGCTAATGTGAAGCTGGTGCCACTGCCAGCAATCGCGCGGATCTGCCCCTCCATTTGCACAACTTTGCCATTGGTCGGGCTCGTCGCCTGTGGGCTGAATGTAGCCGGAGTCAGGTTGAACGTCGGAGTGATTGAATACGTGGCAATGCCGCCATTCGGCGGATAGCAAGTGCTGGGATAACTCGCCGACTGTGAAACTTGCAAATTCAGCACCAGGCCCATGCTGTTTCCCGTGATCGTGATCGGGGAAGCAACATTCACTGTAACCTGAGAATTCGGAGTTTGCCCGTACGCATAGATGCTCGTGTCGAGACTGCCGGGCGAGCTGGATCCAGCCGGCATCACGGTTTCACAAGTAAAACTGGCGCCTCCGATCGTCGCGGTCGCCGAGGTGTAAATGTCCTGCGGGACGCTCACGGAGATTAACGGTTCGATGCCTCCATTCAAATGAATGAATTCCGCTGGCACCTGCGACGACACAAGAGTTACAACCTTGCCAGATTGGCTGGTCAGCGTGAGTTCTTGGATTTGCAGAATAAATTGTGAGAGCTCATCGTTCGCCGTGCTCGTCAGCACGACTGTGACCTGTGTGTTTCCGCTGAGCTGCGGTGGCGGCGGCATTTTCAGCGTGCTCCCGCCCGAACCGCAACCAGTCGCTAAGATCGTCGCGGCGATTAGTGCGAACAGTGCAAAGATGGAAGCTACAACAGTGCAGCGAGCGGAAGAAGTGGCGCACTCCATACTGCCTCCTGCACTAGGCGAACCGATCAGTTCAGGTCCCGGTGTCTCATAGGAAGTAACCCCAAGTTACCGGAAGTTACTCGGTCAAATTCTGAGTCCTGACGAAAGCGCCTGCATGATACGACGTGAATTATAAACGGGAATAGAGACTGGAGGAGATGTGTAAATTCATCTTACTTCTAAGCCATATACGAAATTCTGCGGTCCAGCAACTGCGTCATTCCGAGGCCCCAGCGCTTTCACCAGCGGGGCGGGGAATCTTGCGTGGGTTTCCTGTGCCATTGTTTGCCAGCGACACCATTGGCCAAGACGCTCCAAAAGTATCAGGGCTTCCTCGCGGAAGCCCTGAGGCGCGATATGAGGGGATATGAAGGTCGCGCCCAATTATGAATACCAGCAGCGGCCGGCATGTTTCGTCAGTAATTGGCTACCGCTTTCTCCTCGTGTTGCTCGCGATTCCCTGTTTGCGAAATGGTGCCGGCAGTCGCCTCTTGCGGCGAATCCAGATGGAAGAGTCGCGAAATGGCCGCTGCCAAGCGCTCCTGTTCCTCCCTTTCCGGGACTTCCTTCAGTTCATGGGCCAGGAAGCTGGCAATTCTTTGCGTCAGCTGTCCGGTGATGGCGTGCAGCGATCGGTCCTGCTCGCGGGAGAATGGCCCACGTTCTTCGATGAAAGAGTCCAGTTCTTGCCGGCAAAGTTCGTCCAGTCGCCGTCGTAGGTTCAACGCGGTCGGCCGCGCTTCGTCGGTGTTCTGGCGCGTCGCAAAGGCAGCCACTTCGGCGGCGATGATCTTTTCGCCCTGCGCTGCAACCAGCCGCGTTTGCTCGGCATCGGACGCGAACGCGTGCTCGAGCGTTTCAATGTCGTGCAGCAGCATTCCGTCCACGTGCCGCACTTCCGGATCGATGTCGCGCGGCATGCTCAAGTCAAGAATCACCAGCGCGACACGATTGCGTTCTTGCGCCAGGCGTTCTGCTTCCTCACGCGTCAGAATCACGTGTGGGCACGCGCTTGCCGTGACCACGATATCGGCGCAGAGCAGATGTTTCCAGCGCTCTGACAGCGTCGCCGCAGCGCCCCCGAGCGCCAGTGCCAGTTCCTGCGCCCGCGCCGGTGATTGATCCACCACCACCACCGACGCTCCGTTGGCCATGAGTTGTCGCCCGGCGGATTCGCTGACCTCGCTCGAACCCAGCAACAGAACTTTCCGGCCTTCGATCGAGCCGAAAATCTGCCGCGCCACTTCCACTGCCGCGGCTGGAATTGAAACCGCGCTGTGCTCGATGGCAGTCTCACGCCGTACCTGCTCGGAAACGCTCAGCGCAGTTTCCAGCACAGCATTCAGATATCGCCCGGCAGCGCCAACCGTGCGCGCCTGTTCCCATGCCGACCTTACCTGCGTCGCGATGTGCGCTCCGCCGCATACGAATGCATCGAGGCCGCTGGTAACTCGGAAGATGTGGGTGAGCGCTGCCTCATCGAGAAGGCGATAAAAATGTTCCCACTCGCTCAGCTTCAGTCCGTACGAGGCTGTAAGGAATTGCAACAGCGAGTTGGCCGCCAGTGTCGGCTCCCCGGCCCAGAGAAAGAATTCGGTCCGCCAGGCAGTAGCAACTACGACCGCTTCGTCGATACCCTCCGCGTTTTTGAGTTGGCGCAGCGCGTCATAGCGCCGGTTCTCGCTGATCCAGAAGCGTTCTCTCATGGGCAGCGGTGCCGACCGATGATTCAGCCCGACCACCATGAGCGTAGGTTCCACGACACGACCTCTCCCAGGTTGCAAAATCGAAAAGGCACGCCGGATGCCAAATCCAGTGACGCCCATGCACCACCGCAATTCACAAACTTATCAATGAGTTCCGGCCCGGGGTTACACGACTCGCCGCAGCGCCGGCGCCAGTGTGCGGGATATCACGCGAGAGGGCGAGTTTTTTGACCCTTTCTAATGTGCAGCAAAGGCTGGCTTTAGTCACAAATGGACGTGACTCCGATCACAGACCACCTGCCCCAGCCGATGGAAAATACCCAGGATTAATTCGTTCTTATTCCCCCTGTTTCGCGAGCGCGGAGGGAATTTTGCGCTCGCGAAACTACGGCGAATGAATCACTGAAAGGAAACGCAATTATGAAGATCATGAAATTGGCTATCGTCATCGCGATGATTGCCTTCGCTTTGTTCCTGATCTTGCCCAACTTGTCCTGGGCAGCCGGTGAAGGCACAACACTGTATGAGTCCAAGTGCGCGATGTGCCACGGCGCAAATCTGGCAGGCAAACCAGCCGCGAAAATTCCTAGCCTCATTTCCGATGAAGCCAAGCAGCAATCTGATGCCGATCTGACCGACATCATTGCCAACGGCGGAAAAGACAAGAAAGCCACGCACGCCTTCGCCAATAAGGGCGTGACTCCCGATCAGGTGAAAATGGTCATCGCTTACATTCGCGAGTCTCAAAAGAAGTAAGTCGATTTGAAAGGGCGCAGTAGCTTCAGCTGCGCCAAGTAATCAAGATTGCTGTTCCGCGCGCGAATCGCCGCTGGTCCACTGCGGCCGTAGGTCTTGAGGGTGAGTCATCGGTCTCCCCGGCGAGTCTGGTTCGGCAAGCCGGACCGCCGCGTCCCCTCATCGATTCGCCACTCTGGAACAGCCCGCCCGGGTCTCGGTGCTCACCCCGAGACCCGGGTTTTACTTTTTACCTCTTGAGCAGCCTCCGTCGCCGCGCTTTCTGCAACGCAAATTGCGCCGGATCTCCTTCCGCACCGACTGCCCCGCTCATTCTTACGCAAGTAACTATCTCGCCACGATTCTCCCGCAGTAAACTCTGATGACTCAGACCAAAATTCCTATGCGCCTGCTGCGCCTTCAAGACGTCGAGACGGACCCGAACGATCGCGTGTTCCGCCATGCGCGTCTGCCGGCCTTGTTAGTCTGGCTCGCCGGATTCATCGCCATGACGGCCTTGTTTTACAAGGCCTACGCAGCAAAGTGGCCGCCTGGATATATCTTCGGTCCGTTTCTATTACTGTTCCTGCTCTTAACTCTGCGCCTGGTCACGGCGCGCTTTCATCCGTCGAATTGGCTGGTCCGTACGAACGAGTCGGGATTTTACCTGCAATACCGTTCCTATCTGAACTATGAGTTGTCGTCCGACGTCCCTTCCGTTGTTTTCTTTTCCTTCGGCGAGATCGCGTCTGCCCGCCTGATCAAAGAACGCGTCGAAACTCCCGACCTGATAAAGCAAAATAGGAAACAAACCCAATATCTCCGCTATATCGAACTTGAGTTATCCGGCGATACCGCTACTCTTGCCGAGGCCTTAGGAAATGAGCGTGACCAACGGGCTCCCGTCCAAAAACGCTGGTACGGCAGCAGTTCGACTCTTTACCAGGATTACCCTGTTACGTTGGACGCGCCCTTTCTTCGCATCCATTGGAATGTCGTGCCCGGCACGCACAAGTTCCTCGAGTTCCTACGACCCTACACCGTCATCGCCGATACGGTTTCGCTGACGCAAGACTTTTCGCATCTGAAGTCGCTCAGCCTGGAAGACCAGCAGAAGCAACTCCGCGAACTGGCCCTCCGCGGCCAGACCATCAACGCGGTATATGCCGCCCGCGATCTCTACGGCTGCAGCCTGGGCGACGCCAAGCAGATGGTCGATGCCTTGCACGACACAAAACTGTCCCACTAGGGAGCAGCAGTTGCATTCCCCCTCCCGCGCGATGTGTCGATCCATCAGAAAGCAACCGTTACCATAAACGCTCCCGCCGCTGTTGATTTCGCTTTCCGCCAGCGAGAACAACGCAGTACATTGGTGGGCACAGTCGGTTGATCGTTCCCGATCGATTTCGAGGGACGAAGGAAGGCTCGGAATTATGACTTATTCTCTAAACAAATCGTCGAGATCCTTAGGTAAGCTCGCGGCCATCGGCGGTATCACCCTCGTACTGGCGGGATGGATGAGCTGCGGCGGCAGTAACAACGGAACTGGCAATTGCACTACCTGTGGCACCACGCCGCCGGCGCAGGTCGCAACCCCGACCATCGCTACAACCAGCGAACTCAACGGCGCCGTGCTCGTCACGCTGGCTGACACGACGGCCGGCTCTACCCTCTACTACACCATCGACGGCACCACGCCAACATCCAGTTCCACGCAATACCTCGCGCCCTTTCTGGTAGCTTCCAACATCACGGTCAATGCGCTGGCAACGGCCAGCGGCGACACTAACAGCCAGGTAGCCACGCAGTCCTTCTCGCCGAATATTGCCTCGGGCACGCTGGTATGGAGCGATGAGTTCTCGAATACCGGCGCATCCAATGCCTTGCCGAACTCGGCCAACTGGACTTACGACACCGGTTATCAGTGCTGCGGCAATAACGAGCAGGAGACCTACTGCGCTGCCGGATCAAACACCAGCCCCTGCAACTCTTCGACCCCAAATGCGTACGTCGCGCCCGGCGGCGGACTGAACATCGTGGCCCTCAATCCTTCCGGGACCAACTACACTTCGGCGCGCCTGAAAACCCAAGGCTTGTTCAGCTTTCAGTACGGCCGCCTCGAGGCACAGATGTCTCTGCCGGAGGAGCAAGCCATGTGGCCCGCCTTCTGGATGTTAGGCAACAACATCACCACGATTTCATGGCCCGCCTGCGGCGAGGCCGACATCATGGAGCACATCGACGGAGACAACACCCCGTTCGGCGGTCCGGGCACTGGGACGCCGCCAGGATACGACTGGATCCAGGGATCGGTCCATGGAGGCGCCAATAGCAGCAGCGAAGTGAACGGGGGCACACAGTACCCCAGCGGCGCCGGCACCGGCTTTTCCGCGGCGGCTGTGCACACCTATGGAATCATCTGGACTAAAGGCCAGATCCAGTACTACGTGGACAGTCCATCGAATATCTACGCCACCTTCAACACCAGCAACTTCGGCGGAACCTGGCCTTTCGACCAGGGTCCCATGTTCATCATCCTGAACCTTGCGGTAGGCGGCGACTGGCCCGGCAACGTCGACAGCTCGACGACCTTCCCCCAAACCATGCAGGTGCAGTACGTCCGCCTCTATGCCAACTAGAACGAATTAAAACGGACGGTGGCCGCTCACACCCGCCTTTGGCTTGAGTGTGACTCGGTTGCCCCACCCTTGTCGCGTTGTGTGCGACAGGGTGGGATGATCTCGACGCTGCCCCATCTTTCGCGGTTTTGCCAAGGTCGGGCGCACTCCGGATCAATACGATCCGCCCCGTACCAGAGCGGCCCTTCAGCGCCTCGTGAAAGCGACCCTCGACGAGGGCTTTAGCCCCATGGCCTCATTCCCAGAAAGTAAACGCGAAACCGTCTGCCGCAACAAAACTGAAACTCCTAATTAAACTTCGTCCTCCTCCACAGCGCGATCCCGCCGCCAATCAGCAGCACCAGCATGGCCGCCGAAATCACAGCGGCCCATTTCCAATCGAGCTCCACGCGCGGAATCCTCGCCATCGCGCCCAGCACAACGAAGAACGCCGTCACACCCGCCACCAGCGCCCAATCGACGAGGGTTCGCCGCTTCGTTCCCATGCCAGAATCCACGCCCTGCATTCCCGCCCGCACATAATCGCTGGCGAGCCCGTAGCGTCGTGCTTCTCCTTCCGCCGCATCCTGCCAGCACGAGTGCTCTTCGCGCGTAGCCGACGACATCGCGATCGCGACCGCTCCCAGCGCCATCAGAATCGATCCGCCAATCACCTCGGCGTAGACGCTTCGTCCTGCTCCCCGCAGCTCATGGAACACCAACACACCCCACAGCAATCCCCACAGCTGATTCGTATTTGACAACGGCACGCCGCGGCTGATGCCCACATATTTCGCCGCGTACTGCTGAAACAGATCTCCGATCACCCACATGAATCCGCCCAGCACCAGCCAGAAAAGCACTGCTCTCGCGCCCGTGATCTCTCGCCACAGCGCTGTGCCTCCGCGGTAGCTCACCGCCAGCGGAATCATCGTTGCCAGTTCGCCCACCGTGAAAAACGTAACAAACGACAGCGGATTCATCCCGCTCAAATACGCCTTCCGATATGGGATGTACATCGTCCCCCAGAGCGCGCCCGC
>Ga0335072_10002796_pt1 | contig 26790 bp, 27 predicted proteins | sample Lox_Sample_21_FD_206725 | JGI IMG/M metagenome (GOLD analysis project Ga0335072, IMG submission 206725) | Soil microbial communities from Loxahatchee National Wildlife Refuge, Florida, United States - Lox_Sample_2.1 | ecosystem: Environmental > Terrestrial > Soil > Wetlands | place: USA...
CGCCCGCGATCTTGCTGAGCGAGACCGCGATCACCTTCAGCGCGCCCGACAGCTCCACGAGCGCGTCGCGGTTCGCCTGCGCCTCGAACGGGTCCAGCGGCGCGGCGATCTGCTTCAGGCCCGATTCCTTCTTCAGGCGCGCGCGCACCTTCGCCGCGAAGTTCGCGTGCGTGTTCAGGCCCGTGCCCGTGGCGGTGCCGCCCAGCGGGATCTGGCCCACGTGCACGAGCGCCGCCTGCACGCGCTCCTGCCCCAGCGCCAGCTGCGCCGCGTAGCCGCCGAACTCGTGGCCCAGCGTCACGGGGACCGCGTCCATCAGGTGCGTGCGCCCCGACTTGACGACGTTCTGGAAGCTTTTCGCCTTGCGCGCGAAGGAGCGTTCCAGCTGCTTCAGCGCCGGCAGCAGCTCGTTCTGCGCGACGTCCAGGGCCGCGAGATGGACCGCGGAGGGAAACACGTCGTTCGAGGACTGGCCCATGTTGACGTGGTCGTTCGCGTGCGCCCCGTCGCCGGCCAGCTTCGCGATCACCTCGTTCGCGTTCATGTTCGAGGAGGTGCCCGAGCCCGTCTGGAAGACGTCGATCGGGAACTGGCCGTCGTGCTTGCCCTCCGCGATCTCACGGGCCGCTTTCTCGATTTTGCCCGCGGTGCGTTTCGGCAGGAGGCCCAGTTCGCCATTCACGGCCGCGGCGGCCCCCTTCAGCCGCGCGAGCCAGTGCACCACCGACACCGGCACCGTCTCGCCGGAGATCGGGAAGTTCTCTACGGCCTTCGTGGTCTCGCCGCCCCACAACTGCTTCTCCGGCATGTGTTCTCCTTGCATTGCGCCCTATACCGAGCGCTTTCCCAAGGCCGGCCAGGATGGCCGGCCCCCGTGACGTGTCGTGGCGAGCGGAGCGTATCCGGTCTAACACGGAGCGGAGCTCGACACGACCTTGGAGCCAGGATGGCGGTCACAACTATCCGCAGAAGGCCGCCAGCTCGCGCGCCAACCCGACCGGGTCGTCGTAGGCCAGCAGGAAGCCCGTGCTCTCCAGCACCCGCAGCTGCCCCTGCGGCAGCCCCGCCAGAGCCTCTTCGGCGATCGCCAGCGGGTACATCGGGTCGCGATCCGCCCACAGCAGCAGCACCGGCATCTCCAGGCGCGGGTAGAGGTCCAGCAGGTGGCGCTGCTCGCCGCGCGGCCAGGCGCGCGCGGCCTTCGCCCAAGAGCGCGCAAGGTTCGAGTTGCCCGGCACGTCCGCGAACGCGTGGCGCACGAGATCCGCCGCCGCAGGGTTGCCGCGCGCCGTCAGCCGCATGCCGCGCGCGGGCGCGAACACGGCGCGCGCCCCGTGCGAGAGTATCCGGTCCAGGCCCGGCACCGCCGCCGCCCGCGCCGCCGTGCGCCAGGCCGCGCGCAGCCCGCCGTGACGCGGCTGGGCGTGCATGCGGTTGCTCATCAGCACCAGCCGCGACGGGCGCACGCTGCCGGTGCGCACCGCGTGCAGCAGCACCTCCGCGCCGGCGTCGTGCCCCGCGAGCAGCGGCCGCGCCCCGAGCACCTCGGAGGAGAACCCGCCCAGCACCTCGGCGAACCAGTCCAGCGTGTACGGGTGGCGCGGGTGGTCCTCGGAGTCGCCGTGCAGCGGCAGGTCCGGCAGCACGACGCGGAAGCGATCCGCCAGCGCCTCCGCCGCCGGCTCCCACTCCATGTGCGAGAGCAGCCCCGAGTGCAACAGCGCCAGCGGCGGCCCCGTGCCGAGCTCGCGGTAGGCCACGCGCGTGCCGTCGGCGTGGTGGTACAGGCGCAGGCGCACCCATCCATTAAAGGGGCGCAACCTAGAATGGGCCGGCCGATGAGCGCCCCGCCCAGACACCCGCTGATCCCGCGCCGCGAGGTCGATCCGCGCCGCGAGCTGCCCGCGATGGAGCAGGAGGTGCTGGAGCGCTGGCGCGAGCGCGACGTGTTCGCCGAATCGCTGCGGATCCGCGCGGGTGCCCCGCGCTGGGTCTTCTACGAGGGCCCCCCCACCGCGAACGGGCCGCCGGGCTCCCACCACGTCCTCTCGCGCGTCTTCAAGGACATCTACCCCCGCTTTCAGACGATGCGCGGGCACCTCGTGGAGCGCAAGGGCGGCTGGGACTGCCACGGCCTGCCCGTCGAGATCGCCGTCGAAGAGAAGCTGAAAATCGAATCCAAGGCCGAAGTCGAGGCCTACGGGATCGCCGAGTTCAACGCGCAGTGCCGGGAGTCGGTGTTCTCCTACCTGGAGGAGTGGAACCGGCTCACCGAGCGGATCGGCTTCTGGATCGACCTCGACGACGCCTACCGCACGCTCGACGAGACCTACATCGAGTCCGTCTGGTGGGCGCTCGCGCGAATCCACGAGCGCGGCCTGCTCTACGACGGGCACCGCGTCACCCCCTACTGCCCGCGCTGCGAGACCACGCTCTCCTCGCACGAGGTCGCGCTCGGCTACAAGGACGTCGTCGACCCCAGCGTCTACTTGAAGCTGCCCGTGCTGGGCGGAGAGGAGAAGCTGCTCGTCTGGACGACCACCCCGTGGACGCTTCCCGGCAACGTCGCCGTCGCCGTCGCGCCGAACGCCACGTACGCGAAGGCGACGGTCGGCGAGGAGACGTTCCTGCTCGCGCTCGACCGCGTCGTGCCCGTGCTCGGCGAGGACGCGAAGGTGATCGAGCAGTTCACCGGAGCAGAGCTCGTCGAGCGCTACGGGAGCTACCAAGGCCCGATCTTCAACATGGGCCAGGCCGGGGGCTTTCCGATCCTCCCCGACGAGTTCGTGACCACCGAGGACGGCACGGGCATCGTGCATCTGGCGCCCGCCTTCGGCGAGGACGACTACCGCGTCGCGGCGGCGGCGGCGATCTTCCAGCCGCACATGCCGGGCTCGCTGCTCAACCCGGTGCGCCCGAACGGGACGTTCGACCAGCGCGTGCGCGGCCACGACGGGGCCTCCTACGAGGGCCGCTTCGTCAAGGACCCCGAGCTGACGGCCGAGCTGATCGCCGCCCTGGACCGCCAGGGCCTGCTGCTGAAGGCGGAGGACTACGAGCACTCCTACCCGCACTGCTGGCGCTGCGGCACGCCGCTGCTCTACTACGCCACCAGCTCCTGGTACATCCGCACGACGCAGCTGCGCGAGGAGCTGCTGGCGGCGAACGAGACCGTCAGCTGGCACCCGCCACGGGTCAAGCACGGCCGCTTCGGCGACTGGCTGGCGAACAACGTCGACTGGGCGCTCTCGCGCGAGCGCTATTGGGGCACGCCGCTGCCGGTGTGGCGCTGCGGGTCCGGGCACGTGCACGTGGTGGGCTCGTTCGCGGAGCTGTCCGAGCGCACCGGCGCGACGCTGCCCGACCATCACCGCCCGTTCGTGGACGAGGTCGAGTTCGAGTGCGTGCACGAGGGCTGCGGGGAGCGCATGAAGCGCGTGCCGGAGGTGATCGACGTGTGGTTCGACTCCGGCGCGATGCCCTTCGCCCAGCACCACTTCCCCTTCGAGCACGCCGAGCGCTTCGAGCACGGCTACCCGGCGGACTTCATCTGCGAGGCGCAGGACCAGACGCGCGGCTGGTTCTACTCGCTGCTCGCGGTCGCGACGCTGACCAACCCCTCCGGAGCCGACGCCCGGGAGCCGGCCCCTTACCGCAACGTCGTCTGCCTGGGCCTGATCCTCGACGAGGAGGGTCAGAAGATGTCGAAGTCCAAAGGCAACACCGTCGAGCCGTGGCAGGTGCTGGACGACTACGGCGCCGACGCCTTCCGCTGGTACTTCTTCACCTCCAAGCAGCCCTGGGACGGCTATCGCTTCTCGGCGCAGACGATCGGCGAGGGCGTGCGCCTGTTCCTCAAGCAGCTGTGGAGCACGTACTTCTTCTACTCGCTGTACGCACGCGCGAACGTGGACGAGCTGAGCGCGGCGCAGATGACCGAGGAGCCCAGCGACGAGCTCGACCGCTGGGCGCTCTCGCGGACGGCGGGCACCGCCGAGCTCGTCGCCGAGCGCCTGGAGGCCTACGACGCGACGACGGCCGGGCGCGCGATCGCAGACCTCGTGGAGGACCTGTCCAACTGGTACGTGCGGCGTTCGCGGCGGCGCTTCTGGGACGGCGACCCCGCCGCCTTCGCGACGCTGCGCGCGTGCCTGGTGACGGCCTCCAAGCTGCTCGCGCCCTTCTGCCCGTTCATTGCCGATGAGATCTACGACAACCTCGACGGGACGATGCAGAGCGTGCACCTGTGCGACTTCCCCGCCGCCGGCGACCGCGCCGTCGGCGCGCGGCTGGCGCGCGACGAGGATCTCGAGCAGGCGATGGCGCTCGCGCGCGAGACCGTGCGGCTCGGGCTGGGGGCGCGCGGCAAGGCGAAGATCAAGGTCCGCCAGCCGCTCGGCGAGGCCGTCGTCGTCGCGGCCGGTCGCGAGCGCGAGGCGATCGAGCGGCTGGCCGACGTCGTGCGCGAGGAGCTGAACGTCAAGCGCGTGCGCTTCGTCGCCGCCGCGGAGGAGCTCGGCAGCTACGAGGTCAAGGCCAACTACCGCCGGCTCGGCCCCGTGTTCGGCAAAGCGATGCCGCTCGCCGCTGAGGCGATCGCGGCGCTGGACCCCGCGCGCGTCGCCGCGGCGGTGCGCGACGGCGGCGAGCCCGTGGGCATCACGATCGACGGGCGCGAGCACACGCTCGGCGAGGACGACGTGATCCTCACGATGCGCGCCCCGGAGGGCTACAGCGTCGAGCGCGAGGGCGCCCACGCCGTCGCGCTCGACCTCGCGATCGACGAGCAGCTACGCGAGGAGGGCCTCGCGCGCGAGATCGTGCACGCCGTGCAGACGGCGCGCAAGGGGGCGGGGCTGGAGGTCGAGGACCGCATCGCGCTCGCGCTTACCGGCGAGGGCGCGCTGCTGCGCGCGGCCGCGGCCCACCGCGACTACGTCGCGGGCGAGACGCTCGCGACGGAGCTGGAGATCGACGCGGCCGACGCCTCCGGGTACGAGCACTCGGACGAGCTGAGCATCGAAGGTCAGGCGCTGCGGGTCAGCCTCCGCAAGGCCTGAGGCGCCCGCGCCGCGCTCGGGTGAGGGCGGGGGCTACTCGGAGAGGCGCTCGTACAGCGCCCGCTCCTGCTCGTGGCGGCGGCGCAGCCGCTCCTTGAAGCCGTCATCGCGGCGGCGGGCTTCGATGTGCGCGTCGATCGCCGTGCGCACGGCCTCGGTCACGGTCTGGTCGTCGGCGCGTGCGACGAGATCGAGCATCGCGGCCTGCTCGTCGGTTAGTCGCAAGGTCATCGTCCTCGGCATCGGAGCTTCTCTCCTCGGGGTTTCGAAGTTTTTCCGAACGCCCCGCTGTGGCGAAGCGATGATAAGCGGCTTGTTGAGAGGTGTCAAGCTGCATATAGCCACACGGCAATAAATCAAGTCATTTCTAACTATTCAGTTCTGAATATTGCCACCATGCCACCATAGTGATTAGATCGAACGGTGCGCCCCATCGAAATCGGGGACTTCCTGCTGATCGCCGAGCTGCACTGCGGCATCGCGGCGGAGCGGCTCGCGCAGATGTCGCGCGTGATGACGCTCGGCCAAGCCGCCCTCGCCGCCCCCTACGCCGGCTTCGACGACTACGAGGCGTTCCCGACGCTGCACGAGAAGGCGGCCGTCTACTGCGCGCGGATCGTCAAATACCACCCGCTGCCCGACGGCAACCTGCGCACCGCCTACGACGTGATGCGCGAGTTCCTCTACCGCAACGGCGCCGAGTTCAGGCACCCGCCCGGCGGCCTCGACGCCACGGCCAAGGTGGTCGAGGACGTCGCGGCGAACGCCCTCGACGAGCGCGCGCTCGCCGCGTGGCTGCTGGAGCGAATCTCCGGCTAGCGGTGCGCGCGGCGCGGCGCGCTTTGTCGGTTGAGCCTAGGCGGCGCCGGCGCCCAGCGCCGGCTCCAGCTCCTTCTCGAGCTTCTGCTTCGGGTAGGCGCCGATCACGGTCTTGACCGGCTGCCCGTCCTTGAACAGGATCATCGTCGGAATCGAGAGCACCTGGAAGGCGGCGGCGGTCTGCTGGTTCTCGTCGGTGTTCAGCTTCACGATCCGCAGGTCGGGACGCTCCTCGGCGATTTCCTCGAGCACGGGGGCCACGACGCGGCACGGCCCGCACCAGGGAGCCCAGAAGTCGACGAGCACCGGCTTGTCAGACTCGAGGACCTCGGCCTGGAAGTTGTTGTCGGTGACTTCGTTCAAGCTGCCTGCCATGGATCTTCCTTTCTCGATCGCTTTCCACCCCTCACTATACAAAGTGAAGGAAGGGTCGCGAAGGGGCGTCTCTGGCCGGCGCGGCGCACGCGCACGGCGCCTCAGCGGACGGTGACCAGCCAGCCTTCGGAGGCGCGTACGATCGGCGGGTGGATGTGGGTCAGCGCCGTGAACAGGTGCGGCGAGACGTAGACCTCCACGAACGCGGCGACGACGAGGATCGGGATCGCGAACGCCACCGTCACGAACGTCGCCGCGAGCAGCTGCTCCCACTCCCCGCGCCGGCTGGCGATGATCCAGGCCGCGAGCGGCAGGAACAGCGCGATCAGCTCGGGCAGCGCATGCGGGAGCACGCCGAGCAGCAGCAGCCCCGGCGAGACGCGCAGGAAGGCGGCGACGCCGCCCAGCGTGTGGCCCAGCAGGTACGCCTGCGCGCTCAGCGAGAACGTCGTCGCGGCGGCGACGAACATGATCGCCAGGCGCCCGCCGTGCTCGTGCACCCACCGCGAGAGGCCCGTGCGCCCCTCGACTTGCAGCGGCAGCGAGCTGCCGGCGATGAAGCCGGCGACGCACGCCATCGCGTGCAGCGTCAGCACGAGCATGTTGCGCTCCAGCACGCCCACCACGTCGTCGAGGTCGCCGACCGCGAACGGAGGGCGCAGCACGACGATCTGTTCGTGCGGGCCGCTCAGCGAGGCGATCGCCCAGACCGCGGCGAGCAGGCCCACCGCGGCGAGCGCCGAGCCCGCGGACCAGCGCCCCAGCACCCTGAAGGGGTGCAGGTACCACTCGCGCAGCGTCTCGCGCGTGTGGCGGATGCCATGGGTCAACGCGTACGCGGAGGCGTCCATCGCCTCAGCATCGGCCGGCGGCGGCGCTACCTGAAGCGCAGGAGCGGCACGAGCCACATCGCCTCGGCGGCGATCCGCCAGGACATCTTGCTCTGTCCCTGCTGGCGGTCGCGGAAGACGATCGGCACCTCGACCACGCGGAAGCCCGCGCGCACCGCGCGGTAGGTCAGCTCGACCTGGAAGGCGTAGCCCTGGGAGCGCACGCCCGCGAAGTGGATCGCTTCGAGCACCTCGCGGCGGAAGCACTTGAAGCCGCCTGTCAGGTCGCGCACCTGCAGGCCCAGCACCCAGCGCGAGTAGGTCGAGCCGCCCTCGCTGACGAAGCGCCGCAGCCAGCCCCAGTCGCTGACGCCGCCCCCCGGCACGTAGCGCGAGCCCAGCGCGAGGTCGGCGCCCCCGTCCGGCCGGTCACGATCCACCGCGGCCAGCAGGCGCGCGAGGTCGGCGGGGTCGTGGGAGAAGTCGGAGTCCATCTCCATCACGTAGCCGGCGCCGTGGTCCAGCGCGTGGCGAAAACCCGCGAGGTAGGCGGGGCCGATCCCGTTCTTCTCGGCGCGGTGGAGCACCTGCACCCAGTCGTGCGCCTGAGCGAGGCCGTCCGCGATCTCGCCGGTGCCGTCGGGGGAGCCGTCGTCGACGACGAGGATCCGGAAGGCGCCGCCGAGCGCGCCGCCCGCGGTGGCGCGCGCGAGCACGTCGCCCGCGGCGCGGACGATCGCCTCGATGTTCTCGGCCTCGTTGTACGTAGGCAGTATCAGCCAGGGCTCGCCCGACATCCGTCGGCGTACCCTAACGTGCGTGCCCACCGCGGAACCCTCGAACGGCGCGATCGCCGACGCGCTCGAAGAGCTGGGCGACCTGTACGAGCTCGACGGGGCGATCGTCCACCGCGTGCTCGCCTACCGCACAGCGGCCAAGAGCGTGCGCGAGTCCTCGAAGTCGGTCGCGGCGCTCGCGCAGGCCGGCCGTGCGCGCGAGCTGCCCGGCATCGGCGCGACGCTCGAAGAGAAGATCCTCGCGCTCGCCCAGACCGGCGCGATCCCCGCGGCTGAGCGCCTGCGCGAGAAGTTCCCCGCCGGGCTCGTAGCCGTCACGCGCCTGCCGGGGCTGGGAGCCAAGCGCGCGCGGCTGCTGCACTCCGAGCTGGGCGTCGACTCGTTGCAGTCGTTGCGCGAGGCGGCGCTGGCGCAGCGGATCCGCACCGTGCGCGGGCTCGGCCCGAAGCTCGAGCAGCGCGTGCTCGAAGCGCTCGAGCAGGGGGCCGGCGAGCAGGCCGCGCCGCGGCTCGTGCTGCCGAAGGCGCTCGAGCTGGGCGAGGCGCTGGCGGCCGGGCTCGCCGAGCTGGGCGGCGAGGGCACCCACGTGCAGGTCGCGGGCTCCGCGCGGCGCTGGGCCGACAGCGTCAAGGACGTCGACCTGATCGCCGTCACGAACCGTCCCGCGACGCTCGCGAAAGGGCTCGCGAAGCTGGAGCTGATCGCGAGCGTCGGCTCGGCCGGCAAGGCTGGCGCCCGCGGGCGCACCCACTCCGGCTTCGAAGTCGACCTGCGGATCGCGAAGCCAAAGCAGCTCGGCAACCTGCTGCAGCACTTCACCGGCTCGGGCCGCCACAACGCGGCGCTGCGCGAAGCCGTCGTGCGCCGCGGCCTGCATGTCTCGGAGTACGGCGTGCTCGACGACGCGATCGGCCGCACGCGCACCTGCGCCTCCGAGCAGGAGTTGTACGAGCTGCTGGGCCTCGCCTACATCGAGCCCGAGCTGCGCGAGGACCGCGGCGAGCTGGAGGCGGCCCGTCTCGACGGCGGCTCCGGGCTGCCCGAGCTGATCGAGCTGGGCGACATCCGCGGCGACCTGCACTGCCACACGGTCGCCTCCGACGGGCACAACACGATCGAGGAGATGGCGATCGCCGCGCGCGAGCGCGGCTACGAGTACCTGGCGATCACCGACCACTCCGCGACGCACGGCTTCGGCAACGACGTCTCGCCCGAGCAGCTGCGCCGCCAGATCGAGCTGGTGGGAGAGGCGAACGAGCGCATCGAAGGAATCGAGCTGCTCGCCGGCAGCGAGGTGAACATCCTCCCCGACGGCTCGCTCGACTACGAGGACGAGCTGCTCGCGCGCCTGGACTGGGTGATCGCGAGCGCGCACACGTCCTTCGGCATGGCCGAGCAGGCGATGACCGAGCGGATGATCGCCGCGATCGAGCACCCGCTCGTCGACGCGATCGGGCACCCGACGGGGCGGCTGATCGAGCGTCGCGCCCCTTACGCGCTCGACCTCGACGCGGTGTTCACGGCCGCCGCCCGGACCGGCACGTTCCTGGAGATAAACGCCAACCCAGACCGCCGCGACCTCTCCGACGTGAACGCCCGTGCCGCCGCGCGCGCGGGCGTGCGCCTGCTGATCGACTCCGACGCCCACCGCATCCGCACGCTCGCGAACATGCGCTGGGGGGTCGCGACCGCGCGCCGCGCATGGCTGACCGCCGCGGAGGTCGTCAACACGCGGCCCTGGGCGGAGTTGCAGCGGCTACGCAAGCAGGCGCGGCAGTAGCTGCTCGGCGACGACCGCGTCGACCGCGTCGCGGCTGAACGGCGCCACCGCCGCCGCGGCGCGCTCGGCGTAGCCGATGGCAGGCTGCTCGAGCGCGGCATGCAGAGCCGCCGCGAGATCGTCGCTCACGAGCCGGGCGTCGAGCTCGCGCGCGATCGGCAGCGCGGCGTACGGCCCCGGCGAGGGGGTCGTCACGAGCTGGGCGCCGTCGGCGAGCGCCTCCAGCTGGGCGATGCCGTAGTCCTCGCGCCGCGGCGCACACACGAACGCGCGCGTGCGCCTGAGCAGCTCGCGGAACTCGCCGGGGGCGAGCGTGCCCAGCGCGCGCACCCCCGGCTCTCCCGGCTCGATCAGGCCGCCTGCCTGCAATTGCTCGGCGGTGGCGCCCGCGACCAGCAGTTCGTCCTGCCGCGCGGCGCCGGCGTCGGGGCCTGCACCGCCGCCGGCGTCCCCCGCGCGCCGGGCGCGCACCGTCCGCCAAGCGGCGATCACGCGGTCGAGCCCCTTCTTCGTGGGGTTCGCCCCGTACGTCAGCGCCGCGACGTCGCGCTCGGGCGCGGGCGGCCCCGACGGCTCGACGGGAACCGGCAGCACCAGCGCCCGGTCGCCGGCGCGTGCCGTGGCGGGGGCCTCCTGTAGCGCGCTCTCGCTCCACGGCAGCAGCAGCGGCGCCTGGCGCAGCCGCCGCCGTTCCAGCGGGCGCTGCCACAGGCCGTGGCGCCCGCGCCGGTTGCCGGCGCCGGTCGCGTCGAAGCGGATCGCGCCCGGGACTTTCCACAGCAGCGCCGCGGTCGTGGTCGAGTAGACGATCGAGCGCGGTCCCACTGCCGCACGCTGATCGACGATCTTCGCCGCCGCCGAGCGCGCGGCGCGTGCCCAGGCGAGATCGGTGAGCATCAGCGTCGGCAACGGGTCACGAGGGTGCGGGCGGGCGATCGCGACGCGCGCTCCGGCGCGCACGAGCGCGTCGTGCAACTCGTCGTCGGCGCGGCGCAGCCCGACGGTCGAGCCGAGCGAGACGAGCAGCACGTCGATCCCGTGCTCGCGGCGCATCTCAGGTGACGGCGCCGTTCGTGCGCTCGGGGCGCAGCGCCTTGAAGCCGGGGGTCCGCTCCAGCGCCATCGGGCGTACCGGCGAGGTGCGCACGACGTAGAAGAAGACGCCGTCGCGCTCCTCGATCGCCGTGACCGCCGCCTCCTGGCGCCGCCAGGCGAGCGCCCAGATGATCGCGAAGCCCGCCGCGATCCCGGGGATTTGCGGGGCGAGGAAGGCGAGGCCGCCGGAGATCACCGCGAACACCAGCAGCGGCCACAGACGGTTGAGCAGGACCGCGCTGGGGTGGTTCTCCGGCAGGGCGGCGCTGGATTTCGCGTTCGCCAGCAGCCGCGCGATCGGGGGGTTCGCCTCGGCGCGGCGGCCCAGCCACAGGCCGATCAGCGCCGCGACGATCCACCAGCCGACCGCGACGACGAGCACCGCTTTTTCGGAGTTGCCCGCCGCGGCGAGCAGCGTCACCAGCGCAAGCGCCGTCGCGGCGCCGGCGCTGAGCATCACGGTGCTCCTCAGGAAGTCGACGAAGCGCACTCTCGTACTACAGCAGCGCCTCGAGCAGTTCGCGCACGCCATGCGTGCCCGCCACCGTCAGGTCCGCCTCCTGCGCCAGCGCCGGGGGGGCTTCGTCGGAGTCGACCGCCACGCACAGCGCCGCCCGTAGCGTGCCCGCCTGAGTCAGCTCGCGCAGGCCGCGGAACGCGTCGAGGTCCGTCGTGTCGTCGCCCACGTACAGGGCCGCCGTCGCCGGCGAGTCGCGCAGCAGCTTCGCGACGCCGATGCCCTTGTCGAGCGCCACCGGCGGGCGCACCTCCAGCACCTTGCGCCCCCAGTGCACCACGAAGCCCTCGCGCTCGGCGGCCGCGGCGATCTCCCGCACCGCGTCCTCCGCGGCCTGCTCGTCGGGGGCGCCGCGCCAGTGAAATGCCGTGATCGCGTCCTTGTCCTCGCCGCGCACCCGCACGCGTTCGAGCGCGGGCGTCAGCGCGCTCGCCGCGAAGGCGCGGATCCGCGCGGCCCAGGCCTCGAGCTCAGGATCCACCTCCGGGCGCGTCGAGCCCGGGCGCAGCAGCTCGCCGCCGTGGTTGCCGACGTAGGCCAGCGTGCCGATCGCGACGATCTGGCGCGCGGTCGCGGCGCGGCGCCCGCTGACGCAGCCCGTGACGCCATAGCGCTTGGCGATCTCGATCAACAGCGCACGCGTGGACTCCGGTACGTGAGCGTCGGCGGCGTGGCGAACTATCGGCGCGAGGGTCCCGTCGATGTCGAGCAGGATCGCGCCGTGGTCGGGGTCGGCGCGGAGCGGCTCCAGCGCCTCCACGAGCGTGGCAGCGGGCGACACGGCTTTAGTATGGCGCGCATCGTGGCCGCTCCCTCCGCTCGCAAGCGTGGTTGCTGAGCCCGCCCACGAACGCTCGCCGCAGCGCACGCTGAAGCTGGCGGTCATCGGCACCGCGGCCGGCGTCTTCAGCGGTCTGTTCGGGGTCGGCGGCGGCAGCGTGATCGTGCCGCTGCTCGTGCTCTGGCTCGGCTACCGCGAGCGCGCCGCGACCGCCACCTCGCTCGCGGCGATCGTCTTCATCGCCGCCTTCGCCGCGGCGACGCAGGGGCTGTACGGCAACGTGCACCTGCTCGACGCCGTGCTCGTGGGGGTGCCCGCGGTCGTCGGCGTGCTGTTCGGCGCCTGGTTGCAGCAACGCGTGCACAACCGTGGCCTCTCGCTGATGTTCGCCGCGGTCCTGTTCGCCAGCGCCGCGGAGCTGGTGCTGCGGTGATCGGCGCGATCGCCATCGGCCTGGCGGGCGGCGTGATCGCCGGGCTGCTGGGCGTCGGCGGCGGCGTGCTGTTCGTCCCGGGGCTCGTGATCTTCCTGGGGCTGAACCAGCACCAGGCCGAGGCCACCTCGCTGCTGGCGATCGTCCCCGTCGCGATCGTCGGCACCTACACGCAGGATCGCTACGGCAACGTGCGCCGCGCCGACGCGCTGCTGCTGGGCCTGCTGTCGATCGCCGGCGCCGCGGGCGGCGTGGCGCTCGCCAACGCACTCTCCGGCGAGGTCCTGCGCGACGCCTTCGCAGCGCTGCTGCTGATCGTCGCGGCGCAGTTCGTGCGCCGGGGGCTTCGCGCAGACGCCTAGCGCGGCGGCCGAGCGTCCATCCCCGCCGCGCCGCCGAGCCGATCGTCTAAGCTAGGAAGTGCACATGGGCCTAGACAACCCACTGCACATCGCATTCCTCGTCGTGATCCTGCTCCTGGTCTTCGGCGCCAAGCGCCTGCCGGAGATCGGCCGCTCGCTCGGCAGCGGCATGCGCGAGTTCAAGGACTCCGTCACCGGCGCCGCGGGCTCACAGCAGCACACGACGCTGCCGCCCGCCCAGCAGCAGCCGCAGCAGCCCGCGCAGACGGCGCCCCCGGAGCAGCCCGCCGCCGCTCCCGCCGCGCCGCCGGCCCAGCCGGTCGAGCACCAGCACCAGTAGTCGCCCGGTAGTCGCGGGGCGCTCAGCGCCGGTGCAGAATCGGGCCGCTGCGCACGGCCTCGAACGCCGAGCCCGGCACGCTCTTCAGCTGGTCGAGATCTTCGTCGTTCCAGCGCGGGTTGGGCGCGCCGGTGATGTACCAGGAGGAGCCGTTGTCGGCGACGATCAGCCCGTAGCGCTTCAGCGCCCGCAGGATCACGAGCGCCTGGCCGTGGTAGCCGGCGAGGCTGAAGTCCGCTTTCAGGCGCAGGCGCAGGCCCATCGGCGGCAGGTCGGGATCGTTGCTTGAGGAGGCGAGGTGCGTCGCGGGATGGATGTAGCCCGCCTGCGTACGCGGGACCGTGACGCGCAGCGCGTGGTCGATCCGGCCCGCGCGGACTTCGGGATAGCGCGCGAGCAGCGGGAAGACCGGCAGGCCCGCCGCGTCCGCGGAGGTCCAGCCTTCGGGCCTGAGCGCGTTGCTGCGCAGGTTGAAGACCGCGCCCGAGCCCGCTTCCCAGCCGGCGCCGCTGCGCCGCGCCGCGTACAGCTCGTACAGCCGGCAGCTCCCTTCCTGGAGCACCAGCACGTGCCGGTCGCCTTCTTCGCCGGCCCCCTCGACGGGAGCGCCCGGCGGGACGGGGTACGGCCCGGGGTCGGATTCCGCGCCGTATTCGCTGAAGTGGATCGGGACCTTCGGCTGGTTGCGGGGAACGACCGCGTAGGGGATTCCGTAGCCCGGGTTAGTGCCGAAGTCGGCGTGCAGGTGCAGGCTCGCGCCGATCGAGTCGACGTAGGCGGCGGAGCGCGGGTCGACCGGCGCGCGCGAGACGTCCTGGTTGATCGCGTTGCCGGCCGGGAAGATCGGGCAGCCGTACTCGCGCGGGCCAGCCTTCACGCCAGCGGCGCCCGTGGCGCCCGCCTTCCCGCCCGCAGCGCCAGCGGCGCCCGTGGCGCCCGCCGTCGCGGCGAGCAACGCGCAGACGGCGGCGACCGGCGCCGCGAGCAACGCGCCTGATTTCGAGAAGCGACTCACCCGCGAAACGCTACGCGCCCCGCCGGGCGCCGGCGGGCGGGCTGGACGATCCGACGAGCTCACCGAGCCCGGCGCCGCGTCAGGCCGAAGCCGCGTCAGGCCGGGCGCCGGTGGCGCCCGTGGCGGTGGAAGGTGGGGCCCTTGTGCAGGATGCGCCCCGTGCCGACGGCCTCAAACGCCGAGCCCGGGACCCGTTCGAGCTGCTGTAGGTCGTGGTCGACCCAGCCGGGGTTCGGCGCGCCGCCGATGTTCCACGAGCCGCCTTCGTCCGCGACGATCAGCCCGTAGCGCTTCAGCGCTCGCAGGACGACCAGCGCTTGGCCGTAATAGCCCGAGAGGTCGAAGCTCGCCTTCAGCCGCAGGCGCAGCCCCATCGGCGGCAGGTTGGGGTTGCGCTCGCTCGAGGAGAAGTGCGTCGCGGGGTGGATGTAGCCCCGCTGCGTCCGCTCCACCGTGACGCGCAGCGCGTGGTCGATCGAGCCCGCGCGCGCTTCCTGGTAGCGCGCGAGCAACGGGAAGATCGGCAGCCCGGCGGCGTCCGCGGAGGTCCAGCCGTCGGGGCGAAGCGCGTTGCTGCGCAGGTCGAACACGGCCCCGGAGCCGGCCTCCCAGCCGCCGCCGTGGCGGCGGGCCGCGTACAGCTCGTAGAGCTTGCAGGTCCCGGACTGGAGCACCAGCACGTGCCGGTCGCCGCCGGGGTCCGCCTGCACCGGCGCTTCGAGCGGGATCGGATAGGGGCCGGGGTCGGAGGTCGCACGCGAGTAGAGGATGCGCACCGGCACCTTCGGCTGCTGCGGGCCGACCACCGTGTAGGGGATGCCGTAGCGCAGCGTGTTGCTGAACGAGGCGTGCAGGTGCCCGTTCGCGCCGATCGCGTCGATGTAGCGCGACGACCGTGGATCGACGGGGGCGCCCGAGATGTCCTGGTTGATCGGGTTGTCTGCCGGGAACACCGGGCAGCCCGCTTCCGTGGGGGGCTGCGCCAGCGCCGGGGAGCCGGCGACGGCGAGCGGGGCGAGCGCCGCGAGAGCGCCGGCGACGAGCAGCGCGCCCGTCGCGCGCAGGGGTCGTCTCACGCCCGTGAACGTACCGGGCCTGGCGGCGCCCGCGCGCCGCTCGCTCAGCGCTTCAGCGTGAGGCGCGTGCTCTTCGGCTTGCCGCCGCCGCTCGTGAAGCGCACGTTCGCCCACGCCTTCGCCCGCGTGCGCCCCTTCAGCAGCTTCCGGCCTGCGGCGTTCAGCTTGACCTTGACCTTGCCGGTGGCGCCCGCCTTCAGCGAGAAGCTCGCGGAGCCGTAGCTGACGAGCTTCGGCTTGTGCGCCCGCTTCCTGCTCGCGGCGCTCGCCGCGCCCGCGAGCTGCGCGCTCTGCAGGCTCAGCACGCCGGCGCAGCTCACGACCAGGCACTGGACCGGGATCGCCGCGGTGCCGTTCCTGATCGGGATCGTCAGCTTCGGCAGGGCGAGTGCCGGCGGCGGCGCGGGAGCTGGTGCCGGGGCCGGAGCGGGGGCGGGCCCCGGAGCGCCGCCGCCCGTGTCGAGGTCCGCGCCCAGCAGGACTTCGCCGCTCCCGCTCCCCGCGAGGTCCGTCGAGGGGAACAGCGGGTTCGCGCTCGGCGCCGGGAACGTCGCTTCCGTCGGCGCCGGGTAGAAGCCGGAGTCGGTGTTCGCGTTGTCGACAAAAACCGGGATCGGGACGTTCGGCGCCAGCACCGACAGCGCCAGGAAGTCGCCCGCGGCGTTGGTCGTGAAGTCTTCCGGCCCCGGCGTCGGTTCCTCGGTCACCGGCAGGTTCGTCGGGACGGTCGTGACGGCGTTCGCCTGCGGCGTGAACGTCGGCCCGTAGCGCTCGACGAAGCAGCAGGCGAAGTAGGGATGGCCCGGATCGCCCGCTTTGTTCTGGTACAGCGAGCGCATCACGACGACCTGCATCGGCCCGGTGATTGCCCCGACGCGCACGTGCACCGCGGTGACCGTGCCGCTCGCTGGCGCATATGGCGTCGGCGAGCCCGAGAACCACAGGCACGACGGGCTGCCGGCGCCGCTGATGAACAGCGGCGGCACGCCCTGGCCGCACGTCAGCGTCGCGTTCGGCGCGTTGGCGAGGCCCGACCCGAACGGGACCGCGGCCGCGACGGCCGGAACCGCCGCGACGCAAGCGAGCGTGCCCGCGAGGACCGCGAGCCTCCTCCCCCCGGTGAAGCGCATCGCCCGATCCTAGGGCGGGCCGCGACGGCGTCAAACGCGGTATGCGTACCGCTACGTAGCGCCGCGGTCAGCTCGCCGGGGCCGGGCTCGGCGCCGGGGCAGCGGCCAGCTCGGTGTCCTCCAGCACGGCCGGGCGCGCCTCCGCCAGCAATCCCGCCCCACAGTGCCAGCAGAACGCGGCGCCGCGGCTGTGGACGGCCCCGCAAGAGCGGCACTGACCGTGCACGCCGGCCTCCGCGCTGGACAGCAGGCGCTGCACCTCCGCCAGCTGCGCGTCCGCCTGCTGCAACTCCGCCGCGCGGCGGGCGAGCACGTCGAGGCGGTAGTGGTCGCGGCTGGCCATCTCGTACGTGAGCCCGCCCAGGTCCCAGGTCAGCTCCGCGACGCGCTCGGCCAACTCGTAGCGGCGGCGGCGCAGCTCGGCCATCGAGCCGTCGAGCGCCGGCGGCGCGCCGCGCAGGCCCCCGACGGGCACGATCGCCGCGGGCGCCGGCGCCGCGGGCCGGACGGCGGAGGCGGGGACCGCCGGGATCCGCTCCGTCTGCGCCTCGGAGGCGTGCGCCGCGGTGTCGCGATCTGAAGCGCTCACCGGCGGCTCAGCCCGTTTCGATCGGCTGGTCGCCGAGTTCGTTGATTTCCTTCTGGTGCTGCGCGCCGCTGGAGTTCGTCAGCTTTTTGATCTTCTGCGAGGTCACCTTTTTGGGCTTTGGCGGCGGAGCTTTTTCGGCGGGGGTTTCTTTCGCTTCGGCCTTCTTCGCTTCGGCGGCTTCCTTCGCGGTTGCTTTCGCTTCGGCCGCTTCGGAGGGGGTGCTCGTCGTTCCGGCGCCGGCCGCGGCGACCGGCGCGGCCGCGACGCCGCTCAGGCCCTTCACTTCGACCACCTGCTTCGCCGGGACCTTGGTGCCGCCGCCCCCGCTCGCCCAGTGACCCACGAGCAGCCCGGCGATCAGGCACAGCACCAGCACCGCGAGCAGGCTCAGCAGGCCCGAGTTGCGGCGCAGCCAGCCATTCAGCCCGGGGGCGCCCTCGCCCGCGGGGACGTAGCCCGCGGGCGTCAGCTCGAGCGTCGGGCCGCCCGCCCCGGCGGCGCGGTCGTTTTGCAGCACGTCGAGAAACGCGAGCCGCACCGGGGAGGCCGGCTGGCCGCAGGACAGGCAGTAGCGCTGGTCGGCGACGAGCGGCGCGCTGCAGTTGGCGCACGTCTCCCCCGCCTGCTCGGATGGCACCGGCACGAGACTCACCTCAACTACCTCCTCGCGGCGGGGCCACCGCCGTCAGCTCGACCTTCGCTTTGGCGGGATCGCCCACGAGCGGGACCCGGAACGACGCCGAGGCGCCGCGGCGGCCCGGCAGCTCCGCGATCTGGCCGCGGCCCGCGGCCACGACCTTCTCGCCCTGCAGCGCCACGGCATAGACGGCGACGTCGCGCTGGGGGCTGGACGACTCGTTCGTGACCTGTCCGAGCACCGCGCTCGCGGCTCCCTGGCGTTCGACGCTGGACATCCGCGCGGCGAGCTGCCGGGGGACGTGCGCCAGCGTCCTGCCGGTGCCGACCCGCACCGTGACACCCGTGCTCGGCTGATTGAGCAGCACCTGATCGTTTACCCACCACGTGCTCGAGCGGGGCTGCACCAGCGGCGCGCGCTGGAGCTTGGGGTCGGTGCCGCCCGGCTGGTTGGAGTACAGCAGCCTGCCGGAGGTGCCCTTGACGTCGACGAGCACCGGCACCTCCGCCTGCGCGTGAGCCGAGCTGGAGCGCAGCTCGATCGCCACGGCGCCGCGGCCCGCCCCGCTCAGCAGCGTCACGCGTGCCGCGCGCACATCGCGGCTCGTCGCGCCCAGCTTCAGCGCGCCGGGTTCGTGTTCGCGGGCCACCGCCGCTTCGCGGTCGATCCTGGCGCTTTCGCTCTCGGTGCTCTCGCACCCCGCGAGCGTCGCGGCCACTGCTCCACAGGCGACCACGAGCAGCGCCCGCTTCAGCGCCCCCGGCCACATGGCGGGGCCGGGTGGTTCGCGGCGCTCATCCGAAGGCTCCCCGCACGTAGTCGCGCGTGCGCGTCGCGCGCGGTTCGTCAAACACCTGCGCGGTCGTGCCGTACTCGACGAGGTCGCCCAGGTACATGAACGCCACCTTGTCCGCGACGCGGTGCGCCTGGGCGAGGTTGTGCGTCACCACCACGACCGCCAGGTCGCGGCGCAGCTCGCCGATCAGCTTCTCGATCGTCTGCGTGGAGATCGGGTCCAGCGCACTGCAGGGCTCGTCCATCAGCAGCACCTCTGGCTTGGGCGCGATCGCGCGCGCGATGCAGAGCCGCTGCTGCTGGCCACCCGACAGGCGCAGCGCCGGGCGGTTGAGATCGTCCTTCACCTCGTCGTAGAGCCCGGCGCGCCGCAACGCGTCGATCACCTGCGGTTCGAGCTCACGACGGCGCGGGCGCTTGCGCGACTGTTCGCGCAGCGCGAAGGCGACGTTGTCGAAGATCGACATCGGGAAAGGGTTCGGCTGCTGGAAGACCATCGCCACCCGTGCTCGCAGGGTCGTGTCGGCGAGGTCGTGGATGTCCTCGCCGTCGAGCAGCACGCTGCCCGCGCGCGTCGCGCTCGGGGTCAGCTCGGTGAGGCGGTTAAGGGTGCGCAGGAGCGTCGTCTTGCCGCACCCGGACGGCCCGATCAGGGCCAGCACCTCGCCTTGGTGGATCGACAGCGAGACGGACTTCACCGCCTGCTTCGGGCCGTAGCCGATGCTCACGTCCTGAAGGCGCAGCCGCTCGGCGCCAGAGGAGCGCGCGGCGCGGACCGCGACGCGCTCCGGCACCGGCGAGACCGGCACCGGCTCGCGGTCGACGACGATCGTGCGGACCGGCGGTACCGGTGGCGCTTCCCGCGGCGCGGGGCGCTCGTCATCCCAGGAAGCCAGCGGCTCTCGCTCAGATGCCCTCGCCGCCTCGGGCCGGGCCGAAGACTGCTCGTCGTGCTCGCTCGTCACGGGCTCAGACCGCTCGAGCAGCATCTCGTCCGGGGTCATGACGCACCTTCTCCACCGAAGTTGTCCACCATAAACTCCATAGAACCGCTCAGGTTAGCGGGGTTTTGCGTTCCTGTAAAGCCGGAACCCGCCCGCTGGACGTTGGGCGCGCTGCGTTCGCGACGCACTGCTAGACCACCGCGCCCGCGACCGTCAGACCGGTGGCATCGGCCTGCGAGCGGCCGATGCGATCGACCACCAGGTTCAGGACGAGCACGAACAGCAGCAGCACGAACGCCGCGGCGTAGGCCTTCTGCGGAGCGGCCCCTTCTCCGGCGGGGGAGTTGTTGTAGACGTAGCTCGTCAGCGTCGAGCCGGTGCCGCGCAGCAGCCCGACGCCCGGGAACGAGCCCTGGGGATCGAGGCGCAGCCCGTCGCCGAGCAGCAGCACGATGATCGCGGTGTCTCCGATGATGCGGCTCACGCCGAGCGTCACGCCCGTGGCGATGTTCGAGCGCACGCTCGGCAGCAGCACGCGGCGGATCGTCGCGATTCGCGTCTTGCCCAGCGCGAACGCCGCCTCGCGCATGTGGGCGGGGATCGCCTGGAGCCCGTCGCGCGTCGCCGTGAACATCGGCGGCAGCGCGATCAGCGACATCATCGCGCCCGCGGCGATGTAGGAGCGCCCGAACACGCCGCCGCCTTCCGCCTTGAAGGAGAACGGCGCCATGAAGCTCAGCTGGAAGATCGACAGGCCGAACAGCGCGATCACGATGTCGGGGGTGCCCGCGACCATCTCGATGCTCGACTCCACGACGCGCGCCAGCCACGACGGGCGGCCGTACTCCGCGATCCAGAGCGCCCCACCGACCGCGAGCGGGACCGCCAGCAGGACGCCGATCGCCGTCAGCAGCGCGGTCCCGATCAGCGGGTCCAGGAAGCCGCCCGACCCCGACTGGGTCGTGCTGATCGCGGGGCGTTCCAGCAGCAGCTTCGGGCGCAGGTACTGGATCCCGCGGTAGCCCATGTAGGCGACGATCGCACCGGCGATCAGGCACAGGCCCACGCCGGCGATCCAGGCGAACGCGAGCGCCAGACGGTCCGTCCAGCGCCACGTCAGCGGCGAGGATCGCCGGCCCCGAGCGCTCACCCACTGCGGCTCGCGCCCTCCGAGCGCTCGTTCGACGGCGCCAAGCCGGTTCCAAGCCTCCCAGTCCTGCGAGCTCATCCGCGCACCTGGTACTTGCGCAACGGGAGCTTGATCAGGTAGCCGCCGACCGACAGCACGAACGCCGAGAACAGCAGCACGAGCGCCCACGCGTACAGCGCCGAGCCCAGCGCGGGGGCACCGATCCCTTCGTGGTAGTCGACGATCCCCGAGGCCAGCGTGCGCAGCGGCTCGAAGAAGAACACCCAGCCGTCGATCGGCTTCGGCGAGAACGCGCGCGAGCCGGAGACCATCGAGATCATGATCGCCTCGCCCAGCGCCCGCGCCGTCGCCAGCACCGCCGCCGCGACGATCGCCGGGCGCGCCGCGCGCAGCGTCACCGCCAGCATCGCCCGCACCGGGTTCACGCCAAGCGCCACGGCGCCCTCGCGCCAGGAGTTCGGCACCGACACCAGCGCCTCGCAGATCAGCGCCACCATGATCGGCGTGATCATCACCGTCAGGATCACGACGGTCACCGACAGGCCCGCGCCCGTCAGCTCGACGACGTTCTGAACCGATTCCTTCTGCGCGGTGGTGATCAGGTCGTTGCCGACGAACGGCACCAGCACGAGGATCCCGATCAGCCCGTAGATCACCGACGGCACCGAGGCCAGCAGGCGGATCACGGGGATCGCGATCCGCCGCAGCCGAGCCGGGGCCAGCTCGACGATGAAGATCGAGGAGAAGATCGCGATCGCGAGCGCCAGCACGACCGCGACGCCGGTGGTGAGGATCGTGCCGTACACCAGCGGCCAGGCGCGGAGGTGATAGGCCGACGGCGGCGGGTGCTGCGTCGTGTTCTGCATGTCGGCCACCTGGCGGCCGACGTCGCCGCCGGAGCCCAGCCAGGCGAGGCCGTTGTGCTCGAAGATCGGCCAGGCGTGGATGCCGACGAACACGACCATCGCCACAACCAGCGCGCAGACGAGCAACGACACCGCGCCGAGCGTTCGCTCGGCGCGGTGGTCTGGCCATGGATGCCTGAGGCGCTCCAGCACGTCTCCCCCGGTCTGACTCGTGCTTCTGCTCTAGCGGGCGCTCAGATCGTCAGCCACTGCGTGTTGATGATCTTCGCCGCCTGCGCCGAGCGCTCGATCCAGCCGATGAAGGCGGAGGAGGCGCCGGTCGCCTTGCCTTTCGTCACCTCGTAGAAGCGGGCCGTGCCCGAGTAGGTGCCGTTTTTCACGTTTTCGTGGTTGCAGGCGACGCCGTTGTAGCCAACCGCGTTGACGGTGCCTTTGTCGGACTGGTAGTTCGACACGAAGCCGATCGCGTTCGGGTCGCTTTCGACCTTCGCCCGCATCAGACCCTCAGACGGTTCTTCCGCGGCTTTCGTGGAGACTTTTTTGCCTTCCAGGAACAGCGTCGTGAAGTTCGTCAGCACGCCCGCGACCGAGGTACGGCTGATCACGTCGATCGGTCCGCTCGCCGTCGCACCCGGGACCGCGCTCCAGGCGACGGTTTTACCGGTGAAGATCGAGCTCACCTGCGCGGAGGAGAGGTTCGCGAGCGGGTTCGACTTGTTCGTGATCACGCAGATCCCGTACTTCGCGATCGGGTAGAAGACCAGCCCCGGAGGGTCGGCGGCGACCGGGTCACGCGAGACGTCTCCGATCGAGACGCGGCCTGCCGCGACGTCGTTGACGCCGATCTGGGCACCGCCCTGGGTGATCTTGAAAGAGACTTTTTTCGGGTGGGTCTTTATGTACTTCTGCGCCAGCAGTGAGACCAGCGGGTAGGACGCGGTCGCGCCGCTGATCGTGATCTTCGTGACCGCCGAGGCGGCCGCGGGCGCCGCGACCCCCACGACGCCAGTCACCGCGAAGGCGAGGGAGAGACGGCGAATTCGGTTCATTTGAGGAGTTGCTCCGTTTCTGGGTTTTGACAAAGAGTTGACAGCCTCGGCAAGCGAACATACCATAATCCCGATAGATTCGATCCAGATAAGCTAGTTTGTCCGCAACCTGAGGGGGATGGCCGGGTTAACCGGGAAACCCACGCCAAGTTGCGGCCTTCACAAAACATGGACAACTCCGCCGAACAGACCGAGCGCCAGCAGGCGAGCGACCAGCCCGTATCCCCCGCGCGGGTGACGCCCGTCGGCGGGCGGACGCCCTCGCGCCGGGCGAGCGTCGTGCTCGCCGTCGCGATGCTCACCGTGGGTGTGGCCGTCGGCGCGGCGGTCGGCCCGTCCCCCGCGACCTCGCTCGCCGGGGACGGAGACATCGCCCAGAAGATCCCCGCGCTGGTCGCCGCCGTGGCCGCCCGCAACGCCGCCGGCGCCCAGTCACAGCCCGCTGCGACCAGCAGCACGCAGCCGCCGCCGATCACGCCGGCCGCCACGCCCGCGGCGAGCGCCCCCAGCGCGGCTGCTCCCGCGAGCGCCCCGTCACCGGAAGCGACGCGACCATCATCCAAATCTCAAAAAAAATCCTCCGGGAGCCAGAAATCGGGCGGCGCCTCGGAGCTGCCCCCGATCACGAGCGTGTGGCTGATCGCGCTGTCGGGCAGCTCCGTCAACGAAGCGATCGCCAACCCCACCGTCGCCCCCTACACGACGGGTGAACTGATCCCGAAGGCGACGCTGCTCAAAGAATGGTCCGCGCTGAGCGCGAGCGCCTTCGCCGCCGACGCCGCGCTGCTCGAACATCGCGCCATCGTCGGCGGCACGCCTCCGGTGCTGCACACGATCGTCCAGCCCGCCTGCCCAGAAGGCCCCACGAGCGCGACGTGCCTGCCGGGGACGCCCGCCGGGATCGGGGCCGCCGACGCGTTTCTGAAGGCCACGATCGCGTCAATCACCAACTCGACCACGTTCACCGAACACGGGCTGATCGTGGTCACCTACGCGGCCGTCGCCGACCCCGCCACGGCGGAACTGCCGGCGGGCTCCGCCTCCGCGACGCTCGCGACGCAGCCGCCCGCCGGGGTGCTGCTGCTTTCACCTTTTGCGAAGGCCGGCGCGAAGCCGTCCGTCGCATTCGACCCGTCCTCGCCTGCGCAGAGCCTGGAAAAGCTCCTGCACTGACGGGCGGACAACAACACATCCCACGAACACGAACGGAGAACTCTGTTGCACGCATCACGAACCGCTCAACGAAAGGCAAAGCTCTGGCTCGCCGCGATCGTGGGCGCGGGGGCCCTCTCGCTCGCCGTCCCGGCTCTGAGCCAGGCAGAAGAATCGAACCCCAACAACTACAACTGCCTGGGCAGCCTCGCCGCCGGGCAGCCGGAACCCGGAAGTGAAGAACAGCAGGTCGCCTACACGTTCTACTGCAACGGCCCGATCACCGGGTTCCAGGTGCAGTCACAGATCCCGGTGACCGGGGTCTCGAGCCCGCCGATCGTCACGGACCTGACCAAAAAAGAACTCCCCGACACTTTCCAGTGCTCGGGTGAACTCCCCGGCTGGGCCGCCAACTGCGTCGGTGGTACCGCGAACGGCTATGAGACAGTCACGGGCCAGTTCGCGATCGGCACCAAGCTGTGCGCCGAGCCGCGCGTCGACGCGCTCCTCACCGTCGTCTACGCCTACCTCGAAAAAGGCAAAGTCACCCAGGCGATCTCGGGGCCGTACGACCTCGGCCGCCCGAAAGGCTGCAAGCCCGACTTCTACTCGAAATACAACCGCTTCAACCCCGCGCCGCTGGTGCAGAAGAAGCAGGTTGTGAAGAAGGGCAAGAAGAAGGCCGCCAAGAAGAAGGCGAGCTCCAAGAAGAAGTAACCGCGCCGGAGGGCGGTGCCGCGTTTCGCGTGGCGCCGCCCTTAGGCTGCCGGCATGAAGCGCCCCGCCGGCCCGGCCCTCCCGCTGCTCACGACGCTCGCCGCGGCCGCGGCACTCACGGCTTGCGGCTCCTCCGGCAGCACCTCGTCCTCGCACGCGAGCCCAGGCGGTGGCGGTGGGCTCTCCACGAGCGCCCGAAGCGCCCACCTCACGCGGCACGATTGCCCCGCGCTCGTCGCCGGCACGCTCGGTACCGTCGCCCGGCGGATCTACGACGCGGCGCGCCACGGCAACGTCGTCGGCCAGGCGGTGCATCGCGTCGAAACCTCGAAGGTCCTCGCGGACGCCGTCTCCGCGAACGACGCATCCGCCGCGCATGCGGCGCTCCGCTCGCTGCTGGCCGGGCAGATCGTCGGCATCCAGGTGCTGAAATCGGGCAAGGTTTTCGCGGCGATGGGTTCCGTGACGGCGATCGCCCCCGTCCGTGGGCCGATCGCGGGCACCGGCGCGCAGTTCGTGCTCTCGACCCAGGCGGCGCGCAGCTACCTGGAAGTGACGCGCCAGGTCACGGGCGCCGAGGTCGTCCTGTACGAACCGGGCGGGCGACTCGCGGGGACCACCGCCGGGCCGCCGGTCGCGAGCGTTCGCCACGATCGCTCGATCGTCTATCGCGGGCACCGCTACCAGGTCACCTCGATCGCGGCGACCAGGTACCCGTCGGGCATCCTGCGGATCGCGCTGCTCGTGCCGCTGGCGCGCGGCGCCGCGTGTGGAGCTTCAGCCGAGCAGGCCGCGGCCGAGACGCTGGGCCACGTCGGCGAACGGATCTACCACGAGGAGGCCGACAGCCCCTACGTCCGCGCGACGCTGCGCCACATCGAAGCCGACCGCGGCTTCCAGCAGGCCGTCGCCGCCCGCGACACCACCGCGATCCGCGCGGCGATCGTGCGCTTCTTCGGCGAACACATCCACGTCGTGCGCGTGCGCGTGTACGGCGCCACGCCGAGCGGCGCGCAGCGCTTCCTGTACGACCTGGGCGGCCCGTACGTGCTCGCTCCCGTCCACGGCGTCGTCCGCAGCGGCGGGCGGATCGTCGGGAAGTTCTCCTACGCGATCCAGGACGACGCCGGCTACCTGCGCCTCGCGCACCTGTTCACCGGCGCCGAGATCCTGATGCGCACCGGCGGCAGGCAGGTGATGGGCACGCTGGACCCCGGGCCGACGCAGGTGCCCCGGCGCGGGACCGTCGGCTATCGCGGCAAGCGCTACGCGGCGTACTCCTTCACGGGCGAAGCGTTCCCGTCGGGGCCGCTCGAGATCTCGCTGCTTCTGCCGAGCGACGGCGGAGCCGGTGACTGATTTGCAGGTGGTGATGGCGATTGCCATCACCACCACGGAATCGAAACCGCCGCTGCGCGGCTAGATGTAGTTCCTAAGCACGTTCGTCAGTAGACATCCGGGCCTCCTTGAAGGCTGGGCGGTGCTGAAGCCCCCAGACCCAAGGAGGACACCGGATGAAGCTCCACGGTAATGCCCGCACCTGTCCGAACAGCAGGAGGCTGCTCGTCGATCGTGTGTGCGATCGATCCTGGTCTGTCGCAGCGGCTGCCGAGGCCGCCGGCATCTCAGAGCGCAGCGCCTATCGCTGGCTTGCACGCTGGCGCGAAGCAGGCGCCGAGGGATTGAGCGATCGCTCCTCGGCGCCGAGGAGCATCCCTCACCGCACCCCTGCCGATCGAGTTCAGGCGATCGCGGCGCTCAGGCGCCTGCACATGACCGCGGCAGAGATCGCCGAGGTGCTCGCGATGGCCCTCTCGACGGTCTCGGCAGTCCTCAAGAGGATCGGCCTGGGCAAGCGCTCGAGGCTCTCGCCGCCCGAGCCACCCAACCGCTACGAGCGAAAGCGCCCGGGCGAGCTCGTGCATCTGGACATCAAGAAGCTCGGGAGGATCAGCATCCGCGGGGCCGGGCACCGGGTCAATGGTCACCGCGGGAGCCAGTTCAAGAGCCACAGGGGCCCTGGCCCCACCGGCTGGGAGTTCGTCCACGTGGCCGTCGATGACGCCACGCGCCTGGCCTATGTCGAGGTGCTCTCAGACGAGCGAGGCTCCACGGCAGCAGGCTTCCTCACTCGAGCGGTCGCGTGGTTCGCCGGCTTCGGCGTCCTCGTCGAGCGCGTGCTCTCAGACAACGGCTCCTGCTATCGCTCAAAGGCACACGCGCAAGTGCTGGCAGAGCTTCAGATCCGCCACCTCTTCACCCGCCCCTACCGGCCCCGCACAAATGGAAAGGCGGAGCGCTTCATCCAGACGCTCGTCAACCGCTGGGCCTACGGGGCGATCTACGGCAGCTCAGCCGAGCGCACCGCAGCGTTACCCGGCTGGCTGACCCACTACAACTTCAACAGACCACACGGCTCGCTCAGCCACAAGCCGCCCGGCGCTCGCCTACGCGAGCTGACGAACGTGGCTGGGAACTACA
>Ga0335072_10002797_pt1 | contig 26789 bp, 13 predicted proteins | sample Lox_Sample_21_FD_206725 | JGI IMG/M metagenome (GOLD analysis project Ga0335072, IMG submission 206725) | Soil microbial communities from Loxahatchee National Wildlife Refuge, Florida, United States - Lox_Sample_2.1 | ecosystem: Environmental > Terrestrial > Soil > Wetlands | place: USA...
GCGCCGGGGTAGGCCGGCCGCTGCTGCCCATAGCCCTGCGGCCGCCCCTGCTGGCGTTGAGCCTGGCGGTCTTGCCGGCGCTGCGCCTGCCGGTTCTGAAATGCCCGATATGCGTTTTCCCGCGGCCGGTAGGGACCTGAAGCGAGTAAAAACCAGGTTCGCCCTGTGCGGCATCGAAACAATTCTGAAGAATATTTTGTCGCTGTGCGTTCACTGGACTGTTTGGCGCATCTTGTGATTTATCGCGAAGGTGTACATCCAACTCTTGATATCGCCGTCGCCGGGAATCGACAGGTTACAGGTCGAGTGAGAGTCAGCCCGGCAACGCATTTTTCCCGATCGGAGGCTGGAGAGAGGACATTTCTATAAGCACATGATAATCCGACGGGTTATTGACGGGAAAGGGGTGGAAGCGGACCGGGCGGTGGGGGGCGGAAATGGCCTTTGGCGGGGGCCGTTCCGGGGGAGAGCCAGGAAGTCCGATCCCAGTCAAAACGAACTCGCTTAGTTCAGTTCTGAACTTTTTGGGCGGCGGGCGGCGGCCCGGAAGCGCTCCCGTGCCGGCACCGGGGACGAATTGGCCCCCGGTCAAGCCGGCGCCCCCCCGGAACAGGCCCGGTTCCGGGCGGCACAGCCTGACTGTTCAGAACTGAACGAACCGAACGCGTGACCCAGAGCCGTGGCGTTCAGAACTGAGCAGCGCGCACGGGTGGAAAACAGCCGGCGCGAGTGCGTTCATGTTTGAACAACAGGAGTCCCGCCCGCGAGAAGCGTTCGGCCGGGGCCGCGGGCGTTCAAACCTGAACGGCGTGGAGCCTGGGAGTCTCCAAGGCGAATCGGGCGGGTGCATTGTGTTTGTTCAACAATGAACACCGTCGCAGCTGATGGGTGAGTCATCGACGGCGCTTTGAGTAATGATATTGGGTAATGAGATATGCCTTGACTTCAGATAGCGTCCTACCCTTTCCGAAACCGACAGAATATACCAGGATGTTCCGATCGCTAACGCACAAAGTAGATTGGTTGATTTGTTTTTTGCTCCCAATGTGGTTCGGTTGGCACCTGATCCTTCCATTTTTTCGGGCGGCATCTTTCGATACTGTGCCCGTTCCTTCCTGACCAGCGACGTCGGCCTATTTTCGGAAACGTACTGACTGTTCCCGGGCCGAATACGCCATCCCCTCGTCCTTCTCCTTGCTGCTCTCTCCGAAGGTAATTGCGGCCATGAGCAGCACAAAGCGCAGCGCCTCCTGAAGCTCTCGTTGCTGGTCGGCTGTTTTCAAAGCGCCCGCCAGGACCGGCTCAATGGAGAGCCCACCGACCGGCAAGTACCGGTCGGCATTGCCTTCAGTGATATTTACGACCGTGGCTCCTTGCGGTATCCCGCAGCTAGTCGGGAAAACCGGGTCAGGACGCAGATTCTGTGAGCCATCGCGCGACCGATAATGCAGAATCATCCCTGGCGCCATCGACTGGAGCAAATCTATGTAGCTTTGGATCACAGATTTCTTAAGAGGCGGGGTGAAAACGACTCTGCAGGAATCAGGCAACACGCTTCTGGCGAAAGCGTCTAGGGAGTTCTTAATCTGGCTGGAATGCGATGTTCGGATTTCATCGAACTGGGCAGCCAGTGAACTGGCCAGCGCGAGCGTGGACTTGGTTTCCGGCTTCTTCGGGCAGCAGCCTCTGGCCACCTTTTTCTTCCTGGCATCACACCGCTGGTCCAACATAGGATGCCTGTCGGCGCTTCCCAAGACTCTAAATTCAGAAAATGCGGCAGCGCGATTCAGAATCTTCGCAGCATCTTCGGGTTCGAATGGCGAATCGACTATCGGGAAATACTTGGATTTCCCGCCCCGTCCATGCTTGTCAAGAAGATCCCATGCTTGATCCAGCCACGAGCTGGCTGCAGGCGCTCCTGGATTCACTACCGGCGCACCGTCCTTGAAGCGCCGCCGAAACATCTCGACGGCGATCTGAGCTCGCTCTTGACGGCGCACGGTAGTCAGCCCCACAGTGTCCCCGATACTTGGCAGTCGCTCGTGGGATTGCGTTTTGCGCAGATCCAGAGCTCTACGGAAATCCGAATCCGGGCGCTCGCCTAATGCCTTGCTTTGCTGCAAGAACAGGGGAAGAAGCAGATCGAGAACATGGAGATAGCTTGACAGGCTTGAGGGCGGGGCCGCGTGACCCATCAGCGTCGATACGCACCAAAGGTGGTCGTTGCTGACGGTGGAATTGCGATACAGTCTGTCGCGGAAATGTTGGGAGGCACGCAGCCAGTCCATGGTCTGATCCATCTCGGGTTGCGGAAACAGATCAGGGATTTCAGGCAATTCCGAAAGCATCAGGCGCAGAAAAGTCCAACAACAAAAACTATGTCGAAGGGTGTGGTAGTGCAGAGTTCGATCGCCGGTGACCGCCTGCAGTGCGTCATGGATGATTGGAATGATGGTGTTGTCCGACGCCGTGGCAAAGAAGAGCTCATTTTTGGCATCACTCTTGGAGGTTTGTCCTTCCGGCAATTCCGATTTTGAATCGAGGAAGGCGGCATTCGGGTCGTCCAGAAAATCTCGGAAAGGGAACGTCATTAACCCGAGTGGGATTCTTCTGGTCGCATTTGCGGTTTTCAGGGCCCGCACTTCATTGGCACGAACAATTACCTCCGGAAGATGCCCTGGAATGTAATCGACTTTTTGCATCTTGAGCCCTTCCATGCGCCGCAATCCCGCGAAAAAGCCGAAGACGATCTCAGCCTGCGCAATCTGGATGTTGGCTTTCCTCGCCGGGTCCAGTGCGGCCTGCCATTTCTTATCGAGGTAGTAAATCGCAGCAAAGATATCGTCGACGGAGACAATCCTCGCGTCCACGGGAAGCAGTCCGCGCGGAAACCGGAACACTTCCGCTTCGTTGATCGTCTCGGCGTCGCACTCCGAAACCAGAAAACGATGAAATTCGCGCAGTACCCACGTAACTCTTCTCTGCATCCGGCGCGGCTCATTGACATCGTGCCTCGCATCATCGATCAATCGGAGATAGAGCGTTTCGAGGGAAGCCGATGAATACGGGGCCGGATCCTGCTCGCCGAGGACGCCTCCAATCCGTCGCGCCGCTGTTAGCGCCAGGCATCGGATGGAACTCGGGCGCAGTTTGCTCCCATAGCTCGATCCTCTTTTTACCAAGCGTAGCGCAAAGGCGCAGAATCTCTGTCGCGGTTGCAATGAGGGCTGCTCCTCGATCAGGCGGTTCAGTTGCTCTGAGAATTTTTCGAGGTCCTCTCCGGCGAGCGCTTCGCGCAGGTCCGGGAGCCAGCCAGGCTCTGCGTCGGCGGGACTGTCGCCGCCGTAAAGCTCTTGGTCATCAAGATCTACTTCCTCCATGGCCTTGATGGTCTCGTCCTCGTCCTCGGCCGCCGGCGCAGTTGGCCGCGCGATGACCGGATCCCCATAGATCCTGGCCACCGAAGGACCGAGAAGCGATCGACAGTCCGCCATGCGCGAGGCATATTCGGCAAGGATTGAGGGAAGCTCGGAGTGCATCACTATGCGAAGGCTCTCGAGCAGGCTCTTGAACGTTTTGGGCAGGCGGGGAGCGTCGTAGTCGGATTTGAGCTTCTGCTGTCTTTCAAACTCTGCTTCAGCTTTGGTCCAGATCCGGTCAGCAATCCGTTTCCGTCGCGTGGCCACGGATTTCTCGGCGGCTAAATCGGCTTTAAATCGGATCAGGTCAGTCGTGAGCGAAACTCTTGCGATGAGACAGATCAGCATGTCGTCGGGATACCATCGCCGCGTTTCCTGGTCCGCCAGTCCCTGGGCGGCGACCAGCAGGTCGGTATAGACGCGGCCGGTTCGGCTGGAGAGATGGAAGCAGTCTCCCGGATCAATCAGCGCCTCGAAAAGTGCAACCGCCAGATCGAGATCGGCCAATCCGCCGTGGAGGGCCGCCGAAAATACAATCAACTCGAGCGGAATGTTCTCTCTTTTATTCCCGATCTTCGGGTGATCATAGGGAGACAGGCTGGCGATCCATTCGCGTTCCATTTTGAGACACAGATTTACAATCTGATGCGCGGTGCAGTGCCCGGACGGAAATGCCTCCGATGTGAAGAAAGGATTCGGTTCCGGTGTGATTGACAATATGTAGCGCGGGGGAGGAATCGACAACTGATAACGACGGTTGAGGTTGTAGACGATCTTGCTGAGAATGCGCAGCCGAAGTGCCTTGTCGGGCCGATGGGAACAGCTGCGCACGATCAGAGTCTCCAATACGCTCACGTCTTTGCGGTCGAAGATGCCCGCGTGGCTTCTTTCGTTGACATTGGCAAGGAAACGGCCGAGATCGCAGCCAGATGATCGAAGCCAATTCCGGAAGTCAGCCGCAATGGCCTTTTCCTCCTTGTTCAGTCGGAAGAATTCCTCGTCCCACAGACTCGAGGCGGCATTCTGCGGCGGGCCGGTCATGGACGAGCTCCGGGGATGGCCTCAAAGCCGAGATACTTTAAAACTCCAACCAGATGTTCGAACAGAACACCGCGATGTCGCGCGTATGAAAAGCTCCCGACCGCGCTCCAGGGTTCATCGCCAACCGTTGCGTGCCCCATCCAGATGCGGACGTTTTCCGGAGGGCAACCTGAATCGAGCAGGGCATTGAACATGAACCGGCGATGGATTCCCACAGGGAATCCAGGCAGGTACTCGGCCAGGTAAGGTTCAAGAGACTTCGGGCGAACCGGCAGGCGTTTGGGCTTTTCTTTGTCGATGAAGTAGCAGGGGTCGTGGGTCGACAATCGATCGGGTCTATCACCGATGAATAAGGAGTAGTAAACCATTTGCTTCTTGACCTCTTCAGGAATCCAGATCAGCTTGGCCTTTTGCCCGGAATCGGAGTCCTTGTCGCGCAGCAGTGCGCTTTTATTCAGCTCGCTGACTTCGAAAGGCTTTACATAAGGCGTGTTGATGGCGCGCACACCGGTGGCGAAGGCGAACATCCAGACCGTATAGAAGGTATAGCGATTGTGGAACCAGGGATCGGTCAAGGGTTCGGTCCCGCTGCGATAGGACTGAATATCGGACTTAAGCCTAGCGACGGCTCCTTCGATACTTTGCGCCTTTGGGCACAGTCGTGCCCCGATAAATACCGTCTCCTCGGGTAGGGGTGCGTACGGACGAGCAGAATCGTTTTCATCGTAGTTCATCGATAATCTCCCGTCGTAAGGAGTACAGGGATTCCTGGTAGATACGTTGAAGCGATTGCTCGGCCCGGCAGGCGTAAAACATCGGGACGCGCGCTCCCCGCCGAACCTGGCCCGTAATCATGGCTGCGGCCACGGCATCATTTCCCGTTCGGGCCATAATCTGCCCATAGAGCGTGCCTGCTATCTTGGAAAGCGTAAGCCTGCCCGTTGGGTCGAAGACCTGCAACAAGCTGTTGGCGGCCGCGCGATAATCACCGAGCTCCCTGCCAAATGCAGCCGTTGAATCGTACCTCTTTTTTCGCCACTGCATCCACCACTTGTACGTGTGCGACAAATGTCCCGGATCAGGAAGAACGAGATATTGCTTTCGTTCGCAATCCAGCCCGGGCACCGCTTCCTGAACCTGACGATAGCGGGGAAACGGCACCCTCACGCGAATTGTGCCCAGATCTCGCCAAGTCGCTCCTGTGGCGATTTCCATATCGCCGCAGGGCGTCGCAGATAGCTGCTCGTTCCAAATCACCGAAATTGCTCGTTCGATCGTGCTTCCGGTCCATAGCATTGTGATCAGCAGGAGCCGCGTTTCCAGAATGAGCTCAAAATCGATTGGAGCGAGGAGTTGAGGCACACTGAAGTCCTGCAAGAATGGGTCCCCTTTCAAAGCGGGCTGTTGTTTGCTGGGAAGGTATAGCAGGCGAGAGAGGTGCAGATTGAAATAGTCGTCCCACGGCTGCAACCAGCGCAGCTCGTACGCCGCCAGATGCTCATATCCAAACGCAAATGATTTGGCTTCTCGAATCAGATGATGAGTTACGGTGCGGAGGCACCCGCCGAACGACCCTGGAGATCGCTCAAAGGCTGTATCATCTCCGGGCGTCCAGACCAGAGTGTCTTCCTCCCCATCGTCCTCGCCCGGACAGTCGTCGGCCGCAAGCCGCTCATCCTCTGTGGGCTCCTCACCTGCTTGCGGCTGCCCTTCGATGCCGCCCTGCCCTGGTTGACCTGTCTGCCCGTCAGCTCCAGCCGTTCCGGCCTCTTCATCGAGATTGGTCAGATCTCCCAGATCATACGCAGTGTCATCGGGGTCTCCCATTGAGTAGATATAGATCCGGGGAGCACCTCCCCCTCCATGGCGGCGAGACTTTAACCCATAGGCCTGACTAAGGTAATTGCAGATATAACTAACGCGGTTCTCGGTCCATGATTTTTTCAGACGGCGGATAGTCTCAGGTTTCTCCGCTTTCCCGTTCGGCTCGGCATTCTTCTTCCGCTCGAACCTTTTGAAGAACCGAATCCGAACCGGCTCCTCGGAGGCGAACTCTGTGGGGCGTCTGGCCAGTTGCATCCTATAGAGTATGTCGTTTGCCCAGAGAGCAGTTTGGGCCAGGTTCCTGACGGCGCGGCCGGCGTTTTGGGGACTTATCTTGATTGCCGGCCATTCTGAGCTCTCGCCGTATTTTTCGTAGAGCTGTCTGGTAGTTTCGGGGTTGGTTCGGGTGAGGTGAAAATGCGCCAGCGCAAAGTGAGCCTGGAGCAGCCTGTAATGCTCGCGAAGAGCGTCATCGCCATTCAGCTTGGAAAAGCACATCGCAGCGTAGAAAGCATTCCTGACCAACCAGTCGAATCGATCTTCGATCTGTTTTTCTGCACCTTTGGGTGCAACCTCGTCTTTGTCCGGAGGTTCCGCTTCGTCCATCGCACTGCTCTCACCTCTGGTCAGTAGGGAATTTGTCTCCAGCAGTTTGGCCAGCTGCGCCAGCAGGCCCGGCAGCCAGTCGATCCCCTCGTCAAGCAGGCTCGATTGCCAGTGGCTCCTTGCCAGCTCGAGCGCGGCGCGAAGATTATTGACTACCTTCGAAAGATATTTAAGATCGGGCCTTGCGTTCGCGAGCCACAGAAAATCCGCGATCTGGTCCTGATCGATTCCAAACCTTGGGGCCTCCTTCATCAATGCGATTCGTTGCGGATAATCTTTGGGAGCGAGCATTGATAGTTACTTTCCTTGATTGCTCATGGAACCGGTCGAGAACCCAGTCCAGTGCCGAAATTTGCGCACAGTCATTTTCTCGAACAGCCCAGAAGCGGCGAGCTTCCGCATTGACGCGAGTAGACGGCGGCCAATGGAGCGTTCTGCCGGAAGTCGGTAATAGACAGGACGCAGAAGATACTCGTTCAGTACTTCCTGGCGGAGCTGGTCCCGGCTGACCTTCGCATGCACCTCGACTGCTATTTCTTCGTTTTGTGTCAGGATGCATTCCAAATGCCGAAAGATCCATGTATTCGAATAACAAAGATACTCATCCTGCTCCCTGATGGCGCGAAGCTCTGTTACCGCACGCAATGCTTTGACTCCTGCTCCCTTCAACAGCGCCGTTTTTGTATTGGTTGGGCCGGTCTGATTTCGCCAGATATCGTCCCAAAGATCGAAAAGGCCGGCCTCGCGAAGAATCATCTCGACATCGGGATGGACCCTGATGAGGCGGCGCGGCACCATCTTCTTAGGCGGGGAGCCCTTCTTTGGACCTGCGCTGGAGCTGATTGTGGTTCCATTGCTGGGCGCCTCTGCGGGTTGATGCGGGTCTGCTGGTTGGTTTGTGCCCGAAGCTTCAGGGCTGTTCGGGGCGGCAGTGACAGCTGCGGGTTCCGGGGAGACCATCGGGGCAGTTCCGCTTAAGGAAGCTTCAGTTGCGCCGTCTTCATCGAGCGCGCCCGTTTGACCGGATTCATCGCCCCCGCCGGACTCATCTCGGTCGTCCCCATTTTGCGCCTCATGTGCCGGTTGGTCGGCCTCTTCCGGCTCCCTGGAAGCATCTGTCCCGCATCCGGTTGCCTCCGTTACCGGGACTCGACCTGTCTGATCGCCTGCATGAGGAGCGTATCCGCTCACAACCGCGGCTGGGGCGTCAGAATGATCCGGACTCGCGCCGAAGGTGGAGATTCCGGCGTGGCCGTCTATCTCGCTTTGCACCTTCGAACGCGTAAGTTCTTCGATAGGCGGTGTCTGGCGGGGCGCTTCCGATTCGACCAAATTGACAACTGTCTGAGCGCTGCCCGCGTCCATCGCGGCAGGGCTCTGGGTCGGCACGGGAGGAGCTGCCTCCGGCGTCGGATCTTCCATTTGTGGATTTGCGTTCGGCTCCGCAACACCCGAGTTGGTGTCTGTGGGGCGGATGGAGGATCCGTCCCTGGCCTGCGGAGGCTCCGCAGGCGATGGACCAAAGCTGTCGAACAAGCCCGGCTGGGCGGGACAGGTTTTGGGCATTGGAGAGGTTCCTCGCCGGTGTTTAGGTAACGGCCTTTTAAGCCCCTCGGAATATTCGGTCGGGTCACCCTCGTCCGACGCATACCGAGCGAAAAACATGCCGTCTCAAAATACCATCGGCATGATCGGGTGGAACCTTCAATCTGAATCGCAGTTTGGTTCTGCATTTCGCCCTATTAAGGCGAGTGCAACGATAACTGGGCCATGCAATGTTGGGAGGACTGGTCTCGCGCTGGGTTGCGCATCTCGCTTGACCCGCGCCAGGAACGCGGGTTCAACGCATACCAATCCCGGGAAATGATCTCTTATCAGAGGTCAGGCACTTCCCCCTTCCGGCGGCTCTCGACCCAGTCCAGACAGCGCCGGCTTTATCGCATCGCGAACCCGGTCAGGCTCCGAGTCATCCCATGCCCGGGCCATGGGAGCAGGCCTCTCGCAGTCACGCCAGATGCCGGCAAATCCACGGAAAGGAGCAAAATGAATCGCGCTGTAATCAACTTGATGGCTGTAGCCGAGCGCAACGAGCGCGGCTACGCCGATGTTCCCCCCGGTTCCATCAATGACGAAATCGAAAGCGAGCTGGCCGCGTGGGGGTACGCGGTCGCGCTCAGCGACCGACTGTGGGTCGGAGGGTACCGAGTCCATACGCCAGAATCGATCCAATTTGGGAACTACAGGCCATACGTGCCGCCGTCCATCTTCACTTGCGCGTCGTTCCGGTCCGCACATGTCCCCGATGCCGGCGACTTCGACGTGGACGCCATTCTTGCAGAGCGCGGAGAGATCCGCTCGAACTGACTAATCCTCGCCATCTTGATCGCGTTCCAGTTCCTGGCCGGCGGCTGGCGTGCGAACACCGCGCAGCATTCTGAGCGGCAGGCCTTACCGTCGCTGACTTCGCCCCGCTTCCGGTCCACCCTTCTGGCTGATGTCTCTCTTCATTCCGACAACCTCGACCACCGAATGTTCAAAGGAAAGCCATGCCTACTCCCCAACTTGTCCCCTCGATTCGTGACAGCGACATCGTCATCTGCCGGCGCTGCAACACGCGCCAATATCCCAGGAATGGCAACTGTGTCCGCTGCCATTCCGCTCTGAACGTCGATTATGCGTCCTTTCAGCTCGGCGCGCTGCTCGATCCGCGCATAGAAGATCACTCCAAGCAACTCGCGCGTTCGATCGGCGACCTGCTTCGGATTTTGCGCAAACGCCGCGGCATCTCTCAGTCACAGCTGGCAAAGATGGCCGCCGGGATTGACCGCAGTTACCTTTCCAAAGCGGAGTGCGGCCTTGTGCTTCTCCCCTTGAATAAACTTCTGCCGCTCGCTCGCGCCCTGGGTTTGACCGCCGTGATCCTGCGGTTTGAGGAGTCCAGGCCGCGGGCAGGACCCAATTCAAGCTGATGTCGTTAATCTCGACGGATCTTTTATTCAAAGATGTGCGCAGCAAGAACAATCCAAAGTACCCATTCGCATTCCGGGGCCTCGTTTCTCTCCGACAATCGAAGCAGTGTGCCGGTTGGACGAGATTAACGGCGCGGAAAGGAATGAACGAATGGGACCAAACAGCGATAACACGCCGGACGAAGACTCGGACGAGGAAACTGGCGACACCTCATTTGACTTCTGGAGCGATGAGGGAGCCAGGCTTTTCAACGAGATCCTGGACGAGGGAAGCGCCTACCGTTCGACCGGTGCCCGTCTCTCTCAGGACCCGGAGGCGGATCCCGAGGACGAACAACGCGATTACCTTGATCCGGAACTGTATGACCCAGACGAAGAAACCCTGCCGCCTGGCGAGATGGAGTTGATCTTTGAGAACTCCTTCATCATGTAGGTCCGCTCACGGCGATCGCGAAGCCGGGCCGGGCAGAAACGCATGGTATCGGCATCACAGCTCAATTGCCGCGTCAGCAGGCGATTACTCACCCACACTGCCGCGGCTTTATTCCAACACAACCGCTGGAGAACTTGAATGAAAACTTTGATTCTTCGCTTCATCTCGATCTGTCTGCTCTGTGCCGCCGTCCTCACAGGATGTGCGTCCGGAGGATCGGAATTCCTGGGGAAATGGGTCAACACGAAGAATTCAAACGATACGTTCCAAGTCACACGGAACGGCGACGAATACCTCATAGTCGGCCCGGACCAGAAGCCAGGAGTGGGAGCCATCTATAAGGACGGAGCTCTTGAGATTAAGGGAGCGCTCCTATCGACCGAACTCACCTACGTCAAGCGCACCGACACCATTCTGGCGCCGGGATTCTTCGGCCAGATCGAGTACAAGAGGCAAAAGTGAACTGGCAGGGACGACTCCCGGTCAGACTCCAATTTCCTCCGGCCGAGCACGGGCCCGTGAATACCCTCTCAAATCTTCCCGCTATGTTGGCTCAGCATCCGTTGATTTCAGCCTTTGCGAAGGAGCACCGATGAGCAGCATCGACCTGTTTTTCCAGTTGCCCATCATTGCACAGGCAGCCGTCGTCTGCTTTGTTGCGTGCGCATCTTGCCTGTTTGTGATGATACTTGCCGCGCCGCGGCGGAACTGCTTCTTCTTGCGCTGGCGCCCGGAAACAAGATTCCTCGCTCTGCTGGTCTCGCCCGCGCTGCTCATTCTCTGGCCAATCGTGCTCTATGGGTGGTTCCTGAAATCCCGGGGAATCGATCCGGACGACCTGGATTTTGGCGACGATGATTGAGACTGTCACCTGCCGCGCCGCAGGAGCGCAATGACTTTCGTGGTCAAACTGCCTTGTTGGGTACGTAGCTGACCGCGATTCACAACCGCGCGACTGGATCGTGAGGTCCGGACGATTCTCGTCGGAGTTCGCCGATCCCCGCACCCGAAACCAGTTCCTTCCTGCTGATACTCCGTGATCAAACCCGACGCTCAGCGTGATCGCGGGTGCCCATCGCCGCTTCATCCACCCAAAGAAAGGAGTCTCTATGCCCACCGAAGACGAACTCATTGTCTGGTCTTCAATGCTCGATGGCAAATATACCGTCAGGGTGATCTGGACCGCGCCGTACCGCGACGAACTCTCGATCGCCGATGAAGCCACAGTGCTCCACCGCGAGCCAGTGAGCGTGAGTTCGAACTCAGAGTTTGGTCTTGGCGTGGGCGAGATAGCCGCGTGGCAGGACGCAGCCATCGCTTTCGTCGACAAACTGCGGCAGTCCTGATCCTCTATCCTGCCCACGCTCTTCAACCTCGCTGCGGTGCTCAGCACCGCAGCGGCCAGGAAAGGTGAACCATGAACCCAAATGAGTATCTGCTGAAGTTCTTCGCGGAACTGGAGCGCCTGGTAGACGGCCGCGGCACCCGCCACGCAATCTCCACCACCCGCACGGGGCAGCTCGAAGTACGTCTTGGCGCAGGCGACTGGTATTGGGCGACACAGATCGCGCTCGATGACGATCCGGTCAAGGCGGCACAAGCCGTCGCTCACGCTGAAAAGTACCTCCCCATCAGCATCTGATCGAGACTGCACCGACGTGCCGCTCTCACGCCGACGCCAGCGGCGCGGGTTGCGGCCTCTTCCATCCAGCCGCTCTCCGCCTAAGAACTGCTGCGCTACGTGCGGTCCGACAGGCCCGAGAGCTCGACAACCGGCAGACCAGAGCAATACGGAGACTAGAACATGAACGAAAAACTCAATATACGCCTTGGCAATCCAATGGTGATGTTCTTCTGGAGCTTCGCCATGCTCCTCGCCGGAATCGTCATCGGTGAATACTGGCGTCCCTCGCACATGCACGCGATGATGGTTGCTGTTGCCGCAGGGCTATTCATCATGATCCATGAACTGGTGTGTTGTTTCGTATGGTGCTCACTGTCGGCGTGGTGGATCGGCCGGCGCGCAGGGGAGCTCAAGGGCGGGCGCCAACGATGAACCACCGGACTGGGCTGCAGCGGCGCGCTTCGGCGGCAGGCGCGCCGATGCTGACTCGAATGCCCAGAGGAGTCTAAGAGACAGGGAACGTGAAACTAATTTATCGTGGATCTCCGGCACGAAATCCGAGTGGCCGGCAATGCCCGCGTTGCCTGCCTGGACTGAATCGCGGAAGTCTCCGCGGACTTACCGAGGCAGGGTATCCAGCCTGGAGGTATTTACCAAGCAGTAATAAATTGCTTTGAAAATCATGCGTCTTAGCCGCGATTCAGCGGTGTTCAGAGCCGAAAATGCCACAACACCGGTGCAAAGGCGCGATATTTCTGGCGAAGGTCCTTCAAAGGTCCCCATCGCCGACCATACGCCCGCGACACCGATGGCCGGTGTATAAATCTATGTATACGAAACACATACACGGATTTCCGGGCGTTCGCTGACGGTGAGTCCGCGAATGCGACAGTCGACTATTACTCCGTCCTTCAGCCACCAGCCGGAACGCTATTGCTGCATGGCTCGACCTAAACGCAGCGGCCGACAAGGAAAGGTTGTGGCAATACGGGTATTGTGGGCTCCGGATCCGATGCTCGCTGGCGGGTAAGTCTGACGCTTTCCCAACTTCTGCCAGACCGGGTTCAAAATGAAGAATTGCGCAGCGGCAAGGTTCGTGACTCTGACCACGTTACCGAAGATTTCCGGATTCACTCAACCTTTACTTGACCCAACGGCTCACGTAATCGAAAATGCGATAGTCACACCATTCATCCCTTAGAAGTACCTGTTTCACTGATTGCCTAGCGGCGGGTGCCGAACCGTGGGTTCCGAAGTCTTGTCTGGATCGGAGCCTCGAGAGTCGGGTTTTGCCCTGCGCCGTCCAGAAGTACTAAGTGCTCGTTAGTTAATCCGGGCCACGGAACTGCGTTGTTGCTGAACATCATCCAGCTTGCAGCATAGAGGACGTTCCGTGACTTCACCTTTGGGCCTGTTGCCATTTAGTGTTCTCTCTCCCGCAATTGATACTTTAGACCGAACCAGCAGTTATCCAGCGCAGGCCGGAGCGTGTCTCCGCGTGGTGGTCCTGGCTCTGGTTTCGTTGCTGCTCTTGTCGGGAAAACTGGCTGCGCAGTCTTCGCCGCCAGCGGGAGCGTGTCTTTACGCTCTGGACTCGACAGCCGACCGGGCATTCCAGATCGCGGGTGCGCAGTCCGTTTATGCGGCCTGCGGGTTGGTTTCGGAGTCGAGCGCCAGCGACGCATTCGAGATGGAAGGTTCGGAGACCCTGTACCTCGAGAATCATGCGCAGGTGAGCGTGGTGGGCGGTGCGCAGCTCAACGGGCAGACGTATCTCTACGACACAATCAGCGGCACGGATGTTCAGGCAGTACAGACGACAAACCCCGGTGACCCGCTGGCCTCCTTGGCATCTCCCACATCCGGGACCGTGGTGAGTTCGGCTCCGGCGTATTACGACATGAACGCGAAGCCGGCCAACAACACGCTCTCTCCAGGCGTGTACTGCGGTGGGTTGACCATCGGGAACACGAACGGCACTCAGTTCACGTTCAGCCCCGGAGTCTACATCATGGCCGGCGGCGGCCTGACGCTGAATTCGCAGGCAGCGGTGGGCGGCACCGGCGTGACGGTGTACAACACTTCGAGCAATGGGTGGGGCTGCTCATCAAGTTACAGTTACAAACCAATCACGATCAGCGGGCAGGTGACGGCAACACTCTCGGCGCCCACGAACGGCGCATTTGACGGCATTCTGTTTTTCGGCGACCGCAACGGCTGCTCCACTGCGGGTTCGTGTATAGATCAGATCAACGGAGGCACGACGGCGATCCTGAACGGCGCGCTTTACTTCAAGAGCGACGAGATCGAGATCACGGCCAGCAACGCCAGCGGCTACACCATGCTGGTGGCGGACAAGATTTACATCAACGGAAACTCGAACTTCGAAGAAAACGGCGGTCCATTCGACGGCATTGCTGTAAGCGTGAGCCCGCAGACGGCGACACTCAACGAAAATGGGACCCAGCAGTTCACGGCGACCGTGAACAACACGGCGAACACGGCTGTGACCTGGACGATCAGCCCTCCAAACGCAGGAACCATCAGCTCCTCGGGCCTCTATACCGCGCCTGCCACGATTACGGCTCAGCAGACGGTTACAGTGACCGCAACCAGCCAGGCGGACGACACGAAGTTCGGCACCGCGACAATTGCGCTGGCTCTCCCCGTGGTGAAGACCACTCCGACCATCACCTGGGCGCCGGCGCCGATTACTTACGGTACGGCACTGAGCTCGGCACAGCTCGACGCGACGGCGAATGTACCGGGAACATTCGCCTACTCGCCTGCGGCGGGGACCGTCCTGACGGCCGGATCGCAGACGCTTTCTGTGATCTTTACGCCGACGGATACGACAGACTACACGACCGCGTCGGCCACTGTGACGTTGACCGTGAGCCTGCCTGTCACAGTAGGCATCACGCCGACCACCGCGACGCTCAGCGCAAACGGCACGCAAAGTTTCAGCGCAACCGTATCGAATACGGCCAACGGCGCGGTAACGTGGTCGATCAGCCCGGCAGGGCTGGGTTCGATCGACACCAACGGCCTCTATACGGCTCCGTCAACAATCGGGTCTCAGCAGACAGTGATGGTGACGGCCACCAGCCAGGCCGATCCGACTCAATCGGCCTCGGCTGTCATCACGCTTCTGCCGATGCAGTGTACATCCAATGGCTATAGCTACGTTCGGACAATCACCGTCGACCATACGAAGGTCCCAAATACCGATCAGACGAACTTCCCGTTCCTGTTGAACACGACCGATCCCTCGCTGGCGACGACAGGGAATGGCGGCCATGTTACGAATCCCAACGGCTACGACATGATCTTCGCTACCGACCCCGCAGGCCAGGATCAATTGAACTACGAGATGGAGGAGTACGATCCGGCAAGCGGGCATGTAGTGGCATGGGTGCGAATTCCCACTCTTTCGCACACGTCTGACACGGTCATTTACCTCTTCTACGGGAATCCGAACGTCACGACTTCGCAGCAGAACCCGACCGGTGTGTGGGACAGCAATTATGTGGGCATATGGCATGTGCCGAACGGGACGCAGTTGTCGCTCGCCGACAGTACCAGCAACGGGAACAATGCGACCAACAATGGAGCGGCAGCAACGGCGGGCCAGATCGACGGCGGGATGCAGACCGACGGGACCACTTATGCGACCGTTGGAACGCCGGCGAGCCTTGCGAATCTCGCACAAGGAAATGCCACCTTTTCCGCGTGGGTGAATACGGCGGCCAGCGGCAGCGGCGGCGTGATCATGGGCAAGGAGGACGCGAACGAGTCAAGTGCCGGGTGGGCATTGACGACCTGGCAGAACACCATCTATTTCGAAAGCATTTATAGCAATGGGGATTTGGAGCTTGCGAGTACAACGCCTACTGGAGACGGCACATGGTCGTACGTAGTCGTCACAGTACAGGGGAGCGCCACGGGAGGCGCAACGGCGACGGTATACATCAATGGCGTGCCCAGCGGCAGCATTACCGGAGGCACGGGGCAGGCGGGCGACGACAGTGCGCAGACCGCATACCTGGGCAATGCCAGTTGGAGCTGGCCGCTGCAGGGCAAGTCGGACGAATTCAGAATTTCGAAGACGATCCGCTCCGCCGATTGGATTGCCGCGGAATACGCGAACCAGAGTTCGCCTTCGACTTTCTACAGCCTGTCTGCCGAGGGGGCGGTGGCGGTCAGTCCCACCGCGGCGACGTTGTACGGCTCGCAGTCGCAGCAGTTCACGGCCGTGGTTTTGAACAACTGTGCAAGCTCGGTCACCTGGACAATCAGCCCCTCGGATGCGGGAACCATTTCCGCGAGTGGACTATACACTGCGCCGGCCAACATCGATGCCGAGCAAACCGTGAGCGTGACTGCGACCAGTCAAACGAATTCGACGGAAGTTGGATCGGCGACGATCACTCTCATGCCTCCGGTTGCGCTGACGGTGGCTCCTGCGAATGTGACGCTGACCAACGGGAGCCAGACGCAGCAGTTTGCGTCCGTGGTGACCAATGCCGGCGACACTGCGGTGACGTGGAGCATCAGCCCGGGCGGGGCGGGCACGATCGACGCGAACGGGCTCTACACGGCGCCGCCAAGCATTACCACGCAGCAGACTATTAAAGTGACTGCGACCAGCGTGGCGGATACCACGAAGTCCGCTTCGGCCACGATAACGCTGACGCCCCCCGCACTGCCTTCACCGATATGCGCCGCGAACGGCTACAGCTTTATGCGGGCGATCGTGATCGACCATACGCAGGTTCCCAATACCGATCAGCAGAACTTCCCGTTCTTATTCAATTCAACGGACCCCGCGTTTGCGACCACTGCCAACGGCGGGCACATGGCCGACTTCAATGCCAACGATCTGATCTTCAGCACTGATCCGGCGGGGCAAAATCCGTTGAACTACGAACTGGAGGAGTACAACCCGGTCACCGGCCAGATCATCGCGTGGATCCGCGTTCCCACTCTCTCGCACACCTCCGACACCGTGCTTTACATGTTTTATGGAAACGCGGCCATAGGAACTTCGCAGCAGAATCCAGCCGGAGTGTGGGACGCGAATTACATGGGCGTGTGGCATGTTCCGAATGGCACTCAGCTTTCGCTCGCCGACAGCACGGTGAACGGAGACAATGCCACCAACCATGGGGCAACGGCGACGGCCGGCCAGATTGACGGCGGCATGGCGACCGATGGTTCGACCTATGCGACCATCGGGGCTCCTTCGAATCTGGCAAACCTGGCTCATGGAAGTGCAACGTTCTCGGCATGGATCAATCCAAGTGGCTATTCATTTGGAGGTCCAGTCTATTCCTATCCGGGCATCGTTATGGGCAAGGCCGGATTCAGTGAGGGCGGCTGGGCGTTGGGGGTAAACGGTAGCTCGGACCTGGAGTTTATCGCCTACGATGCTTCGGGCACAAGCGCTACCAGTTCCGTGCCGATCACCAGCGGATGGACGCTGGTGACTGCAACCGTGACCCAGAACCCGGCAACGCCTTCGCAGAGTGTCGTGACCTTATATGTGAACGGGGCGCCAGCCGGTTCCAGCACGATCACCTTCGATAGCCCCATCGACGATTCCGCGAGTCCGGCCTACCTTGCGTACAACGATTATTCGGGTCTCTTCTACGATACGGTGGGTGGCTCCATCGCGGGTTCTGAAGACGAGTTCAGGATTTCGAATATTGCAAGGTCGGCGGACTGGATCGCGACCGAATTTAACAATCAAAACTCGCCATCGTCTTTCTATCGGCTGTATTCCGAAAACCTGGTGGGCGCCATTCCACCAAGCACAACGCTTTATGCCTCGCAGTCGCAGCAGTTCATAGCCGTGAACGGCTGCGGACCGGTGGCGGCAACATGGTCGATGCCATCGGGCTCTCCGGGCAGCTTGACGCAAAACGGCCTCTATACCTCTCCGGCAAGCATCAGCATGCAACAGACGATTACCGTCACCGCAACAAGCGAGGGGGACGGCACGGTGGCCGGGGTGGCAACGATTGCACTGACGCCGCCCGTTTCAGTCAGCATTTCTCCGGCTGCCGCAACAATCGAGTCCGGTCAGACGCTGCAGTTTAGCGCAGCGGTTGAGAACGCCAACAATACCGGTGTGACATGGTCGATCAGCCCGTCAGGTGAAGGCTCAATCAGCGCGACGGGGCTTTACACAGCGCCTGCGAACATCAGTGGACCAACGACGATTACGATCACGGCGACCAGTAGCGCTTATCCCAATATATCGGGGTCGGCAACAGTCACGCTGAATCCAACCGTGGCGATGACCATTGCTCCGACTGCCGTGACACTGCCTGCCAATCAGACTGCGCAATTTGAAACGAATATCGAAGCGACCGACTACTCGGGCGCCTGCTCTCCTTGTACTTGGTCGATCAGCCCGTCGGGAATGGGGACGATCAGCTCTTCTGGGCTCTACACGGCTCCAGCAAGCATTTCTACCGCACAGACCGTGACCGTGACTGCGAGTGCTTCGGTCGAAGGCGCAACCGCCAGCGCGGCGGCGACGATTACGCTGATTCCGAACGCTCCGTCGATTGCAATTCAACCCGCGACGGTGACGCTGACAGGTGGGCAGAGCGAGCAGTACGTTGCGTCCGTGACCAACAGCAGCAATACGGCGGTGACCTGGTCGATGAGCCCGGCGGGCTTTGGCACACTCAGCACCACAGGCCTTTATATCGCGCCGCCGGTTGTGAACTCGCAGCAGACGATCACCATCACCGCGGTAAGTCAGGCAACACCGTCTCTGAGTGCAAGCGCCGTGCTCACGCTTTCGCCGACCCAATGCGCCGCCAGGGCATTTAGCTACGAGCGCTCGATCGTTATCGACCACACCAAGATCCCCAACTCGGACCAGGTGAATTTCCCATTCTATTTCGCGGCCACCGATCCGCTTCTGGCTTCGACGGCGAACGGCGGGCACATGGCGAGTGCGTCGGGCTACGACATCGAATTCAGCACCGACCCCGGGGGCCAGCACCCGCTCGATTACGAGCTCGAGCAATACAATCCCGGAACCGGCCAGATTGCCGCCTGGATTCGGGTTCCAACCCTGTCGCACTCCGCCGACACCGTAATTTACATGTTCTACGGCAACCCGAGCATTACCGCTTCGCAGCAGAGCCCAAGCGGCGTTTGGGACAGCAAGTATGCGGCGGTGTACCAGTTCAATCCGGTGCAATCGGGATTCGCAATGGACTCCACATCCAATGGGAACAATGCCTGGGGCGGCGCAGTCCAGCAGGCCGTGGGCTCGTTGGGCGCAGCCGCAGGCTTCGACGGCGCGTCGAGTTACCTCTCGCTTCCCGTCGCAGACTTTGCGTCGTACCCAATCGTGGGAGCTAGCGGCGCCGTTTTCAACTCATCCTTTGGGGTATGGTTCAAGACTTCATCGTCCGGAGTGATTCTGGGGCAGGCGGACGGCACAAGCCCCGGCGGCATTCCCAGCGGATGGATACCGGCGCTTTACATCGATTCGACTGGGCTGCTGCGCGCGTCGTTCTTCAATCTCACCAACGCGCCGCAGATCGTTTCCTCGGCGGCCTACAACGACAACAACTGGCACTACGCGGTGTTGACGTTCGACACGAACGCGACCACGAATACCCAAAACGAATCGGGAGTCACGTCCGTGACCAGCGGGATCGAGACCCTGTACGTGGACGGGCAAATTGCGGGGACGCGTGCGGGCGCAATTCCGACTGGGTACAAATACTCGTACTCCTACTCTCTGGGTAGCGGTTATAGCTACGGCTGGGCATCGACCAACGGCGGCTGGTTCTACTTCAACGGCGCGCTCCAGCAGGTGGAAATCTCCTCGATCGCGCGTTCCGGGGACTGGATTCAGGCGGAGTACTCTAACCAGAGCTCACCTTCCGCATTCTTTACGCTCAATCCGGAAGCAGGGACGAACCCGGGCGTGAACCCCTCGTCTGTGACCTTGTACGGGACCCAAAGCCAGCAGTTCACAATTCTGGCGGCAGGCCAATGCAATGCCGTCAACGCGGTCTGGTCCATGCCTGCCGGGAGCGCCGGCACGCTCAGCTCCACTGGACTCTACACCGCTCCGGGGACGATTGCGACGCAGCAAACGGTGACGTTGACGGCCACTACGCTAGGGGCATCCTCGGCGCCTCTCAATGCAACTGTGACATTGATGCCGCCTGTAGGGGTCAGCGTGACGCCTTCGGTGGCCGCACTACCCACAGGCGGAACGCTGCAGTTCACGGCTTCCGTGGTGAACACCGGCAATACCGGCGTCACGTGGAGTCTGAGTCCGGCGAGCGCCGGCTCGATCACTCCCGCCGGCCTGTACACGGCGCCGGCCACACTGACGGGGCAGACTGTGAGCATTGTGGCCACGAGCGTGGCCGATCCTACGCAGTCGGCCTCGGCCACGATTACCGTTGGTGTGCCCGCTACACCTGTGCCCACAGTCACGGTCAATCCTCAAACCGGGATCCTGTACGCCGGCGAGACGCAGCAGTTTGCGGCCACGGTGAGCAACGCGACCGATACCGCGGTCACCTGGTCGGTCAGCCCGGCAGGCGCAGGCAGTATCGACGCCAACGGCTTCTACACGGCCCCGGCCACAATCACGGCACAGCAAACGGTCACAATCGTCGCCACCAGCCAGGCGAATTCAGCCGCCACAGCCACGGCCAACTTTGTGCTCACTCCCGCGCAGTGCAGCTCAAACGGATACAGTTACGTGCGTGCGATCACGATCGACCACACGAAGATCCCGAACACCGATCAGACGAACTTCCCCTTCCTCTTCAGCGTCACCGACCCGCTCCTGGCCACCACGGCCAACGGAGGTCATGTCGCCAATCCCAACGGCTACGACATGATCTTCACGTCGGATGCGGCTGGCCAGTCTCCACTGAATTACGAGATGGAGAAATACAACCCCGCGACCGGGCAGGTAATCGCCTGGATCCAGATTCCAACACTGTCGCACACCGGCGACACAACCATTTACCTGTTCTACGGAAACTCCGGCGTCACAACATCACAACAGCACGCAGCCGGGACCTGGGACAGCAATTATGGCGGAGTCTGGCATTTGAATGGAAACAGCGCCACGGTCTCGACGGCCGATTCGACCGCCAATGCGAATAACGCCACGCTTGTCGGCTCTGCTTCAGTGGTCCCGGGAGAGATCGGCAATGGCGCTTCGCTCAACGGCAGTTCAGATTACTTCGACGCCGAGAATCAGCCCACCGTTCAGCCAACTCACACCGGCACGATGAGCGCCTGGGTCAATTCCACCACGTTTCCCAACTATGTCATTCCCATAGGAAACGGCGATACTTCCGGCTTCCCGGAGTACGGCGCGATGCTGACGTTGAACTCCAGCGGGGGCATCCAATTCACAATCGATAACTCTTATTGGGGCGATGGGAATCGGGCTAACGGTGGACCCATGGTTGTAAGCCGGTGGTACTACCTGACCGGGACCTGGGATGGCTCTTTCGTCAACCTTTACATAAACGGAACATTGGTCTCGAGCACCGCGCAGACTGTCGACGCTGACCCCGAATACGACCTGAAGCTGGGTTGGGGACTCAACGGCGACATCGAGGAAGCCCGGGTTTCCAATGTAGCCCGCTCCGCGGACTGGATCGCCGCCGAATACGCGAACCAGAGTTCGCCTTCGACATTCTTTGCGCTCTCCTCAGAAGACGAAGCCGGCATCACACCGACTGCAGTCGCACTGTATGCCAGCCAGAGCCAGCAGTTCGCGGCCCCCGCCCTTTGCAGCGCCGGCGTCTCCTGGTCGCTCTCAGCGGGTGCCCCCGGAACGATCACATCAAGCGGGCTCTATACCGCGCCCGACTCGATCACTCAACAACAGACCGTCACCGTTACCGCGAACAGTCAGGCCAACCCCGGGCAGTCGGCGTCGGCTACAGTGACGCTCTTGCCTCCGGTCTCGGTCACGATGTCACCGGCCAGCATCACGCTCAATCAGAATCAGACCCAGCAGTTCTCGGCCACCGTGAACAACAGCACCGACCCTGCCGTTACCTGGACGATGAGCCCGGCAGGACTGGGCTCGCTCGACCAGACCGGCGCCTACATCGCGCCGTCAACCATCACGACGCAACAAACCGTCACCATCACCGCGACCAGCGTGACCGATCCAACCAAGTCCGCATCGGCCATGGTCACCCTGGCTCCCACGCAATGCGCTTCAATGGGGTACGGTTATCAGCGTGTGATCGTGATCGATCACACCAAGGTCGCCAACACCGACCAGGTGAACTTCCCCTTCCTCTTTAACACCACTGACCCCGATCTCGCCACGGTCGATCATGGCGGACACGTCGCCAACCCGAACGGGTACGACATCATCTTCAGCAGCGATCCCAACGGAACGACCAAACTGGACTTCGAGATAGAGAAGTACAATCCCGCCACGGGGCAGGTGGTTGCCTGGATCAGGATTCCAACGTTGTCCCATACGTCCGATACGGTGATCTACGTTTTCTACGGGAATCCCGCCATCAATACCTCGCAGGCGAATCCGGCCGGGGTCTGGGACAGCAACTACCAGGCCGTTTATCACCTCGGAAGCCTGCCGATGACCGGCATTACCGCGGACTCAACCAACAACGTGAATAACGCCTCCTTCACGTCGCTCACACCCTATGACGGTTTGATCGACGGCTCCGCGAGCCTGGATGGAGTCACGAGCTACCTGGAGATTCCCGCCGCCGCATTTCCGTCGTACCCCACCGGCGTCTACAGCAATCTGGGTGTGGACGACACCTGGAGCAACACATCCTTCGATGCGACCTTTGGGATCTGGTTCAAGACCGCATCCTGGGGCGGATTGCTCGACCAGACATCCGGTCAAACGTGCGTGACGCTTGCTGGCATCTGCATATCGGCTTCACCGGAACAGCCGGGTGACATTCCCAGCAGCAGCTGGGGCCAGATGCTGGACCTCAACTTCGACGGCAACCTCGAAGGCCGGGGTGTTGGGCCGACGACACAGACCTACAACGACAACAAATGGCACTTTGCCGTAATCACCTTCGAAAACGGCCAGGACAATCTCTATGCGGACGGCAAGCTGGTGGCGACCGGACAACTGGGCACTTACGGCTACGGGGCGAACTATGCCTATTTTGTCGGCACCGAGGATATCGAAACGGATACTTCGACTCTCGATGCACAGCCGTGGCAGTATCTGAATGGCCAGATGGACGAGATCAGCGTATCGAGCGTAGCGCGATCCGGCGACTGGATTCAGACCGAGTACAACAACCAAAGCTCGCCTTCAACCTTCTACAGTTTTTACGCCCCCAGTGCGATCCAGGTTGCCCCGTCCGCAATTAATCTCTATGCCGCGCAGAGCGAACAATTTGTCGTCCCAGGCTCGTGCGACGCGCTTGTCGTATGGTCTGTACCCAGCGGATCGCCCGGAACGCTGAGCCCTGCGGGCCTCTACACAGCTCCCACTTCGATCGCAAGCCAGCAAACCGTGACAGTGAGCGCTATAAGCGGATCAAGTGGCGCCAGCTTTGGCTCGGCCCTCGTCACATTACTGCCCGCGCCGCAACCCATCACCTTAGCCGCATCCAGTCCGTCCCCCTATCCGACCGGGAGTTCGCAGACCTTCACGGCGACGCTGCTCGATCCGCAAGGCAATCCCCAGATCGGGGTCGCGGTTAACTTCACCGTTGCTGGCGTCAACGAGGGCGTGGGAGGCGCGACTACCGACAGCAACGGCAACGCGTCCTATACCTATACCGGATCGAACAGCGGGACCGACACCGTTCAGGCCACGGCGAGCGTGAGCGGTACGTTGCTCACGTCGAACGGGGTAACCGCGGTGTGGTCGACGCCCGCGCCAGCACAGGCGCCCACCATCACCCTCCTGCCTCAGCCCTCTCCGGGGCGAGGTGCGTTGATTGGGGCGTTTACCGATGGCAGCGGGACCGTGATCGAACCCGTTGTCCTGGGCACGGCCGCGAGAACTTTCATTACCCCGACCGGTGCAACCCAATTACAGCTCGGCATCAACGACAACTACTACGAAGACAACGGCGGCACGGGATTCGTAGTTTCGGTGAATGCGGCCCCGGTCACTGTTCCGCCAACGGCGATGCCATGGAACTGGGTGACCGGTGGATTGAACAACAACTACCAGTACGGAATCAACGATGGGACCAGTCCGGTCGTAGCGGCGGCAAACCTCACCGCGGGCCAGACCGTCACGGTAGCTTATCAAAGTGGAACCGTCTCGACCGATGTTGGCGCGCGGCCGTTTGTGGACGCCAACGGAGAGACGGGCTTCGTCACCGGGACACAGGTGTATCAGGGCGCCTATTTCCCGAGTCTCTATACAACGGGCACATCCTACCCCCAGGGCCAGCCCCTCACCGTCTTTGCGATGGTTACGGATGCCACCGGCACGCCGGTTCCGAACGCCGCGGTCACGCTCAATGTAACCGGAGCGAATCCCGGCCAGTACCAGGCCACAAGCGACGCTACCGGCACGGCAGCCTTTATCTATAACGGGGCCAACGGCGGCAACGACAGCCTGCAGGCGCAGGCCGCGGTCACGGGCCTGGGATCATTCTCTTCGAACGTGGGCGCCATTACCTGGACGAACTATCCCACGCCGCCGCCGGTTGGGTCCCTCACGCTGAACTACATCCTCAGCATCGTCAATCAGCAGAACTTTTCCTCGTTCGCAAAGGATGCGTCGGGCAATCCACTGCCCAATGTGAATGTAGGATTTTACGTCACCGGAGTCGACACATTCCAGTCCTCGTCCACGACCAGCGACATCGGTCAGGCCGCATTCAGCTACTACCACACACGGGCCGGCAATTACAAAGTCATTGCGGTTGACTCGGCGGGCAGGAATGTCATCGTTTCGCAGCCGTATTCGGGCAGCTGGGTTGTCCCCGCGGGAACTCCGACAGGCAACGGCGGCACCATCGCGATCAGCATCACCGCCGGCGGGTACGTTACTCTTCCGAATGCTGAGCAACTGACAGCGACGGTTACCGATAGCACCGGGGCGACTCCGACCGTTACTTGGACCGAGGTCAGTGGCCCGGGAACCGTCACCTTCGCTGCTCCGACCCAGGCCAACACGACGGCGACGTTCAGCCAGACTGGCACTTACGTATTGCAGCTCTTCGCCACGGACTCGGTCAACTCCGGGTGGGAACAGATCACTGTGACGGCAGTTCCGGCGTCGCAGGCGGGCGTCACTCAGGGGTGGATCGGCGCGCCGCTGGACGGGTCGGGTGTTTCCGGAATCGTTCCCATCACTCTTGCGCCGGGAGTTTCGCTGGCCAGCGGCACCCTCTCCTACGCGCCCGCCAACGATCCCAACAACGTCACTGTCCTCAATGCCAATGTGTCGGGAACCGGCCAGATCGGCGCCCTCGACACTACGACACTTCAGAACGGCTCGTACTTGATCACGATGCAGGCCACCGACACGAACGGGGACTCGCAATACAGCCTTGTGCAGGTCACCGTGACAGGCAGTTACAAGCCAGGGCGCGTCACATCCACTGTCACCGACCTGGTGGTTCCGGCCAATGGGCTGGCTATCAACCTGCAGCGCACGTACGACAGTCTGAATGCCGGCACGAGCAGCGACTTCGGCTACGGCTGGTCCCTGAGCTACAACGTCGATCTCACCGTCGATCCTCAGGGCGATGTGACCTTCACTCTTGGCGGACAACGAAAGACCTTCTATTTCTCGGCTCAGCCGCCTCCCGCTGCCGAATACATTTTGTTCATTAGTAAGGGAAGTTTGCAGTTCTTTTATCTGGTGCCGACTCAGGAAGAAGCAAACCAAATCATGCAGGCGCTCACTAACGAAGGTTTCGAGGTCACAATCAGCACTGGCCTTGCCTCGAATATCTTCTCCTTCGTCAATCTTCCTACCTACACGCCTGAACCCGGCCTGCATGGAACGCTTGTTCCTTCGGGCCCAGGGTGTCCGGGAGACTTCGACCTTTTGTGGCCGAACGGCATGTGCAGTACCGGAGGTTTCTACAACCCACCGGGATACATCTACATCGATCCTTCGGGAACACAGTACACGATCAGTGCCAACGGCAACCTGCAATCGATCGTCGACAAGAATGGCAACGGCCTGACGATCACAGCGAACGGCATCACCAGCAGCACGGGGCTCAATGTGCCTTTCGTGCGCGATGCGCAGGGCCGGATTACGCAGATCACTGACCCCCAGGGCAATGTCTACCAGTACGGCTACGACGCCAACGGCAACCTGGCCTCGGTCACCTATCCGAACACTCCGCAGCCGAGCACCTACGCCTACGACGCCAATCACCTTTACCTGAGCGGGACGGACTTCCGCGGGAATGCGCTGCCGTCCGCGACCTATTACACGAACGCGAACGCCGACCCGAACGGCCTGCCGCTGAATGGGCGCCTGGAGAGCGTGACCGACGCCCAGGGCGAGACCACGAGCTACGCCTATAACCTGGACACCGATACCACCACCGTCACCTACCCTCCGGATGCGAGCGGGAACGTGGGCACGGCGACGATGGTCTACGACAACTACGGCGACCTGCTGAGCTCGACCGACCCGCTTGGAAACAAGACGACCAACGTCTACGACTCGAACCACAACCTGACCTCGACCACCGACCCGCTGGGACACACCACCGCTTACACCTACGATGCCAATGGTAACAAGACCTCGCAGACGTACCCGGCCACGGCGACCAGCACCAACACCACCAGCTACACGAGCTACAACCAATACAGCGAGCCCACCTCGACGACCGACGAGCTGGGCAACGTGCGCACTTTCAATT
>Ga0335072_10002798_pt1 | contig 26788 bp, 24 predicted proteins | sample Lox_Sample_21_FD_206725 | JGI IMG/M metagenome (GOLD analysis project Ga0335072, IMG submission 206725) | Soil microbial communities from Loxahatchee National Wildlife Refuge, Florida, United States - Lox_Sample_2.1 | ecosystem: Environmental > Terrestrial > Soil > Wetlands | place: USA...
GAGCCGGTCCGCCATCTTCTGAATCGGCGCTCGAGAATGCTCCGCACGCTCGACAGCTTCGATGATCTTGCCAAATGTGGTTTCTTTCCCTAAGCGTATGGCCCGAACCTGTAGCGTGCCCGCCTGGTTCATGGTGCCGGCGTAGACTTCGCTGCCGGAGGACTTTTCGCTGGGCATCGGCTCGCCGGTGATGGCCGCCTGTTCAACAAATGAATGACCACTCACAACCTCGCCGTCAACAGGAATTCTGCTCCCTGGGCGAATCAGCACGATTTCGCCTGGAGTAATACTTTGAGTTTCGACTTCTACGAAGTCTCCATTTCGAAGCACACTTGCCGCTTTTGGCAGGAAGTCGAGCATATCCTGAATCGCGCGCCGGCCACGACCAACCGTCAGCCCTTCAAGGATCTCGGCCGCAAGCACGAACGCGGTGATAACCAAAGCGGTGAAGAACTCACCAATGGCCAGAGCCGCAACGAGTGCAATGGTCATCGAGAGCTCCATCGTCATCCGGCGCTCAATGATGTTCTCGACCGCCTCCTTGAGGATCGGGTAGCCGCCAATCAACGCGGCGGCAAGTCCAATCACACTAACCCGATGAAATGGCTCCCACAAGTGGAACCATACGGCGGCGGCGGCGAGAGCAACGAAAAGGACACGCGCCGCGTCCAGCCACTCGAAGCCATGCTCCCCGTCGTGATCATGATGGTCGATTTCAGGTTTGTGGTCTGCAACGTGCGAATTCGCAGCAGGATGATGGAGCGCGGGAGACTTCCTCGAATGTTCTGCGACGGGGCTCATGTACGTCTCCTAAGGGGAATCCCGGGACGGAAACACGGATTATTTGAAGTAGCGTTTCACCACGGCAATCAGGTCATCCGCGGCTTCCAACTGGGACGGGAGCGTTTTCTGGCCTGGCACGAGGACGTGGTATCGGACCTGGCCCTCTATCAGTTCTGCCATCAGTCCATTCAGTGCTCCACGACAGGAAGCAACGAGCTGCAGGATCTCTTCGCACTCGTTTTCTTCCCCAGCGAGCGCTCTTTCAATGGCTTCGACCTGGCCCTTGATACGGCGGACCCGGCTCAACATCTGTTCTTTGTTTTTGCTGGTGTGGGACAAGCTGACCTCTTGCAAGGAGTAATATACTCCCCTAGAGTATATGTCAAGATCGGCCAGCCGCACTCGTTCTGCAAATCAATCTCCTCATGGGGCGGAGCGGCTGCAACTGCAATGTCGGCAAAAGGTGTGATTGGTTCGGTGGGCGGCAATCATGAATCCACTGCCAATCAGGGTGATGACGACTTCAATTGCATGCGACGGCAGACGGTCTCCGAACCAGGCGCCGCCGAAAATGAATGCCAGTCCGATTGCCATGAGCAATGGAATGCGTCTCTTTTTGTGCCTGCGGTATCCCTTCACCAGTGCGAGCGCCCCAACGAAGGCGATCGAAACTGCCAGGACCCGATGCGTCCTCTCCTCCGAAGGCAGGAAGTGTACCGAGACGGCGGAAAGAGAAAGAACAACGGGAGTCAGTAAACAGTGGACCATGCAAATGCCTGAGGCCCAGATGCCGATCTCATCGGCTGGGAACGTCAGGACTCTATTCCAGTTGCCCGATTTCGATTCCTCGCGCGAAGATCGCTGATTCATCGCCACTCTCACCTATCCATGGGACGGTTCACTAAGGCTCGGCAGGTTCCGTATTCCTGATCTGAGGAACCTTGGTCGGTTCAGAATGCGGATGCTCGTGATTCAATTCCCACAGCATGACCAGCAGGCTCATGGCGAACACGAGAATGGCGAGCAGCACTAAGCTGAAAATCTCGAATAGCTTCCATCGAATCTGTCCGAGCCGCCGCTTACTGCCTTTGTCGAAGGTGATCACCTTTGACATCACAGCCTCCTTCGAACGGACAACCTGGGCAGCAGAGCGAAACTGCTGCCCAAATCGTGTCGGAAGTGACGGGCTTGCCGCTCGTTAGAAGTTCAGAGTCACCTTCGCCGTCAGGGCCCGCGGGGTTACGTAGTGCGTACCGCTGAAAGTCGACAGAAAGTTATAGAGCGCATACTTGTTGGTAACGTTGATTGCTGTAAAGGCAATGTCAGTCTTGTACTTTTCGGTGTGGAAGATGTTGTTCTTGCCGACAGTGGCGTCGAACAGGTTGCGTGGCGCAATGCGCTGCGGGTTCTTGTCGTCATCCTCTTTGTTCGGACCGGGAATCTGAACCAGTTTGGAGGTGAGCCCCGCGGCGTCACAGTTGGTGAATCCAGCGGTGAGAGTAGCAGTTACACCATCGCAGGTTATACCGGCTTCGAACTCCTGGTCGTTGGTGAGGCCGCTCAGGTCAACGCCCGGCTGGCCGTTCGGCAAAGTGATCGAAGTGCCTGCGCAGATGCTGTTGGGGTCGACCTCGTTATAGCACGGCACCGATCCCGCAACAAGACCGCTGTCGTACCGCCAGTTGAAACCGCCCCATAGCCCCTTGATCAAGCTGCTGCCTGGAATCTCGTATTGCACGTGGGTGGTCTGGTTGAACTTCTCGTCGTGATCGATGCGGAAGGGATATTGGGTTCCGAGAGCGACTCCGCTGGTGGCTCCGGCTCCTGCCACCTGGGGTCCGAAGAAGCGCGCGGCGACCGAGGAGGTGACAAAATACGCGCTGAAACCGTGGACGGTTGGAACCTCCACATTCATCGCATAGCCCGGGATCTTCGAGTTATGCCAGTCGATGGGGAAGGTGATGGGGGTGTTGCCCAGCACGCTGAAGTCGAAGGCGTTGTGGGTGTACTTCCAAATGTACTCGCCATTGAACACCAGGTATTTGCCGAATGCCTGCTGGAGACCGGCGTGGAATTCATTGCGGTAACCGGGGTGCATGGTGCCCGAGGCGCCCGGATTGCACAGAAGGAGCGGACTCAGTACCGGATCCGAACAGCCGCTGCTGGAGAGCACAAGGTTTTCGTTGAACGGCGTTTCCAACGTGCGCGCATAGGAGATGCGCAGCACGGTGGCTGAGGGCTTGACGTCATACGCGATCCCCACACGCGGCTCAATCTGATTGGCGTCGGTGAGGCCGTTATAAAGGTCTTCGCGAAGACCCAGGTTAAAGTCCCAGTTCCCAGCCTTGATCTCGTCTTCAGCATAGAGAGCAAACTCCTTTACGTCCGTGTGACCGAAGTAGAGATAGTTTGTGCCTCCGCGCGTCAGATCGTAGGGCGCGAGAGTGGAATCATAGCTGCCTCCAACGGACGGATCATTGGAATATTCGCCAGAGGCGGCGCACTGCGACGGGTTAGTAAATCCCGGCAACAGGTTTCCGTTGACATCGACGCAGGGAGCCGTGCTAACGGTCGTGCCATCCGGAAGAGTGACTGAATAGGTCGGATCTACGACACCCAGACTATCGTGCTCGCGCAGAAACGTTTGCCCGTATTGCGCGCCGATTTTGAGATTATTGACACCCTTGACGTAAGAATAATCCGCGTGAATTCCCCCGTTGGTCAGCGTGCGGTACTGGGAGATGGATGAAGTTTGTATTGGGCCCAGGTCGGCCAGGGGATTCGCGCTCGGATAATAGCCATAGCTGTCCCTGCGGAGAAATGCGCCCAGGTTGAAGACCGAGTTGTTACTGATGATGTGGGTGTAGGTGGGCGAGATGTTATAAGTGTTGATCTTGGAGAGTTGGTCCGCGTTGCCGACGTTGACGAAGGTTGGGTTGGCGCTTGCACCATTGTTTGGGCCGGTTGTGGTGACGTTCATCACGTTCAGGTTGTCGTAGGAGTTGGGTGTCTGGAACCAGGACCGGCTGTAGTTCAGGTCGAGGTGCATGGAATCGGCCTGCGTGAAGCTATAGTCGATGCGATCGAAGAAGTTCTGCTCATTGCCCTTGTCGTGGAAGACAGTAAACTCCGGAGGATCGAGGAAGCGGCCCGTGTTGAGCCCGTCGGCCTCAACAAAGTTGCCCCAGCTTTTGCGGCCATAGGAGAGATCAAAACCGCCGTTTGCAGACCCGAAAGATCCGTAAGAAGCATAAATGGCGCCGATGGGCTTTGTAACGCCCTGACCGGAGCGGGTTGTAGCCACGATGACAAGGCTGGTCTTGCCACCAAACTCGGCGGGCGGCGCGCCGCTGATAACCTCGATGGACTGGACAGCGTTGGAAGGAAGCTGGTTGGAGAATACTTTGCTCTGCTGATCGGTGATCGACTGGCCGTCGATGGAGAATGAGTTGGATGCGTGATCGCCCAGGCCGTGGAAGAGGCCGTTGGAGTCAGCCGCCACACCGGGGGTGGTGAGCGTAACCAGCGAGCTGAGCGTGGAAGATGCGCTTTCCAGCGGGACTTTATTGAACAGGTCGCGGTCCACATCGACATGGAAGGTGGGGTCGTCTTCGATCAGGTCGCCGCTGGATTCCACCGTGACCGTTTGGCTCCCACCGGTAATTTGCATTACGAGCTTGATGTTGACTCCGACCGATGAGCGAATCTCCACTTTCTGGCTTAATCGGGCAAAACCTTTGGCCGAGACATCGATTGTGTAGGGGTTGAAGGGAACGTTTGAAAACGTGAACCCTCCGGTCGCATCGGTGGTCGTAGTCTGTTCAAATTCGCTGACTGGGTTGGCAATATGGACGGTCGCGTTGGGAACAACAGCGCCTGAAGGATCGGTCACGGTGCCGCGCACGGTGCCGGCGTTACCGCTTTGCGAAGAAGCGGGAAACGCCATCAAGATGAATACGAGGACGGGAACAATGCGAAGAATCGCGTCGCGATTGAACGACATAAAAAACCTCCGAGAGATGGCTGAAGAATGCGGGAACCGGCCGCGGGAAAATTGCCGCAGCATCCTCTATGGGTCGGGCATCGTTCCGTTTTGGGTCTGATTTTGGGGATGACTAGAAACTTCGCCCATTAACATCGACCAGCGAGCGAAGGGGAATCAGACTGAAAATGAAATTGGAAAGATGCGTTAGCAGCCGATTGGAGGCGGACGAGTAAAGAGGGTGGTATGCCAATATCTAGCGATTACGCGGGCTTCAAGTAGACTAGGCGCCAGAACTTCGATCTTGATCAGAACAACCGTGATCAACATGATCGCGATGGGCACAACCGAGTGCATCGCGACGCAAAGCGTGCAGTGGTCCGCATCGTTGACGGACGCATGGACGTGCATTACCTGGACCACGGCCAGAAGCGCGAACAAAACCAGGCACACGACCGTCGCCACTCTCAAAGCACTCTGCCTTGAGTGGGAACCGTTGCGTAAACCTGCCTGATTTCTTCTCAACGGAGAATCCTCGGTAAAAGTCTACACGGAAATGAGGTGTGGCGGAAACCCCCACATCTCAAGCTCTGACCAGCCCTCATTGCAGGCAAGGAAGCCAGGCGGATACAGTTGGACGCAGTATCCCGATATTGGTTAGGTTATTTCGTCAACCTTTCAGCCTAGCGGATGCTTGCTTTCGAGCAGCTACCAGGCGATCCCTGCGTTTCGGGATTGGGTGGCGCTCCGGGCGCACATCGGCCAGCGTGCCGCTGATTGAAAATTGAATGGGTCTTTCCTGTCAGCTCGTATCAATTCGACGAGCGCGTTGAGCGTTAAGGTCTAGCAAGAACATGGGGCATCCTCGGGTCTTCGGAATAACGAGATACTTCCCAGAGCGCGAGCAAAGCGCAAAGCCCAAAAACGAACAGCGAGAGGACAAGAATACTTATGACTTCGCGGAGCTTCCATCGAATCAGGTTCAGCTGCCGCTTGCTGCCTTTGTCGAAAGTGATCACTCGCGACATCACGACCTCCATTGATGGCTGAAAGATGGGGAAATCGCGCCATGGGAATTGCCGCGCCATCCTGAGCGTATTTATGGGACCGTTCCGTTTCAGCTGTCAGCCGAAATGCCTCGCCGGATCATCGCCGGAGGGCTGCGACGACAGCGAACCGCTCTTCCCAAAAGAAGAAAAGCCGCGTGGGCGGCGCCTCTGCTGCTCTACGCTAATTCGGAAACGGATCTATGCGGTGGGAGTTTCGTCAGGCGGAGGTCTGTTCCAATGCGAATAGGAGAAGAGGTGTTCGCGGTACAGGCGCGTCGTCGGTGGAGCAACACGCTGGATAACGAGGAAAATGGGCCGGATGACGGGAGCCGAAGACGGCCGAATGACATTATGTGCGTTTTGGCAAAGCGCGCAATCCGCGTGCCCGGAACCGTCCGGGTGGAAGTGCATCAGTTGGACGGTGGTACCAAATACCAGTAGGAATGCGAAGAGGGCAACGAACAGAATGCGAGTCAGGGGACTCGACGCCCGTATCTTGTCGCCCAACGCCATAATTAGTCATGACTATATACCAGGATGCCAAAACCGCCAATTGAGAGAATTCTGGCGACTAGCAACCTGATTCGGTACAGGTAGCCAGCCGGGAGAGTGTCGCGTTCAGCTCCCGTCGAGGCCCCTGCATGAATGAATCGCCGTATCTGACAGAAATTGCACGCGTGGTGGCCCGCAATCCCAGGATTTGCAGACTTCCATGGCCCACGACACGCGGTCAAGACTCGGGCACAATCGAAACAATAGTTCTGCGGGACCGCGTCTCGTGATCGATGGGAATAAAATGCTGGCGACTCATGCGCGGCCAACTCTTCACTGCTGTTGTCGCTCTTCTCTTGCCACTTGCGTCTGTGGCCAAGCTGGCTTCAGCGCCTCCGCCGATGGCACGGCGATTCACGACCTGCTCGGGCAGTATGCCAAAGCGGTCGATCGCGTTGATCTCAAGCTGCTCGCCGAGATCTGGTCTCATTCCCCCCGATGTGTCGTTCATCTACCCATTAGGCCAAGAACATGGCTTCGAGGCCATTGAGCAGCATGTCTTCCAGAACGTAATGGGAGGACCGTTTTCAGCGCGCGATCTCAAGATGTATGACGTTACGATCTAGGTGAATGGTGACTCCGCGTGGTCAGAATTCCACTGGGATTTTCACGCGACGCTGCGCAATGATGGGTCGGCGGTCACCACGCATGCCGTCGAAACCCAGATTTACCGAAAGGAAGAGGGAAAGTGGCGCCTCGTCCACGTGCTCTGCTGAGAGGATCGCGAGTCAACCCCCTGAGGACCCGCAAAGGAACTTGGGACAGCGGTGTGCAGCAAGCCACGGGACCCACCACCCTCTGGTCTCAACATTCCGCATTAGCCACTTGCCACTAGACTCTGCTCTAAGTCCGCCGGCGCGCCAGGCAAAACCACGCCTTGGCACCGTGGCTGCGGAACTCTGCGGTACGAAGTTCGACAATTTCGAGCGCTGGTTCGATGGCCAGAATGACTTCCCCTGCCGAGCGTCGCGGCGGACCGACCTCGCGCGGTGGACCTTCGATCGAGCCGACGAGGCTCAGCCACAGGCCTCCGGGCGCGAGTGCCGCCGCGACCCGCGCGGAAAAACGCGCGCGCTCCTCGGGTTCATCAAAGATATGGAAGCAGCCGCGGTCGAAAATGAACTGGAACGGACCTCCGTGCGGGGAAGCGGCCAGAAAATCCAAGGTGACGAAACGGCAACCAAGACGGCGCTTCTCCAATTTTTCGTTGGCTCGTTCGACCGCAAGCGGGGCGATATCGATGCCAAGCACGTCGAAGCCGCGCTCCGCCAGCCAAAGGGAATTCGTCCCCGTGCCCGCGCCGATCTCGAGCGTCAAGGTGGGCTGAACGCGACCCGAAATGACGAACTCGACGAGCAAGGGCTCTGGCTCGCCCGTATCCCAGGGAAGCTCTCCCGTTGCGTAGCTCTCGTTCCAGGAAGGATGCGGCATCACTCCACGAGTGTATCGCCCAATCAACTCCCGCAGCTAGCCGGCGTCGATGGGCCGAGCGCGCCATTTTGGCGTACTATGGTCGCGGACAGTTGCGGAGCACATAAGGCGTTCGTTGATGCTGTTAGAATTCGTTCCGATGCGTTCTGGTTCTCAGCAGTGCCTTAATGTTGTCCGACAATGACGCCTTTCACGGCGACAACACGGGTTCAAATCTCGTCGGGGACCCCAATAATAAAATAAGATTCTCCTCTGGCCACCGCATAAAGATCTGAGTAAGCAAGACGCTTGCTCAATTGGGCCGCTTCATAGCTTTCCGGAGTTCTGGCGCGTCGCCGATCTAGCGCCAACCCAGTTCCGGAGCGACCATTGTCAGAATCGCCTCCAGGACATGAGCATTGTAAGCAACGCCTAATTGGTTGGGGACAGTGAGCAGGAGAGTGTCTGCCTCCGCGATCGCCTCATCTTTCCTGAGTTGATCGATGAGTACACCTGGCTCAGCAGCGTAGGTGCGGCCAAAGATCGCCTGTGTGGCTCCGTCAATGTACCCGATCTGATCCTTATCCTCACCTCCGCGTCCGAAGTAGGCACGGTCACGCTCGCCAATCAGTGCGAAGATGCTGCGGCTCACAGAAACACGCGGAGTGCGCGTATGGCCGGCTTCCTTCCAAGCCGCGCGAAAAGCGCGGATCTGGGCGGCTTGCTGGATGTGAAACGGTTCGCCGGTCTCGTCGAATTTCAGCGTTGAAGACTGCAGGTTCATTCCGAGTCTGGCGGCCCAGACGGCTGTCGCATTGGAACCCGCGCCCCACCAGATGCGATTCCGCAAGCCTTCCGAGTACGGCTCAAGGCGCAGCAGCCCCGGTGGATTGGGAAACATGGGACGAGGATTGGGCCGGGCAAAGCCCTCGCCGCCCAGCAGCTGAAGGAACTGCTCAGCGTGCCTCCGGCCCATATCTGCATCATTCTCGTGTTCGGCGGGACTATAGCCGAAATAACGCCAGCCATCGATCACCTGCTCGGGCGAGCCGCGGCTGATGCCCAACTGCAGACGCCCGCCGGCAATGAGATCCGCAGCGCCGGCATCCTCCGCCAGGTAATGCGGATTCTCATATCGCATATCGATGACTGCGGTGCCGATCTCGATCCGTCGCGTCTTAGCGCCGACTGCCGCAAGAAGCGGGAACGGCGACGCCAGTTGCCGTGCGAAGTGATGGACGCGGAAATAGGCTCCGTCCATCCCCAGGCGCTCGGCCTCCACCGCAAGATCGATGGACTGCAGAAGCGCGTCAGCCGCGGTCCGCGTTTGTGACTGTGGCGAAGGTGTCCAGTGGCCGAATGAGAGGAAGCCGATTTTCTTCATGCAGAATAATTCCCCGAGCAGCCGCACTTTAAGACTGTGTTGCGGGCTTTGCGGCCAGAACCACCTTGAAGTTATTACGATACTGCAGAAACACAAACACCCACAGTACACACGCCAGCAGTGCGGGAGCAATGGTTGCGGGAGCAAGTGTCAGATGAAATGCAAGGATGTTGTACAACTCCGCCGCCAACAAGGTCAGCGCGAGGGGCACGAAATAGCCCGAAAGCAACAGCAGCCCACCCAGCACCTGGATCCCGAAAAAGAACGCGGCAAAATGCGATGCGCTGATCGCGATAAAGAACTGCAGTGCCAGCGGATTCGTCGGCGGCGGCTGATGAATGAAGTTCAAAAACCCGTTCAGGCCAAAAACCGTAAACATCAAGCCCAGCAGATACCTTGAAACAATCGACGCAATCTTCATCAGTCGTCTCCTTAGAACGTCTGCGCGTGCGTCTGCACGGCTTGAAGATGAGGTGCAAGGAACGCCTCGCGATCCTGCCCGTAATTCAGCGCTGCGGTTCCGCCCGCGGTGAGGAAGGTCGCATCCGTCACGCCGAGGTAGGCAAATACAGACCGGAGATACGGCTCGACAAAATTGAACGAGGCCATCTTCGTTTGCGCATCGTAGTTGCCGCCCGTCGCGATCAGGAAGGTTGCCCTTTTTCCGGTGAGAAGCCCTTTCGGCGCTCCGTCCTTATAGACGAAGGTCTTGCCTACACGCGCGATCTGGTCAATCCAGAGCTTCAATGTCGAGGGCACCCCGAAGTTATGCATCGGAACACCGATCACGTATTCATCAGCCTGTTCAAGTTCGGCGAGCAGCATGTCCGAGAGCGCGAGCAGTTCCTTCTGTTGCGGATTTCGGGCCTCTTCCGGCGTGTACGCCGCGCCAACCCACTCGGCATTGATGGGTGCGATCTGGGTTGCGGTCAGGTCACGGTCGATCACCGCGCCACCGGAGTGCGAGGACTTCCATTGAGTGACGAATGCACCGGTAAGCTGGCGCGAGACCGATCGTCCATACAAAGGGCTCGAATCGATGTGGAGAAGCGTGGTCATTTCGGGAGAACCTCCTACACGACAATTGATGATTAATCGACAAACGTCGATTCTAAAAGATCGACAATTGTCGTCTATGCATCTATTGCCAAAGAGGTTTACTCTCGGAAAAGCAATGGTTCAGGCGCTCAAAACCGATGGAATGGCCGAAGCAGCCACGGACCCTCGCATCCTGCGCAGCCGCCGCATGCTCATGGATGCCTTGGCCAGCTTATTGAATAGAAAAGAGTTCAACGATATATCGATCCAGGAGATTGCGGACGAGGCGACGCTGAACCGCGCCACCTTTTACCTCCATTACGCCGACAAGAACGAGTTGCTGCAGGCGATGACAGCCGCGCGCTTTCGCGAACTGATCGAACGACGCGGCCTTTCCTTCTCCAACTGCGATGGCGCCCTGCGTGCCATTGCGCTCGGCGTCTGCGACTACCTCGCGGAAACCACCGGCTGTCCCACCCGGTTGACGAAGATGTCCCTCGAGGGATCAGTCATCCCGGTCGTAGAGAGCATGTTCCGAGAAGGCGCCGCCCATCACCCGGTGTCACCCGGCACCGATCCCGAACTTCTGGCAACCACGGCAGCCTGGGCCATCTTTGGGGCTGCGCGACAGTGGTACCAGACACCCGACCGTATTCCCGCCGAGGAGATGGCTGCCAAAATTGAAGCGCTCGTAAAGCCGATCTTCAAGCCTCTCATTTGAATTGAAGCCTGTTTGTTCCAACGCTGGAACTCCCATTCGAACGAGATGCCGCGCTGTGGATGCAATCATGCCTGCGAGGCCTTTGGAGCCTGCGGCCGCCATTCTTCTCCCATACCTCTTTCGGACAGCGATCACTCTCTCCTTGACGCCCTAGGAGAGTAGGGGTACTCTCTTTCCTAGACAGCCGAGGAGAGAGTCCAGTGCCGAAAGAAAAGCCGGAAAAACAGACGGACTTGCTGCAAGGAACGCTGGACCTGTTGATTTTGAAGGCTGTTTCGCTGGGTCCTTTGCACGGCTACGGAGTCCTGTTGCGTATCGAGCAACTTTCGGGCGAGGAGTTGGTTATCCAACAGGGTTCGCTATATCCGGCGCTTTACCGCCTGGAGCATCAGGGCGTGATTGCGAGCGAGTGGGGCGAGAGCGAGAACAACCGGAGAGCGAAGTACTACAAGCTCACCCGGGCCGGCCGCGAGCGGCTGGCTGGTGAAACGGAAAGATGGAACCGGATGGCCGGTATCATTGGGAGCATTTTACGTGCGACCCCGGAGGGAGCATGAGCCCCAGATCTCTTATCGCTCGGCTCCTTTCGCAACTGCGCTTCTGGTGCAGCGGCGTCTTCCATCGCCGGCGTCTGGAGCAACGGATGGATTTTGAGCTTGCAAGTCATCTCGAGCTCCTGACGCACGACCTCATCCAATCCGGCTTCTCTCCTGAAGAGGCGGAGCGGCGAGCACGAATCGCCCTTGGGCCAATGTTGAAGCACAAGGAGGAGATGCGCGCGTCCATTGGTCTGCGGTGGTGGGATCAGCTCTGGGCTGATGTGCGCTATGCGCTGAGGCTCCTTCGCAAGAGCCCGGTTTTCACCGTGGTTGCCGTGGGATCTCTGGCGCTGGGAATCGGCGCGAATACAGCGATCTTCACAGTCGCGCAGCACATGCTGCTCGACCGGCTCAATGTCCCGCATCCCGACGAACTGCGGATGTTCTATCTCAGTGATCCCCGCGGCGACATCGTCAAGGAACTGTGGGGGTGGTGGGACGACCATCCGAGCGGCGGGCGAGTCACCACTTCGTTTACGTATCCGGTGTATGAACAGCTGCGGGCCCACAACAAGTCGCTCGCGGATGTAATGGCGTTCAAACCATTTGGTCGCATGACAGTGACCATTCGCGGCGAGGCCGAAGCGGCAGAAGTGCAAATGGTCTCGGGGAATTACTACTCCGTGCTGGGCGTGCGGCCACAATTGGGGCGCGGCATTCAGGACTCCGACGACGGGGAGGTGGGCCGCGGGCCGGTCGCGGTCATCAGCGACCGGCTGTGGACGAACCGGTTCGCGCGCTCTCCGGATGTGATTGGAAAAAGCCTCCTGGTGAATGCGACCCCGATGACGGTTGTCGGTGTGAATCCGCCGGGATTCACGGGCGCGTATTCGGCGCAGGGAACGCCGGACATCTTTCTGCCGTTCAGCATGCAGCCGATTGTTGCGCCGCAGGAGCTTGGATCGGAAAAGGTGCCTTCGCTTCTCCAGAGCAAGAGCCTGTGGTGGGTTTTAGTGATGGGGCGGGCGAAGCCGGGCGTAAGCACGGCGACGGCTGAGGCGGAGTTGAACGTTGCGTTGAATGCGGCGGTGCGCGCGACGATGCCCATAAAGACGGAGAGCCAGTTGCCGCGGCTGTTGCTGAAAGATGGGAGCCGCGGGCAGAACCCGAACACCGAAGAGTTAGAGAAGCCGATGTATGTGCTGATGGCGCTCTCGGGGTTGGTGCTGTTGCTGGCGTGCGCGAACCTGGCGAACCTGCTGCTGGCGCGGGTGGGTGCCAGGCAGCGGGAGATGAGCGTGCGGCTGGCGCTGGGCGCCGGACGGTGGAGAATTCTGCGGCAGACCATGACGGAGAGCCTTCTGCTTTCGGTGATCGGCGGAGCCGCGGGACTGTTGCTGGCCTGGGCGGTTCGGAATGCGCTGCCGCGGATGCTGGCCGACTCGTGGGCTCCGCCGGCTTTTGGCGCAAGTTTCAGCTGGCCGATCTTTTTGTTTGCGGCGGCGCTTTCGATTGCGACAGGATTTGTGTTTGGGCTGGGGCCGGCGTGGCATGCCACGCGGGTGCAGGTGAGCGCGAGTCTGAAAGATAGCGGGCAAACCCTCACGCGTCCCCGGCGCGGATTGGGCGGAAAGGCGATTGTCGCGGTGCAGGTGGCGCTCTCGATCGTATTGGTGGTTGGGGCGGGCCTGTTCGCCCGCACGCTGATGCGGCTTGAGGGATCGGCGCTTGGAATACGATCGGGCAATCTTCTGCTGTTCACCGTGGAGTTGCCGGAGACGCGGTATCCCAAGACGGCAAGCACAGCGGTATTGCAGCGAATTGAGGAGAGGCTGACCTCTGTGCCTGGCGTACTGGATGCGACGCTCACCCGCGAGCCGCTCTTCTCGGGCAACGCAGTCGTCCAGACGTTTGTTCCTGAGGGATGGAAACGCAAGGCAGAGGGTAATCCGAGCGTTCTGGTCAATCGGGTTGGAAGAGATTTCTTTTCGATGTTCGGAATCCGCATGCTGGCGGGGCGCGGATTTGACGGAAGCGATACCAGGACCTCGCGCAACGTAGCAGTGATCAGCGAGAGCCTGGCAAAGAAGTACTTTGCGAATGCGAATCCGATCGGCCGAACGTTTGAAGAGGGTCGGAATCATCCGGTGAAGATCGAAATTGTGGGCGTGTGCGCGGATACGAGATACCACCACGTGCGCGCGGAGGCCGAGCCGACTTACTACACGCCCTACTGGCAGAAGGATGACGGTGTGCATGAGGCCACGTTCGCAATCCGGACAAGCCTCGCGAGCGAGGCCCTGTTGCCGACGCTGCGGGATGCGATGCGGCAGGTGGATGCGAGCCTGCCCCTACTGGATGTGCGAACGCAGGACGAGCAGATCGCAGCGAATCTCATGCAGGAGCGGATCTTTGCCACGCTCACGGGCGGCTTCGGCATCCTGGCTCTGGTACTGGCGTGCGTAGGCGTGTATGGCGTGATGGCGTATTCAGTGGCGCGGCGGACAAGTGAGATCGGCATTCGATTAGCGCTGGGCGCCATCCCTCGGCAAGTTTTGCAGATGGTATTGCGTGAGGCTTCCCGGTTATCCGCATTGGGGATAGCGATCGGACTCGCCGCATCCTTCCCGCTTGCACGGTTGGTCCGATCGATGCTCTATGGCATCGCACCGTACGACCCTCTGACCTTTTGTGGTGCTGCTCTCCTGTTGCTGTTGATCGCGTTAGGGGCAAGTTGGATTCCTGCACGCCGTGCCGCCAGCATCCAGCCTGTGGAGGCACTACGGCACGAATAATGCGTCACGCATCGGCTTTCACCCTGCTCTTTTGATGAACCGCTACGTTTCGGCCGCCTGCCCCTCACGCGGCGAATGTGAAATCGGCGATCAGCGGTAGATGGTCTGAGGCGAACAGCGCCCTGCGGCTGCGCCACAACCGGGTGTCCACAAGATTTAATGGCGGCTCGTAGTAGCAGTGATCCAGCGAAAGAAATGGCAGCATGCCGGGATAGGTGCGCGGGAAGCGCGCCGCGTGCCGCGGCCGAAAGGTTTGGAACTCGCTGCGCATCAGCCGCGTCGTCAGACCGCGCGTCCATTCGTTGAAGTCGCCCAGCACCAGGCGCGGTCCCCGCAGATTGGGCTGCAGCAGGACCTCGCGGTTCAGCAGCTTGCGCGCCTGGTAGCGGCGTTCCATGTGCCCGGTGCCCAGATGCACGTTGAACAGGTGGACCAGCCGGCCCGGCGCGATTTCGATCTCTGTCTGCATCACGCCGCGCGGCTCGCGGCGGGCTCGCGTCAGGTCGTGGTTATGCGTGGAAACGATGGGAAAGCGCGACAGGGTGAGGTTGCCGTATGTGCCCCCGCGATACTGCCGGTTGACGCCGAACGCGGCGGAATAGCCGGGAAAGGCGGCGGCGATCTCCTGCGCCTGGTTCAGGTTCGGCTGGCCTTCGGGAACATGAATCACTTCCTGCAGGCAGAGGATATCTGCGTAAAGCTCCTGCGCAACCTCCACGATGCGCTCGGGCACAATGCGCATATCGAAGCCCCGGGCTTTGTGGGTGTTGTAGGTGGCAATGCGGAATTGCGTGTTTCCTCCGGTCATCAAAGGGCCCCGCTCCGTCGTTTCGGTCCCGCGCCTCATTGCTGCCGTTCGATCGCCCATCCTAACAGCTCGGTGGCGCGTTCCGTCACCGGGCGATGTTGCCAGTCCTCGAGGGTGATCCGCTGACTCTGTTCAAGATCCGCGGTGAAGTCAGCGCCTAGGCGCTGGGCTACGGCGCGGTCCCGTACAGTCAGATTAACCTCGTCGTTGATGCCAAAGGAGCGGTTGTCAAAATTTGTCGAACCGACCACGGCCCACAGTTCGTCGACAATGAGGACCTTGGCGTGGATCATCGAAGGCTGGAACTCGTACACCTCGGCCCCGGCCTCGAGCAATTTGCCATAGGCGCCACGGCTGGTGCTGCGCGTGAGTAAATGGTCGCTCTTGGTGCCCGGCACCAGGATTTGCACCTTGACCTCGCGTTCCACCGCGCGGCAAAGTTCCCGCATGAGCGTCTTGTCGGGCAGGAAGTAAGGCGTGGTGATCGCGATGCTGCGGGTGGCCGAGGCGAGCAGCAGCTGCATGAGGATGCGGGCGCGTGTCGACCCGCCAACCGTGGGCGTGCTGTTGATCACCAGCGCCGTGATCGGGTCGGAGCACTGGATATCAGGAAAATAGGAGCTGCCTACAAGGAGCTCGCCTGCTGCCTGCAGCCAGTTCTCAGCAAATGTCGCCTGCAGGTTGGCGACAGCTTCGCCTTCTACGCGGATCATGGTGTCACGCCAGCGTGGCTTACCGTTCGCGCCGGTAAACCACTGGTCGGCGACTCCCGCGCCGCCGATAAATCCGTACTTGCCATCCACGATCACCAGCTCTCGATGAGTGCGGCTATCCACGCGCAGAACGCGATACCAGGTGAGGCGGTTGTAGCGGACGACCCTGCCGCCGGCCTGGCGCAACGGCACAAAGATTCTATCGGGAGCACCCAGGCTGCCGAAGGCGTCGAGAACAAGATTCACTTGAACGCCGGCGCGAGCGCGTTCTGCCAGTACCTCAATATATTGACGCGCGATCTCGCCCTTTTGGAAGACATAAGCTTCGAGGTTGATGCTTCGTTGTGCAGAACGGAAGGCGTCGAGGATGGCGGGATAGAAGGCGGGACCATTGGTGAAGACATCGAGCCGTCCGGTGCGATTGATAGCGGCATCCACCAGGGAGGCGAGCAGATTCAGAAACGGAGTGGCATCGTTGGCCGGAATCTGATCCTCGTCCCTGATCGCATAACGGGGCATGGGGCCCAGGATACCCGCCAGCAGGTAAGCGGTGAGCAGCAGAAGGCCGATCACGCCCGGCACAAACCAGCCGGTCGGTACCGCAACGGCAAGACAGAGAACCAAGCAACCCCTCCTTGGTGAGCGATCACGAGCGCCGGGCACACCAGCCACGCGATTCCGGCTGCACGAGAAACTTAGATGCGGCGAGGAGAACGGGGTGGGCTGAGCGATCACCGTGCGCCGTCTCCCTTTGTGCTATCATCGCCGCCAACCCAGCTTCACAATCAAGGCTCCCATGAATGCATCGACCAATGTGCGCTTGGATCAGCAGGATGGTATCACCGCTCTCTGGCTGTCCGGATTTGCGTTCACCGCGATACACGTCGCTTTCAGCGGCCGCTACGGCTTTCACCGCGATGAGTTGCTAAGCTACAGCAACGCGATGCACCTGGATTGGTGCTACGTCGTCTATCCGCCGCTTACTGCGTGGTTTGCACGGGCCGAAGTCGCAGTCTTCGGATCGAGTCTCGTGGGATACCGGTTTTTGCCGGCGGTGGCAATCGGCCTGGTGAGCGTGCTGGCCGGATTGATTGCCCGCGCGATGGGCGGGGGCCGGCGCGCCATGCTGGTGGCCGCAGTTTCGGCCGGCGTCGCCGGACCGGTCAGTTTCGCCGGCTCATTCCTTTCTTACATGTCCTTCGATCTGCTGTGGTGGGTCGTAGTAGCGTGGGCAACGGCTGAGCTGGTGCACTCTCAGAATCCGCGCTGGTGGATTGCGATTGGCGCCGGCATTGGCCTCGGCTTGCTCACGAAGTACACCATCCTGTTTTTTGTGAGCGGTCTGCTGGCAGGCATGTTGCTCACGCCGAACCGCCGCTGGTTTCGCTCGGGGTGGTTCTGGGGCGGAGTTTCCGTAGCAGTTGCGTTGGCGCTGCCCGTGATCGTGTGGCAGTTCCAGCATCACTTTGTCGCTATGGCCTGGATGAAGAGCATTCATGCTCGTGATCTGGCATGGGGGAGAACAGATCACTTCTTCCTCAACCAGTTTTGGGCTGTGACGAGCTCAGTTACGGTGCCGATATGGTGCGCCGGACTGTGGTACCTGTTTCGATCCCAGGCAGGGCGGCCATTCCGCATCCTCGGCTGGATGTACCTCGTTACGCTGATCCTGTTCCTGGTAGCTAGAGGGCGCGATTATTACCTGGCGCCCGCATATCCCATGTTGCTTGCCGCCGGAGCAGTTTGGGGCGAAGGATGGGTTGGCTCGCTCCAGCCAGGCGCGCAAAGGTCGATCACGAGAGCTCTATGGATTTCGCTCGCCATTGGCGCACTGGTGGTGTTCTCGCTTACGCTTCCCATCGCGCCCATTCAGTCCAGATGGTGGCGAATCGCCGATGCATCCAACAACTGCTTCAACTCACAAATCGGTTGGCCCGAGCTGGTAGCTACCGTGGCGCACGTGCGCGACTCGCTGCCTGCAGCAGAGCGCGATGGAGTGAGGGTGCTTGCCAGCGATGAAGGCAGTGCCGGAGCTGTGAACTTGTATGGACGCGCTTATGGTCTCAAAGAAGCGATCAGCGGGATGAACTCAAACTGGCTGCGCGGCTACGGCAATACTCCTCCGCAAACCGTGATTGCCGTCGGCTTCAAACAGAGCGAACTGGATGGGATCTTTGCCAACTGTCAAGCTGCTGCGCGGCTTTCAAATCCGTACGGGGTGGTGAACGACACTCTCAAGACTCGGGAAGTCGTTTATGTATGCCGCAACATTCGCGTGCCGTGGCCGGCATTCTGGAAGAATTTCCAGTACTACGGGTAGAGATGTTTTGAGGAGGAAAGCCCTTCGAGTTTCGACCCTCGACTACGTGCAGAGCGTTAGCAGGGTGATCTCCGGATTTGCGCCAAGGCGAGCGGGAACTCCCAGTGTTCCAAGACCCCGGTTGACGTAAAGATATGCCGACTCGTGAGCGGTACTTCCTGACGTAGCCATCGGCAGTCGATAAAGGCCCGCGACAAACTTGGTCATGAATGCCGCAGGATTCAATTCCTTGTGAAGAATCTCTACGTTAATCTGGCCGCCATGCGTATGACCTGCGAGAGATAACTCGATGCCGGCTGCAGCCGCCGCAGGAAAAGTGTTCGGGTTGTGCGACAGCAAGATATTAAGCATGTCGCCGCGCACAAGCGTATCGGCCCCGTCCAACCCCGGTATCGCCGAACCCGCGAGCGCTGTGCCGTGCTGATAGTCGATGCCGATCAGATTAAGACTCTCACCATTCCATCGGACCTGAGCGGCAGACCGTCGGAGCAGTTTCATCCCGTGCCGAGCGAAGAGTACTTCGGCCGCTTCTTCAGCGCCTGCATAGATCTCGTGGTTCCCATTGCAGCCCCAAATCCCCAGGGGAGCCTTCAATCGGCTGAGTTCAGCGATGCAATCGGCAAGCGGGTCACCGGCACTGGTGACAAAGTCTCCTGTGATGACCGCCAGGTGCGGCGCAAGACTGTTCGCAATTTCTACAGCTCGACGCACCTGGCCGAGCGGCATGAAATCTCCCACATGGATATCACTGAGCTGAACGATCCGCAGGCCCCTCAGCGCTGACGAAAGACCGGTGACGGGGACCTCCACGCGAACGATCTCAAAATGGAGTCGCTCCCATGCATATCCATAGAGAGCCGCAATAAACGGCACACTTCCCGCCAATGAGGCCGCATAGCGGAGCACCGACCTCCGGGCCGGATCAGAAGGCCCACGCTCCTCTCCCGCGACAAATTGCCTTGCGATCCTCCTGTATATCCAAGCAATGGCAACCACAATCTGCCTGCAAAAATACGTGAAGGTGGAGGTGAAGACCCAGAGTTGGACAGGCGGGGCAATCCACGAGCTAAGGTTGGCAGGCAGGAATTTGCGAAAAATGCGATCGGATAAGACAGCCACCATCGCAATCCCTGCAAGCACGAGAGACGCCCGTACGATCCAGCGCCAGGCGCGTGGTTGCAAATTGCCGGCGAGTTGCCAACCGCATCCTAGCCAGAATCGCTGTGGCAGGACAAGAAGTGTGATCAGGAAGGCGCGGCGGATTACAAAAGCGAGCGTCATCGCACTTGTATTCCCTGGAGTGCAGGACCGTTGGTCGCGGATGCAGGCATGCGAGGCTCTCCTGTGGGAAGGAACGCTATTCCCGCGACTGGAGTGCCCGAAGCCAGCACGTCTCGCAGATGCTCGGGATTTGGGCCGCTGCGCGCAACTGCTACACGCAGCAGCCGCAAGGCGGCTGCGGGCGGCGAATCAGCCGGCATACGGAAGATCCATGGGACACTGGCCGATGTGAGAGACCGATCGTCACTGAGCGCGATGACAGGAACAAAACATTTCAGCGCCAGCTGCTCTGACAGGTGAGCAGCATTGCGGTCGAGAGCCACGATTGCCAGCGCGTGCTTGTCCATCAGATCATGAACCAGTTGAGTTGAAGCCGCGCCCCAGTTCTGCCCTGCGTCGACGGGCAACAGCCTCCATTCTGGATCATCCTTTGCTCGCGCGCGTAAAGCCGAGACCACCTCCGGCGTCTGCGCGATCTGCGTTGCCCGCGGCCCGAACAGGATCACACGCAGCGCGCCCGGTGGAAGATTCGAAGCGTGCGGGCCGGCATAACTCACTCCATCTTCGCCGACATGCGCGTAGGGTCGCGGTACGGTTCCGGTGGATATCTTTTCCGCAACGGGTGTTTTGCTCATCGATGCCGGCCTATAGGTTATCGAGCCATTGTGCACCGTGCCCAGATACATGGGCGCTACATTCTTCTGGTTGGGATCGAAGATCATGTGCCCGGTGACGCCGTCGTATTCCTCAAGATCAGCAAGCGCGTCGTGAATCCGCGCGCGATTCAGCCCCGCCTTGCAGATAGAATCCAGCAGCGCGTTCATCGCGTCATAGGCCAGTGATGCAAATTGTTCCGGCGGCTCGTGGAATCTTGCTTCAAAGCGGCGGTTGAAGTCGAGCCAGAGCGGATTGTTCCGCGTCGGGTCGTAAGGGAATACGGCCTCGAATCCCTCTGCAGCCGCTCCGGCTTCGGCAAGCAAATCAGGACCGAGCGTGCGGTACGAGCCAAATACACGCTGCTTCATGCCCAGGGCGCGCATCTGTCTCAGAATTTGTGCAGCTGGAAGCTCGTCGGCCCACAGCACAATGGCGTCAGCGCGCGAATCGCGAATCATCTGCAACTCGCGTGTGAAGTCAGTGTCGCCCGCCAAAAACTTCTGCTCGATCACAACTGGATGCCCAAGCCGCCGCGCGGCATCTCGGAGCTTCGAGACTCCGAACCGGCCGTAGCGGTTATTCACGCGCAAGATGGCGACGCGCTTCAGTCCAAGCTCGGTAAAAATTCTGCGCGCCAGCGTGTAGCTCTGCACACGATCGTCCTGCAGATCAGTAAAGTACCAGGGAATATAGGTCTCGGGAATCGTGGGATCGGTAGACGCTGAGTTGACGATGGGGATTTCGGCTTTCAGCGCCACGCGCAGGATGATGTGCGTCGACTCGGAGCTGATGGAGCCGAAGATTGCCCAGTCTTGCTCGTCGTAGATCATCTGCACAGCTGCGTTTGAAGCGGCGCCCCAGATGGCCGGATCGGTGGGACGTTCTTCGCTGTAGCCCGCTTGTTCCTGCCAGTTGTTGTAGTCGTCGTGTGGCATCAGGCGAAAAGGCTTGCCACCGTAGCCGCCGCGCGCATTGGCCTCCTCAACCGCGAGCTGCGCACCGTGCAGCATACGCAGACCAAAGGCCTGTTCGGGGCCGTTGGCAATCGGTCCCATAAAGCCGATGCGCACCTCGCTCAGATTCTTCGGCTCGGGAATGTCGCGTCCTGCCCCCACGTAAATATTGGGACTCGTGTAATTAACATCGTAAGGACTGATGAATTTCGCAAAGGGGCTCAGATCCTCCGGCTCGCCCGCATAGGGCACGACGGTGCGATCGCGCGGCGGTCCTGGCGGATGCGCCCCGCACTCGCACACGTGAGCGCCCGGGCCGGAGCTCTCACTGGCGCTTTGGCCGGCAAGAGCTGCGGCGCCGCTCACGGCCCACAGGCACATCATCAATAACCAGCGCGTACGCATAACCAGCCTAGGAACTGCTCTTCTCGGTGCGGAACATCGCGATTGCTTCGATCTCCACCAGAAGTTCGGGCCGGCAGAGTATGGCCTGAATGCCGGTGGATGCAGGCAGGGGATCCAGCCCCTGCTCCTTGTAAAATGCAGTCCGCTCCTCGTTGAACGCTTCGTAGTCGCGTTCGATGTCGCGCAGGTAGCAGCTGGTGCGCACAACGTCATGCCAGGTGCAGCCTTCGCTGGCCAGTAATCCGGTGATGTTGGCCAGCGTGCGCCGCAGTTGCGCACGAAAGTCGCCGATGTGCACGCTCTTGCCGTTCTCGTCGATGGAGGCGGTGCCGGAGATCAGGAGAATCGTCAGCCCGTTCAGATCGATTCTCATGCCGCGCGAAAATGAGCTTGGCCTCGCGTAGGCGAACGCTTCATTGAGAACCTGGTGGTTGGTGATGGCGCGTTTCTTCACCGGCCCGCTCACAATGGTTTCAAGTATTTCTGCAAATGCGCTCATGATGATGGCTCCTTACTTGGCTGCAGTGTATTGACGTTGAAGAATTCCATGACTTAGGCCCTTGGCCGTCGCCACCCAGATGTCGCCGCCCTGAAAATCGATGCCGAGAATGTAGTTGTGTGCCGGCGCGGTCGTGACGGGAAGCACGCTGGTGTGTCCTTGCGCGTCGCGCACGATCATCTCTGGCTTTCCGGTAGTGAGCGACGGGCGATACACGGCCCAGTTTGCGCCGTCGTAATAAGCCAGTCCCTTGTCCGTACAGAACCAGGCATGATCCGCATCGACGCCTTTCACAAAGTTGGTGAAGTTCGAGGGCAGGCCGCTGTCTTTGGTCAAAAAGTTATGCCAGTAGCGGCGGTCATAGCGGCTATCGCCGAAGTAGGTCGACGCCCACACGATGTTGTCCACATAGCTCACAGACGAGACAATGTTGTGAATCAACCCCTGATCTTTAAACAGCACCAGCTCGGTTTCTCCATCGGGATCTTCATATTTGTCCCATCCGCCCGTCTTCTGGTCGTACTCGAGCAATCCGCTGCCCCACACTGCAAAGTAGACCTTCGTCGGTGTCGCCGAGACTCCATACACCCAGATCTCCTCCATGGGCGTGTTGCGCTCGTTGTAAAGCGACCACTGGCCGGTGTGGAGATCGAGGCGGCATGCGCCTGCTGCCGTGGCTACCCAAACGTTCTCTCCTTCCACTGCCACGCCATAGACCACATCATTGCTCAACCCCGAGTTTAGTTGCGTGTATGTGTCAATGCGCCCGCCGGAAATGCGGCTCAGTCCGCCCATGGTGCCGGCCCACACGTCGCCGGTTCGCTTGTCTAGCGCCAGCGAAAGCACAGCGCGATGCGCTAGGCCATCTTTAGTCGTGTACGTCTTCCAGACGCCGTTTTCGTAAAGCCCAAGGCCGTTTTCGGTGCCTGCCCAGATGCGGTCGCCATCCACCAGTACGGCGAAGACATGATCGTCCGGCAGGCCGTTTGCCGTGGTGAAATTCTCAAAGCGGAAACGCGGGAGAGCCTCCGCAGCAGCGATAAACGGCGATGCCTTGACTGCGCGGCTCGCTGCCGGTGCAGCCGCGTGTCTCTGCGCAAGTCCCGTCTTCGGCAGGGACATTGCACACCAGACCGCCAACATCGTGATTGCGAGACGTCCCATCCGTGCAGATTTCTTCATCGCGTCCTCAAATACTCAACCAGGTCGTTGAGTTGATCTTTGGTCAGGTCGTTGGTGCGGCCGTGCTGATCTCGCGGATTGTTCACCGTCCAGATTTCTTCGAGCGTGGCTGCAGAACCGTCGTGCAGGTAGGGCGCAGCCAGCGCCACATTGGTCAGTTGCGGCGTGTCGAGCAGGCCGGAATTGTCGGTGGCTTTCTTCGTGCCTGTATCAAATGATTTCTGGTTAGTGCCCTTCGCACCGCTATGGCAATACGAGCAGCGATTGGCTTCGGGAATCGGCTTGCCGAAGTTATCCTGCGCGCGCTCGAAGATCGCTTTGCCGCGCTCCTGCGCCGGCGTGAGTTCGTGTCCCGGAACCTGCCAGCGGTTCGGCCTCGGCGGCAGGCTGCGGATGTACATCACCAGATCCGTCAGCGTGAGATCGTCGAACGACTCCGAGCGCCAAAAGTATTTTTCTGTGCGCGGGCCGCACTCGGTGGGCAGGTTGGGGTTTCCCCCGTTCCATTTGTAAGGCTCTGTACCCTTCACATCCTCAAGGTTGCGGTTCTCCACAATGTCGCGCCCGAACCCATCCGGCTCCAGATCCCAGGTCAGGCCGTCGAAGGTGGAGTCGATGTGGCAGTTTGCACATCCAATCTGCCCCTGAAAGGAGTAGCGCGCGGTGTAGAACGTCTGTTCGCCATAGCGCAATACTGTTAGCGTCTTCGGCCCGTCGAGCAGAACCGTTGCGCTCAGCGTGTTGGTGCGCGCGTCGATCACGCTGATCGTGTCGTCGAGCCGGTTGGCCACAAGCAATCTGCGCCCATCCGGCGAAATCACCGCGCCGCGCGGATCGCGGCCAACGGCAATGCGTGCCACAACATAGTCGGCGCTCGCCGAAAGATCCTCGGCAAACGATCCGCGGTGCGCGTGAACCGTTCGAAGTAGCTGCGGGACATCGATGGCGGTGACAATCTCGGAACCGCCGCTGGTGACATAGAGGCGCAATTTGTCGGGTGTGATCGCTAAGCCGAATGGCCGTGCGGCATAGCGTTCCAATTCGTCCAGTGGAACCTCCACGGTCTTGCTGCCTACGTCAGCTCCGAACAACGTAAGCGTATCGGTGAAGGCCCAGCCGTGTTCGAGATGCGCCAGCGGAACCAGGTTCTTGGGATGCAGCTCAGCCACTACGCCCAGTCGTCCGTCAGCAGAGATGGCTCCGTGAAAAACGCCGGCGATACTTTCAAGCGAAATACGATCTGCAACAATCGCACGGCTTGTATCGATCACGGTGATCTCGGATGCGGGCGGCATGCGATTTTCCAGGCCGGTGCGATGCGCGGATAGATTCGGGTAGACGTGTGTGACGTAGAGCCGGTTCCCGTCAGGCGATGCTGTGAGGTAACTTGCTCCGCGCCCGGCTGTGAGCCGTTTTTCTTCCGCTCCAGTGCGGGCGTCCAGCACCGCTACATCGTTGGAGATGCGATTGACCACAAACAAGTGCTTGCCGGCAGAATCTTCAGCTACGCTCGATGGCTCCGAACCCACTGCCCATGTTGCCGTCACCTGCAATGACCTTGTGTCAATCACCGACACAGTGTCGTCCCACGAGTTGGCTACGAAGAGCCGCGCGCCGTCTGGCGAGAGCGCGAACCCGCGCGGCACGCGGCCTACAGGCACGGTGGCGATCACGCCGTAGGTCGCGGCGTTCAGCACGCGCACTTCCCCGGTTCCCTGGCAGAGCACATAGAGTCGAGTACCATCCGGCGAAAACAGTAGCTCGACCGGAGACGGATAGATCAGCACGTCGCCTGTCCTGTCGCTCGCAACCGCCATACCAGGCTCCCCGAGAAATGGCGCGAGGAGAGGCACGGCTACGGCCAGTAGACACGCAGAGATCCAATGGCAGTGCGCGCGCGCGTTCATTTCGTTTCCTCGATCATCAGCACGCGATCGACGCTTTGATTCTCAAGCGTCTGTTCGCGTCCGCTGGGCCAGTGCACTACGATCTTTTCCGCAACTGTTGCTGCGCCCAACCCGAAGTGCAGGCGCCCATCGTTCTGCGAGAGATAACCTGAGGAAGCAACGCGCTCCTCAAGAGAATGTCTGCCGCCCGCATACACCTCCACGCGCGCGCCAATCCCATCCCTGTTGCTTCTTGTTCCCGCGAGCTTGATCTCCAGCCAGTGGCCGGTGGTGGTAGAGACGTTGTGCAGCAATGTTCCTTTTGCGCCCAGGTTCACCACAAACGCGCCGACCTTCCCGTCATTCATGTAGTCGGCGAAGCACGCGCCGCGCGCAACGGTGCGCTGGCTCAGAACCGGTCCGGCCTGCTGCGACACATCTTCAAAGCGTCCATTGCCCAGCCCGCGAAACAAAGTGTGTTCCTGCGGAATCAGATGAATTAAGCCGCCATGAAAAATGAGAAGATCGAGAAGCCCGTCATTGTCGAAGTCGTAGACACCCGTGCCCCAGCTTACGTACTGTGCGTTTGCCTGCGACACTCCGTTGCTCGCGCCCACGTCGTCAAAGCTCAGCTTGCCGGTGTTCCTGAGCATCCGGTTGTAGCGCGCATCGGTGACCCACAGGTCGAGCACGCCGCGATTCTCAAAGTCGGCAAACACGGGACCCATGGCGGAAGTCGACTCACCGTTTTGCCCAAACGCCGTGCCGCTGTCCCCCGCAATGTCTTCGAAAGTTCCGTCGTGCTTGTTGTGCAACAGAAAGTTTTCCGTGCGGTCGTTAGCCACATAGATGTCGTCCCATCCATCGCCCGTGAAGTCCGCAGCGGTAACGCCCATGGTGCGGCCCACGTAAGCGCCAATGCCTGACTTCTCGGTTACGTCGGTGAAGGTCCCATCGCAGTTGTTGTGGAACAGCATGTTGGTCTCGCCCGCGTAATCTAGCGGGCCTGGATAGTTGTCCGCCGCGTAATAGGCACGATATTTGGGATCGAATTTGACGTAGCGGCCGACGAAAATATCCACACAGCCATCCCGGTCGTAGTCCAGGAATGTCGAGCTGATCGCCCAGCCGTCCACCTTGATTCCGGCCTTTTCGGTCACGTCGGTAAAGTGTCCTCTGCCGTCGTTGTGATACAGAATGGCCTTGCCATAACCGGTCACGAGCAGGTCCTCGTTGCCGTCGTTGTCATAGTCGGCCGCCGTCACTGCCATGGAATACATATCTGGATTGAGCCCGGCCTTTTCTGTAACGTCCGTGAAATGCCCGTTCCCGTCATTGCGATAAAGATGATTGTGAGGGGGCGGGGCCGGCTTGACCTTCAGCGGATAAGGATGCATCGAGTCGTCGAGCGGGCGGCCGTTCGCAACATAAAGAGAGAGCAGCCCCGAGTTGTTGTAGTCAAACCAGACGCAACCGGCGCCCGTGCCTTCGAGCAGCGACCCCAGTTTGGCCGATCCGAAACTGTGAACATAATCGATGCCCGAGGCATCCGTTGCATCTTCAAATCGAATTACCGACGCATCCGCATTGCTCGTGCGCGTGATCAGTGTGCGTTGCTGAACAGCCGGATCCGCATCGGCCGGCCCGTTTGCCGTAGTCGCCGGAATGGAGGAGACGACCGATGCAGCAGGCGTTGGTTGCGCGCTGCTGATTTTGGCCGCGGCCAGCAAAAGAATGGCGCCGGTGAGAAGAACGCGCGTCCTCATCTCACTGGCCTCCCGCCTTCGTACCCTGCGTAGGCGCCGCCCCGGTCAAATCAATCGGCGTTGTC
>Ga0335072_10002800_pt1 | contig 26761 bp, 21 predicted proteins | sample Lox_Sample_21_FD_206725 | JGI IMG/M metagenome (GOLD analysis project Ga0335072, IMG submission 206725) | Soil microbial communities from Loxahatchee National Wildlife Refuge, Florida, United States - Lox_Sample_2.1 | ecosystem: Environmental > Terrestrial > Soil > Wetlands | place: USA...
TTGGTTGGCAAAGACTGCGGGGCAACACACTACGGCGCGTCGTTCGTGCAAATCGAACGCGAGTTCGATCAGCTTGCCGCGCGCCAGCTCCAGCTACGGAGAATAGATGGACTGATTCAGCGCTTCGGCCCGTTCCTGACATTCCTAGCCACTCTCCGCCAGCATCCCTCGGTTCAGCAGGTGAGCCGGCTACACTCGGAGATGGAAGCAGCAGCGGAGCCGTTGTTTCGCCAATTGAAGACTGCCGCGCGCCATCGGCAAGGCGTTCTCGTGGTCACTGAACGAGTGCGGAATCTGGCAGCGGAGGCCGCAAGGAAGGATAAGTCAACGAAACCGATCTACACCGAGCAGACTCGCGAAGTCGGGCGCTTGGCAGGTTGGAAGGTGTTTGCTCCCGAGGCTGAACTGGCGGACCAACGAATTCGCTACTCCCACGAGCGGGCTAAGGACTGGTTTCATGCGATAGGCGATAATCGCAAGTCCGACGAATGGACCGCTGCCCGTCTACGGGAGCTGTTTGCTGGCTTGGATGAAGTTATCCGGACAGTCGAGACACAGTAGGAGGTAATCCGCGCCTATGACCTTGCCGTTCGCCCGGAAAACCTGCGGTTGATCGCAGCATGGGCTTCCGAGAGTAGGGACGTGCCGGGAACATGGTCCGCTGACGGATTGCGTCTCATCTGGAAGAAGGAGACCGGGTCGGCGGCTTGGATCGATGCCGCGTCACCTGCTCCCCAGCTTAACACGATGCCGTTTGTCGCATTTCGGCGTGCGCTGCGTATGGAGGATGATACCACGTAACAGCACCGTTTTTGGTGACCGTAGCGACCCGTGGTAATCCTGTGCCACCCATCGGGAATGGATCAGGTAGGTTTAAGGTTGGATTCCCACCTATCCCATGCTATCCAATGATGGAATCTCTAGGCGTCCATTGGCGAAGACAGTTTCGTCGCTACGCCCCTCGCGATGACATGCGAACGCCGCAACGCGAGTCAGCCTGCACTCGTAACGGTATTTGGCTATCTCGCGGGATGGCCGAGTTCGGCCATCCCACCACGCGTCTGATTACGCCGGCGCGAAGAACGGCAGCGGCGGCCCGCCCTCGGCCGGCACAAACTTCACCTGCACCGCCTGCCCGATCGTCACCGTCGAAAGATCGCAGTCCACGATGTTGGTCATCATGCGCGGCCCCTCGGCCAGCTCCACATACGCGATGCAGTAAGGCGGCGTGCCGCGCATCACGCTGAACGTGTAGATCGTGCCTTTCCCCGACACTTCCACCCACTCTACCGGCCCCAGCGTCCACGGCGAGATCGCCCGCGGATACCAGATGAACTTGCCGGTGTCCTTGCAGCGCGGCAGTACCAGTCTGCCCTCCGCGCACGCATCCCAGAACGGCTTGGTCTCCGGATTGGCGTCCACCGAACCCAGGAACGAGATTTTCCGCTGCTCATAAGCCATGTCTGATCACTCCCGCTCCAGAATAACCGTGCTGCCGCAATGCCGCGTCCCCAGCGACCCGCCGGTGCCGTGCGCAATCGCCAGGTCGCAGTTCTTCACCTGCACCGCCGGATGCGCCTCGCCGCGCAACTGCCGCACCGCCTCGATGATCTTGGTAATGCCGCCGCGATTCGCCGGATGGTTCGAACACAGCCCGCCACCATCGGTATTGAACGGCAGCCTGCCCGTGCCGGAAATCAGATTGCCATCGGCGACGAATTTGCCGCCCTGGCCCTTCTCGCAGAACCCCAGGTCTTCCAACTGCATCAGCACGGTGATGGTGAAGCTGTCGTAGATCGAGGCGTATTTGATATCCGACGGTTTGATCCCCGCCATCTCCCACGCCGGCGGTCCCGACCAGCGCGCCGCGGAATACACCAGGTCCACCGCACCGCCCATCTGGTGCTTCGGCGATTCGCCAACGCCGATCACCTTCACCAGCGGCCGCTTCAGCGATTTCGCAACTTCGGGACTCGTCACGACAAGCGCACCGCCGCCGTCGCTGATCACGCAGCAATCCAGCCGATGCAGCGGGCTGGCAACCAGCGGCGAACTCACCACGTCCTCCACCGTCACCACGTTGCGCAGCATCGCATGCGGGTTGTGCTGCGCGTGATGCGAGGCCGCGACCTTGATCCACGCCAATTGCTCGGACGTGGTGCCATATTCATGCATGTGCCGCGTGGCACACATGGCATACATGTTCGCCGTCGCCGGCCCATAGGGATATTCGAACTGCAGCTCGGGCTGCGCCGGGTTGCCGGCCCGCGTGGCGGTGCCGGTGGCCTGGCCCTCGCTGCGCGGCCGCCCCGCCAGCGTGATCAGCGCCACGCTGCAACGGCCATGCGCAATCGATTCCAGCGCATGCCCCACCGCCACCTGATAGGACGAGCCGCCGACATCCGTGGAATCCACGTGCCGGCACTTCAGGTTCATGTAATCGACCATCGACAGCGGGCCGAGGCCGGGCGCGTCGCCGGCACAGAAATAGCCGTCCACGTCGTCCTTCGTCAGGCCGGCATCGTCCAGCGCGCCCTTGGCACACTCGGCGTGCAGCAACGCGATCGACTTGTCGGTTGCCTTGCGGGTGGGGTGCTCCCACGCCCCCGCGATATAGGCCTTGCCTTTCAAACTCATGCCATCACTCCCCTTGCGACCGGCAGCAACCGCGCCAGTTGCCGCGATTATACTGATCGGTAGCCCGGCCGCCAGACGGGGGTGCCAAAGGGGGCACCAAAGGGGGCACCAGTGGGGCGCGCCAAAGGGGGACCGCGGAAAGGCACGCCAAAGGACGCGGCCAACAACGTCCGCAGAACCACACCCGCCGCCATTGCCTTTTGACAAAACACCGCGCGGGCGCGCTTCGCGATTGCCTCCGTGCGCCAGCCTCAATAAGTAACAGCCAAACGGGCAACCGATCGCTGCTGTCAATCTCACGGTGCCGTGTGAACGAAGATGACGTGCTCGAATTCGCGCGTACAGCCCTCGCTTCGGTCTGGGCGCTCGAATTGCTGCTGCTGCTGCACCGTTCGCCCGAAGGGGCGTGGCAAGAGGAGGAGCTTGTCGCCCCGTTGCGGGCCAACGCGCGCGTCGTCGCGGAATGCCTCGCGGCACTGTCCGGCAAAGGACTCGTCGCAACCGATGACATCGGCCGGTATCGCTACCGGCCAGCCTCCGCTACTTTGATTGAAGCGGTGGACGCGCTCGCCGAATTGTACGCCCGCAAGCCGCTGGCGGTGACGAACGCGATCCTGTCCGGCCGCAATGACAAGATACGAACCTTCGCCGACGCCTTCCGCTTCCGGACACGATAGCAGAGATCCATGTTCGAGCCATTGATTTACATCCTGTGCTTCCTCACCAGCGCCATCTGCGCCGGGCTGCTGCTCGCCAGCTACCGCCGCCAACGCGAACCTCTGCTGATATGGAGCGCGCTGTGCTTCTGCCTGCTGGCATTCAACAGCCTGCTGGTGTTCATCGACATCATCATGCTGCCCGAGACCGACCTGCTGCCACTGCGCCAGGCAACCGAACTGGTCGCCATCGGCGTATTGCTCTACGGATTCGTCTGGGAAAGTGAGTAGCATGCGCCATCTCGAAACATTCCTCGCAGGCATGATCACCGCCGGCTTCCTGATCGCCGGCCTGTTCTTTGCCCGCTTCTGGGTGCGCACCCGCGATCCCCTGTTCGCCAGCTTCGCATTCGCCTTCTGGATGCTCGCGCTCAACCAATGCCTGCTGATGCTGACAGGCATTTCGCACGAAGAGCAGACGTGGACGTATCTGCTGCGGGCGGTTGCGTTTACGGTGATCGCGGCGGCGATCGTTCGCAAGAACGCCGGCCCGCGTTCCCGCGGCGAATGAACCGCGCGTGACAGCTTCGGCGGCATGAACGACATCGCCGCATCGGCGCCCGCTCTGGTGCCGCCGGTTCCCCCGGTTCCGCCCCGGCCACTGCCGCTGCGCGCCTTCCTGCGCGCGATCCGCACCAACGCCCTGACCATCTGGCCCGCCGCCGCCTATACGCAGGACCTGGTGGTGCAGCGTTCGCTGGGACGCACCTACGCGCTGATCAACGCGCCCGAAGCGATCCATCGCGTGCTGATCGACAATACCGGGAATTACCGCCGCACGCCGGCTTCGGTCCGTATCCTGCGCCCGCTGACCGGCAATGGCCTGCTGCTGACCGAGGGCGACACCTGGCGCCACCAGCGCCGCACCATCGCCCCGGCGCTCGCGCCGCGCGTGATGCCGATGCTGGCCCGCCACATCGTCGGCGTCACGCAGGACCAGTTGCCCGTGCTGGCGGCACAGGTTGCGCAGGGACCGGTCGGCCTGCTCGCGGCGTTGCAGGCGCTGACTTTGGAAATCGCCGGGCGCAGCATGTTCTCGCTGGAGATGGCCGCGTTCGGCGCACCGCTGCGCCGCCTGTTGGGCGAATTCGAAACTCTGTCCCGCCCGCTCGCGCTCGACATGCTGCTGCCGCCTTCGGTACCGACACTGCGCGACCTCAGGCGCCGGCGCTTCCAGGTGCGCTGGATGCGGCTGTTCGAGCAAATCATGCAGGACCGCATGCGCGCATCCCAGCCCGACACGCCGCGCGATCTGTTCGATCTGCTGCGTGCGGCGCGCGATCCCGAAACCGGCGCGGGCTTTTCCCCGGCACAGTTGCGCGACCAACTCGCGACGCTGCTGCTGGCGGGACACGAAACCACGGCGGTGGCGTTGTTCTGGGCGCTGGCGCTGCTGGCGCAGGATCCCGCCCAGCAGGCGCGCACCGCGGCGGAAGCGCGTGGCGTGACGATCGCGGCGGACAGCGCGGTGGATGCGCTGCCGCTGCTGCCGCGCACGCGCGCCGTGGTGAGCGAGGCGCTGCGCCTGTACCCGCCGGCCTTCACCATCGTGCGCGCCGCGATCGGCGCCGACCGGCTGGGCGAATTCGATCTGCCGAAGCGCGCCGTGGTGATGATCGCGCCGTGGGTGCTGCACCGGCACCGCAAACTGTGGCGCGATCCCGAGGCGTTCGATCCGGACCGGTTCATGCCGGACGCGCCCGCGCCCCCGCGGTTCGGCTATCTTCCGTTCGGAGCAGGACCGCGGGTTTGCGTCGGCGCGCAGTTCGCGCTGACCGAGGCGGTGCTGGTTCTCGCCCTGCTGCTGCAGCGATTCGAGGTGGCACTGGACGCGGCGCGGCCGGTGCTGCCGGTCGGGATCGTGACGACGCAGCCGGATCATGCGGCGCAGTTCCGGCTGCGGGAGCGGTGACGAATCGAGACGTTGGTTTGTCACCGAAACCTGCGTCGATTCGCCGCAGCCGCCCCCCGCCCTGCCGCAGCCTGGCTTGCGAACTACGCCCCGCTCTCCCCCGCCAGATACGCCATCGCCGCCTCGACGCCGCCACGCCCATGCGGAATGTGCTCGATCCGCAGCGCCATCTCCACCGCGGTCAGCGCGCCGAGCAACATCGGCTCGTTCAGATCGCCCAGATGGCCGATGCGGAAGATCTTGCCGCCCAGCTTTCCCAGCCCGCCGCCGAGCGACACGTTGAACCGCTGCCGCGTGGCACGGCGCACCAGCTCGGCATCGAAACCCTCCGGCATCATCACCGCCGTCACCGAGTTGGAATAGCGGGACGGGTTCAGGCAATAGAGCTGCGGGCCATTGTTCCCCGCCCATACCTGCACCGCGCGCCGCGTCGCCTCGGCCAGGCGCGTGTGGCGGGCGATGACATTGGGCAGGCCCTCTTCGTCGATCAGCCTGATGGATTCGCGCAGGCCGTAGAACATGTTCACCGGCAGCGTGCCGATGAAGCTCTTTTGCGGGCGCTTTGTCATCAGCCCCCAGTCGAAATAGAACCGCTTCAGCTTCGCCGTGGCATGCGCCGCCATGCCCTTGTCCGACACGCCGGTGAAGCTCATGCCCGTGGGCAGCATCAGACCCTTCTGCCCGCCGCCGACCACGCAATCGATCTTCCATTCATCCATGCGGAAATCGAGCGAGCCGAGCGAGGAGATCGTGTCCACCAGGAACAGGGCCGGATGGCCGGCCGCGTCGATCGCGGCGCGGATTTCCTCGAGCGGCAGCATCATGCCGGTCGCGGTCTCGTTATGCACGACGCAAATGGCCTTCACCGCGTGCTCGCGATCGGCGGCCAGCATGGTGCGCAGCGCGGCCACATCGGCGCCGAGCCGCCAGTCCGCCGGCAGTACCTGCACGTCGAGCCCGTGGCTGCGCGCCATGTTGGCCCATTCCTCGGAGAAATACCCCGATTCCACCACGATGATCCGGTCGCCGGGCGAGAGCAGGTTGGTCAGGCTGGCTTCCCAGGCGCCATGGCCGGAGGCGTTGTACATGAACAAGTGGTGGCGCGTTTGCAGCACGCGCTTCACGCCGTCGAAGCCGGCATCGTAGACGTCGACAAACTCCGGATCGTTGAAGTCGATGCTGGCGCGGTCCATCGCCCGCAGCACGCTGTCGGGTATGTTGGTGGGACCGGGATTGGCGAAAAAGTGCCGGCCGCGGGGCCTGGGTAGCGTCGTGCTCATGCTTGGGTCCTGTCAGGGGCCGCCCGGGGCGGCAGAAGGCGCGCATCCATGGCCGATCAGGCGGGATTGTAAAGGTCCAATGCCGCAGCCCCGCTATGACCGGCGGCGCGCGGCGGCGCGGGCGGATGGTGGGCAGGCCGCAACCATGATGGCCCGCATCAATGACCACCCACTTCCACGACCGTCCGCGTCCGCGTGCATCTGTCAGCATCCATGACTCGCTCGCGGCACCGCCCAGTCCTATGCTGGCGGATACGCCTGCCGACAATGAGCAAGGCGGCACATAACGGGAGACTTCCACTATGGACATCGCAAAAATCGCTGCCACCGAGCCGTGGTATCGCAACCTCGACCGCCAGCATTGGCAGGTGCTGATCGCCGCCAATGTCGCCTGGACGTTCGACGGTTTCGAAATCTACGCCCTGTTCCTGACCGTCGGGTTTGCCGTCCACCAATTGCTGGGCGCCGCCGGTGCCGGCGAAACGCCGCGCTATGCCGGCTACGTTCTCGCGGCAACCGTGTTCGGCTGGGCCACCGGCGGCGTGCTGGGCGGCATCATCGCCGACTATATCGGCCGCAAGCGCACGATGGTTCTGACCATCCTCGCCTATTCACTGACCACGGGCCTGAGCGCCATCGCCTGGAACTGGGAAACCTTCGCGCTGCTGCGCTTCCTGGTCGGCGTCGGCATCGGCTCGGAATGGGCAACCGGCGCATCCATCGTGTCGGAGGTCTGGCCGGACCACGCCCGCGGCAAGGGCGGCGGCCTGCTGCAAGCGGGGGCCGGCGTCGGCGGCGTGCTCGCTTCCCTGGTGTGGCTGGCGATCGGCGGGCTGAGCCCGAACTCCTGGCGCTTCATGTATCTGATCGGCGTGCTGCCGGCGCTGGTCACGCTGTGGATCTGGCGCACGGTGCCGGAATCGCCGCGCTGGGAGCAATCGCATCAGCGCCGCCGCGAGGCCCACGCCATGCGGCGCAGCGGCGCGGCGCTGGCCGGCGAGCATGCCGCGCTGACCCGTTTCACCGTCACCGATCTGTTCTTGGAACGAAGCGTGCGCGGCAGGCTGATTGCCGCATCGGTGCTGATGCTGTCGGTGACCTTCGGCTTCTGGGGCGTCGCGACCTTCGTTCCCACCTATGTCGCGCACGTCGCCGCCGCCCGCGGACTGCCGGCACCGCATTACGCCGCGATCGCCGGCCTGCTCTACACCGCCGTGCAGATCTTCGGCTTCATCGCCCTGGGCTTCCTGGCGGACGCGATCGGCCGCAAGCCGACGACGATGCTGTGGTACGCGATGTCGCTGATCCTCACCCCGGTGGTGTACCTGTGGACGCACCAGATGTGGGCGCTGCTGACGGCGGTGACGGTGTTCGGCTTCTTCAGCGGCGGCATCTGGGCCTGGGCACCGGTGTGGCTGCCGGAACTGTTCCCCACCCGCATGCGCGGCACCGCGGTTGCGTTCTGCTTCAACGCGCCGCGCTGGCTTGCGGCATCCGGCCCGCTGATCGCCGGCACGTTGATCGTCGGGCTGGGCGGCTTCGGTCCTGCCGCCACGATCGTCGGGCTGTTCTTTTTGCTCGGCCTGGTGGGGGCGCCGTTCCTGCCGGAAACCAACGGCCTGCCGCTGCCCGATACGCTGGACGAACCGGTGCCGCTGTCGCAGGCGGTGCGGCCGGGAACCGCATAGCGGCAATCCCGCCGGCAGACTTCGCCCGCGCTTGGCGCCCCGGTTGATGCGCCCCGGTCGATGTGCCCATGTTGGGCGCGTGCCGGTGGCGCGTGCCGGTGGCGCGTGCCGGTGGCGAGCCGGAGGGTTTGCCGCGCGGCTCTGCCGCTGCCGGCAGGGCTGGCAATCCGACGCGCCAGCCCTGACGCGCCAGCCCTTGCTCCGGCCGAACCGTCTCGCTTACCCTCTGTCAAACCAACCACAAGTTGCAATCGCGTTGCGGGGGAGCCGGGATCATGCAGCGAGTCTGCCGTGTGGCGGCCATCACGCTCCTGGCCGTGGCCGGCGTAGCCGGATGCAAGCGCCAGCAGACCTCCTTCGTCGCCCCGCCGCCGCCGCATGTGGTCGTGGCGCAGGCGCTGCGCCAATCCGTCACGCCGTACCTGGAAGCGACCGGCAACCTGGTCGCCTACAACCAGGTGGATCTCGTCGCCCGCGTGTCCGGCTTCCTGCAATCCATCAGCTATACCGACGGCACCATCGCTCACACCGGCCAGACCCTGTTCGTCATCGAGCCGGCCCCGTACCAGGCCAAGCTGCAACAGGCACAGGCCGCGTTGCAGTCGGCGCAGGCACAGGCCACGCAGACCGATGCGGAATACCAGCGCCAGTCGTCGCTCGGCCGCACCGACTTCTCCTCGCGCTCCACCGTGGACCAGGCGCTGGCCGCGCGTGACGCCAATCGTGCCACCGTGATCAGCGACCAGGCCGGGGTGACGCAGGCGGCGATCAATCTCGGCTACACCCAGGTGACCGCGCCGTTTGAGGGGATCGTGACGGCGCACCAGGTCTCGGTGGGCAGCCTGGTGGGTGCCAATGGGCCGACCACGCTCGCAACGATCCTGCAGATCGATCCGATCTATGTCAGCTTTACTGTCAGCGAGCAGGACGTGCTGCGCGTGCGGGCGAGCCTGCGCGCGGCGGGGGTGGACGAGAAGCGGCTCGACAAAGTCCCGGTCGAACTCGGACTGATGACGGAGACCGGCTATCCGCATCAGGGCCACCTGGATTATGCCTCGCCCAACGTGGACCAGAGTACCGGGACACTAACGGTGCGCGGCATCCTGGCCAATCCGGGCCACGTATTGCTGCCCGGGTATTTCGTGCGCGTTCGCGTGCCGCTGCCGAAGCCCAGCGCGGAATCGCTGCTCGTGCCCGAAACCGCGTTGGGCACCGATCAGGCCGGACGGTACCTGCTTGTCGTCGGCAAGGACGATCTGGTACAGCAGCGTACCGTCACCACCGGCGAGCGTGTCGGTACCCTGCGGGTGATCGCCACCGGATTGCAGCCGGACGATCGCGTGATCGTCTCCGGCCTGCAACGCGCGGTGCCGGGGGAGAAGGTGGCAACGGAGGCAACCACGATCAGCGCCGCCATGCCGGCGCCCGGCAAGTCCTAGCCGGATGATCTCGCGCTTTTTCATCGACCGCCCGGTGCTGGCGAATGTGCTGGCGATCGTCATGGTCCTGCTCGGCGTGGTCGCCATCGCGGTGCTGCCGGTCGCGCAATATCCCAACGTGGTGCCGCCGACGGTGCAGGTGACCACACGCTATCCCGGCGCCAGCGCCGAGACCGTGATGAACACCGTCGCGCTGCCGATCGAGGAGCAGGTGAACGGCGTGCAGGGCATGCTGTACATGCAGTCCACCAGCACCAGCGACGGCGGCTACAGCCTGACGGTGACGTTCAACATCGGCACCGATTTGAATTTCGCCCAGGTGCTGGTGCAGAACCGCGTATCCAGCGCGCTGGCCTCGCTGCCGCAATCGGTGCAGGCGCAGGGCGTGGTGGTGCAGCAGCGATCGACGTCCATCCTCCAGATCATCACCCTCACCTCCCCCGGCGGCCGCTACGACAGCCTGTTCCTCAGCAATTACGCCACCATCAACCTGGTGGATTCGCTGGCGCGCATTCCGGGCGTCGGCAACGTGGTGGTGTTCGGTGTCGGCCAGTATTCCATGCGGATCTGGCTCGACCCGGAGAAGCTGAAGGCGCGCGGCCTGGTACCGCAGGACGTGATCGGCGCCGTGCAGGCGCAGAGCCAGCAGGTCACCGGCGGCCAGATCGGCACGCCGCCGGCGCCCGCGGACCAGCCGTTCCAGTACACGGTGAACGTCGCGGGCCGTCTGGCCGATCCCGCCGCGTTCGGCGAGATCGTGGTGAAGGCGGCGAACGGTTCGGGCGGACAATTGACGCGGGTGAAGGACGTGGCGCGCGTGGAGCTGGGCGCGCAGACCTATTCCCAGACGTTCCGCGCCAATGGCGAACCGGCGGCCGGCGTGGCGATCTTCCAGGCACCCGACGCCAACGCGCTGGCGGTCGCCACCGCGGTGCGGGCCCGCATGGCGGCACTGGCGCGCGGCTTTCCGCAAGGCCTGAGCTGGGACATCCCATTCGACACCACGCGCTTCGTCAAAGCGTCGATCGGCGAAGTCTACCGCACGCTGATCGAGGCGGCGGTGCTGGTATTGCTCGTCATCATGGTGTTCCTGCAGGACTGGCGCGCCACGCTGGTGCCCGCCACCACCGTGCCGGTGACGATCATCGGCGCCTTCGCGCTGATGGCGGCGATGGGCTTCACCGTGAACCTGTCAACGTTGTTCGCGCTGGTGCTGTCGATCGGCATCGTGGTGGACGATGCGATCGTGGTGGTGGAAGGCGCGACGCATCACCTGGAACGCGGCCTATCCGCGCACGACGCCGCGGTGCGCGCGATGCAGGAATTGTTCGGCCCGATCATCGGCATCACGCTGGTGCTGATGGCGGTGTTCGTGCCGGCCGCGTTCCTGCCCGGCCTTACCGGACGCATGTACGCGCAGTTCGCCATCGTGATTGCCGCGACCGCGCTGCTGTCGGCGATCAATGCCGCCACCTTGAAACCGACGCAATGCGCCTTGTGGCTGCGCACGCCCGTTCCCATGGCGCAACGCAACCTGCTGTTCCGCGGGTTCGACCGTGCCTACCGGCCGGTGGAACGCGGCTACACGTCGCTGATCGGGCGCATGGCGCGCCATGCGTGGCTGATGGCGCTGCTGGCGTTGATCGCGGGCGGGCTGGGCGTGTGGGGCATTGCCCGCCTGCCCACCGCGTTCATTCCGATCGAGGACCAGGGCTACCTGGTGCTTGGCCTGCAATTGCCGGACGGCGCATCGCTGGAGCGCACCAACGCGGTGCTGGCACAGGCCACCGCAATCGCGCGCGCCACACCCGGCGTGGACCAGGCGATCGCGATCTCCGGCGTCTCGCCGCTGGACAACAACGCGACGCTGGCCTCGGCCGGGGCGGTCTACGTGGTGCTGAAGGACTGGTCGGTACGCGGCAAGGGCGAAGGCCTGCGCGACATCTACGAGCACTTGAACGCGGCGTTGGGCAGCATCACCGACGCGTCGTCGTTCGTCATCGTGCCGCCGCCGATCCAGGGCATCGGCAACGCCAGCGGCTTCACCATGATGATCGAGCAACGCGACGGCAGCGGCGATTTCGCCAAGCTGCAACGCGTCACCCGCACGGTGCTGGCAGATGCCGCCGGCCAGCCCGGCTTGCAGCACCTGGTGAGCACGTTCCGCGCCGGCGTGCCGCAGATCGAGGTGCTGGTGGACCGCACCAAGGCCGAGGCACTGGGCGTGTCGGTGGGCGACGTGTTCGCGACCCTGTCGGGTTATATCGGGTCCAGCTACATCAACCAGTTCAACCAGTTCGGCCGCACGTTCCAGGTGTATGCGCAGGCCGACTCGCGGTTCCGGCTGAACACCAACGACATCCTGCAACTGACCGTGCGCAGCCAGAGCGGACAGATGGTGCCGCTGGGGGCGCTGGTGCGGGCGCGGCCGGACGTGGGGCCGGCGATGATCACGCTGTACAACCTCTATCCTGCTGCCAGCATCGTCGGTGCGCCGGCACCGGGCTACAGTTCGGGACAGGCGATTTCGATCATGGAAGATCTCGCCGACAAGGTCCTGCCGCGCGGCACCGGCTATGAATGGACCGCGATGTCCTATCAGGAGAAAGCGGTCGGCGGGCAGATCTACCTGGTGTTCGGCCTCGGCCTGCTGCTGGTGTATCTGTGCCTGGCCGGGCAGTACGAAAGCTGGATCGCGCCGCTGTCGGTGATCCTGGCAGTGCCGCTGTCGTTGAGCGGCCCGGCATTGGCGCTGGGCGCACTGGGGCTGGCGAACAATCTCTACACGCAGATCGGGCTGGTGCTGCTGATCGCGCTGTCCGCCAAGAACGCGATCCTGATCGTGGAAGTGGCGCGCGACCGCCGCCGGCACGAGGGCCTGTCGATCGCCGCGGCGGCGGTGGACGCCGCACGCACGCGCTTCCGGCCGATCGTGATGACGTCGTTCGCCTTCATCCTGGGGGTGGTGCCGCTGGTTCTGTCCACCGGCGCGGGCGCCGCCGCCCGGATATCGCTGGGGCTGAGCGTGCTGACCGGAATGCTCGCATCCACCTGCCTCGCGGTATTGTTCGTGCCGTCGTTCTTTGTGGTGCTGCAAGGATTGGAGGAACGGGTGCGCAAGCCGGTACAGGCGGAGGAGGTGAGGGACGGCGTGGGCTGAGGCACTGCCTCGGCTCGCGACGCGTTGGGTGCCGCGACGAACACCGAACGCGGCGTAGCAGGCAAGATGCCGTCGCCGTCGGCGAGAGGTACCGCCGGCCTCAGTCCGGCGTCGAGGTTGTCGGACGACGGAACAATTGGTCGGAGCGGCGGGATTTGAACCCAAGCCCCCAGTCCCCACCACTGACGATCGGGATGAGGTCGTGCCATGACTGATCCTCAGGGGCCTGCCACCCAGGTTGATCTGGCTGAATTTGACGGCATCAGCGTCTCGGACGCGATCAACAAGCTTTACGACTGTGAGGTGGATCATCACCTGAAGCTGCATTACGATGATTTATTGCGATCCGCTAATGACGGACTTGTTCCCCCCATCGTCAATTCCGTCATTGAACCGCTGCCGGCCGAGGCGCTCGCGGATCTGAAGCTAACGCTTCGATCCCACCGAACCCGGCCTCGCAGGCCGGCTCCGCAGCTCGCTCCGGGATCGAAGTGTCAGAGTCAGAACACTGGGTGAATCACACCCGACACGTTCCGCAAGCATAAAGCCGGCCTCGCTTCAGGACGACGTCGTGGTGCTACCCGATCTTTCAGCCGGGCGCCCGCCGCCTCGACCTACGCCGCCTTGTGCCGTTCGCGCAGGAACTGGAAGAACTCCACCCCCTCGCGCAGCCGGCGCCTCATCATCTGCGGGCTGCGCAGCATCTCCCCCACGATCGCGGCGATCTTCGGCGCACGGAAATAGAACCGCTTATAGAACGTTTCCACGTTGTCGAAAATTTCCGTGTGCGACAGATGCGGATAGTGCAGCGGCGCGATCTGGATGCCGTGGTCGTCCACCAGCTCGGCGTGGGCCGCGTCGAGCCAGCCGTTCTCCACCGCCTGCCTGTAGAGGAACGTGCCGGGGTACGGCGCCGCCAGCGACACCTGGATGGTGTGCGGGTTGATCTCGGTGGCGAAGCGGATGGTTTCCTCGATGGTTTCCTTGGTCTCGCCGGGCAGGCCCATGATGAATGTGCCGTGGATCTTGATCCCCAGGTCGTGGCAGTCGCGGGTGAAGCGCTTTGCCACGTCGATCAGCATGCCCTTCTTGATGTTGTGCAGGATCTGCTGGTTGCCGCTCTCATACCCCACCAGCAGCAGCCGCAGCCCGTTATCCTTCAGCACCTTCAGCGTCTCGCGCGGCACGTTGGCCTTGGCGTTGCACGACCAGGTCACGCCCAGCCTGCCGAGTTCGCGCGCGATCGCCTCGGCGCGGGGCAGGTTGTCGGTGAAGGTGTCGTCATCGAAGAAAAATTCGCGCACCTGCGGGAAATAGCGCTTCGCCAGCGCGATCTCCTCCGCCACGTGTCCGGGCGAGCGCACCCGATAGCGATGCCCGCCCACCGTCTGCGGCCACAGGCAGAAGGTGCAGCGCGATTTGCAGCCGCGGCCGGTGTACAGCGACACATAGGGATGCAGCAGGTAGCCGATGAAATAGTCCTCGATCCGCAGGTCGCGCTTGTAGACCTCGGTTACGAACGGCAGCGTATCCATGTCCTCCAGGATCGCGCGGTCCTTGTTGTGGATGATCGCGCCGGCGCCGTTGCGATAGGAAATGCCGTCCACCGCCGCCCAGTCGCGGCCCTCGGCGATCTCCTTGATGGTGAAATCGAACTCGTTGCGGGCGACGAAGTCGATCGGCGTGCCCTGCGCCAGGCTCTCGGCCGGCTGCACCGCGACCTTGGCGCCGACGAAGCCCACCTTCAGCGACGGGTTGGCCGCCTTCAGCGCCGCCGCCACCTTCACGTCGGCGGCGAACGACGGCGTGGAGGTATGGATCACGCATAGCTCATGCTCGCGCGCGGCGCGGGTCACCGTATCGAGGCCGATGCCGGCCGGCGGCGCGTCGATCAGCTTGCTGCCGGGCACCAGGGCCGCGGGCTGGGCCAGCCAGGTGGGGTACCAGAACGAACGGATCTCCCGGCGCGCCTGGTAACGCGAGCCGGCGCCGCCGTCGAAACCATCGAAGGAGGGCGGCTGCAGGAACAGGGTCTTCATCATCGCGGGCGTTGGTCCTTCGTGGTTGTCCGGCCGGGCGGCGGCAGGCGTGGTGGCGTATCGGCAATATGGGGTTCGCCGCGCCATTCAACCCGGCGTCCGGCGAAGCTGGCGACCATCACCGCCACCGAGATGAGGTCGCGCAGCGGCAAAAGCCAGACCGGGCAGGGGAATGCAAGGCCCTGCGTTGCGGCGTCGGACAGGCTCCATCCGTCTTCCAGCCGCAGATCGTCGGGCCGCGCGGCCTGCGCCCGTCCGCTGGGCGGGCGGGGGCCGGCGTCCGGCGGTTCGCCCGGCTTCGGTTTTGCCACCAGCAGCGGCTCCAGCGCCCGGTCCACCCAGGTGGCGGCAACCGCCCGCCCCACCCAGGCGAGCAGGAACATGGCAACCGACCAGACCGCCCCGCCGGACAGCAGGATCGCCAGCAGGCCCCAGAACGTCGGGTATTGCAGGGCGGAGGCGGCGAACGGGCCCGGCTCCAGCGCGCGGATCGTGCGTGCCCAGCGCAGCTCGTGGCGCCACAGGTCGCGGAAGCGTTGCTCCGGGACGGTGGTGGCGGCCACCGTGGGTGCCAGCCGCACCGCCAGCCCGAGTCCGGCGACGCGCCGGCCCAGCACCTGGTCATCCGCCAGGTGCGGCAGCAGCGCCTGGAAGCCGCCGATCTCGGCCAGCGTGTCGCGGGTCAGGGCCATGGTGGCGCCCAGGCAGTCCTGCCGCCCCATGGCGCGTGCCAGCAGCGCGCCGGGCAGGAAGCTGTGGGTGATCTGGGTGGCGCCGAGCTGCTGCACCAGCCGATTCGCCGCCGGCAGGCCGGTGTACAGCGTGGTGGCGAGGCCGGTGCCACGTATGGCCAGGGTGTCGGCGATGCGCGCCAGGTAGTCCGGCTGCACGTGCAGGTCCGAATCGGCGATCACCAGCACCCGGTAGCGCGCCGAGGGCAGCATGTTGATCAGGTTGCCCACCTTGGCGTTTGCGCCTTGCCGGGTGGGGTCCACCACCACGGCGATGTCGCAGCGCGGGAAGCGGGCACGCAGCCGCGCGACCACGCCCAGGGCCGGATCGGCGGCATCCTGCACCCCGAACACTATCTGGAAGGCCGGGTAATCCTGAGTGCAGATGCTGGCCAGCGCCGGCTCGAGCAGGGGTTCGTCGCCGTGCAGGGGCTTCAGGACGCTGATCGGCGGCTGGTCGCGCCGGCGCGGCTCCAGGGGCAGGATGGGATCGGCGAAGCGGCCCACCAGGACGGCGCCGGCCGCTGCCTGCGCCACGCCGATGACTGCCAGAACCGCGGCGAGCACCGCCAGGATCACGCCAGGCTCCGCGGCTGTGAGGAAGATCGCACGCGGGCGAGTATAGCGGATCGGCGCGGACGGCCGGAAACGATCGCCTTGCATACGGCCGGACCAGGCGACGCGTGCGGCGGGCGATCACCTGGCGCCGCCCCCGAGCGCCGCCCCCGGGCGCCGCCCCCGGGCGCCGCGATTCCAAAGCCCTCAACCCGTGACCGGCAATGGCAAATAGCGCAGATTTATTCTCGACCCATGGGGTCGAATCTGCGACGGCCGTTCGCGTGAGTCTGGGCCGCGGGGGACGCCGGGGATGAATTGCGGGTGCGGGAATACCCACCGGAATGAACCGGTTCCTCCGGGCGCCGGGTGCGCCCGCGCGCCCTGGCAGGGCGACGGCTCCGTCATGCCGTGGTCTTCAGTTCCTCGCAGCGGGTGCCCGAGATGAGCGAGCCAAGCAGCCAGACAGTGTCAACCGAGGTGCCACCCGCCGCGGGCGAAACCGCCGGGGGTGGACCCGCCGCGACGGCCCATGGCGCGGCGCCGGCATCCCCGGGCGCCGGCCCGCCGCCGCAGCCGGTCCGCCAGCCGCGCAAGCGGAAGCTTGTCGCCGGAGCGATCGGCGTCGTGGTCCTGGCACTGTTTCTGGTGTTCGGCATCCCCGCGATCGCGACGATGCTCAACACCGTCTCCACCGACGACGCATACGTGAACGGGCACGTTACGTTCGTGGCGCCGCGCGTGGCGGGGCAGATCGCGCGCGTTCTGGTGGATGACAATAACCGCGTCCACAAGGGCGAGCTTCTCGCCGTGCTGGACAAGGAACCGTACCAGGTCGCGGTCTCCCAGAAGCAGGCGGCGGTCGACACGGCGCAGGCCGACCTGCAGGCCGCCACCGCGGCCGCCCGCGCGGTCGAGGCGGAGGCGATGAGCGAGCGCTGGAGCCTCCAGCACGCGGTAGAGGGCGTGGACAGCCAGGTCGCGCTGCTCCACGCGCGGGTCGCCGACATCGACAAGAGCAAGGCCGCCCTGGTGCTGGCGCAGCTTCAGTTCGATCGGGCGCGCGCGCTGGTCCCGCGGGGGGACACGCCGCAGGAGGTGCTGGATCAGCGGCAGGCGGCGCTGACCACGGCGGTGGCGCAGCTCACCCAGAGCCTGGCCGATGTCTACCAGATCCGCGTCTCGCTGGGGCTGCCGGCGCAGCCCGATGGCAGCGGCAATCTCGACCAGGTGCCGCCCGATCTCGACGAGACGTTTTCGTCCGTGCTCGAGGCGCAGGCGGCGCTCATTCACAGCGCCGCGCAACTCGGCGTGGTGCATTCGTTCGACCAAGGTCCGAAGGCGATGCTCGACCAGTTCTATAAACTGGGCGATGTCGACACCACGTTCCAGCGCTATGCGGCCGGTGCGCCGGCGGTCAGGCAGGCCGAGGCGAAGCTGGAAGCCGCCAGGCGCGATCTCGCGCAGGCCGAGCTCAATCTGCGCTACTGCGATATCACGGCGGACATCGACGGCGTCATCACGCGGCGCAACGTCAATCCGGGCGACTACGTCCAGGTCGGCCAGAACCTGATGGCGGTGCGCTCGCTGACCGAGATCTGGGTGGATGCCAATTTCAAGGAAACCCAGTTGCGCGACCTGCGCATCGGCCAGCCGGTCGATCTGCATGTCGACATGTATGGCGGGCGGCACGTGTTCAAAGGCCGCATTTCCGGCTTCACCGAGGGCACCGGATCGACCTTGGCGCTGCTGCCGCCGGAGAACGCCACCGGCAATTTCATCAAGGTGGTGCAGCGGCTGCCGGTCCGCATCGATCTCGTCGATTACGACCCCGACCAGACGCCGCTGTTCATTGGCACCTCGGTCGTTCCCTACGTCTATATCAACCGGCCGCCGACCGGGTCCAATGCCGGAAAGTTCCTCCAGGCCTATGTCCCGCAATCGGCGGGTGCCGGACCGGCTGCGAGCGCGGCGGGCGCCGGTTCCGCGGCGGGTGCGCCAGGGGCCAGTCCGGCCGCCGACGCGACGGGCGCCAGGCAATGAGCGGCGCCGCCGTATCGGCAGCGCTTCCGCCCGCCCGATCCCGTCCGGCGATAAACCCGTGGCTGGTCGCCGCCGTGGTGGTGGTGCCGACCTTCATGGAGGTGCTCGACACCACGATCGCGGTGGTGGCGCTGCGCTACATCGCGGGCGGGCTGTCGGCCACCGTGGATGACGGCGAGTGGGTGATCACCAGCTACCTGGCCGCCAACGCGATCATCCTGCCCATCACCGGCTGGCTGATCGCCCATCTCGGGCGGCGCAACTATTTCCTGCTGTCGATTGCCGTGTTCACCCTCGCTTCGGGCCTGTGCGGCATCGCCACCGGGCTCGGCCAACTGATCCTGTTCCGCGTGATTCAGGGACTGGCCGGCGGCGGCCTGCAACCGTCGAGCCAGGGCGTGCTGCTGGACGCCTTCCCGGTCGAGCGGCAGGGCATGGCGATGACGTTGTTCGGCCTCGCCGCGCTGATCGCACCGGTCGTCGGCCCGACGCTCGGCGGCTGGATCACCGACAGCTACTCCTGGCGGTGGGTGTTCCTGATCAACATTCCGGTCGGCGTGCTGGCCCTGGGCGCGTGCGCCATCACGCTGCGCGATCCCGATTACCTGACGGCCGAGCGCATTGAGCTGCGCAAGCGGCCGTTCACTTTCGACGGCATCGGCCTGTCGCTGCTGGTGATCGTGGTGATCTGCTGGGAGGTGATGCTGAGCAAGGGCCAGGAATGGGACTGGTTCGGCGACCCGGTCTGGCGCGTGCAGACCCTGGCGGTATTGTTCGTGGCCGGCCTGGTCGTGCTGATCTGGTGGGAACTGCGCCATCCCAGCCCGGTGGTGAATTTCCGCCCGTTGCGCGAACGGAATTTCGCCGCCTGCTGCATCATCATCTTCTGCGCCTTCGCCGTGCTATATGCCGCCAGCACCTCGCTGCCGGCCCTGCTGCAGTCCCTGTTCGGCTACGATGCATTGAGTGCCGGGCTGGTGATGTCGCCGGCCGGGTTCTTTGCCGTTGTCGCCATGCCGTTCGTCGGGCGGGCGCTGGGCCGCGGCACCGATGCGCGCTGGGTGCTCATCGCCGGCCTGCTGACCATGGCGGCGGGGAATTACTGGATGTCGCAGATGAACCTGGACATCAGTCCGGGGCAGGCGGTGTGGCCGCGGGTGGTGCTGATCATCGGGCTGGCGATGTGTTTCGCGCCGGCGAACGTGGCGGCCTATCTCTACACGCCGCTGGCGCTGCGCGGCGCCGCGGTCGGCCTGTTGAGCCTGCTGCGCAACGAGGGCGGCAGCGTCGGCACATCGCTGGCGCAGACGATGCAGGAGCGGCGCGACCAGTTCCACACCCTGCGGCTTGGCGAATGGCTCGATCCGTTCAATGCGGCGGCGCGGTCGTTTTTGGACCAGGCGTCGGCGCCGTTCCTGCGCCAGACCGGCGATCCGGTCGCGGCGCAGCAACTGGCGTTGCAGTCGCTGGAGAACCTGCGCGCGGAGCAGGCGTCGGCGCTCAGCTATTTCGATGTGTTCTGGGTGCTGGCGGTTGTCACCGTCGCGCTGGCGTTCGTCGTGCTGGTGATGAAACGCTCGGTGGCGGAGAAAGGCGCGCGGATCGGGGGAGAGTAAGGCCAGGGCGGAGTGCGCCGCACCCCGTGTGCTCGGCCGCCGGCGTCATATGGTTCGATAGAACAACACCCGCCCACGCGGGACGATCTGGTTCATCAGGTCGAAATCGCGAATGTTTCGTGTCAGCACCGTGTAGCCATGCTGCTGCGCATGTACGTAGAGCGTTGCGTCGACCAGGGCTGCGACCTCCTGACCTGGCTGGAAACCGCCGAGCCGGAACACCAGCCCGGACAGGATGCCGGCCTCCAGCACTGTGCCCGCTGATTGCCGACTCCAGCCGGTGCTGTGGAATGCCGGCGATCACCGCGCCAAGTCCGTTCAGATGCCGGCGTGTACCCGGGTGATCCGGAGCGAGCCGGCCGAAATTGTGCGAGAGTTCGCCCAGAATGACGGACAGGTGCATCAGTGTCCGGATCCGCGGCAAGGTTTCCGCGCCGGGCGGCAGGCTGCCTTCCAACGTATCGACATAGACGCAGGTGTCGAGCAACAGCGGCGGTCCGATCAGCGCGGCCTGGTCCACGAAATCCAGTGCGGCGTCGTTCCGGCGCCGCAAAGTGCCGCTGAACCGCTCCGGCCTGATACGGCGCAACGAGCGGGCGAGGTCAGCCTGCAAACAAGGTTCCCTTCGGCACGCGTCCTTTGCGCGCGAGCAGGCGTTCGCCGAAGTCGTCTTCGAGCGCGACTTTAATCAGGGCGTACGTCAGCAGATCAGTGGTTTCGTCAATGCCGCTGACGCGTTTCGCCTGCTCTGCAAGCGCATCGGAGAAACGCCCGCCCAACTGTCTCGCCTTGGCGCCAAGCAGGCCGCGTTCCTCGGCAGCGCGGAGCACCGCGTGTCGGCGCTCGGGATGAGCAGGGATTGTCCGGTGGTTGGCGTTCGCCATGGTGGCCTCATACGCAGGCAAATGACAAATACGCCCGGCTGTTATACAAGATCAGGCTTCGCGGGTCCAAGCTTCGCATGCGGCGGTGTCGCATGCGGCCGGTCAGACGCGGTAAAGGCCGCGGTCACGCAATCCAACGCCGGCGCAGCCGGGCGCGGCGGGCAGGGCACCGGCCTCTCCGCCGCGATCAGACGTGGTGCCCCCGCCCGGTTCATCCGCGTTGGCCAATGCCTTGCGACCCGCCGCCTGACTCGCTGCGCCGCGCCCTCTACGGTCCCGCCATGGACGCGCATTTCGATCCCGGACTGTTCAAACCGGCCCTGATCATCCTGGCCGCCGCCGCGCTGGTCATCCCCCTGTTCCACCGCCTGCGCCTCAGCCCGGTGCTGGGATTCATGCTGGTCGGCGTGGCGGTCGGCCCGTTCGGCCTCGCCAGCTTCGCCGGCCGCCTGCCGCTGCTGCGCGCCCTCACGCTCAGCGACCCGCACATCATCGCCCCCACCGCCGAACTCGGCATCAGCCTGCTGATGTTCATGATCGGCCTGGAGCTGTCGCTGGAGCGCCTGCGCGTCATGCGCCGCCTGGTGTTCGGCCTGGGCACGCTGCAATTCCTGCTGTGCGGCATCGCCATTGCCGGCATTGCCCGCTGGCTCGGCGCCTCCGCCGAGGCCGCCGCGGTCACCGGCGCCGCGCTGTCGATGTCCTCGACCGCCGTCGTCCTGCAGGTGCTGTCGCAGGAGAAGCGGCTCGGCGGCCCGCTCGGCCGCGTCTCGCTGGCGATCCTGCTGTTCCAGGACATCGCCGCGGTGCCGGTGTTGTTCGTCATCGGCCTGCTGGGCGAGAACGCCGCCGCCAGCGGTTTCACCTGGACCGTGGGCGCGGCGGTCGGCGTCGTGCTCGGCCTGATCATCGCCGGCCGCGTCGTGCTGCGCCCGTTGTTCCGCAGCGTCGCCCGCACCGGCAGCCCGGAACTCTTCGTCGCCGCCTGCCTGCTCGTGGTGCTGGCTACCGGCCTTGCCACCATGGCTGTGCGCCTGCCGATGGAACTCGGCTCGCTGATCGCCGGCCTGCTGCTGGCCGAAACCGAGTTCCGCCGCCAGATCGAACTCACCATCGATCCGTTCAAGGGCCTGCTGGTCGGCGTGTTCCTGATCTCGGTCGGCATGAGCCTGGACGTGCGCCACATCGTGGATGACGCGCCGCCGCTGCTGGCGGCCGGCACGGGGCTGGTGGCGGTGAAGCTGGCGCTGATCGCTGGCCTCGCCCGCGCGTTCGGCCTGCGCTGGCGTGTCGGCATCCAGGCCGGGCTGTTGCTGGGCGCGGGCGGCGAGTTCGGCTTCGTCATCTTCGGCCTGGCCCGCGCGGAGCATGTCATCGGCCCGGACGCCGCGCGCTTCCCGCTGTTGCTCACCGCGGTGTCGATGGCGTGCATCCCGCTGCTGTCGGCGTTCGGCCGCCGGGTGGCGGGCGGCGTCCCGGCGCGCGCCGCGCCGCCAATGGACCCGGCACTGCTGGACGCCATCGCCGCCGATCCGGCGCCGCGCGTGATCATCGCCGGCTTCGGCCGGGTCGGGGAGACGGTGGCGGAGATGCTGGACGTTCATCGCCAGCCCTATGTCGCGGTGGACAAGGATCCCGACCGCGTCGCCGCGGTGCGCCGCACGCGCCCAAGCGTGTATTGGGGCGACCTGACGCGCGAGGACCTGCTGCACCGGCTGCACATCGACACCGCGCGGGCGCTGGTGCTGACGATGAGCGATCATGATGCGAGCGACCGGCTGGTCGCCGTCGCGCGGGGGCTGCGGCCGGATCTGCTGATCGTGGCGCGGGCACGCGATGCGCGGCACGCGGCGCAACTGTATCGCGCCGGCGCCACCGACGCGGTGCCCGAGACGATCGAGGCGAGCCTGCAGCTTTCCGAGGCGGTGCTGGTGGATCTCGGCGTGCCGATGGGCCCGGTGATCGCGACGATCCACGAGAAGCGGGCGGCGATGCAGGCGGAGATCCGGGCGATGACGCCGGGCGCGGCGGTGCGGCCGCTGGGGCGAAGGCGGCTGCGGGACCTGCTGCCGCGGGGGCGGTGAGGGCGGCGGTGAGGGCGGCGGTGCGGGGCGACGGCGCGGTTCGCCTGGCGGTGCTCGTGGATGGGGCCGTGGCGGCGCACCCTGTCTCACACGCGCCCGATCTTTGCCAACCTGACTAGCCCATCTTATTCACCAGCGCACGGTTTATTCACCAGCGCACGGTCATTGTATGGTCTTCGCAATATGACAGCCCGAGGTCGCGTCGCCCCTTGGCTGGCCGGGCCGCGCTTCAGACCGCTAGAGGGCAGGCGCTGGAGGTTGTGAAGCGAATGGGCGACGGGGCGTCGGCCCCGGCGATCATGGCGGACGGCAGCAGAGCGTGCTCGCCAGGCTGCGGAACATCTCGGCTTCCGGACAAGCCGCCGCGAACGCCAGGCGAACCCGCGTTGCGGTCTCGCTGACCCGCGCAGCGATCTTCAACAGACGCTGGCGGATGGTGGCGAACTCGGCACGGGCGAGCGGATGCATGGCAGGAATGGCACCGCGCAGTCTGTGCACAGGCCAATCGGCGGCGGTGTGCAGAATGAGCCGCGTCTGATCGGCCAACCGACCGTGACCGGGATGAGACTTGCACGCACCAGTCAACCACGCCTTTGGGGCGCACCAGAGCGCACTGAACAGGTCACCGCCGCTCGCCCACCCGCCGCGGCCTGCGTGACACGATCCATCATACCGCCACCACAACAACTGCCGGCCCACCTGTCGCCCTCGCGCCGCTTGCCGTAAAGCCCCGGCGATAACGCACCGGACCCGCTGCATGCCGCCACCGCACCTGCTCCCCACCGCGGCAGACATCGTCCGCCTCGCCTGCATCCTGCTGATCGCCGCGTGCACCGCCGGCATGGGCTTCCTCGCCGGCGCACGCCGGCTCGAGACAGCGTTCTTCAGCGGCTGGGGACTGGCCTGCCTGATCTTCGTCGCCATCGGCACCTGGTCCTCCGCCGATCTGGGCTGGGCTGCGGCCGGATCGGCGGTGCTCGGCGTCAGCGGACTGATCCGCGCCGCGCGGAGCCATGCCAGCACGCACGACACGGGCGACCGGCTGGGGCCGCGCGCGCTGCTGATCGGGCTGCCGTTCCTGGTGCTGGTGATCGGCAGAAGCGATGTCGCCTGGGACGACATCTCGTTCTGGGTGCCGAACCTGTTGCATCTGTGCGCCACCCACCGCTTCCCGACACTGGCGAACCCGGCGGCGTATTCGGCCATGGCCGCCTATCCCTACGGCGTGGCGCTGCCGGGTTTCGCCATGCACCTGCTGGGCTATCGCCACGTCGATATCGCCGGGATGGAATGGAACCTGCTGGCGATGCTGGCGGCCGGAGCGGCGTTCGCCAGGATCATCGCACAGCGCCTGCGGCTGGCTGGGCATGCACCAACCGCCGGCATGCGTTGGGCACTGGCCGCGGCCGGCGTGCTGCTGATGGGCATGGCCAACCCGACCTTCGTCGCCAAGATCACCCTCAGCAACATGGGGGACAGCGCGACCGGCGCCGGCCTCGCCATGCTGTGCGCGCTGCTGTTCGAATACGCGGCCGAGAGCCGGGAAACGCCGGGCCAGCCGGCGCTGTTGCTGCAGATCTCCCTGACCTGCTGCGCGGTCATGTTTACCCGCCAGGCAAATGCCGCCTTGCTGGTTCTGCTGTTCCTGTCCGCGATCGTCGGGCTCGCAGCGTTCCGGAGCAGGGACGCGGTTCCGGTGGTGCCGAGGTTGCTGGCCACTCTGGTGCCGCCGGCATTCCTCTGGTGGTCCTGGACCCGCTACGCGGACCGCGAGATACCGAACGCGCGCCACTACCTGCTGGCCTGGCACGCCTGGAACTGGCAGGTGTTTCCCTCGGCGCTGCGGTCGGCGTCGCATGTGCTGGTTGCCAAGTCGGGCTATACCGCCATGGCGCTGGCTATGGGTTTCGTCGCGGCGAAATGCCTGCTGCGCCGGGCGCGTGGGCCGAGCGTGCCGGGGGGCGGCGCCGGCGCGCCGGCCTCGGCGGCCCTGGCGGTGACGACCGCGGGACTCGCATTCGGCAATATCGCCTTCCTGCTGTTCTGCTACCTGGCGACCAGCTTCGATCCCACCGAGGCGGAAGCGGCCATTTCCTTCTGGCGGTTCATTGCCCAGACCGGCCAGTCCCTGACGGTCGGCTTTGCCTGCATCGTGCCGGTGGCGTGGCTGCTGCCGGCGCTGCGCCGGTGCTGGGCGCAGCGCGCGCTGCCGGCGATTGCCCTGCTGCTGCCGGTGGTGGCCACCGGAACGTATCGCGACGACCTGACCTCGCCGGTGCCGGTGCTGCGGCGGATCGCCGACGGCCTGCGCGACGCCGTGCCCGCCGGCCAGCCGATCGTGCTGGTCGATATCGACGGCAACGGCTTTGCCCCGCTGGTGGTGCGCTACCAGTTGCAGGCGATCGACGACGACCCGTCGCCGCTGGCGACCGTCGCCTTCTCGCATGGCCTGTCCGAAGCGGAGGCACGGCAGAAGGTGCCGCCGTCGGCGCCTTATGTGTGGCTGGCGGAAGGGTCCCCCGCGTTCGGCCGCTTCCTGGGAAGCCGCACCAATGAAGGATGCTCCTATCTGTTTCACAACGAGATGGGGCGGTACAGCGTGATCCGCGCCTGGGAGATCGGGCCTTACCGGTGGGCGATCCCGTCCCCGTCCGGTCAGCCGGCCGGCAGGCTGGGCTGCGCAGGCTGAGCCGGACGCGGCCAGGCGCGCTGGATCGGCGTGCGCGGCACGGACTGCACGTCGAAATTCAGGAACGCCAGCAACATCTGGAACCCGACGATCACGGGCAGCCCCGCCAGCATCACCGTTCCCGCGGAACTCACGATCCCGGCCCGCGCATTGGCGATCCATGTGGTTGCGCCGAACGCGGTGCCGACGATCAGCAGCAGCAATCCGGCGGCCAGCTCCACCGAGGCAACGTTGAAGTCGCGCAGGAAGTAATTGTAGAAAATGCGCCGCGCCAGGTTGCGCAGATTGCCGGCGATGAACTGCGGCACGACGCGGCGGATGCGCAGGCTGCTGACCTCGCCGTTATAGTGCGCGGCCATCGGAATGTCCGTGACCACGGCGCGGATGATGTTCAGATTGAACAGCATGTCGCTTTCGAAGAAATACCTGGGTGCGACGCGATCGAGCGGAATCTGCGCCAGCGCCGCGCGGTGAATCGCGGTATAGCCGTTGGTGGGGTCGAAGATGTTCCAGTAGCCGCAGGACACCTTGGTGAAGAACGACAGGCAGGCGTTGCCGAGCAGGCGGATGATGGGCATCGTCTTCAGGTCGCGCGGGGAGTGGAAGCGGTTGCCCTTGGCGTAGTCGGCTTCCCCGGCGAGCAATGGACGCACCAGGACCGGCAGAAGTTCGGGGGCCATCTGGCCGTCGCCGTCGATCTTGACGACGATCTCCATGCCGTCGACCAGCGCCTGGCGATAGCCCTCGGTCATCGCGCCGCCGACGCCGCGGTTTTCCGGATTGCGCAGGACAATCACCCTGGGGTCGGTGCAATGGTCCGCTATATGCGCGCCGGATTGTTCCGGGCAGGCGTCATCGACGCAATAGATGCGGCTGACGTCGGCGCCGATGCGCGCGATGACGCCCAGCACGGTGTTCCGCACCCGGTAGCACGGGATGACCACGGCGATGGCAACCATGTCGCGACGTTACGGCGCGGGGCGCAGCGGCGACGCGATCTCCCCGGGGGATTTCGCCGCCGCGGCGGGCCTCGCCAGGGCGGGCGATCGCGCCGCCGACCAGCGCCGCCAGGCTCGCTCCAGCGCCACGCCGCCGGCGAGCGAGAACGGAATGATCAGCATCAGGTTGTAGCGTTCCTGGTTCACCGCGACCGCGCCATGGAACGCGAGCATGAACCAGCCCGGCAAGGTGGCGGCAAGCAGCGCGTCGTCGCCGCGGCGCACGGCGCGCCAGGTCAGCGGCACGCACAGCAGCGCCAGGATCAGCCCCCAGTAATGGTCGATCCACA
>Ga0335072_10002801_pt1 | contig 26760 bp, 24 predicted proteins | sample Lox_Sample_21_FD_206725 | JGI IMG/M metagenome (GOLD analysis project Ga0335072, IMG submission 206725) | Soil microbial communities from Loxahatchee National Wildlife Refuge, Florida, United States - Lox_Sample_2.1 | ecosystem: Environmental > Terrestrial > Soil > Wetlands | place: USA...
AAGCGATCCACGCCCGGCCCGATGCCCAGCCGCGCCATCGCCGCCCGGTTCACCCAGGCGCCGTGGCCGCTGTAGTCGAACAGAAACGCGGGCCTTCCCTGGGTCGTCCCGTCCAGATCCGACGGGCGCGGCCGCAGTGCCGGGTAGTCCAGCCCCTCGCCTTCCACCCATTCGGCGTCGCCGTGCTCCGTCAGCCAGGCGGCGATCCGGGCGCGGACCTCGTCCAGCGACCCGGCCCCGGCCAGTTGCACGCAGTCGGCGTCCGAACCCAGCCGCACATGGTTGTGGCTGTCGATGAAACCGGGCAGCACCAGCCGCCCCCCGGCGTCGACCACCTCCGTGCCGGGCCCGGCATGATCGCCGGCTTCGGCGTCGGCGCCGACCCACCAGATCCGGCCCGCGCGGACCGCCACCGCGCTCGCCCACGGCGCGGCCGGATCCAGCGTGTACGCCCGCGCGTTGCGGACGAGCAGATCAGCGACCGGTCGGCCGGTCACGGCGCCCCCTCCCCGGCGCTCAGTCGTGCGTCAGTCGCGCCTCAGTTCCCCCCGGTTGCCTCCGCTTGCGACGGCTCTTGAAACACGTCGAAGAGGCGAAGGCGGTGTGCCATGGCGGCAGCCTCGCCGCGGCTCGTCACGCCAAGCTTGCCGAGGATGTTCGACACGTGCACGCTCGCCGTCTTGGCCGAGATGAACAGTTCGCCCGCGATCTCCGGATTGCTGCGCCCGGCCGCGACGAGGCGCAGCACCTCGAACTCGCGCGCCGTGAGGCCGAAGCGGTCCCGCTCATGCCGTCCGCCCGCGCCCATCCCGGCGCCGGCCGCCGCGTCCGTCCCTGAGCCCGCGCCGGCCCCCGCGCCGAGCTCGATCCTGGCCCGCCGGGCGAGCAGCGCGATGTCGTCGCTCAGCGGCGCGGCGCCGAGCTGCGCGGCCAGGTCCGCGGCGCGGCGCAGCCGGCCGGCCCCGCCGTCACGATCGCCGCTGCCCAGGGCGGCCTCGGCCGACCGCAGCAGTGCCGCGGCCAGCGGGTGGGGCTGGCTCGCCGCCTCCCAGCCCTGCGCCGCCGCGTCCCACGCGCCCAGCAGGTCGCCGGCCTCAGGGACGTCACCTGCCGCGCCCGCTGCGGCACCGGCCAGGTCGCGCGCGGCGCGCATCATCTCGGCGATGAAGGTGAGCCGCCCGGCCTCCTGCGCCGGCCCGTCCGCATCGAGCCGCCCGGACTCCACGCGCAGGCGGTCCGCCAGCGCCGCCGCCCGCGCGGTGAGCGCCTCGTCGCGGACCAGACCCGCGGCTCCGCGGGCCCGGGCCCCGGCGACCAGCACCGGCCACGCATACCGCGGGCTCGCGCCGCGGTCGAAGTAGCCGAGCGCACCCTCGACAACGGACAGCGCGTCGGCCGGGCGTTCCTGGACCAGGCGCAGCTCGGTGGCCAGCCGGGCCAGCGGGAGCTGCAGCTCGTCCTTGAACTGGGTGCCGTCGAGCACCGCGCTCATCGAGGCGACCGACTCGGCGGCGATGGCCAGGTCGCCCCGGGCCAGCGCCATCTCGCCGGTCAGCCGCCACAGCCCGGTCCGGCTCAGCCACGGCGGGGAAAGCTCGAGCGTGCGCTCGATGATGCCGGCCGCCTCGTCCCACTGACCGAGGGCGACCAGGGGCTCGGCCAGGTTGATGGCGAGGACCACGCCCGAGGTCCGGGCCAGCCCGTAATCGCGGGCCGTGGCGATTCCGTCGCGGGCCACCGCGGCGGCCAGCTCATGTCGGCCCAGCCCTTCCAGCAGATCTGACTCGGTGATGTCGGCCCTCAGCAACGGCCGGTACGCCTGGGCCCGGGCCCCGACCGCGCGGGCGTCGGCCAGCATCGCCCGGATCCGGTCCAGTTCCGAGGTTGGCTGCGCGCAGGCCAGTGTGATGAGCGCCGCGGCTTCCACGGCGGGGTCCCCGGCCAGGCGCGCTATCTGCACCGCCTCCTCGGCGGTGGCCAGGGTTTCGGCGGCGTTTCCGCCGCCGTGCCGGTAGTTATGGTCGTGGGCCAGTCGCTCGAGCACCCGGGCTCGCGCCGAGCTGGGCGGGGAGGCCGGTACCAGCCGGACGGCCTCGCGCAGGTCATCCGCGTAGTCGGTCCGGCCCAGCAGGTACTTCAGGTGCCCGCGGGCCTCGCGCAGCAGCCCGGCCCGGACCGGCTCCGCGGTGGCGTCGACCTCGCGCAACGCGGCCTGGGCGAACGTGACCCCGCGGTCGTACTCCCCGGCCAGCTCGGCGGCCTGGGCGGCCGCCTCGAGCACCGCCACATGGTCCCGGCCGATCCGGTCGGCGGCGTCGGGCACCTTGTCCCACAGCTCCAGGACGCGCGACAGCATGGCGAGCTGCTCGGCGTAGGCGAGCGCCTTGGCCGACTCCAGAGCCGCATGCCAGGCGCTGATCAGGGCCCCGGTCATGTCGTGAGCCGCGTACCAGTGGTAGGCCTGTTCGACCGGGGCCCGGCCCGGAGGCACCAGCAGCGGATCGTTGCTGATGGCCTCGGCGAACCGGCCGTGCAGGGACCCGCGCTCGCCGGGCAGCAGCTCGTCGTGCACCGCCTCGCGGATCAGGCTGTGCCGGAACAGGTAGCCGTCGGACTCGGTCAGCAGCACGTTGGCCGCGACCGCCGGCCGCAGCGCGCTGGCCAGCGCGGGCTCATCCAGCCGGGTGACCGCGGCGAGCAGCGTGTGCCCGACCCGCTCGCCCGCCGCGCTCGCGACCCTGATCACGTCCTGAGTGGGCTCGGGGAGCCGCCGGACGCTGGCGATCAGCAGGTCGCGCAGTGAGTCGGGCACTCCGGAGCCGAGTTCGCCGTCGCCGATCAGCGCCTCGACGAACAGCGGATTGCCCTCGGTTCGCTGATAGACGGCCGCGAGCATTTCCGCGGGCGGCTGACCGCCGCTGATCCGGACGACCAGGTCGTCGGTCTCCCGGCGGGTGAGCCGGTCCAGCTCGATCCGGGTGACCCAGCCGACCCGGCCAAGCTCGGCGATCAGCGGGCGCAGCGGATGGGTGCGGTGCAGCTCGTCCGACCGGTAGGTGACGATGATCAGCAGGCCGCCCAGCGCCCGCTGGTTACGGACCAGGAACGCCAGCAGGTCCCGGGTCGACCGGTCGGCCCAGTGCGCATCCTCGATGACCAGGACCGCCTGGTCGCGCTCGGCCAGCTGGGCCAGCAGGATGAGCATCTGCTCGAAGAGCCGCCCGCGGGCCTCACCCGCCTCGTCCGCGCCGCCCGGCTCGCCGAACTCGGGCAGCAACCGGGCCAGCTCCCTGGTGGAACCCCCGGGCAGCAGCTTGGCCACGCCGTCGACGCCCATGTCCCGGACGAGCTCGCGCAGCACCGAGGTGAACGGGGCGAACGGCAGCCCGTCCGCGCCGAGTTCCAGGCAGCTTCCGGTCAGCACGTGCGCGCCGCCGTGTCCGGCTCGCCGGGCGAACTCGCTGACCAGCCGGGACTTGCCGATGCCCGCCTCACCGCCGATGAGCACGGCCGACGGACGCCCGGCGCCCACGTCAGCAAGCGCGGCGTTCAGGGCGGCCAGCTGGTCGGTCCTGCCGATCAGGTCCGGGCTGACCATGGGCATTGCCATACCTCAAGCATGCCAGCCGCAGCGGACATACCCGGCCAGCGCAGCCCGGCGCGGGTGAACCGCCCCGGGCGCCGACCCGCATCCGCCAGCGCCCCGCCTGCGAGCAGATGCGCGAGTTCTGACTGCCAGCCGCCCCTGGTTGGCAGAATCTAGGGCCTGTCGCACATGAAGCGGAGCTTAGGCACCTGCCCTAGCCGCCCATTTCCGACATGGCGGTGTCGAGAGTCGCGGCGAGCTCGTCGATCTCACGCTCCGAGGGGTCGTCGTGGCCGAGCATGCCGAGCGCGTCGCGCCTGGTCACTATCTGCAGCGCACCTGGATAGCGGTCGGCGGCCAGGTCCTCGGCGGTGACCAGTGCCGTCCGGCCCCGGTAGAGCACGAGACTGCAATCGGGGTCCTGTGATTCGACGAGCTGGCGAACATCCGAGCGGCCTACGATCATCGCTGCCTCCCATCCTCAGCGGAGCATCCGGTCGACCCTCTCGATGATCTCGCGGCACAGCCGCCCCACCTCTCGCGGGTCGTCGGTGAACTGTGATGGCTTGATGCAAAACGTGGTGAACCCGGCCTCGGCCTGCGCCGGGATGGTGGCCAGCGCCTGGCCGAGATCGGCGACGTTCTCGCGGCCGGCGAACACGGCCCGCGTCCCGCCGACCAGCTCCAGGCCGTCCGGATTGCGCCCGGCGGCGAGCAGCGCGTCGCGCAGGCGCCTCATATCCTCGCCCGTCGGCCGGCCGAGCGGGTTGAAGCCGTCGCCGTACCGAACGATCCGCTCCACCATCCGCCGGTGCATGCCCTGGCCGCCCAGCCACAGCCAAGGACCGCCGGCCCGGTACGCCTTGGGCTCGAAGTACACGTCCCGGAACGAGTAATGCGACCCGGAGTAGGACGCGGGCGTGTCCCGCCACAGCACGGCCCACGCCGCGAGGTGCTCGTCGAGCAGATCGCCGCGGCGGCGGAACGGCACGCCGAGCGCGGCGTACTCCTCCTCCAGCCAGGACACCGTGGGCTGCACGACCAGCCGCCCGCCGCTGACCAGGTCCAGGGTGCCGAGCTCGCGGGCGATCAGCAGCGGATGGCGCAGCGGGGCGATGACCGCGCCCGCGACCAGCCGGACCCGCGAGGTGACCGCGGCGATGGCCGACAACAGCACGACGGAGCTCGGCCATGGCGTGCCCGGGTCCTGGTTGAAGGGCAGCGCGTACTCGCGCGGGTTGGGCATGACCCCCTGCGCCCCGGCGGAAGGCCCGAGCACGATGTGCTCGCTGATCATGACCGAGTCGAACCCGGCGTCCTCGGCCTCCCGGGCCCACCGCACCAGAGCGGGCAGGTCCCGGGCCGGGGTCATGGTCCAGTTCTCGCTCAGGATCAGGCACATCCGCGGCGCGGCCATGGCGGGCGTACCGACCTCAGGCGCGGATCGGCGGACGGATCCCGCGGAACTCCCAGTCGCCGCCGAGCGCGGTCGAGACGACCTCCTCGCTCTCGCTCGGCTGCGCGCCGTACTCGCCCGGGACGGCCTCGGGACCGGCGACGACGTGGTTGGTCAGCCGGCCCAGCCCGTCGACCTCGACCTCGACCACGTCGCCCGGCTGCACCGGCCGCGAGCCGGCCGGGGTCCCGGACAGCAACACGTCGCCCGGGACCAGCGTGATCGTGCGCGCGATGTCCGCGACGAGGTAGTGCATGTCCCACTTCATCTCGTCGGTGGAGCCATCCTGGGCCAGGCGGCCGTTGACGTAGGTGCGCAGCCGCTTGCCGCGGAAGTCCCAGCCGGTGACCAGCCCTGGGCCCAGCGGAGCCATCGTGTCCGAGCCCTTGACCCGCAGCATCGACCCCGCATCCGTGTCCCGGAAGTCGTGCAGCCCGAAGTCGTTGCCGATCGTGTACCCCGCGATGTACTCACCGGCTCGCGACGGCGGCACGTTCCGGCACGTCCGGCCGATCACGATCGCGACCTCGCCCTCGTAGTTGAGGTACCGGCAGTTGGCCGGCCTGACCACCGCGCCGCCGTGCCCGGCCAGCGCCGACACCGGCTTGTGGAAGTACGTCGGCGCCGGCGGCAGCTTGGCCCCGAACTCGGTGACCCGGCTGAGATGGTTGAGGTGAACCGCGATGATCTTGGTCGGCGTGACCGGCGGCAGGTGCACCGCGTCCGCCGCGAGGACCCGGCGCCCGTCCCCGGCGACCAGTTGCTCCCCGTCCCGGCGAACCTCGACGGCCGCCCCGTCCAGCAGGATCCTGCGGTACTCAGTCGTCTGCCCTGTCGTCCGCCCTGTCATCCGCGCTGCCATCCCTCCTCCAGCCCGACGCCGGCCGGTCGAACCAGATGTGCATCTGGCCCGTCCCGACCGAATTTTCATATTTACTGAACGCCCGGCCTCGTGCGCAGGCGGACCGGCCGCCCAATGCCGCCACCATCATCAGGTAGTGCGCGAACTTGGCCTCAGGCCGGACCCTCAGGAACTCCGGCATCGTATCGATCACCCGCGCATGGTCCCCGGCCTCGAGCCAGGCAATCCGGTCGGCATCGGCCGCTCGCGCCTGGTCGGTCCGGATGTGCGCCGGGTCGCTGGCCTCGTGCGCGCGCAGCTCGCGCAACGGCCAGAACGTGTGCGACATCGCGCCGGACGCCAGCAACAGCACCCGCCGGTCGGACTGGGCGATCGCCTCGCCCACGGCCCGGCCCGCGCGCAGGAAGTCCTCGGTGTCCCCGGTCTCGGCGGTGTTGCTGACCGAGACCCACCGCTTGCCGAGCCCGCGGCCGAGGTAGGACCACAGGTTCACGGTGCCGTAGTGCAGCGGCAGGTAGGGGTCGTCGATCGCGGTGATCCAGGTGCCGTGCTTGTCGCCCAGCGCGGCCGTCGCGTGCGCAAGCTCGGGATCGCCGGGCCAGTCGTAGGGGACCCGGGACATCCCGCGGGGCAGCTCGTCGGAGGTGAACAGGCCGGCCCGCACGTCGTGGGCGGAGATCACGAACTCCACCGTGGTGAACCAGTGCGAGTCGAAGACCACGACCGTGTCGTAGTCGAGGACCTCGAACACCTCGGCCCGCAGCCGCTCCAGGCCGGGGACCAGGCTGATCTCCTGGCCCTCGTTCAGCTCCATCCGCTCCTGAAGCGGCAGCATGATCGTCGGCACGTGAGCGAGCAGGCCCGCTCCTACTACTTCACCCATCGCTGCGCCACCCTTCCGGGGCGTACACGGTGTTCTTGACGTCACCGTAGAAGTCGAAGCTCCAGGTGCCGCCCTCGCGGCCGATGCCGGACAACCCGGCGCCGCCGAACGGGGCACGCAGGTCGCGGACGAAGAAGCAGTTGACCCAGACGGTGCCCGCGACCAGGCGGTCCGAGATCCGCTCGGCGCGGTCGCGGTCGCCGGTGAACACCATCGCGGCCAGGCCGTAGCGGGTGCTGTTGGCCGTCGCGACCGCCTCGTCCTCGCCGCCGAACGTCTGCAGCGTGAGCACCGGGCCGAAGACCTCCTCGGTCAGGATCTCCGAACCCGGCCGCGGCCCGGCCAGCAGCGTCGGCCGGTAGTAGAGCCCGCCCCGATCCTCGTTGGCCGTGCCGCCCAGCAGCGGGCGGGCCCCGGCCGCCACCGCGCGCCGCACGAACCCGTCGACCCGCTCCAGGTGCGCGCGGGTGATGTTGGGCCCGACGTCGGTCGCCTCGTCCCGCGGGTCGCCCTGGCGCAGCGTGCCGGCCGCCTTGAGGAACCGGTCGGTGAACTCTTCGGCCACTCGCGCGTCGACCAGCAGCCGGGTGCCGGCCAGGCACACCTGCCCGGCGTTGTCGAACTGCCCGACGGCGTGCCGGACGGCCAGGTCCAGGTCGGCGTCCTTGAACACGAGGAACGGGGACTTGCCGCCCAGCTCCAGCGAGACCGGGGTGAGCTGCGCCCCGGCCGCGGCGGCGACCTGCCGGCCGGTGGAGACCGAGCCGGTGAAGCTGACGCGGGCTATATCTGGGTGCGCCGCGAGCGGCGCCCCGGCCTCGGCCCCCAGGCCCTGGACCACGTTGAACACGCCGTCCGGCAGCCCGGCATCCCTGGTGATGTCCGCGAGCAGGCTCGCGGTCAGCGGCGCCCACTCCGGCGGCTTGGCCACCACGGTGTTGCCCGCGGCCAGCGCGGGTGCGATCCGCCAGGTGGCCAGCATGAGCGGCGCGTTCCAGGGCGTGATCACCGCGGTGACGCCGGACGGAGCCCAGGACACCTGCTCGCGGTGCCCGTTGATCTCCAGGTCACCCGCGCCGAGCCGGCCGAGCCAGTCGGCGAAGAACCGGAAGTTGTGCGCGGCCCGGGGCATGACCCCGCGGCGGTGCGAGCGGAGTAGCGCACCGTTGTCCCAGGTCTCCACCTGGGCGAGTTCCTCGACGCGCCGTTCGATCCCGTCGGCGATCGCGTGCAGGACCGCGGCCCGCTGGTCGGGGGGAGTGGCGGCCCAGCCGGCGAACGCCTCGCGCGCCGCGCGCACCGCCGCGTCGATCTCGGCCCCGGACCCGGCCGCGATCTCGGCGATCGGGCTCTCGTCCACCGGGGAGACGTCGGTAAACGTGCGCCGCGACCCGACCCGCCGCCCGCCGATCCAGTGCCGCGTGTCGACCTCAACCCCCGCCACCCGCGCCGTGCTCATCGCCCCGCCGTCGCTGCTCGCGCTGCTGCCCCCGCCGTCGCTGAACGCGCTGCTGCCCCCGCCGTCGCTCGTCGGCGCCCGCCCATATATCTACCTGCCCGGCTCATATCGTTTGGGGCCAAACTATATTCGCGCCCTGGGGCCGTCAAGGTCCACAGCGGCGGCGGCGCCTCGTCACCGACGGCGATGAATATGGCGTTGGTGTCGTCCTGAGTGAACCAGATTTACTTTCATCCCCACTCGGTTCGCGCCGGAGTATGCGCGGCGGGCGTCGCGCGGGCCAGTGCAGCAACGGGTGAGAGCGATGTGGTTTCTGGGGTGCGTGAGGGCGGTGCCGGGGTGCGCAGGCCAATACGGGCACGGCCAGGCCGGTCGATGAGAGCGTTGGTCGGCCGCCTCATGGGGCGGGAGCGACTGCTGTGGCGCCGCGGGTGAGCACGCGGCCGCCGTCCCAGGTGACGCCGACCTGGCGGTAGTAGCCGCCGATGATCTCCCCGACCTCGAGCCGGGCGAGTTCCTCGGTCGGCGACTCGAACAGCTCGAGGGTCGCGTCGCCGCGCCAGGCCGGCCCGGCCTCGACGCTGGCGCTGCCCGAGGCGACCAGTTCGTCGAGCGCGTCGGGGCCGCCCCGCTCGATCGACGGCATCCACCGGTGGTGCGCCATCGGGTGCGCGTTCACGAACCCGTTGGCCTCGGTTTCCTCGCGCAGCGTCACGACCGCCTGGGCCAGCCGCCGGTCGGCCGCGGCCAGCGTGCCCGCGAACACCCCACCCGGCCCGATCCGCGGGGCCGCCCGGCCGAACGGGTGCGGCCGGGTCTGGTGGATGGAGCCCAGCTTCTTCGGGTAGCCCTGGTGCAGGCCGCGGGCCAGGGCGAAGTCGGAGTCGACCCAGATGTAGACGCAGCGCGAGTACACCCGCCCGGCGTAGCTGCACCGGACCACGGCGAAGCACTCGCGGTACTGCGCCCGGACCGGGTCCAGCAGTTCAGCCCCGTCGTCTCCGCAGGACTGCCAGTCGGCCCAGATCAGCGCCACCGCGCCGGGATCGTCCGGCGCGGGCTCGAGCGGCGCGGGCAGTAGCTCGGCGACCCGGGCCGGATCGGTCCTGTACTCGACGGTGAGCAGGTCACCGGAGTAGTGCCAGGGTGGCGCGGGCAGCAGCGAGGCTCGCCCGGTCGCGGTCCGCGGGTAGAAGAACCCGGTTACATCGCTCACGTGGGCTCCCAGGTCGTTTGTATCCGCACGATTCGGCCTGCCTGGGATGCTAGACCACCTGGCCATGGCCGGCGTCGACCGCGTAGACCCGCCGGGCGCCCCCGGCCAGCAGGGTCAGGGTGAAACCGCCGGTCGCCGCGCCGAGGTCGGGAGCCACTCGCCCGGCGACCGGTACAGCGAAGGCGTCCAGGGCGGCCTGCAGCTTGCGGGCGCCCCTCGGCGACTGCGGCTGACCGCCGATGGCGACCGCGGCGCCGCGGGGAATCTGGGCGCGGGGGTTGCTGACCACGACGCCGGCGTCGCGAACCCGCCAGGAGCAAGCGCGCCGACGGCGCTACGTTGAACTCAGTGCTATCTGAAGCCGGTCATGCGGCCAGGATCGCGGGAAGGGCCCCCAGCGTCAACCGACCCTGAGGAGCGAGCGCACGTGAAGCACTGCGGGATCCTCGCGCACAGCACGGAAGGCGCGGCATTGTGCTTCCTGGAGTTCTGCCAGGAGGGAGTCCGCCGCCTGGGTTCCCACGTGTACCCGGACCTGACACTGGACTACATCGCGTTCGGCCCCATGATGCGCCGATGCGGTGGCCGGCCAGGCCGCCAGCGAGGGCCGCCACCGGGTCGGCGTGCTCGGCACCCGGTACACCATGGAGGCCGCGTTGTACCCGCGGGCGCTCGCGGCCCGCGGGATCGAGAGCGAGGTTCCCGCCGAAGCCGACCGGGCGCTCATGAACAAGATTATTTTCGACGAGCTGGTGAACGGCGTGTTCGCCGAGCAGTCCCGCCGGGAGTACGTGCGCATCATCGGCGGCCTGGCGGAACGTGGCTGCGACGCGGTCGCGCTCGTCTGCACCGAGATCCCGCTGCTGGTGACGCCGGCCGACTCGCCGCTGCCCACCCTGGATTCCACTCGCCTGCTGGCTCGCGCCGGCCTGGCCACGGGGGTAGGCGACCGCCCCATGCCGGCCTGGCGCGGCGGTCCCGTCGCCGTGGGATCATCGGCGGAGTCCAGGTAATCTGGGCCGCCGCTTGCCTCGGCGGTCCGACGCGGTTACTCTGCGACAGATCGTTTGTGCCCGAACGTTCTCCGCCGCGCCTACCGTGCCCACCCGGGAGCCGCCGTGACCCACGCACCGGACGTCGTCGCCGTCTGCGAGCGGCTGCGGGAACAGGGGATCGACGTGGTCCGGGTCTCCTATCCCGATCTGATCGGCGTGGACCGCGGCCGCGACGTGCTGGTCGACGAACTGGCCGGTGCGGCCGGGCACGGCCTGGCGTTCTGCCGCGCGGTCTATCACACCTCGCCGATGGGTGACGTGGTGCCGGTGCAGGGCGGCCTGGACCAGGGCCTGCCGGACATCACGGTTTACCCCGACCTGAGCACGCTGACGCCGATGCCCTGGGAGCCGAACGCGGCCTGGTGCCTGGGCGACGCCACCCTGCCGGACGGCGAGGCCGCGCCGGAGTCGCCGCGGGCGGTCGCGCGCCGGGTGACCGAGCAGGTGTCTGGTCTCGGCTACACCCTGGTCTGCGGTCCCGAGCTGGAGTTCTTCCTGTGCGAGCAGGCGGGCGACGGCAGCTGGCGCCGCTACGCCAACGAGCCGGGAAACGTGTACGTGGTCGGCCGCAAGGGCGACCCGCAGGGCCTGCTGTTGCACATGCTGCGCCAGCTCCGCGCGGCCGGCCTGCGGGTCACCGCGGCCAACCACGAGTTCTCACCGGGGCAGTTCGAGATCAACCTCGGCCACTCCGGGCTGGCCGACGCCGCCGACCGCTCGTTCCGGCTCAAGTCAGCGGTGCAGGAGATCGCGCGCCACCGGGGCCTGCTGGCCACGTTCATGGCCAAGCCGTTCAACGACGAGGGTGGCTCCGGATTCCACGTGCACCTGTCGGTCAACGACGTGGCGGGGAGCAACGTGTTCGGCGACCCGGACGGGCCCGACGGCCTGTCACCGGTCGGCCGGCATGCGGTCGGCGGAGTGCTGGCGCACGCCCCGGCGCTGAGCGCGCTGCTGAACCCGACGATCAACTCCTACAAGCGGTTCGGGCCCGACACCCTGGCGCCCTGGCTGATCGACTGGGGCCTCGACAACCGCAGCGCGATGATCCGGATCCCGCCCGAGCGCGGGGCCTCGGCCCGGATGGAGGTGCGCCTCGGCGACGCCACCGCCAACCCGTACCTGGCCATGGCCGCCGTCGGCGCCGCTGTCTACCTGGGGCTGCGGGACAAGACCGAGCCTCCGGCCAAGCTGGAGGGGTATGGCTACGACCCGCGGCGATCGCCGCTCCTGCCGGCCCGGCTCGGCGACGCCCTCGACGCTCTGGAGTCCGACCGGGACCTGGCCGCGGTGCTGGGCGAGTACTTCGTGGCGTCGTTCCTGGCCTACAAGCGCAACGAGATCGAGCGCTTCGAGCGGTTCGTGACCGACTGGGAGTTCAGGGAGTACGCGTACCACCTGTGACCCGGGCGGCGATCGTGCGTGCGCATTCGATGGCCTCGGTATGGGTCGTGTCCACCTCCAGGTCGTAGACGACGCCCGAGTGCACCAGGCCGGCCTGGGACGCGGCCATTCCGGGGGCGCGATCGCCGCGGGCGATCTCGCGCCCTTCGGCCACCGAGAGATCGCAATGGACGGCCACCCACAGCACCTCCAGGGTGCCGAACGCCTGCTTCACCCGCTCCTGGGAGGCCGCGCCGCCGAGGAAGACGTCGTCAAAGATGATCCGGGCCCCGGCCCGGGCCATCGCCGCGATCCCTTCCATCCACGCCGCCTCCAGCGCGCGGAACGCCGGCCCCACGACGACCTGGCCGCCGGAGACGATCTCGATCCCCGCGGCCGACGTCTGCAGAGCGAAGGGCATCGTCTGGATGAAACCGTCTACGCCGAGAGCCAGCCACGGCTCGGGCAGGACCGCCTGCAGGCACCGGGCGATCCCCGACTTGCCCGAGCTCGACGTGCCGTTGAGCACGATGACCTGGTACGACACGGTGGCTAGATGCTGGTCGCCGTCTTCTTGGGGAGGCCGTACTTGGCGGCGACCGGGTTCCAGACCCGGACGAACGTCTGCTTGGAGTTGGCCGCCCGCGAGTCCGCGGCAATCGCGGCGCTGTAGGCACTTGACTTGCGGGTCGGCTTGCACCCTCCGTTCATCTGCTGCTTGGCCCAGGTCAGGTAGGCCTGGTCGGCGGCCAGCGAGTTGCGCAGCGCCGCGAGCAGGTCCGCCTTGATCCTGGGGCCGCCGGCGATGGCGTTCAGCTTCAGGGTCTTCGCCGTGTTGAACTCGGCGCTGCGGCGGTCGACCACCCGCTGGATGTGGCCGGTGCTGAGCGGCACATGGGCGCAGCCGCGAACGGCGGTCACGGCGTCGGCCAGGGCCCGGCGCGAGACCAGGCTGGAGCTGAGCAGGGTGTTCACGGACGCGGCCTGGCGGGAGGCGAGGGCGGAGTTCGTCGCGGCCGGGGAGGCGCTCGGCGAGGAGGAGGCCGCCGTCGGCTTGCTCGGCGAGGAGCCCTTGGTCAGCTCAACGCCGAAGGCCCCGGCGACGGCGATGACCACGATCGCGGTGCCGATCAGGGCGAGCTTCATGTTGATCTTGCCGCGCGGCTTGGCCGCGCCCGGCTTCGGCATGCCCTGGAATGGGGCGCCCGGCCCGCCCATCTGGTTCGCGGGGCCTTGGCCCGGTCCGGGCATCCCGGGCCCCGCCGGTCCCTGCATCGTCGCGCCTTGCATCGCGCCGGCCTGCATCGCGGCGACGGGCATCGTGGCACCCGGCCCGGCCATGCCCTGCGTCGGGGCGCCCGAGCCCGCCATGCCCGGACCGGCCATACCCGGACCCGGCATACCCGGACCCCCCATGCCCGGACCCGGCATACCCGGCCCACCGGGACCGGAGCGTTCGTCACGGAACCAGCCCGGTCCGAAGTCGACCGGCGCTTGGGCACCCATTGCCTCGTCGTCGAAGTCCTGCCGCCAGGTCTGCGTGCCGGAGCCGTCGTCGCCCGGGCCCATGCCGGCGCCATGTGCCATCGCGGCACCCGGAGTCATCCCGCCGCCCGGAGCCATGCCGCCGCCCGGAGCCATGCCGCCGCCCGGAGCCATGCCGCCGCCCGGAGCCATGCCGCCGCCGGGCGGCATCCCGCCACCCGGTGGCATGCCGCCGCCGTAGGCCATGCCGTTGTCGTAGGCCATGCCGTTGTCGTGCCCGGCGATACCGTTCTCCGACCCGGCCATCTCTTCTCCCATGGCGATCCCGGCCCCTGCGGCCAGCCCGGCCGCGGCGACGGGCCATGCCGGGTCGGGTGCGGGCGCAGGCGAGGGTGTAGCGGCGGCCGCCGCCTGCTGCGGCCGGGTTGGCGGCGCGGACGAGACCGTCGGCGCTCCGGGCGCAAGCCCCGGAGCCACCGGCGCGGCCCCCGGCGAGCCAGGCACGATCCCTGCCGCCGCGGCCGCGAGCCCCGCAGCCGCGGGCGGAACCCCCGCGGACATCGCGGACGCCGAGGGCGCCCCGTCGGCACCCAGCCCGAGTGCCGACCGGAGTTCCTCGGCGAACAACCCGCAGGTCGGGTAGCGGTCGGCCGGGTTCTTGGCCAGAGCCGTGGCCAGCACCCGGTCCACCGCCGGGGGCAGGTCGTGACGCCGCGCGGTGGCCGCCGGCGGCGGCGCGTACATCTGCGCGTACATCACGGTCAGGCCCTGGTCCTGGCCGAACGGCGGCGCGCCGCACAGCAGCTCGAACGCCGCGCAGCCCAGCGAGTACAGGTCGGCGCGGGTGCCCACGGCACGGCCCTCGATCTGCTCGGGTGCCACGTAGTCCAGCGTCCCGGTGATCTGGCCGGTCGCCGCGGCCTCGCCCGACGGCATCCGGCGGCTCATGCCGAAGTCGGACAGGTACACGCGGTCGACGTCGCCACCGCCAGCAGCACCCGCGCCGTCGGCGTCGAGGAGCATGTTCGTGGGCTTGACGTCGCGGTGGATCAGCCCGTTGGCGTGCGCGGCGTCCAGTGCCGCCGCGGACTGGGCGATGATGCTCCAGGCCATGCCGAACGACAGCGGCCCGAACCGGTTCAGCAGCGACCGCGCGTCCCCGCCCTGCACGTAGCGCATCGCCACGTACAGCGTTCCGCTGGCCTCTCCGGCCGCGTACACCGGGATGATGTTCGGATGATCGAGCGCGGAGGCCGCATGCGACTCGTGCAGGAACTGATCGCGGAACGCGGCGTCGCCGGTCAGCTCCGGGGCCAGCACCTTCAACGCCACCTTGCCCGTGCGCGAGCCGGCGCGCTCGTCCAGGGCCAGGTAGACGACGGCGTTGGCGCTCTGCCCGAGGTAACCGTCCAGCCGGAAGTCGGCGATCTTGCCCGACATCCCGGACAGCACCGGGTCGGTATCACGGCTCATGGGCGCATCCTCAGACGGTACAGCTCACGAACCTCCGTCCGCGATGCGGCGAGCGGGCAACGGTGATCACCGGCCCGTGGCTCGTTGCCCGGCCGGCATCGCCAGTCCATATCGGGCCGGTGTCCGTGGCCCGGGACCCACGATAGTGACAATTCGGCACGAGCGCCGGGCGCTAGCCGGAATCGGCGCTACCTGGCGCTCTGACGGGCCAGCAGCACCACCCCGGCCCGGTCCGCGGTGTCGAAGTAGATGAACCCCGAGCCGTCGTCGCGCTGCCCGCGCGCGAGCGGGGCCAGCCCGAGCGCGGCGCCCGCGGCGGCGGCCGTCTCCAGCCCCGACTCGAACCCGACGTGGAACACCCCCTCGCCGCGGGCGTCGAGGAACCGTCGCTGCGGGCAGTCGAGTTCCGGCGGCTGGCACAGCTGCAGCTGGACGTTGTCCAGGTCGGCGAGCCTGTACCGCAGAGCGTAGAACGCGTCCGGGTTCGGCGCGGACAGCCGGGTGTACTCGGCGAGCGGCGGGTAGTCCCGCCACGGCCCGATGCCGATCGACTCGTAGTAGGCCACGCTCGCGTCGATGTCGCGGACGACGATGCAGATGTGGTGCAGCGTCCCGAACGGCGAAGTCCCAAACGGGGTAGCAGCCATAAATGCGCCTCCACAAAGGTGTCGCCGGCCAGCGCGCCGAGCACGCCGGCGTTGAACTCGTCCAGGCCGGCGGCCTCGCCGCCCGGCGGCGCCAGGTCGTAGGTCAGCCGGCCGCCGCCGTCCAGCACGGCGTCCAGCGCGTCCCGCACCCGCGCATGCAGCCCGAGCCCAGCGAGATCCGGGCACCAGGCGAGCAGGTCGGCCAGGGCCAGCCAGGCGCCGGCCGGGTTGGAGCGGCGGCTGCCGGCGCGGTGCGGCGACGAGCCGTGCGCCGGCTCGAACAGCGCGGTGGCGCCGTGGCCGAACGCCCGGTCCGGGTTGATCGTGGCCGACCCGCACAGCGCGGGCGAGCCCGCCCTGGCGCAGATCACGTCGGACAGGATGTCGCCGAAGATCCCCTCGGTGACGATGACCGACGGCAGGTCGGGCCGGGCGACCAGTTCGTACGCGGCCCGGTCGACGTTCACGTCGGCGAAGCCGGCGCCCGAGGCCGCCGAGGCCTCGCGGGCGATCCGCCGCCACAGCCGGGAGGTCGCGAACACGCTCGCCTTGTCCACGCTGATCGCCCGCCGCCCCGGATGACGGAGGGCGTATCCGGCCGCGATCTCGAACACCTCGCGCACCCGGCCGGGCTCGAGCACCAGCCGGTCCTCGGCCGGACCGGTTCCGTCGCTGTCGGTATGAAGGTCGGGGCCGGCGTAGGCGCCGCCGGTGATGTTGCGCACGATCGTCACGTCCTGCTCGCCGGGCACCCGCACGGTCCGCACGCTGATCCGCAGGTCGAACAGGTGCCGCAGCCGGATCAGCGCGGCCTCGGGGTTCGGGCACCGGTCGGCGGAGATGCCGGGATGCGATCCGACCGCGCCGGACAGGATGACGTCGGCCTCCCGGCAGGCGTCGACCGTCTCCGAGGGCAGGATCGAGCCGGTCTGCGCCCATCCGGTCGACCCGTACGGCCACGGGCCGGTGAGCCGGACCGGCGCGCCGCCGGACTCCAGCCCCCGCAGGAACGCCACCGGGCCGTCCAGCACCTCGGGCCCGATGCCGTCGCCCGGCAGCAGCGCGATCGTGCTCACGTGAGCAGCCCCCGGGTCTGGCCGGTCATGATGGCCGCGGCCCTGGCCGGGCCGACCCGCGCCTCCAGGGCGCGCAGCCAGGGCGCCACGGCCACGGCGGGCGGATCGTGCCGGGCGTGGCCGAGATCCCCGCCGAACGCCAGCAGCGACGCCGGGTAGTTCCCGGTCAGGGACAGGCAGGAGCGGGCGGGGTCGAGGAGGTCGGGCAGGATGCCGAGCTCCAGGTACGCGCCGAGTTCGCGCAGCGCGGCCGCCGACGCGTCGTTCCAGCCCAGGAACGCCATCATCGGGTGGTTGACCAGCAGCCGCGCCACCCCGCGCCGCCGCGCCTGCGTGAACAGCACCACGGTCTCGGCCGCCGACAGGTGCCCGCTGCACAGCAGCAGATCGTGCCGCGCCACCGCGTCGAGCACGTCGAACCACTCCGGCCGCAGCGCCCCGGCGTCGTCCAGCACCTCGACCAGCCGCAGCTCGAAGCCGCGGTGCACGGCCAGTTCGGGCGACGCCGCGCCCGCCTTGTGCGTCCGCGCCGACACCGTCGGCATCCAGACCACCCGGCCGCCGAGCCGCGCCGCGATCTCGACCGCGTCCGGGTTCGCGCCGCCGACCGCGCTATTCAAGACCACGCCACCGTACGCCCCGTCTCCGGCGCATGTGGCCCGCTCAACGGTGCTTCCTTCATGTGCTTTCAGCACTATCGTGCTGAACCCGGTCGCTCGCTCGGCGGCCACGGTCTGGCGGTCGTCGCCGTGCCGGGGCAGCAGGCTCGGGGCGGCGTGGACGTGCAGGTCAGCCATGTCCGTGGCCCAGTCGGGGAGCGCCGGGGCGTAAGAAACACTCATGACAGTTCCACCCAGTCGAGGACGGGTTGCTCGGCCAGCAGCCGGCGCTGGACCTTGCCGGCCGCGGCGTAGCGGGGCAGGGCGCCGACGCGGGCCACGGCGACCGGCCGCATGAACGCGGGCAGGTCGGCGATGCGCCGCCGCAGCCCGTCGATGGGCAGCGGGTCGGCCACCGCGTACAGCACGACCTCGTCGTCGACCAGGGCGCCCCGGCGCTTCCAGAGCGCGTGGTCGGTCAGCCCGGCCACGGCGGCCAGGTGGTTCTCGACGTACGGGATCGGCACGAACTCGCCCTTGACCCGGATCGACTCGGCCGCGCGCTCGAGGAACACCAGGTAGTCGGCGCCGTCGGCCCGGCCGAGGTCGGCGGTGTCGAACCAGCCATCCGCGTCGCGGGCCGGGTCGGTGCCGTTCGCGGTGACGTAGCCGGTGAACAGCGCGCCGGGCTCGCGCTCGCGGACACCGATGATGCCGCGGTCGTCGAGGCGCCACAACACCGCCTCGCCGGTCGCGATGGGACGCAGCCAGCGTTCTTTCTGCGCCTCGCTGCCCCAGTCGAGCAGCCAGCGCTGGCCCTGCGCGGCGATCTGCCCGGAGACCAGGCCGTGCCGGCCGACCTCCTCGCTGATCGTCACGTACTCGGCCACGCCGCCGCCGAGGCCGCCGCTGGCCTCGGGGACCAGCGGGCCGAGGTAGCCGAGCTTGCCGAGCCCGCGGTACAAGTCGCGCGGGAACCGCTTGTCCCGGTTGGCCGCGTCGAGTTCGGCGCGGTGCTCGTCGCCGAATCTGGCCAGGTCCGTGGCGGTGGTCTGGATCCAGGCCGCTTTGGCCGGGTCGGCCTGCAGGAGCGGGTACATCGGCTTCTCCCTTGTCGCTTTAGAAGACCAGGCCGAGCTGCTGCCCGGCGCGGGCCGCGTGCGCGAAGCGGTCCGGGCGCAGCGGGGTGGCGTCCAGGCTGGTGATGGCGCCCGCGACGACCTGCTCGGCGACCAGGCGCCCGATCTCCGGCGCCTGCATCAGGCCGTGCCCGGAGAACCCGCAGGCGTTGACCCAGGTGGGGGCGGCCGGGTCGGGGCCGAGGATGCCGTGGTGATCGGGGCTGTTCTCATAGGTGCCGGCCCAGCAGCCGGTCCGGTCCAGCGGCAGGCCGGCCAGCCATGGGAACCGGGGGACCGCGAGCTGGAGCACCGACTCCATCCACGGCCAGTCGACGCTCACGTCGTAGCCGTCCGGCTGGTCGGGCCGGGCCGCGCCGAACAGCAGCCGCGGGCCCTCGCTGCGCACGTACACGCCGGTGCCGAGATCGATGGTCATCGGCAGCGGCCCGATGTTGATCGCGTCCAAGGCGCCGGGTGCCGTGGCGTAGATGTTGCGCCGTGAATGGGCGACCGGCACATCGAGCCCGGCCAGGGCGGCCACCTCGCCCGCCCAGCCTCCGGCCGCGTTGACCACGTACCGAGTCCGGATCATCCGCCCGCCCGCGGTCAGCGACCAGCCGCCGTCGCCCGTTTCCCTGGCGATCGCGCTGACCCGGTGGCTGAACCGAACCTGGACGCCCGCGTTCCTGGCCAGGGTCAGGTAGGCGGTCGTGGCCAGGTGCGGGTCGACCACGCCGTCCGCGGGGCCCCAGGTCGCGCCCGCGATGCCGTCGGGCCGCAGCGGCGTGATCCGCCCGGCCGCGGCGACGTCGAGCACGTCGACCGGCACCCCGTGCGCGCGCTGCAGCTCGACCGCGGCCAGCTGCGCCGGCCACTGCGCGTCCGGAACCAGCAGCAGGTAGCCGGTGGGCCGGTAGCCGACGTCGATGCCGTGCTCGAACGGGAACGAGCGGTACGCACGGGCGCTGCGCCAGGAGATCTCGATGTTGAGCGGGTCCGCCCACTGGGACCGGATCGAGGCGAACGACCGTCCGGTGCTGCCCTCGGCCGGGCCGCCGAACGTCTCGAGGACAACGACCGCCAGGCCCGCCCGGGCCAGGTGGTAGGCGCAGCTCGCGCCGATCGCGCCGGCCCCGATCACGATGACGTCGGTGCTGACCTGCTCGTCCATCGGGGCTCCCTGACCGTGCCTGTGCCGCCGTGACCACGACGCTAGGCGCGGTGATGCGAGGGCGCTTCGGCCCCGGCGCGGAAGAAACGCCCCGCCCTTCCTACAGATGTCGCAAGCTCGTCCCCTCGCGACCGCCAAACAGCGTCCAGCGCGCGTGTGAAAGTGAATCTGCTGTAGTCGGGTGTGATGCAACTCCACTTTCATAAGCGCCGACGATCAGGGAGAAGCGCGGCGGAAGGCCTCGAGGCGCAGGGCCATGTGCAGGTCGTCGCGCTCCGGGCCGGACTTGAGGCTGACGCCGGTGAGCGCCTCGATGCGCTCCAGCCGGTAGTACAGCGTGGTGCGGTGGATGTGCAGCTGCGCCGCGGCCTTGGCGATGTCCCCGCCGTGGTCGAGCACGGTCCGTGCGGTGATCATGAGGTCCGGGCGGCGCTGGCGGGCCAGCACCTGCGCGCCGGGATGGATGTCGGCCACGGCCAGGTCGGCCGGGGCCGACGCGATCAGGTGCCACGAGCCGAGCGCGTCCCACGACGGCCGGGCCAGCACGGCTCCGGCCCGGACGACCTGCCGGGTCAGCGACGCCCGGCGCACGGCCAGGTGCAGCTGGGCCAGGGGCAGCGGGGGGCCGCTGGTCGCGGTGTCCCTGGGCGACGGGCTGGCGTGCACGCTCATGTCGCCGCGCAGCGGCCAGCCGGCCGCGATCCGGGGCGCGTTCACGACCACGGTCGCGAGCGGGTCGAGCTCCTCGAGCGCGATCAGGTCCCGGGCGGCGTTCTCGTCGGCGCCCGCCGCCAGCCGGGCCAGCAGCGTTGCCCGTCGGCGGACCCGCCCGGCGCTGGTCATCGGGGACTGGGCCAGGAACGCGGCGGCCAGGTCCGCGCACGCGACGATCTGCGGCAGGTGCCGCTCGGTCACGGTCTCGTCGCCGTCCAGCACCCACAGGTAGCCGAGCAGCTCCCGGCCCGCGCGCAGCGGCACGCACCACCGCGGCAGCATGTCGGCCTCGGGTGCCGCCGGCGTGCGGACCGGGCCCCGGGCCCGGGCCAGGCCCAGCCGGGCCACGACCGCCCGGGCCGCGGGCTCGACCTCGTGCTCCAGGATCGTGCGCAGCCGGGTGCCGTCCACCTGGCCCTGGGCGCTCCACCAGATCGGCCGGTGCCGGGCGTCCTCGACCAGGACCGGGTGGGCCAGCGAGGCGCCGAGCTGGTCGACCGCCGACTGCACGTCCTTCACGCTCGTCACCCATCCCTGTGACCTGGTCCTCCATCGATTTTGCGGCAGATTTTGCGACAACCGTAGGAAACGGGGGAGGGAAGTTCCGCCGCCGCGCCGAAGTGCGCGCCGGGCCGCCCTGCCTACAGTTCGGATGTCGGCCCAGATCGGGCGGCTGCTGAGCGTTCGGGAGACTCTGTTATGTCTGTTCCCGCCGGCCGGACCGGCCTGTTCCCGATCGGCCCCACGGCACCGCTGATGTTCGCCGCCGGTTCGCCCGAGCGGGCCAGCGTCGCGGCCGCACTCAAGGAGGTCCGCCAGGCCGACTACGACGTGGCCAACGTGATCGCCGGGAGCGAGGTGCGGACCGGCCGGCGCGCGCCGATCGTCACCCCGCACGAGCATGCCCGGCGGCTCGGGCACGTGCACTACGCCGGCCCGGCCGAGACCACCGCGGCGATCGAGGCCGCCCTGGCCGCCTCGTCCTGGTGGGGCCGGCTGGCGTGGGAGGAGCGCACCGCGCCGTTCCTGCGCGCGGCGGACATGCTGCAGCACGGGCCGTGGCGGGACCGGCTGAACGCGGCGACCATGCTGGAGCTGTCCAAGACCACCTATCAGGCCGACATCGACGCCGCGTGCGAGACCGTCGACTTCATCCGGGCCAACGTCAAGAACATGGTCGATATGTACGACGTGCAGCCGGGGTCGCTGCCCGGGATGTGGAACCAGGCCGAGTACCGGCCGCTCGAGGGGTTCGTGTTCGCGATCTCGCCGTTCAACTTCACCTGCATGAACAACCTGGCCTTCGGCCCGGCCGTGCTGGGCAACACCGTGGTGTGGAAGCCGGCCGAGAGCGCCTCGCTGGTCATGCACCTGTCGCTGCAGTTGCTGCGCGAGGCCGGGCTGCCGGACGGCGTCATCAACGTCGTGTACGGCGACGGCCCGGAGATCGGGGCGGTGGCGCTGGCCCACCGCGACCTGGCCGCGGTGCACTTCACCGGCTCGACCGCGACCTTCCAGCACATCTGGCAGACGGTGGGCGCCAACATCGGCGGGTACCGCAACTACCCGCGCCTGGTCGGCGAGACCGGCGGCAAGGACTTCATCCTGGCCCACCCCACGGCGGACGTCTCGGCGCTAGCCGCCGCGTGCGTCCGCGCCGCGTACGAGTACCAGGGCCAGAAGTGCTCGGCCGCGTCCCGCCTGTACGCGCCGCGCAGCATGTGGCGCGAGCTCAGGGACCGCCTGGTCGCGCTGACCGAGTCGGTCGTGGTCGGCGACCCGACCGAGCCGCGGACCTACGTCGGCGCCGTGATCAACGCCAAGCAGTTCGCCAGGCACGCCGACGCGCTGGCCCGCGCCCGGGCCGAGAACCTGGTCGTCGTGGGCGGCAACACCGACGACTCGGTCGGCTGGTTCGTGGACCCGACCGTGCTCGAGGTGACCGACCCGGCTTCGCCGTTCCTGACCCAGGAGCTGTTCGCCCCGGTGCTGACCGCCTACGTGTACGAGGACTCGGACTGGGACCAGACGCTGCGCCTGGTCGACGAGTCCACCCCGTACGGGCTGACCGGCGCGGTGTGGGCCGCGGACCCCGCGGCGATCCGGCAGGCCGACGACGCGCTGCGGTACGCGGCGGGGAACCTCTACATCAACGACAAGCCGACCGCGTCGGTGGTCGGCCAGCAGCCGTTCGGCGGGGCGCGGGCATCCGGAACCAACGACAAGGCCGGGACGGTCTGGAACGTGATCCGGTTCGCCAGCCCGCGGTCGGTCAAGCGCAACCATCTTCCGGTGTACGACTACCGGTACCCGCACCTGGAGCCCTGACCGCGCGGCCGGGCGCCCGTCGTCAGGCGGTCTGATCGGCGACGATGCCGTGGACCACGTCGCGGACCAGGGCGCCGAGTTCGGTGCCGGGGACGTTCTCGAACGCGTCCCCGAGCATGAACAGCCCGCCGAACGCCGCGCCAAATGAGCATGCCATCCGGACCCGGTCACGCAGTGGCAGCGACGGATCGGCGAGGGCCTGCCGGAGCCGCTGCTGGATGTCCTCGTGGTCTTCGTCGTGATCTCTCAGACGATGCAGTTTCTCCATCGCCGCCTGGTTGCGGTCGTGCATCAGGAAGAGCTTGCGCTGGGCCACCATCCGGTCCACCAGCTCATCGAGCAGCGAATCCCACGCCTGGAGCGTCAGGGCCTGGCCATTCAGGCGCGCGAACGCCGGCCGCACGAACTCGTGCAGGCGCAGGTGCAGCGCCATCAGGATGTCTTCCTTCGACGCGAAGTGGTGGTAGATCGATGGCTTGGTAATGTGCAGCCGCTCCGCGATCTCGCGCATCGACGTGCCGTCGAAGCCCTGCTCGGTGAACAGGTCCAGGGCGACGTCCAGGATCCTTTCGCGCGTTGAAGCGCCGCCCTGGTCGCGGCCGCCCTGGTCGCGGCCGGGCTGATCATCCTCGGCCCGCGCGCTCGCCGGCGCGGCGTCTGCCTGTGTCACGGTCCCACTTTAGCGCCGGAACGCAGGCCTACCTAACGGTCGGTAGGCAGATGTCGTATGCTGGCCTGGTACCTACCGACCGTTAGGTAGGCACCGCCAGAGGAGGTCAGGTGACGGCCGAGTTGATGATCGAAGCCGAGGGCTTGGTCAAGACGTACGGCGAGACGCGCGCGCTGGCCGGGGTCGGTTTCTGCGTGCCGGCCGGGAGCGTGCTGGGGCTGCTCGGCCCCAACGGAGCCGGGAAGACCACCGCCGTACGGATCCTGACCACGCTGGCGTTGCCCGACGCGGGCCGGGCCCGGGTGGCTGGCATCGACGTCCTGGCCCGCCCCGCCGCCGTGCGCAGGCAGATCGGCGTGGCCGCTCAGGACGCCACGCTGGACGGGCTGCTGACCGGCCGGCAGAACCTTGCGCTGGTCGGCGAGCTGAGCGGCATGCGAGGGGCCCAGGCCCGGACCAGGGCCGCCGAGCTGCTCGAGCTCTTCGATCTCGCGGGCGCCGCCGACCGGGTGGTCAAGGGGTACTCCGGCGGCATGCGGCGCCGGCTGGACCTGGCGGCCAGCCTGCTGACCCGGCCGCCGGTGCTGTTCCTGGATGAGCCGACCACGGGCCTGGACCCGGTGAGCAGGCAGCGGGTGTGGGAGGTGATCAGGGAACTCATCGGCTCCGGTGTCACGCTGCTGCTGACCACCCAGTACCTGGACGAGGCGGACGCGCTGGCCGACCGCATCGTGGTGGTCAATCACGGCCAGGTGATCGCCGAGGGCACGCCGCGCGAGCTGAAGGAACGCAGCCGCAGCGCGCACGTCGAGGTGACGCTGGCCGAGCCCGGCCCGGAAGCCGCCGAGGTGATCGCGCCCCTGGTGGGAGGCCTGGTATCGGTCAGCGCCGACGGGTCGCGCCTGGGCGCCGCCGTGGACAGCGCGCCCGGCCTGGCGACCCTGCTGGTCCGGGCGCTGGACCAGGCGGGGATGCTCGTCGACAACATCGAGGTCCGCCAGCCCTCCCTGGACGATGTCTTCTTCGCGCTCACCGGCGCGCCGGAGCGCGAGAGCGAAGGGGCGAGCGCATGACCGTGCCGGCCACCACGCTGCGGCCGCGCGACGCGGCCGGGACCCGGCTGATGATCCAGGACCTGGGCGAGCGAGCCAGGAACGTGCTGTCGATGACGCGCCGGAACCTGGTGCACATCGCCCGGCAGCCGGCGGAGCTAGCCGACGTCACGATCCAGCCGCTGCTGCTGACGGTGCTCTTCGTTTACCTGTTCGGCGGCGCGATCCCGATCCCGCGCGGCAGCTACACCGACTTCGCCGTGCCCGGGATGCTCGCGCTGAACCTGGTCACGTCGACCATGGGCACGGCGGTCGGCCTGGCCACCGACCTGCACGAGGGGATCATCGAGCGGTTCCGGGTGCTGCCGATGTGGCCGCCCGCGGTGCTGGTCGGCCGGTCCCTGGCGGACCTGCTGACGGATTGCCTGTGCGCCCTCGTGGTCGCGGTCACGGGCCTGGCGGTCGGGTGGCGAACCGGCGCGGGACCGCTGGCGATCATGGCGGGATTCGCCCTCGTGCTGTTCTTCACGTACGCGCTGTCGTGGGTTACGGCCTGCGTCGGGCTCACGAGCAAGAGCCCGGAGTCGGCCGCCTCGTTCGGGCTCATCGTGCTGTTCCCGCTCGCGTTCGTGTCCAACGTGATGGTGCCGACCCAGCACATGCCCGGCTGGCTGCGGGCCGTCGCGGACTGGAACCCGGTCAGCGCGGCGGCCGCCGGAGCCCGCCAGCTCTGGGGCAACCCGAACCCCTCGGCGTCGATCGGCGCCTGGCCGATGCAGCACCCCGTCGAGGCATCGCTGGCCTGGTCGGTGCTGATCCTCGCCGTGGCGGCGCCGCTGGCGTCCCGGTTCTTCCGGCGCCGGACGACCGGGTAGCGCCGGTTAGTGCGGGAGGGCGGTGCCGACGGCCACGCCGGTCGCCGCGGTCAGGCGGGCGGCAAATGCCGGGCCGGACGCCAGCCAAGGATGATCGCCATGCGAGCCTTCCTGTCCGGCGTGTGTCCAGCCCGACATTTCCACGAGCGCGCGCAGGCTGAGCACCGCTTGATGCCAGGCCAGTTCCGCCTGGTCAATCGCGACCCCGGAACTGCGTTGATAGCTGCGGAGGAACCGGCCGGCTATCCGGCGTCCGATCCAGCGCACGGGCGGGCGCAGCCAGCGCGGCACGTCAAGCGCCGCTTCGGACAGCGCCAGGAAGGTGCACGCGACGTCGTACGAGCGCGGCGCGAGCACCGCGGTACTCCAGTCCAGCAGCGTGATGCGGGAGCCGTCCCGCAGTAAGTTGAACGGGTGCAGGTCGCCGTGACAGATCACGTCCGGGCCCGGGGGCGCCGGGCGATCGGCCAGCGATTGCGCCGCCCGCACCAGGTCGGACCGCCCGAACTCGGCCGCACGCTGGCGCAGCACCGCCAGCAGTGAACCGACCGACACGATCTTGGCACCGGAGGCGTCGAGCTGGACGCGGACCGGCTCGGGATCGAGCGCGTGCAGCCGCGCCATGGTGGCGGCCAGCAGCCTCGGGATCTCGGCGAACAGAGCGCGGCCGCGACCGAGCGCCCCGGTGGCGCTCAGCCCGGACAGCAGCGGCGTGCCGGGTGCGCGGTCCATGATCATGTAGGCATTACCGAGGCCGTCGTCGGGACCGCCCGCGGCCCTGACGACGGGGGTGGGAAAGCCGGAGGCGGCGACAGATCTCTGAATCGCCGTCTCCTTGCGAGCCGTGTCGGCCTGTGGCATGACGCGCACGACTAGGTCACGCGGCCAGCCCTCGGGTGGTTGCGCCAGCGAGAAGGCGAACAGCTCGGCCCAGAAACCTCCGGTGAGCCGCACCGGCGCGCGGGAGTACGTCAGGGTGGGCGCTCCGGTAACGGAGCGCAGCACCGTCAGCAGGTGCTCACCAAGTACGTCGTAATTAACCGTCACGGTGATTACCGTAACGATTCTTAGTGTTACTGTCCAGAACATGGAACTGACCATCGACGAGCTCGCGAGCCGGGCCGAGCTGCCGGTGCGGACCCTGCGGGAGTACCACAGCATGCGTCTGCTGCCCCCGCCTGAGCGGCGCGGGCGCATCGGCGTGTACGGCGCTCAGCATGTCGAGCGGCTTGCGCTCATCGGCAGGCTGCAGCGCCGCGGCTACTCGCTAGCCGGGATCAAGGACCTGCTTTCCGCCTGGGAGGCGGGAGGCGACCTGACGACGCTGCTCGGCGTCGATTCGGGTCCCGCGGTAACGGACGAGACGCCGCTGCGAATCACGGGGGCCGAGCTGCGCGACCGGGTACCCGCGTTGACCGCCGCCGCCGTCGAGGAGGCGGTCGCCGCCGGGCTTCTCGTTCCCTACGGGGATGAGTACTTCCTGGTCCGCAGCGCCGCACTGCTCGCCCTTGTCGCAGACGGCACGCAGGCAGGCGTCCCGCTGGCGGGGATGCTTGACGTGATAGCAACGCTGACCGCTGGGCTAGGCGCACTCGCCGACCAGCTCGCCGGGCGCCTTCTGGAGCAGGTCGCGCCGGCGCTGGCCGCGA
>Ga0335072_10002802_pt1 | contig 26759 bp, 23 predicted proteins | sample Lox_Sample_21_FD_206725 | JGI IMG/M metagenome (GOLD analysis project Ga0335072, IMG submission 206725) | Soil microbial communities from Loxahatchee National Wildlife Refuge, Florida, United States - Lox_Sample_2.1 | ecosystem: Environmental > Terrestrial > Soil > Wetlands | place: USA...
ACCTCCGGCAGCCCGACCAGTATCAACACTCTCGCTCAGCTGGAAACGCAGGACGCCTTTGGTTCGGGGAATCCCGAAGTGACAGGCTTCTCCTGGATCAAAGATTCATCCCGAGCCAGCGTCTACTATCCGGTCTCGGCTCCTTCCGTGGTTGCCGAGACCGGCGAGATTGCAGCAAGCGCCGGGTCGGTTACGCAGAGCAGCGTGGTCCCGCAGATTCAGGTCACGTCCCCGACCGCGATGCTCACTGTCAACTCTCCCTCGCTAAACTACCGCAACGTCGGATACGGCGCGCCCCCCTATTTCCTGCAGGAACTGGCCGGCAACAACTCCGGCCTGAACGGCTATTTTGGCGGCAATCCGGGATCTTCGGGATGGACCATGGGTCAGCAGTTTTACGGCTCACGCTGCTGGTATGGCAGCGGCAGCTCCACGCATTCGGACATTCGTGCCTGCGTCACGGACAGCAATTCAGGAAAGGCAAACTTCGAGGTCGACTCGTGGAATGGCACTGCCTGGATCCCAGCAATTTCATCGTCCGCGAATGGAACTTCTGTTGGCAACCTTCGGGCTCAGGGCGGTCTCGCTCTAAACACCATTCTTACGACTGCAACTTCGTTGACGCTGACGTCAGGCTATGCGAATGTAATCGCGAACGCAATAAATGGTGCACAAGTGATCATTTTGCCGAATTGCAGTGCAGTTCCGCCGGGTGGCTCATCTCTCACGGGGCAAGGATATACCGTCATCAAGTCCGACAGTTCCGGAAATGCGGTCACATTGCAGGCCTATGGCTCCGCGACTATCGACTACAATGGTATAGTTGCGCAGACATTAGTTATTAGCACTCCCGGAAAGCGCACAGTAGTGTGCGGACCAGATTACAATTGGTATGCATATTAGATGTTGTGCGAGATCCGCAAGCGCATAAGCCATCTTTAAGCCGATCTTCTGGCTAGGGCGTGTTCACACTACTGACATCTATCTCGTATAAGTTGGAGTAGATGGAAATCACGTCCGAGCAATACGAAAGATCAAAGATAGTCTGCCTGTTCAGCGCGGAAATGTGCGCCTGACCAATCTTAATATGCTGAACGCTCTGCTGTACGTAGCCGAGAACGGATGTAAGTGGCGTGCGCTTCCGAAGCATTTCGGCAACTGGCACAGCATCTATGTGCGGCTGAACCGCTGGGCGAAGAACGGTGTTCTGGATCGGGTTTTCGAGAAGCTGCAGCTGGAGCAGATCGTGCGCATCAAAATCCAAGCCTTCTCATTGGATTCGACCATCGTCAAGGTGCATCCGGATGGCACCGGGGCGTTAAAAAAAACGGACAGCAGGCCATCGGCAGGTCGCGCGGCGGATGGACCACCAAAATTCATCTGGTTGCCGCGGATTCTCGAACGGCCATAACCCTGGCGCTGTCGCCCGGCAATGAGAACGATGCCCCCTGCGGTCGGCAACTGCTGCTCGAACTGGGACCCATGCCGGAAGAGCTTCCCCTGATTATGGATAAGGCCTACGAAGGCGATGAAACCCGGCAGCTGGTGATGGATCTGGGCATGATCCCTGTGGTCCCGCCCAAGTGCAACCGTCTCCACCCCTGGGAGTACGATCGCCAGCTGTACAAGAAGCGCAATGAAATCGAGCGGCTCTTCCGCAGACTCAAAGGCTTCCGCCGCATCTTCTCCAGATTCGAGAAACTGGACGTCGTCTTCCTCGGCTTCATCTACTTCGCCCTCATCATCGAGACTCTCAGATTAGTGTGAACACGCCCTAGTACTCCTATGTTGTGCGCCGTGAAAAGGCCCTGGTCCACAGCGGGTGCAAGTCCCGTCCGGGGACTGGTCCGCTCCACCCGGTAGCAATCGAAGCGGCGATAAAGGCAACGAAGCCTTCGGTGTAGGGGGTCGCTCTGGCGACCTGGCGAGGGTGCAGGCCGCAACGGAAGTGAACGCTGAGCAGGCCTCGAAATGTACAACGCAGGAGACGACCCGCCAACACTCGTGGGAAGTCCGAAGCGGATGGGGAAGCACGAGCGAACAAGCCTCATTCGTCCTGCCGGGGTATTGGCGGCGGCATGCAGGCAAGGGAACCATGCGCAACACGGGAAGCCCCGGCGGTGATCGCAGCAGCGGATCAACCGGCAACCCGCGAGGGACAGGCCGGGCCTTTTCGGGGTGGCGGGGAGGTCCGTATTACCGATGAAGAGGGGTAACGCCGGGAAGGGAAGGGGCCTCGGTTGAAGACGAACGCAGGAAGCGACGAAGGACAAGGAGATCGGCGACGAGCCTAACAACCCCGAAAAGCGTTCAGCAGTTGCAGAGGGCGTTGCACGCAAAAGCGAAGGAATCGTCGAGCTTTCGCTTCTATGCACTGAATGAACAAGGTGTATAACTGCTGCAAGGTCAACGGCGGCGCGGCGGGAGTGGACGGCCAGACGTTCGAGGACATCGAGGTCTATGGTGCGGAGCGATGGCTGGACGAACTGACGCAGGAACTGAAGGATCGAACCTACCGTCCTCTTCCTGTACGTTGAGCCTGGATTCCGAAGCCGGACGGGAAGAAGCAGCGGCCGCTGGGCGTATCCGCTATCCGCGACAGGGTGGCGGAGACGGCAGCAGTTCTGGTTCTCAAAGCCATCTTCGATGGTGGACCCTGCAGTCGGAACAGTACGCCTATCGGTGGGACCGCAGCACATTGGATGCCGTGAGGGATATCCATAAGCTGATGAACATCGGGCACGGACAAATTATAGAGGCAAACTTATCCAGCTACTTCGACGAGAATCCGCAGGCCAATCTGCTTCCGTTGGTGGCCCGCCGGGTCGTCGATGGGGCCATGCTGCATCTGACTAGGATGTGGCTGGAAGCCTCTGTCGAGGAAACGAATGAACGCGGAAACAAGCGTCGGAGCACGCGGAATCGGGGACGAAGGTTGGGGTACCCCGCAAGGTTCCCCGTTCAGTCCGCTGCTCAGCAATTTGTATATGCGCCGGTTCGTGCTCGGATGGAGGAAGCTGCGGCACGAAAAGCGCCTGCAGGCGTACATCGTTAACTATACCGATGATTTCGTGATCTGCTGTGGTGACAGGGTCGATAAGGCACTGAGCACGATGCGGGAACTGATGCCGAAGCTGAAGCTGACAGTGAACGAGAGCAAGACGCGGGTCTGCTGTTCGCCGGAAGAAAGGTTCGATTTTCTGGGGTACTCGTTCGGGCGCTGCTGCTCAACGAAGACAGGTCTTGCCTATCTGGGCACGGTCCCGTCGAAGAAGCGTGCGCAGCGCATCTGTTGCGCTATCAGCGAAGAAACCGGACGGGATCTACTCCTGCTGAATCCGGTAACAGTCGTGAGCAGGCTCAACCGGATGATGCTCGGATGGGCCAATTACTTCTGCCGGGGTCTGGTCAGCAAAGCCTGGCGAGCGGTATAGCCCGGCCACCGCACTTTACGTTTGGCGCACAGCCACCGACGCAGCCTCGCGGCGGCATGCCGTTCCACGGGTAATCCGACTGCTTCCAGCAACCGAACGCCGGGGACAGGCGGTGTTCGTGGCGGCTGAATCGTCTATTATCGGGCCGGCGAAGCGTCTCTTTCCCTTGAAAATCTTAAAAACTACCCCGCCGGTTTCAGAATGGACCGACGTCCCAAACCGGAACAAGAGCACCCGATAATTGTTAGGCCCTGTGACGCACGTCACCTGCTTTTGTGCGACGATTCACCCGTGCACAAATTGTGATGCGGATCACAATCTTTGGCTTGTTGCCGGTCTGTGTTGATGGATGTACTGAACTGCTACATAACTTGCTTGGAATAATAAGGGGGACCGTGAATGTATATCGGCGCAAATGTTGAAACTGATTTGGGGAAATTGGGCGTGGACCTGAATCTCATCGGGCGGTGCGAAGACGCTCCACAGATGCTGCGGTATCTGTCAGCCCTAGTTCTTGATTATGGCTGTGCGGTTCTCTCAAAGGGCTTCGCCGCTGACGGAACAGGCAGGCTCGAATTAGAGTTCAATCGCGTAGCCTGCATCGATGTCTACTGTCTCTTCATAGCATTGGGCATTGAACTGGACGCAGTATCGCACTTTAAACTTACTATGTTCTGCCAGTGTACTATCCAGTGTCCTGAGGGATTTGGCCTGAGAACGGCGCGGGTTGTCCTGGCTCTTCGCTGTCCACAGAACGCGGGAATCGAGAAGACTGGGGAGATATCCCTTTTGCTCCGAGCCTCCGTCATATCAAAACTCATTTGACGAGGAGTGGTTTCTTGCCCGCTCCATGCAGACTGAAGGAACTTCAGTCGACACCATGCACAGCGTCACGGAATGCGACTGAACTCAGCGGCTTTTCCAGCACATGAAATGGTAGAGAATCTCCTGCGGCGCGTCTGGCAAGGTGCTCGTCAGTCGTGATCATCACAATGCGTGCTCCCGGATAAGTGTTCTTTACCCGCGCGGCCACTCTCAGACCATTAACTGGGTGCATCGCGTAATCAGTGACGACGACATCCGGTGCGCGCTCGCTCTTATGGGCGCAGAATATCGCTCAGAGTAGAGGCAACCTCAGGCCGAGCCCAACGAGAAATGCAACCCGCTGCTTCCCCGTTGAACCGTCGACTATCATAACGAATGTCCTGCCCTTCAGATCCGGCTCGCTGGTCAGTTGCTCACTGATAGCACCGGTTTTAGGCGCCAGCAAACTGCGTTGCCTTTATAGGGGTGGCCCGATCGTATATCTGTGCCCGAGGAACGAGCCATGATCCGTCCATTTGTTGATCTGCCCGCGCCATGATTTCTGATGCGCGGAAAGAGATTTCCCAACTCAGTCAGATCACCCGATCCGCTTCGGGACAATCCCTCCGCGCAATCAATGGTGTGCTCAATGCCGGGAGAGCTCGATCTGCTTGCGAACGAATCGAGTGCGCCGCGCATCGTTGGCCTTCAGCATTGACCCGGTGTCGGATCGATGACCCCTGCGCGCGCCATCTGCGCGCCTCCCTGCTGCCCGCAACGGCACGGCCTGCGGATGCTCCTGCGCTGTTTCTCAATCACGTGGTGCTCGCTCTGACAGCTCATGTTGCACCCGTTTACCGAGCGATGGATCGAGCCAGGAATACCCGGTCAGGTGGGCTCACCCCGCACCAGGAGCGCCGTGCCAGGGAACTGATGGCCGAGAGCATCAGCGAAGATATTTCGCTGCTTCACCTTGCGACGGAATGTGGACTGTCACCCCGTCACTTTGCCAGGGCATTCCGCCACTCGACGGGTCTTTCGCCACATCGCTGGCTGATGCAACATCGGGTCGAGCGCGCGCCCGCAAACTTCTGGCCGACGGGGGCTGTCGCTGACAGAGATCGCGCTTACCCGCGGATTCGCGGACCAGAGTCACTTCACCCGAGTGTTCACGGCTGCGGTTGGAGCCGGCCCTGGTGCATGGCGTCGCATCCACGGAAAATCAGAAGGGGAAATGAACAACCAAGATCGTCCGTCCATTTCAAAGGGTGATTGCAAGACGAAGCAGTCTTCCAGACCTGCAAGTGCCTGGAAACGCGCATTGGCGATGGTGCGAAATCTGAGCCACGAAGACGAGTCCCCAAAAAAGGCCGAGCTTTCCTCTGCATCAAGGGATGAACTCGTCCATTCAATAGATGCCCGGACTAGCCGCTTTGTGCAAAGGCTGTACTCCTCGTAGTCCGCCCCGATGCCCAGTCGGAGCGCAGACTGTTCGACATGGATGCGAAAGAGCGCGGCGAGACTAGGTCTTCGACAATATGAATATGTACCTTTATAGGTACTTTTCTGGAGGTGAGCGGGGCGGCATGGTTGAAGCATGCAAAGCTACCACCGTGTGCATGTTGAGTTGGAAAAGAAGGATCGGCGGCGAGTGGCCGAAATGTTGAGGAAGGGTAAGGAGTCGGCGCGGGTGCTGCGGCGGGCTTCGATTCTGCGTCATCTCGACGTTGGGCAGAGAGTGGCGCAGGTGGCCGAAAATTCGGGCGTAGCGCCGAAGACGGTGCGCGCCATCGGGCGGCGTTATGAGGAGGAAGGCTTGGATTCGGCTTTGTACGAGAGGCCGCGTCCGGGCATAAAGCGCGCTTTGGACACGGGCCAGAGCCAGCGGATCGTAGCCATGGTGTGCGGCCCTCCGCCTGAGGGCAGGGCGCGATGGAGCGTGAGGTTGATCGCCGAGGAAGCGGCGAAGCGTAGGTTGGGGCCACCGGTGAGTCGGGAAACTGTTCGTATCCTGCTGGAGGGCCATGATCTGAAGCCGTGGCGGGAAAAAAAGCTGGTGTATCGCGGAAATCGATGAGGAATACATCGCCCGCATGGAAGACGTGCTGGCGGTGTACGAAAAACCGCTCTCGGACAAAGAGCCGGTGGTCTGCATGGATGAAGAGCCAGTGGTACTGCATGCCGATGCTCGTCCGCCTCGCCCCATGCGACCGGGCAGAGTCGTGCGGCAGGACTGCGAGTATCAACGGCGCGGCACCGCCAACGCCTTTTGCGGAGCTGAGCCCAAAGCAGGGCGACACTTCACCAAGATCACACCTAACCGCTCTGCGCCTCAGTTCGCCGATTACCTGCTGGAAATCATCGCCGCTTATCCGATGGCCAACACCATCCATCGGTTGATGGGCAATCTGAGTTCCCACAGCCGCAAGGCCTTGGTTGCCCGCTATGGAGAAAGGATCGGCGGCCTTTTATGGGATCGGTTTACGGTGCACTACACTCCCAAACACGGCAGCTGGTTGAACCAGGCTGAGATCGAGATCAGCCTGTTCAGCCGGCAGTGCCTGGGGCGGCGCAGAATACCATCCTTGACCGACCTGGATTATGAAGCGAAAGCATGGAACCGCAAAATGAATCGCGACCGGGTCATCATCAACTGGAAGTTCACGCGCAGGAAAGCGCGCCAGAAATTCCGCTACAAAAGAAACAAATTCATGTTGTCAGAGACCTAGTTGGCACGATACAACGGCAAGACAGGCACATGTGCGGGAGTGAGGGACGAACCAGCGGCTTCCGAAATCATGACCCTTGCCAAACGCGCCATGGCCAGGCACCGCTCGACCTCTTGCTCCAGCAGAGCGAGGATCTCGCCGAGACCAATCTCCTGATTAATCTGAGAGCGAATTCATTCCGGTACGTCCACCCACTTGCGAGCTCTGCCTCGGCGGCACAGTTCTCGGGAAGACGGAGTCGACACACCGCACAAAGGCTGGCCTGTTCGGTGGGGTAGTGGAACGCAGACCACAATGGGGCAGTTCTCCTGCTTGCCCCACCGGAGCCCTCCTGAGGTCATGCAATTCCGGATTTGCAGCGTCACTCACTCTTCAGGAGAACCCTCCTTTTTTTTGTCGAAGTAAGCCTCATTCGTGGGCAGGCCGCCGCCATAACCTGCGGTGGGCGACAAGGCTGCTGCCGCGGGTGCAATTGCCTTTCCGGCGCCATTCGGTGCCGGGGCGGAGCTGGATGTGGTTGGTGTTCCTCCCTGCTGAGCTTCACTCTCGGCCGTTCCCGCTTCCTTATCCTGGGCCTCGAGGTCCGACTGATCCTGGGGACTTGGAGGAGGTGCAATCGCCGCGTATTGCGGCTCGGTGGGAGCGGCTTTGGCCGAAGCGGGAGGTTGTGGCAATCCGCCCGTACCGGCTTTGGACTGCATATCTTTCAATCCCGCATCGATCTGCTCACGCATGTGGTTCTGCATTTCCTGCAGATCGCTGAGGTTCACGGCAACGGTAATATTTGCCGTGCACTCCACGCCGCCCTTGCTGGATTTCACAATTACGTTGGCGGCGGTTGCGTCTGGCGGGGGCGCAGTGGCGAGTTGTACGGCATCGCCCTCGCTCAGGTGGCATTCCTGCTGCGTGCTGGCATTCGTGACGTCGAGGCTGTCGCCCACAACGAAAAGGTGCGAATGGCCGTTCCCTACGTCCTGAATGATCCGAGCGATGCCGCTCGAACCGGCGTCCACATCCTGCCCGGCCTTGACCTGGGCAGCTTCCGCGTTTTCGAGGGCCAGCTGGTTTTTCACTTCATCAGCGATCGCCTGCTTGACTTCCGGACTCAGAGGTGTTGCACCAGCCACGCTGGCGGGTTGCGCAGCGGAACCATCCGCAGGGGCTGGAGGCGGAGCCGAGAAAAACGCGCTCCATGTACCTTGTCCCGGACCTTGCCCCGGCGGCAACCAAGTCACAACTCCTGCGATAGAGCCGGAACCCGTCGGCTTACCAACATAGGTGGCTCGGAATCCGTTGAAGTCGGTCCGGCTCAGCACGATTCGATCGTCGTTCCATTGCACGACGGTGAGATTACCGCAGTGGCTGCCGTTGAACGTCATCTCGTACTGCTGACCGTCCCATACCCAAGAGGCTAAATTATGCTCATTTGCCGGCCCGGGACCACCCTCCTGCTCGTTGATAGAGGGCGGTGTCGCGGGCGCGGCTCCCGCAGCCCCACCTTCCGGCACGGCCCCGGCCTGCGCCATGTAGACCGCCTGGAGGTCCGCGGCCAGCATGTAGTCGGCAAGCCAAAAGGCGGCGGAGAGGTAGACCGGCGACGGAGTAAAGTAAGCGCCATAAAAGCCATACCAAGGTGCTCCGGCCCATCCCCATCCGGCGTAAGTAATGGGCGCGACCCACGGATTATAGGCCCAGCCGTAGAAGGCTGAAGCGAAATAAACGGGCGGCGCATACACGTCTACATACGCGCCATGGTAGTAGTAGTGATTGTAGAAACGGTCGTGGCGCACGCCGTGGTCGTAGTAGGAGCGGCGGGCAAAATCGTGGCCGTGGAACTTATAGGGCCGCTCGACAAAACCTCTCCGTCCACGTTCCGCCACAAGGCGGCTGCCGTCGCGACGCTGTACGGAGACGCGGCGGCTGCCATCAAGGCCGTGATGGATATCCATGCCGCGACGGGCGTCGTGGACATCGCTGATGTGGCCGTCGGCGCGGCGAGTGATCGCGCCACTGCGGGTTGTGATCGTATGGCTTCCGGCAGGCGCTATGTGGCCGGTCGCGGTCCGGCCAACCGATGGCGCGCCGCCCCGCGCTCCGCCAGATCCGCCCGCAGTATTTGCCACAGCCCGTGCGCTGCCGGTGGGGTGTGACCCATTGGCGATCGGCGCGCTCGAACGGTTTGCTGTGGGAGCGTTCGCGGTGGCGCGGTTCGTTGCTCCCGGTTTTGCAACGGAGGCTCCGGCAGGCTTCGCGGGCGCGCTGCCTGCTCGTGCCGGGGCGGCTGCCTGTTTGGCCGGTGGTTTTTTCGCGTTGGTCTGGGCGTTGAGCAGAACCGCCGAGGAGCAAACACTCAGGCCGATCGCTATCCGTGCGAGACTGCGGATCCTGCAGAGACGAAGCTGATTCATCCGATTCCTCATTCTTTCTGCGCCCTTCCGGGACGCCGTCGGGTGGGTGAGGAGGATTAGTGAACGTCCGAGACCTTACTCCCAATGAAAGTGACTCTCATATCCGCGTAGACAAAGATTTCCTTGTTGCTGAGCTTGATGTCTTTTGCAGGCGGTCCCCAGGTGGCCAGGACGTCATCTTTGCTCTGCCCGACGGCGATCGTTTTTGTCTGCTGAGCAGGCGGATCGGAGGGCGGAGGCGGCGGAGCGATGGGCGCCAGTGCAGGGTGATCAGCGGGGGCGGGAGGAGCCTGCGCAGACTGCGCGGACCCGCCTGCAACCTGTCCATTTCCTGTCGGGTTCGCTCCGGATGAATTCCGGCTGGCATCGCCGTTCTGGCCTTTGGCGGTATCATCAGCGGGCACGACGGTGAGGACCTCGTCGACTGTCTTCACTTCGTCGTCTACGGGGGGAACGGAGGTTTTACCGGGGAATGGGAATTTGATTTCGCCGTAATAGCGGACGTCATTGTAAGGATCGCTGAAGGTGGACACGATGATTCCGCTGTTGTCTTTCGCGATCCGGATATCCGTGACCCAGAACTTCTCGCCGGAAACAAACTTGCGGCTGGCGCAGCCGTTGTTAGCCGAACCAGACACTGTGCTGCCGCCGCCGAAGGGTAGTTTTCCTCTCACGAAGCTTCTGGCCGCGTCCTTCGCTCGATTGTTCAGGGTTCCGCTGAGAATCCCGTTCTGGTAAGTGTTCGAGTAAGCGTAGGAAGACGCCGAACTGCACATCATCAGCCCATCTTTGTGTAGCTGGACGACATCGCCCGCAGTAACAATGTCATCGTGGGCATCGGTGGCTTTGGTTAACTTTATCTCTGAAATCAGCTTTTCCCTGATCAACGTAGCGGGATCGCCGGCCTGCTGCGCCGACAGGCCGCTCCCCGCAAGGATGGCAACAGCCGATAATCCGATTGCACGAAAGCTTTGAAGTTTACTCATCACGTCCTCCGTGTCTGAACCATGATCCGAATAAATTGATGGCTGCACCTCGAGCCCGGGGGAAAGGCGCACAAAGTCCGGTATCATCGGATCGCGACCAACTCCTCAGCTTCGGGGGATGGGGAGCCTTAACCTCTATTGCGGAATCCACAGTGATGATCGCCACTCACTGGGGGATTATTTTTTTGGATGATCATCGCTGGCGTCCTGATCCCTCGCGTCCCACCTGGGACGGCGACTTAGGAGCTCAGACAGCGGATCTCTAACTTCGGGTTCGGAAGGCGGGACAATTGCTCTCATGGCACAGCCGGCCAATTCTCACGCAAAAGAGGTTGTGAGGATACTGCTCTTCGCTGTCTTTGGCGTTCTTGCCGTCCAGTCTGCGGCTGGTCAGCACTATCCCATCCTGCCTGTACCCAACTCGCCGCATAACATTTTCACGCTGATGCAGGATCGCGAGTCTCGTCTATGGGCGGGAACTATGGATGATGTCTACATGTTCGACGGAGAGCGATTCTATTCCCTGCGTCCCCTCGGGTTCCCGCGGGAAACTGCCAACACCTTCGCGGAGGATGACGAAGGGGGCGTCTGGATCGGAACCCAGGGAACCGACGCCATGGGAGGTTCGGCTAAGGGCGGACTGTATCGGTATCAGGATGGACACGTTCAAAAACTTTTCAGCGGGGATGTTCTTGGGATCGTCGATGCAGGACTGGACGTGATGCTGGCGTCATTCGCAACAGAAATCAGCGGCGGTCCCGCCTTCGGCGATCTCTACCTGTTTCGCCACGAGGGCAGAGCATGGCGGGCGGAGAAGTTGCTGGATCGGGCTGTCAACCACATGACGGTAGATCACCAGGGCACCGTGCTTTTCCCGTGCCCGGGCGGGTGGTGCGAGATTCAAAAAAGCGTCATTGCTGAGCGATTACGGCACAGTATGCCTGTTGTCCCTATCCGTCATCAGGGTGACCGCCTGGTTGAGCGAGTCCTGCGCGATCAGTTCGGCTGCGTATGGTTTCGGGCGGAGCCTTACGCCAGCTATCAGTGTCCCGGCGATCCAGCCCCGCTCCGAGTTCCCGCCAGCGTATCTGGTATGGACCCCAGCGATCATCTGGAAGAGACAACAACCGGCTCGATCTTTATGCTCGTCAGGCTGGCTCTCGGACGGCCCGGGCATTTCTACACAGCCAACTTCAGAAATGGCATGCCTGCCCAGCTCGGCACGGCAATCGTTGCCAAAGATGGAACGATCTGGATGGGAGCCGAAGATGGCCTGTACCGATTCATGTACCCTTTTCGCCTGGCGTTCTGGGAGTTCGCGAACGGAATCGACAGCGCGGAATATCTGGCCAAGCTAGATGGCACGATCTTCGCCGCGGGAAGAGGAATCGCCACGTTCAGCGCAGACCGGAATGTCTGGACACCTGTTCCGGGCTTAGAAGGCCAGGCATGTTGCCTTTTAGCGGGAACGGATCATGACCTGCTGGCAGTTCGTCAAAATCAGATTCAGGAACTGGCTGGTGGGCGAGTGCCGGTGGCGACGTCCCCCTTAGCCAAATCCCTGGTGATACAACTCGCAGGCGCTCCTGACGGAAGGATTTGGCTGGGGAACGAGGGCATTTTCCGCGTCACGCGCCGCGAACGTCAGCTCATAATCCAGGCGGAACAACTGCCGCCAAGCCCGCCTGCCGAAACTGGCATTTGGACACGCGCCATCGGTGACATGAAGTACGACGCTGTGAGCCGCACCCTTTGGGCCTGTTATGGCAAAAATCTTCTTTTTAAGAATGACGACGACGGCTGGCACGAGATAAGTCGCGACGATGGTTTGCTCGACCAGCGCTGTATTTCGATTGCTCCGCAGATCGACGGGAGCGTGTGGATGGGTTATAACTCGCCGAGCTTCGCTCTCATCAGCAACCCGACTTCAGGTCATCCACATATCCAGAATTTCAACAATGGGTCCGAGGAACCCGCCGCAGACAACAGCATACGGTTTTTCACAACTGACCTGCGCGGATGGCTTTGGAGAGGAGGAGCCGGAGACGGAATCTACGTCGCGACAAGGCGAACCGCGGAGACAGGTATCTGGCTACGCCTGAATCCCCAGGATGGTTTCACGACGGAGACATATGGTCGTCCTTTTCTCACGGACCCGGACGGTTCGGTTTGGTTCGGCAGGCCGACCGGTGTGGGCCATTTCTCGCCGCCGGATGGATTTGCCATCACTTTTCCAGCTCCAGCGGTTTTCGTTTCCGGATTCTCCGTGGGAAGTGGCAGCCCACAGTTGGCTGGCATGCCGGGAGAGCTTCCTCGTGCAGTTCCAATCCTCGCCCACGTCGGTTCACTTCAATTCGATCGAAGGAATGTGCTGGAAATTCGCTACCGATTCTTGCCTGGACAGCGCTCCTGGACAACCACTCAGAACCTGACAATTCAGCTTGGCAAACCGAGTTGGGGAAAGCACATGCTCGAGGTGCAGGCACGCCTCAGCACAGGGCCCTGGTCGTCGATTGTCGCTCAGTCGTTTACGGTCGCAACGCCGGTATTGCTCAAGTGGCCTGCCCTTTCGGGATTTGCACTTGCCGGGATCGCGCTCGGGACCGGAACCGCCCAATGGCGACGCAGGCAGAGGCGGTTGCAACAAAAGCTCAGCAAAGCCTTCCCTGATCTGGCTGAATGGCGGCTTGCCGCTCTTTCGCCCGAAGTCCAGCAACTCGATGGCGCTCCGCTCGATGGCCGTTTTGACGTCGGTCGGGTCCTTGCGCGCGGTGGATTCGCCGCGGTGGCCGAAGGCCGCGACCTCGCCGACAACGGCCGTCGCTGCGCGATCAAGATTTTCCGCCAGGAAGTTGCTAATCGAGACTGGATCGAGCGGCGGTTTCAGCAGGAAGTCCGCGCGCTCAGCCAGCTTCGCCATCCCAACGTAGTTCGCATCGTTGGCAGCGGAATTCTGCCTCAGGGAACTATGTATCTGGCCATGGAATTCATCGAAGGTTCGACGCTGCGGGAGTTGCTGGGTTTGGGAAAGGTGCCGCCGTCGCAAGTCGCGTTGTATCTTGAACAAATCGGGAGTGCCTTGGATGCCATTCATGCCTGCGGGATCTGCCACCGTGATCTCAAGCCCGAGAACCTGATGTTGCGGGCGTCCGCCGACCCGGGAGCAGAGATGGTGCTGATCGATTTCTCCATAGCAATTGTGAAAGACCCCGATGAGACCGTCCATGGCCTGTCTCGTGCCGCCGGGACCATCAGCTATATGGCACCGGAACAGGCGATTGGATACGCCGATCCTTCCACCGACATCTATAGCCTGGCGAAAGTCGTGATCGAAATGCTGACCGGAGAACGGCTTTCCGCCCTGCTGCCCGACGCCTCCATGGATCTCCCCGAACGCAGCCGGGAGCTGCTGACTGGTCTCGGCGTTCCGCTCTCCACGCAGTCTCTCGATCTGCTGAGTGCGGCTCTTCAATTTGACCCCGCACGCCGGCCAAAACAGGCTGGCCAGTTTGCCAGCCAGATTGCCGCCGATCTCAGTGGAGGCGTCTGAAGTTGCTCATTACAGCCGCAGCTTGAGCCAGTCCCGCCCCTTTTCCCATCGATGCCGGATATGCCTGACCGTCAGCCCCGTGATCTTCGCGATCTCCTCGAGCGTGAAGCCGGCAAAGTAATGCATATCGACGATGCACGCCGCCTCGTGATCATATTTCTCCAGCTTCTCCATGAGATCGCCAATTCTCACCGTGCTCTCAAGATCGTTACTGCACGACTGCGCGGCGATGGGAACGTCTTCGAGCGAAGCGGGGGCCAGCCCATCTCCACGGCGCTGAGCCAGCCGATTGCGAGCGAGATCCACCAGCACCCAGCGCATCGCGCGCGCCGCGATCGCGTAGAAGTGCTCGCGCCCCTCAATCTGCCATCCACCTTTACTCAGATTGCGGATCCAGACTTCGTTGATCAGCTCTGTCGGCTCGAGGGGCGCCATATATCGCTCGCGCCGCAGTTCGCGTACCGCGATCTGGTGCAGCCGGGGTAAAACCTCGGCCAGGACCGCCTCGGCAATTTCCCGATCACCGGCGGAGTAGCGACGCAGTTTTTCTGTCAGGTCGGGTGAGGCGGCCACGAGGGTACCCCTGCGAGTTTGGGTTGTAACGCGGCGATCGGCTGCGAATATTTTTGGCTTCAGCCGCCAATATTTTCGCAGACAGCATTGTAACCCGCGACGGCGCTTCCCCTGCGCCTCATTTAGCCCTGTCGCTTACCGCCAGTCCTGGATTGGAGATTCTATGCGCGTGACACCCTGTTGTGAACTTACGATGAACGGACCGGATTTACGTTTTGTCGCCCACCGGGGGCTCTACCTGGTCTTCACATCCTTAGCTATCCTCCTATTAGCAGAAGACTTATGCCCTGTCAGGGCTCAGATTGTAAAAAATCCGCCATCTGCGCAGCGAGCCTCACTGGTCGCGAACTACGGGAACTTGCCTCTGAGCTTTGAAGCCAATCAAGGACAGGCGGACGGGGAGGTGCGTTTTCTCTCCCGTGGCAACGGGTACTCCCTCTTTTTGACGAATCGCGAGGCCGTGCTGGCCTTGCGGCGTCCAGCGAAATTGCCTCCTTCCGGCAAAATCATTCCCGTGTATCGAAACCTGAGCGCCACGTCGACAACCTCCTCCCGAACCGACGTCATCCGGATGCAGCTGGTGGGGGTCAATCCAGCCGTTCAGGTCGACGGCAGAGACAAACTGCCTGGAACGGCAAATTATTTCATCGGGAACGATCCGTCCAAGTGGCACTCCGGAGTGTCAACCTACGGCAAAGTTGATTACAGCACGGTCTACCCCGGCATCGACCTGATCTACTACGGGAATCAGCGCCAGCTGGAGTACGACTATGTGGTTGCTCCCGGCGGGGATCCCAGCCGAATTCGGATTCGCTTTCGCGGCGCCAGGAAGCTACTCCTTGGGAAGGACGGCGATCTGCGTGTGATTACCGAGGATGGCGAAATCGCCTTTCACGCCCCCGTGGTCTATCAGAACATCGACGGCCGTCGGCAGCCGGTGGAGGGGCGTTTTGCTCTCGAAACCAGGAACAGCGTCGGATTTGCGCTCGGCCAATACGACCGGGATCAGACCCTCGTCATCGATCCAACCCTGGGCTATTCGACTTTTCTTGGCAACGACGGCGCCTGGGCCAGAGCGATTGCGGTCGACAGCAGTGGCAATGCGTATGTTACCGGGGTTGTCGGAAACGCCTTTCCGACAACCCCGGGGGCATTTCAGACTACCGATAAAGCAGCTACAACCGGTACGACTGCGTTCATCGCCAAACTCAATGCAACTGGAACAGCGCTGATCTATTCGACATATCTCGGCGGAAGCGGGAGTGGTGATTTCCCCTGGAGCATCACCGCAGATTCCTCGGGAAACGCCTATGTCGCCGGTGTCGTGTATTCGACGGATTTTCCAGTAACCATCGGCGCGTTCCAGACTACCAATAAAGGCGGTGTAAATCAGGTGCCGAATGGTTTCATTGCCAAGCTCAATCCAACCGGGACGGCGCTTGTCTACTCGACCTATCTCGGTGGCTCGGGAGTTGCGGCGGATGCTGGACTCATCAATGTCGGTGGGGACCCGACCGGCGGTGATGGCTGCGCTTCGATCGCTACCGATTCGGCCGGCAACGCTTTCGTCACAGGCGAAGCCTGGTCAACAGATTTCCCAACGACGAGTGGCGCTTACCAAACGACGAATAAGAGCGCCGCAATAGGAGGGCCTGCCGCGTTTGTGACCGAGCTGAATCCTGCGGGCAGCTCTCTGGTGTACTCGACGTATCTCGGTGGAAGTGGTCGCGACGGGGCGCTAGGGATAGCAATCGATAGTTCCGGCGACGCTTATGTCGATGGGGCCACGGGCTCAACAGATTTCCCCGTCACCAGCGGCGCATACCAGACGACCAACAAGGCTGCGGCCAACGGGTACTCCAATGCATTTGTCTCGAAGCTCGACCCCGCCGGAGCCGCGCTGATTTATTCCACCTATATTGGCGGCTCGGGAAATCCAGGCGGCGCATCGGACAACAATAATGGGGATGGGGCATTCAGCATCGCTCTTGATTCTGCTGACGACGCATATTTGTTCGGGATAACCTTTTCGGACGACTTCCCGGTCACCACCGGCGCATACCAAAAGACGAACAGCGCATTTTCTGCAGGCCTGCCGATCGGGTTTGCAACGAAAATCAACCCCTTGGGGTCCGCCTTGGTCTATTCAACCTATCTTGGAGGCAGCAGCGGCGCCCTGAACGCTGGATACAATGCCCCGGCCGTGGATCCTGCAGGGGATCTTTATATCGTTGGTGAGACATTAGCGAGCGACTTCCCCGTCACAACGAATGCCTTCCAGTCGGTCAACAACTGCGCGGCGCATCATTGTACGAATGCCGTCCTGACCGAGCTGAACCCAACGGGTACCGCTCTCATTTATTCCACCTACCTCGGCGGCAGCGGTTATCGCGAAAGCGTCACAAGCGGCGGCATCACGGGGACATTTTATCTCGGTGACGTCGGGGCCGGGGTGGCCCTCGACTCTTCTGGGGCCGTATATCTCACTGGCTCGGCTGACTCTCCGGACTTTCCAATCTCTGCGGGGGCATATCAAACCACAACAACAGGTGGTGGCAGCGCATTCGTTACGAAGCTGAATCTTGGTTCAACAACCACAACCGTCCCCACTACCACCACCCTCACGTCCAGTGACAATCCCCAAACTTTAGGAGATCAGGTCACCTTCACCGCCACAGTAAAGCCGGCCAGCGGCACCGGCATCCCTTCGGGCACGGTAGGCTTTAGCATCGATGGACGCGCGGGCACCTCCGAGACCCTCAACTCCAGCGGTGAGGCGGCCTACTCCACCAGCTCTCTGACCGCCGGCTCCCATACGGTTGTTGCCAGCTATTTCGGCGATACGGATTACTCCGTCAGCAGTGGCACGCTCACCGAGACCATCAGCGGCGGCACTGCTGCCAGCATTGCGGTGGTTTCCGGTTCGGGCCAAACCACAACGTACGGCTCCGCATTCTCAATTCCCTTGGTCGTCATCGTAAAGGACTCGAGCGGTGATCCCGTCGCCGGCGTCAGCGTCACTTTCTCTGGGAGCGGCCTGGGCTTTTCCGGCACGACCGTAACCACTGGATCAAACGGCCAGGCGTCCGTGACAGCGACACCGATCAGCTCCGGAAGTCTGACGGCATCCGCCAGTGCGACTGGCGCTACGGGTGCAGCGACCTTCTCGCTCACTGCAACGAAAGCCAAGCTAACGATCACCGCCGCCAACGCCTCCGTCCCGTACGACCAGCCTATCCCGGCTCTCACCTACACCGCCGCAGGCTTCGTGAACAGAGATAAATCCTCCGTCCTTACCGGTTCTCCAACGGAAACAGCTACGGCCACCAGGGGCTCGGCACCTGGCACATATCCCATCACCATTAGCCAGGGAACACTAGCTGCCACAAATTACACCTTCCAGTTCGTCAACGGCACTCTGACGATTAATTCTCTGGGAACAACCGCCACCCCGACGTTCTCGCCCACCGCGGGAACGTATACTTCTGCTCAGACCGTAACCATTAGCGATTCGACAGCGGGAGCTGTCATCTACTACACGACAAACGGGACGAAGCCCACCACCTCCTCGACACTGTATAGCTCTGCCATCCCCATCGGTTCGACTGAGACTCTCGAGGCTCTTGCCGTCGCGCCCGGTTATGCTCCCAGCGTCGTGGCGACAGCTACTTATACGCTTAATCTGCTACCGCCGACGTTTTCCCTGGCGGTGTCACCCGCCAGTGCCACCGTCGCGTCTTCCCAATCGGCCACTTTCACCATAACCGTGACGCCAGAGAATGGATTCGCTCAGGGCGTCAGCCTTAGTTGCAGTGGCCTGTCCTCCGCCGATAAGTGCTCTTTCTCGCCATCGAGCATCACTCCTTCTGGCTCGCCAGCCACCTCCACGCTCACCATTGCTCCAGCTTCAGCGGCACGCACCGGGGTCGCCCCTTTCTGGAGCAAGCTGGGAGGCGGCTTCGCCCTGTCACTGGTTCTGTGGCCTTTCGGCAGGCACCGCGCCCGGATGTTCTTCGCTGCAATATTTCTGGGGATCATCGGCACATTGGCAATGGGGTGCGGGTCCGGCGCCTCTAAATCGCAGAACTACACAATCGTCGTCACCGCATCCGGCGGCAGTCTCTCGCAAACAGCCAACATTACTCTGACTGTTAAGGATTAGGTTCTCGTCATTCGCTTCCGGGGCACAATCCAGGACGTAGAACATCTCGCGGTTTCCTGAACGAGAGGACAGGGGCTGGATAAGGCATTGAGTTGGATAGGTAAGCTGAACGGCCATGAGCCTTTCCAATTCAGCAAAGAAGTGCTTCAAATACTTGTTGTGTTCCATGCTTCACACCGTGCTGTCGGACAGGTTACCGCCTTTCCATTGCGTCGATGAGATCCCCTGGCTCCGGAATTGACCTTGAGCGATCAACTGGAAATCCGTCATCTTTACGCTTTGGGGCTGTCGGATGGCTTTGGCTTCGCGCGCCGGACGGGGCGGGACTTGTAGTTAGCGGCCCCTCGTTCATATTCGCCCCAAAATATTGTCCGGCCCACTTGCGATGACCGGACCCAAAATGTATGCAGAGCGTGCGCACACCGGCGCACTCTGCATACGTTGGTTGTCTCAGTGGAATCTGCGCGCAGCGGCTTTCAGGTACGGATGCGAAGGAGAACTTTCTCTACCCCCAACGCGACCGCGGCTCGCACCAGCAGCGCCAGTGTCGGTTTCACCTGCGCATGTTCTATCCGGGACACATGGGTGCGATGCGACCCGATCTTCGTTGCCAAAGTCAACTGAGAGTACCCGCGCTTTAGCCGCAGTGCCCTGATCGTGTTCCCGATCAGAGTCGAAAGAGAATCCGGATTTGGAGTGACGAACGCAAGTGGAAATTCTATTTGGACGATCGGAAGCGGCTTGCGGCAGCGCCGGCATAAAGTGGTCGTTCCTGCAAACTGCCGCAATTTACACGATGGGCAGATCAATACATCTCGGATCGAAGTGTCAGATGAAGACATGATCTCTATTCCTTAAGCGCAGTGGTCGTTGCCGCGCGCTCTTCAGTCGGTGGCGGAGGGTGTTCTCCTTAGATCGCGCACACAGCGAGAATCGGCGACGCGGTTCTGAGAGTATGAACAGGTGCCGTGCGGACACGATGGAAGCGCCCGCACGGCGCCTGTCATTGGGGCGAGATATGGAAGAAGGCGGTTTGCAGAAAGTGGATGGGGCATCTGCGCCGCCGGGCTTTCTTGGCGCCAAGGCAGGCTCGGGCAATTTGATTTTCCGTTCTGACCTTTGCTTTATAGCGACGAACTAATGTAGCGGGCACCGAGATGCACGATGAGCGGCAAGTGGGAGCGAATCCTAATGAGAACCAGAGCCGCCTAGCAGCGGTATTCTTCGGAGTTCACGCGCGGATCATCCCACCGACGTTCTGCGACTCCTCATCGAAGTCCGGCCATGCAGGGAATAGAAACGTGCCCAGATCGACGCACAAGATCGTTTCATCGCGAACCCAAGCGAGGAACTTCTGCATTTGACTCGATCTTTCGGCCTGTTGCGCCGCGTCAAAGGATGTGAAGAACGAGATGCTGAGGAACCGCCTGAGAAAACGGGAGTGGCACGACTGTTCGAGCAGATCGGCGTGGATCCATCCCGGGAGCTCGCGCAGCGCACACAACCGGCCCCGAAATCCCTGAATGAAATCGCAGGCATTCCGGGAAGGCAGTTCGTACAGGTAAACGACGTAAAGAATCACTGAAACCTCCATGGGTGTGGCGTGGCCGAACGTCGGCTATTGGCGACAAGGTGGAAATTTGTGGCTGCCGCGGGAAGAAAAGCTCGCGAAAGCTACGAATGGAAAGGGTCTAGCGTGAACGCCTGCACTGGAGCCAGGCTCCGGCGGCCGCGCCGAAAAAAGCTGCGATCGATGGAAGGGCGGCAGCGAGAAGACATTTGCTTTCGATCCAACTGTTCCGGTCGCAGCCGGCAAAGATGCTGCCGGCCAGACAGACAACAGCGACAGGTACGAGCGCGCCCTCCGCGATCGCTCGGCGCCGAGGGCGGTCGGGAGCAGGCTGGACGGGGGGAACTCTTTTTTGCGGCACAAGGAACAGCCCGGACGGGGCCGGGCCATGGTCGTTGTTCATGGGGTTACCTCACTTCAAGGGAATGCCCGGAGCACCCCAATTCAGCTCATCCGGCGCATGGCCGAATTCGGTTTGCTCGACAACGAGCTTCGGCGGCGTCCAGAAAAGGCACAGCCTTGCGCAACAGCTCGCCGACCTCCCGAACGCCAATCGTGAAAGGATTGGTCGCATGATCGTATTCGGGTGATACGCGGATCTCTTCGGCTGCGCGACGAAACCCCTCCTCGCTGAATACCGAAAGCTGATGTACCCCCTGCTGTTTCCAGAACGTCTCCCACACGACAATTTCGGTACCCTTCTGGCTTTCTCCCTGCGGCAGTTTGCGGAGATCGTGGAGTGCGAAATGGTCGACTGGGACACGAAACGCAACACCAATGCCAAAACGGTGCTGACTCCCGTTCGAGGCTGAGGCGGTGAAGAACCATTCAATCGCGCGATTGGCGAGAAGGTTCATTGCCATATGCTGCCGTACCGCGTGTGCTGTGGTTTCGGAGAGCGCCATGAAGGCGCCCTCCAGAGTGGCTTCGTATTCATTTTCGGAATCCATGATCGCTCCTTGTGTGAGTTCGAGAGTGATGGGACTACAGCCGGATCACTGATGGTTGAGCTGCGGGGGTCGTCGCGGGCGTCTCGACCGGAGAAGGCAAAGCACCGGCCAGATAGGAGGAAAGGCAAGACAGAGGAGCAAAAGGAAAATTCGGGGGAGAATGGACGAGGTCGGCCGATCACGACTTCCCGTCGACCGCCAGGGATCGGTATCGGAATGTTTCGCGGTCCCCGGAGAACATCATTCCAAATTCACGACCTCCTCCCGGCAGCCCCGCCGCACTCTTGCTTTTCCGCCATCACCCTGTTCTTGTCCGGAGTTTCTTCATGCAAGGCAAACTCATCAGCCTCTCTCATCCCTCTATTGGCCTCGACGAGACTTGCCCAATAAAGGCGCTTCGCGAGTAGCTTGGCGCTGCCACGGTTACCCAGGGCGCCGTTTTCGCGCAGCTAACCGTCACAGCAAAGTAGCCACCAAAGGCCTGCATCGGGATTCAATCGCGGAGATATTGAAGACCGCGGCGTCGAGAGCTGGCATGAATGCCGCCAACATCGCAGGGCATAGCGGCCGCGCTGGGATGGCAAACCGCTTGCACGGGCCGTCACCGGAGGGCTATAAAGCCTGGTGGATTGCAGGACGATGGGAAAGCCGGGGGATGGCGGCGCCTGCATCTCCCAGGGTTGGCCACCCCTGGCAAACGCGAGCAGCGGTGACACACTCACGCAGCGACATATCGCCGCCGTCCCCCAACGTCTGATCGGCGACAAGGCCTACGACAGCGATCCGCTGGACGCGCGGCTTCGCCACCTGCACGGCATCGAAGTGATCGCTCCCAATCGGCGCAAAAGAAGAAAAACTCAAGACGGAAGACCCCTTCGTCGCTACGTGCGGCGCTGGAAAATCGAACGGCTTTTCGCTTGGTTTCACCGACTGCAAACCCGCCACCGCCATCAGGAGTTTCTCAGCTTTCTGAGGCGGATCGATGCCGCCGTACCGGCCCATCTGGACGTACACCTGATCGTGGATAACTATGCCACTCATAAACAAGCCACCGTGCGGACCTGGCTGGAGAGCGGCCTCGCTTCCACATCCACTACCCCCCGACCTATTCCTCGTGGCTCAATCAGGTGGAGCGCTGGTTCGGACTGATCACCCAGCAAGCCATCCGGCGCGGCAGCTTCCGCAGCGTGCGCGAACTGGTCGCACGCATCAACCAGTTCGTCCAGCACTACAACCGCAACTGCCGTCCCTTCGCCTGGCCCGCTGCGGTGCTGGCCGACAGCGGATACTGTTCGGAAGAAAACCTGCGCGAAGCCGCCGGGCTCGGCGTGGAGGCCTTCATCGCGGTTGACAGGCACAAGCACAATCAGCCGTTGCCGCCAGCTCCACGCGGACCAATCCCGAGATCCGCGACCCTGCGCGATCGTATGCGACGCAAACTGCAGAACGGGGCGGGCAGCCGCATCTACGCCGAGCGCAAGATCATCGTCGAACCGGTCTACGGCCCAGATCAAACAGGCACGCGGCTTCCGCCAGTTCCTCCTGCGCGGACTCGAAAAGGTGCGCGGCGAATGGTCGCTGGTCTGCACCGGCCACAACCTGCTCAAGCTGCATCGCACCTGTACCGCATGACCAGGGACCACGGCTGCATCCACTGATCACTGGCAACCACCCGCCTCTCGGCTCCCGTGCCAATCAGACGCCGTTAGTCAGACAAACTGCTAGCGTCGACCAGCGCAGTGCCGATATCGGTCTGCGCGCGGGGCGGCCGACCCTGGACATCCTCGCCGCCGAGCCAAACAAATCGATCCCGGACTATATTAAAGTTATTCTGCAGCCGCGCGTGACGGCGAGATAATCGACGGTGCGGGGCGCGACCGCCGGGCCGAAATGCAGCCGGTCCGCAGGCTGAAAACTATTTAGCATGTTTCCGCCGGCCCTGATGTTGCAACCTAGCTGAGTTCGCGCAGCCTTCCACCGCGTGCGACTATGGTGCGTATGGTGCACAGTACCTCACTTCTGCGAGTCGTCGTGGCGTCGCCGAGCGATGTTGCTGCGGAACGAAATGTGGTCCCGGTCGTCCTCGAAGAAATCAACCGCTCAGTGGCCGCAGATCGCGGTCTTCGATTGGAGGCCATTCGTTGGGAGACCGACGCCCACCTCGGGCTTCACGCCGATGGACCGCAGGGATTAATTGACCCAACGCTTCAAATCGAGAATTCCGACTTGCTCATCGGAATCTTCTGGAAGCGATTTGGTACGCCGACGGGCGGCGCATCGTCCGGGACCGAACACGAGATTCGGAAGGCAATCGAGAGCTGGACGAGACGGGGCCAGCCTCAAATCTTCATCTATTTCAACCAATCGAGTGCTACGCCCGAATCTTCGAAAGATGCCGTTCAATGGGCCCGCGTATTGCAGTTCAGAGACGAGTTCCCGTCGAATGGGTTGTGGTCGGCCTACGAAGGCCTCCCGCACTTCGAGAGAATCCTGCGGATGCATTTAACCAACTACCTCAGAAGCCACTTTCCTACACATTCTTCCGAAGTTAACAGGACTTCTGGAACCGGTGCACAGGTCTACTCAGACTATTTTGCGGTGCAGCAGCAGCTCATAGAAGAACACGCGGGCAGGTATGTCGTCAGAACCGACGTCCAGGATAAGTTTGACCGCTTCGTAAGCGACCATTCATGCGGATACTTTCTGGTTTATGGTGGTCCCGGCCAAGGGAAAACTTCATTCTGCTCTAACCTGATACGCGAGCATGGCTTTCCTCACCACCTTGCTGGAATTTCAGGCGGGCGAAGCGATCTGAGACTAATGTTCCGGTCTTTACTCTACCAGTTGAATGGTTCGACGCAGGCGGCTGGCTCGATCCCCGACTCTCTTCCCGCATTGAGCAAGTTGTGGGAGGAGATCCTAATAGCTCGAGGCCGGAGAGAACGGCTCGTGATTGTGCTGGATGGCTTAGACGAACTGCCAGAGGAATCCGTAGACCAACTTTCACTCCTATTTCCTGAGCGGCTTCCGAGCGGCGTGTTCATTGTGTTCACTACCCGGCCTTGCCGGGTCATGGATGTTCTTCTCGATCAGATTGCGGCCAATCCGTATGTTCGATACGAGCTCAAAGCTATGAACTCTGGTGAACTGGAGCAAATGGTCCGTAATGAAGCCCCGATATTCGCCAAAGTAGATCTCGATCAGATTGAGGCGGTGTCTTCCGGCAATCCGCTTTACATTCGCTTGCTACTCAGTGAGCTGCAACGTAACACCTCATTTGGCGTCAGCGATCTACCTCCAGATCTCGAAGGCTTTTTCCGCCGAGCCACGCGCTTCATGCAAAAAGCGGACAACAAACACGCCACAGCGATTCTTGCGCTTCTGTCGGTCGCTCGCAGACCGCTTCATCGAGTCGAAATACAACAGATTACGCGCATCCAGATGAGGGGGATCAACAATATAATCGAAGTACTACGACCTTTTCTGGTTGATCTGGGTGGTTTTTACAGCTTCTATCATCAATCGTTCCTCGATTTCACCGTAAGTGAGTTAGTGCTTGCCGAGGAACTTCGGGACGCGCATGGGATGATCTCAGAATGGTTGACTGCATCGCCGCCCGGCGACGAGGAATATCGGTGGCGTTTCGTCTCTCATCATCTGTTGGAATCGAAAAATTACAAAGGTCTGGAAGAAGAAATATCCCTTCCCTTCCTAGCCGAAAAAACCCGGCGTCATGGATACGCAGTCCTCGAAGATATCGAGTGCATTACGAAGGCCATGCTTCTGACCCAACATCCCTCCGCCGTAGAAAGGTGTGTGGATCTTGTCGAGCGGCTGAACTCGCTGGTCGACGAAGACCTAATCCGAGAGGCCACTCACGCAATACAGTCGAAGCAATTGTCCCGACGTGACTTGGGCCGCGCAAGCGCACCGCGCTCCGCGCTCGTTCCGGGACTAGACTTTTACGTGACATCGATCGCCGCCGCGGAGGTGTCCGCTGATTTTTTTGAAATAATACCCGTAAGAAACGGCTGTCGTGTTGCCATTGGCGACGCGCCTGGAAGAGGTTTAAAGAGCGCCTTTGTGGGACGATTTATCGGAAATCTCTTTCGGACTCATCATGATCTGGGCGCCATAAACAGATCATTAGCCACATTCGACTTCTTTGAGCGAGTCACGATGCAGTCCATCTACCTTGATCTCGCGGAAGGGACCATTGTCATCTCAAGTGCGGGTCACCCCGCAATGGCCCATTTCTCAGCTCGCAAGCGCAGGTGCGATCCCTTGTGGGTACCGGGAGAGCCGTTACACGATTCATTGCGCCAAACGCGCCGTCTTGCCGTGTACGAAGACTATATAGCGGAGGTCGATACGGGCGACATTCTGGTTTTGTTAACCGACGGACTTCTTGAAAACCACCGGATGGACGGGAACTCGTATGGCTACACATTTACCAAAATCGTCGAAAGAATGGCGGGTTGCTCCGCCCAGGAAATTGGGACAGCGATTATCTCCGATTGGCGCGCACATTCGGTCGATGAGGAGTATCGGGACGATACAACCCTTATTGTCATCGCTATCCGAAACAGATCTCTTTTCGGATCGAGGGTAGACCGCCCGTACTTCGATTCAGATCGGGAAGGCCAATGGCTCTGATCATATCCGCGAGACACGTTGACTCCGCGTTAGTACTGGAGCTTAAGGGGAGAGTCACCCTGGGCGAGGGTTCAGTTATGCTCCGCGGTTTGGTAGAGCATGTGGTCACAATCGACAAACCGCAACGCGTGATTTTGGATATATCCGGCGTGCGCTATATCGACAGTTCGGGCGTGGGGGAGCTTGTGTCCGCCTTTACTACCATCAGGATTGCATTGAACTGTGATCTGCGACTTTGTCATCCCCTGAGAAAAGTCAGTGATCTACTCCAGATCACCAAGCTGTATACCGTGTTCCGTCCGTCGACCACGGTTGAAGAGGCATTGAGCGGCGTTGCAATTGAAGAAGAGCGCTTTATGTGCCTAGTGGATAGCTGCCAGACGTGGACATTAGTGCAGCCTGGAAGCATGTATCAGTCATGCTCCCGGTGCCAGTCGCGTTACAGGTTTGGAGAGCCCGGCGATATCCGCATGTCCGTTTATCCGGGCGAGGAAGTGGTTTTCACGAGAGGTGAAATTCTGACGATCGCGGCATCCGGAACGGTCGATCTGTTCACGACCAATATTCTTCAGCGAGCGTGGACATGCATGGATTGGCAGCATCGGAGGGCAATGTTTGACTTGGCTTCGGCTACGGAAATCACCGAGCGCGCACTTCTGAGACTTTTGAAGATCGTGAAAGACACGAAATTGGTTGGGCAGAGTCCGATTCTGCTGCCAGACAGACATCCACTCGCTTCAACACCAGAAACCGGCGTTTACACGGACCGGGAGAAAGCGCAGGCCGCATTCCAGAAGGGCCAGCCCGGCTAGTACTACTGTGTCACAAGGCTCGAAGCCCCGCAGAAGGGGCAGGGGCAGATCTGGCGGAGCAGGGATCGGGCCAGGAGGATGCGCAGGGTGGCAATGGAGTGCGGGTTATGCCGTTCGGGACGGAT